>Ga0209652_1001721_pt1 | contig 17633 bp, 16 predicted proteins | sample SaaInl74LU_5_DNA_FD_184641 | JGI IMG/M metagenome (GOLD analysis project Ga0209652, IMG submission 184641) | Marine microbial communities from expanding oxygen minimum zones in the Saanich Inlet - ESP_74LU_5_DNA (SPAdes) (version 2) | ecosystem: Environmental > Aquatic > Marine > Intertidal zone...
AGGAGGAACTCATGGACGCCGCCGCGGAGGCGGACCTCACGGGCATGTTCAACTGCCCCCACACCGGTGTGGCGCTTGCGGCGCTCAAGAAGCTCCGGGCGAACCAGACGATCGGCCCGGATGACCGCACCGTGGTGATCAGCACTGCGCACGGCCTTAAGTTCGCGCAGAGCAAGGTGGCGTACCACTCCGGTGAGATCGAAAACATCGTGGGCAAGTACGCGAACCCCCCGGTGCTGGTCAAGGAGGACTTCGGGGCCGTCATGGACGTTCTCAAGGACCGCCTTGAGAAGCAGTAAAGCGAAAAAGCGTCGCTCTCGTTAGTTGAAAATTTTGGTGCAAAGCGGTGGGCTAATAAATCCTATCTTTACCGTCTTGCTCGTGACATCGGTCGTCCCTCGCACACGCGTTCCCTCCGTGTTTCCTTTTGCGTCAGGCGCGTATCTTGATTGAAGGCAAACCCCACACGACGTATCGGCGGTAAGGAAGCTCTTCTTTCGCGTCGCCCGACTCGTCCGCCGCCTCGACTTCTCCCGCGTCTTCCGGGGGCGCAGTCGCCTTCGGCTTGTCCGCGTTCCACACGGCGCTCGCGACATCGACTGGAGGAGCATCCGCCTCGAGAGCCTCGTTCACGCCCAGCAACGCGGTGATCGTCTCCCTGTTCCCCGCCGGCGTGCAAGGCATAACAGGCAACACGATCGTTTCCACGCCGCGCGTCGAAAGCAGCGCCGCCGTCCGGAACGGGACTTCCAAGCGCTTCTCTCGCTCGCTCTTCCTGTTGTCCAGTCTCGTCTGCGCCGCGCGCGCGGCTTCGTTAGTGGTGTTGCACGCCAGAAGGGCGAGGCGGCACTGCGTCAGATCCAGGCAGGCGATCGCCGGCGGCGGGACGTAGGACATGAGCCGTCCGTGTCCGAAATACATCAGCGCACCCCTCGCGCTGCTCATCACGCGCTGGCACTCGCCTTCGCCGGGAATGCCGTCCGACGAGCCCTGTGCGCCGTGCCAGTCGGCACCGAACCGCTCCTTCATCGCCGCGAACGCGCTCGGTATGGCTCCGTCCTCGCCTTCGTCTTCGTTACGCAAGTCCACGAGGTACGTCAACCCACTCGGGGACACATCGCCCCAAGATGACGCGTTGACGAGGCGTTTGAGGAGGATGTGCAACGAGAAGTCGCGCGACACCGCCGCCGCGTCGGCGAGGAAGTCCAGCGCTTCCAGCGGAAGCGGCGAGAGGATCTCGTCCACCAGAAGGACGACTTTCTTTCCCTTCGCGCCCTCGACGCCCAGAAACGACTTCCAGGCCGACAAGACGGGCGAAAGTACGAACTTCACCGCATCGCAAACCTCGCCCCAGCCGGACGTGATCGAATATCCTTCGGCAGCGGCGGCGCCCGACGCGCGCTTTTCTTCGGATAACTTGAAGTTGTTCACCAAAGACAACGCGGCGGAGAGTTGCGTCGCGTCGGCGCGCGCGACGTGCGCTCCAGCGCGGCCAGCGTCGGCATTGTGGCAGCCGATCGCCAGGAACGTTTCGTCGCCTTGCCCGTGGATCCACTGCAACGAGAACACGGAAAGGTCCTCGGGTAGCGAGGGAGGAGAGGCCATGCATTGGCCAGGGTCGATCTGAAGTGATCTCCAAGCCTGGGAAGACGAATCCAGTCGATCGAGGAGAGAAGCGCTGTGCTTGCTCGCGGCTGGATCCCCGAGCGTCGCCTCCAACAATCGCTTGTTTCGGATCAGCAATGCCTCGATATCTTGGTCGTCAGTGGCCGAAGTGAAGATGGAGAGCTGCAGCTCAGCAACTTTACACGACTGCGAAAGCGCAAGGGCAGCCGCGGCGTTCCCCGGCTCCGCGCTTCCGTAGGCGTGCGCAAGACATAGCGCCGCCTTCGAGACCGAATCATACTTTCCTGTCTTCAAGCCGACGTCAATGGACTGCTCGAGGGCTCGGATAGCACGGGTCTTCGTCAGATCGGGTGCGAACTCGGGGTGTGCGACAGAAGTGACTTCTTCTGTATCGCTGCTCTCTTCAACGCGAGAGTCTTCTGACGTGGTTTCCGCCGGGTCGTCGGGTTGCTCTTCTTTGTCTTCGCCTTCCGCGGCATCCACCTCGGCGTCCGCTTTCTCATCTAACTCGACCGCTTCACCCTCGGCATCATCGCCGCTCGGTACGGGTGGCATCGTAGGAGGGGGAGGCTCCTTCCACGCTTCGGTTTTGATTTGCGTGTTGTAAACAGCGAGCAGCGCGTCACCCAATAAATAAAGTGAATCGACGCTGCCGTCGCTCTTTTTGTGAAGGTTCACCGCCTCCGATGCCGCGACAACAGCTTGCTCCGCAGAACCGAGCGCGACGTCGAACGTCTCAGGAACGCTGTCGTCCAGGAATGCAAGGATCGCCGATGCATCCGCACCCTGCATCGTCGGGAATTCCGGTCTGTTTTGCTGCTTGTCGAAGTTTTCAAACGCGCGCTCTGCCTTGGCAAGTTCCAGAAGACATCGAGCTTTCGCGCTCTTCACGGCGGCGAGCAGTCTCGCGGCGGGAAGAGAGCTTCGAAGCGGATTCACGGACCCCTCGCAAGCGATCGCGAGGATTTTTTCAGCCTGAACCTCAGCCTCGCTGACGACGTTCGTGATGGTTTTTAGCGTGGGACGAGGATCATCGGCCATGGACGGGTCCTTGTACATCAGCTCTGCCAAGCATATCAACGATTTGACCAGGTTCATGCTGCTGCCGCACGTCCGCAGAATCGTGATCGCTTCCGAGACGGCTCGCATCGCGCCGTCGTAAAGGGGGTCCGGCCGTCCTCCGAGAGTCAAGACTTGCTGCATTTCGACTTGTAACATGTTGGAAAGCTCGACGTGAAGGTCAGCCAACACTATCTTCGTGTCCAATGATTCGCCGCGACCCTCGAACACGAGGCGGTTCCGTAGAAGCTTCAACGCGGTGAGCAATGAATCCTTCGCCGAGAGTTGACCGTCTCGAGTGTTCAATTTGTCCTTCGCGTAATCCGCGAGGTTTTCTCCCCAAAAGGCGACGTCGCCGGTGCGCGTCTGACCACGAAGCTGAAGCCGAATGGCATCCACGGGTTTGTTTACGGACGACGCGCACTTCGCGAGGTAAAGGTACGCCCAAGCCTCCGTTTCGGCATCGCCGTGCGCGTGCGCGTGCACGACCGTCTCTTGCAGCAGCGTCGACGCAGCCGCAAACGCGCCGCGCCGCAGCAGGAACGCGCCTCGCGCCAGCCAGTAATCGCGCAGCGCGAGAGGACGCAGCAGCTTGGACGTCGACGCTTCCTCGGGTTGATGTTCGTCATCCGAATGCGTCAACGCTTCAGCCCGCTTGACTTCTAGTCGACCCTGCTTCGCCTCCGCGTCGGATAAGTCAAGAGGACCGGCGAGCGCTTCGTGCATGGTACAAGCGGTGCGCAGCAGCAACGCGTCACACAGCGCGGCGAGCTTCAAGTGGTACACGGCGACCAGCGCGTCGTTTTCGGCGGCGAGCTTCGCGATGAGCATCCCCAGCTGCCACAGCGGGAGACACTGCACGTGCATACTGCGAGTTTCCAGCGCGGAGCAGAGATATTCGATGTACGCGTGGAGCAGTTCCGGCCTTCCCACGGATTCGACGGTGATCTCAAACGGCCCGACGTTTTCACGAATCGAGTCGTACGTCGCCTCCGAGAACGTGAAGTGCGCCCAGTCCTCTGCGGTTTCCGGCAGAGGCGTTCCTTCAGAAGTCTCGGTCATGCACGCACGCAACAACCGCACCGCGTATTGTTGTGCCATGAGTAGATGGTCGGTTCGATCATCGTTATCACCCGAGATTTTGCTCAGCATCAAGAAGACCCGAATCGCAGAGCAAATCTGCTTCGTCCCGAACGTCGTCGCCGTCGCGTCCTCCTCGCCGTCGATGGCGAGCAAAATGTCCACCGCGGAGAGCAGAGTATCTTCAGCATCTGACGAAGGTTGGCCACTGCTGGTGTGCAGCCACTCCGCAAAGTGAGCGATGTACTCAATTTGCACGGCGGGCTTATCTTTGAGCACATCGATCGCTTTGCGGTGCGCCCGCATCGCATCAAACGGCACGGTCGCTTGCGCCGCCAAAAGCGTCCAAATCTTAGCCTGCATTTCCTCGTCGTACTCGGAGATGATGCCTATGTCCTCGTCGACGCTCTTCCCAACGGAAGACAGGAACATGACTTTGTACTCCCACAGGGGCTTGTGCTCGTTACTCGGCAAGACCTTGAAAGCAGCTTCGACTTGTTTTGTGCCTTTTTCCCACTCGGACGCGTCCATGAGGCAATCGAACAAAAGCACGTACGCGGACTGCAGGAACTTGTAATCGCTCACCTTCGCGGCTCGCGCCGCCTCGAGAATCACCTCCAGCGGCTTGACGAGGATTTTTCGCGCCGAAGCCGAACCCATGAAACTCGTACCCGCGTTCCAGAAGCATTTCGCAGCGTAGCACACGATATCACCACGATTCGCACGTCGACCGTATTTCGCGGCCTCGACGAATCGCTCGAACGCTTTCTGCTTCAAGGTGTTCTGCGCCGACTCTTCTTGCTGCGCGGGTCGAACCAAACCGACGACGCTGTTTCCGTACGCGCACGCCGCGACGCCGCTCCAGTACAAACTCTGGGGAGATGCATTCCCGTCCAGCGCCTTCCCCATAGCGGAAGCTTGTTCGCAGCAGTCAATTGCAGCGCCGAACGATTTGATGGCGAGTCCAGCCTGCCCGAGTCTGGCCCAAATCTCGACATCGCCGGCGACGCTCGCACCTTCCGGGCGGAGAAGCCCGATCGCGCGCGACAAGACTTCGCTGCCTTCCTTCGCGCCGCCTTTGGTGATCTGCGGGATCATGGCGGCCACTTGCGCCACGACATCGTCTTCGATGGTCACGTCACTCGCACTTCCCGTGGATGCCTGCAGTCGTGCAAGCATAGCAGACAGTCTTCGAGTGCCCGTCTCATCGACACGGGTGAGTGCAGACTCGCAAGTCGCGATGGCCTGTTTCATGTCCTCGGAATCCTCCAACACGCGCGAAGCGAACTCCGCGCAAAGTGTGTCGTAATCGACGACTCGAGTTTCCTCTGTCTCGCCCTCCGGTTCGGCAGGCGTTTCTGCCTCGGCAGATGACGCTTGCTCTTCGTCATCACCCGCCGAGAGAGTTTCAGTAGTTTCCTTAGGTCGAGAGTTAGCAACCAAGTACGCTTTGTGCTCAAATCCAGAAGCGACGAGGTGTGCGTAATTTCCAAGTAACACCGGGTCGCAATCCTCAAGCTTCTTGAGCTCTTCAAGAAGAGGAGCCGAGACAGCCAACATCTCAGCGTATCGGTGATTCTTAATGGCGTCGATGTATGTGTTCCACGCGTGTGTCGCGGCGTTCATGACAGCCCAGCTTTCGTTGACGCTCATTCCGAGGCGCGCAGATCGAAGGAAAGCCGCGGATGCGCCGTTCTGCAAATCGACTTCCGAATCACCGCCGGTACCGTCGACGTTTACTTCCTGAGGAGGTAAAACAGGTGCGCCCTTTGCTTTCAACATCGCAGCGCAAGTCGCACCGTCGACGTAATTGACTTCGATTTGTAGGACGATGGTCTCTTTATCGCGAACAGCGTCCCATCCAGTGACACCAAAAACATTCGCCGCGCAGCTGTGGGCAAGCGGGTACAACCTCGCGTCAGCCGCAGTTTTGCACATGTTTGCCCACAGGTTCAAACGAGCAGTCGCACGTCGCCTGACAGTCTCCTCGTCGAGACCGTCGTCCGATGCGTCGCTCGTAACAGCATCCACCTCTGTCTCCGCCTCAGGTTCTGGAGCGTCCCCTTCCTGCGCATCAACATCTGCGGCGGGTTCGTCCTTCGCGGGATACGGGAGCAGTTTATCCAGCGATGACAACCGGTCAAACGCGTCGTGTAGGAGGTTGGCGCCGCTCCTGAAACTCTTGGCTTCACGCGCCAACTCCGTGAGAAGCAGAACTTGGTCTTCGACACTCTCTTTATCGTCGTGGAAACCACCTTTGATTTTCAGTGCGTGTTCCAGCGGGACAAGATACCGATCCAAAGGCCGCTCGTATCCAGTGCGCTCAACCTCCGCGTCCGTGGCCGTGTAATCTAGTGTGAGGCCCTTGGAAACGTGCGCGTGTGCCTCCTTCAAATTGTCCTCCGCGACGTAACAGTGTGCCAGCTCCAAGTGTAAGGCGGCGCGAAGCCTATTCAGCGTCGATCCCACTGATTCGAGCGCGCTCGACGCAGATGCGAAAACTCGGGTAAGGTTGTGCCGGAGGCTGGGTTGAAGTAGCGGCAAACTCGCTGTCCAGATAAGTTGGCACGAGTCCTGAACGCCGCTGCTATCTTGTAGCCGAAGAAACGACGAGAGTTCTGCGTCGGTTCGATTGACCACCTTTTTGTGCACTTCGATAGCTGAGGGGTCGAGCGACCCCTTCTTTTCACCGAGTTCGTCGAGCGCCAAGAGATGAGAAGTCAGTGCGCCGCGCGCTCGCGCAAGCGTAGATTCTGAGGCTCCCGCACGAAGCACGCACCAGTCAGCTAGCTCTCGTAGCTGATGCTGCGCTGCTATCCACCCGATATAAGCCACGGAGTTCATGTCTACGCCCTCTACGGGCTGGTTCGCGGCTTCACCTTCGCTGCTTGCCGCCGGATCGACTTGCGCCCAAGCTTCTTTCAGAGTGGACTCAACTTCCGCCGCATCCTTGCACGCCCCAGAGCGGACGAACTGAACGAGCGCCGCGACGCCGTCGGTGCCGTCACCGCTCTCCTTTTTCCCACTCAACGCGCCGATGTGCGACTTGAGCTTCACCATGGTATTCGAAAGCTCTGGGACAGTTTCTTTGGACAGATCATACGCTTTCGACGCCACCTGCAGTGCCTCGTCCTTTTTGTCCGCGTCGCTTAGGCACAGCGCGTGCAAGCGCAGAAAATGGGCGCGCCACGCTTCGTGGCCCGCGACTCTTTCCAAGCCCTCAGCGACGAGGGTCGAGGATTCTACGAGCTGCCGTCGAGTTCCAGTCTTCTGTAACGGTCGGGATATCACGGCATAGTGCACGCTGGCGTCGAAGACCAAAAAGAGATACCGCCGGTCCGAAAGAGCGAGCTTGAGTCCCGTCAGGAGAAATCCAAGAGCGTCGAGCGTGCCAACAACCAGAGAGCGGCCCGTCTGTCCTTCGCACCCGATGGCGTGGAGCAGTGCTTTGGCATACCAAGCCCGGCATACGAACTGGTCCTTCAGCTCCAGAACGTTACCCTCTCCGTCTCTGAGCTTTGGCTCCGATGACTCGAGAAAGTAGAGCTCGAGAGCGTTCGTCGCGATCGACGTCGCGCGGAGCTGTTTCGAGGGAAGGACGAGGACGGGAAAAGTGTGAGTTGACCGAACCGCGGCCATGAGCGTCGCGAGTGGATGCCCGAGCGAATACGACTTGGGGCGAACCTTCACCGCTGTCTCTGCGCAAAGAACCAGAATATCCCTCCCAACTCGCTCCTGTGGAGGGCCAGCGAGGGAAACGAGTATGTCCGCGTGAGCCCGTCTGAGAAGGTCGGCATCATTCAGTCGAGTCGCCTCACTGAGTGAAAGCCGAATGCCCTCTGGCAAGGGCAGCATCGCCGGTGTTTCCCGCATGGCACCTAGTACGGGCAGCACATATTCGTCGAATGGGTGCTCCCTGACAAACTCCACCTTCGATAACCTCCGCTTTCACAGTCAGACGCGCGGCTGAGGTACTACGACCGGCGTCGTCGAGAAAGCCTTATTTGGGCTGAACGCTCAAGGGCGGTTCAAAAAGTCTCCGAAGAGTCGGCGCCCAAAAGCGCGAATTGGATATTTCTTTTTGGCGCGTGCTTGCACTGCTTGCACTGTGCGACGCACGAACATGTGGTCTTGTGCGTCATCGGCAACTCTATCGCCGTCTGTATTGCAGCGAACCAACTTAAGAGCCACCAGGCGCTCAGACAGCAGGGTGCGAGGCTCGACCCGGGCTAGAACGAAGATGGGGAGCTCAAATGCTGACGGCCCCAAGATATTTCCTGAGTCGTCTCAAGTGGCTGATGCGCTGGCCGACCTCACCATGAAAGCGGCTGACGAGGCAATCAAAGAGCGAGGGTCGTTCGCCGTCGCAGTCGCAGGTGGCTCTCTGATAAATCTGCTCGGGGGTTTGAAAGGCAAGCAGGATGTAGACTGGAGTAACTGGCACGTGTTCTGGGTGGACGAGCGATGTGTGCCTCACAGTGACCCCGACAGCAACTTCGGGGGCGCCGTGAAGGCTCTCCTCGGTGAAGTGCCCATCCCTTCTACTCAGCTGTATGCGATAGATGAAAGTTTGTGTCCGCAGAACGCTGGTGCCGCAAAAGCGTGCGCTGAAGAGTACGATGCGAGATTGAAGTCGTTGTCGCGCGAGATTCTTCCCGTCTCGGGCGCGGGGCTCCCGGTTTTCGACTTGCTGCTCCTCGGCTTCGGTCCCGACGGTCATATATGCTCGCTCTTTCCCGACCACGCTCTTCTCAGCGTGACGGAACCGTGGATATTGCCAATTGCAGACTCACCCAAGCCTCCGCCTGAGCGAATCACGTTTTCTCTGCCGGTGGTGAATGCGGCGAAGTCGAAATGCTTCACCGCCGTCGGCGAAGGCAAAGCGGAGATGGCGGCGACCATCATCAAGAAGAGTTCGTCCAGCGGCGACTCGTTCGTCCCGGCTTCCCTGGTGACCGGGGACATCGTTTGGCTCATGGACGAAGCGGGAGCGTCGAAGCTGTAGGAGTGATGTGCGTAATGTACGATCAAGCGACTTTGCGTTTTGGATTATATATTTCTAAAGGTACAAGTCTGCTCCCGCACGGGAGCGCAGCTGCGATTCGCGCGTGTGCAGGTACGCGCGCGACGTATGTAATAGCGAATGTTCTTGCGACGCACCTCCGGTGCGTTTATCCTCCTTGCCCGAGTTCAGTGCGGCGAATGAAGTTGAATTCCTCGTCCTCGTCCACGGCCACGCCGTTTTTCCCATTGGGATAGTGAGCCCCCCCGCGAAGGTCGCCCCCCATCATCTCTAGCTCATCGAGAGACGTGTTGTTGGGGAAAAGGGCGTCTCTTTCCGGCTCACGGAAAGACACGATGGCCTCGCTCATGAGCATGCCTCCCCCCGAGTTCCCGTTCCCATCGTACGCCGGCGCCGACAGCTGCACGAACTGTTCGGCGTTGGCCTCGCCAGCATTAAGCTCGTTCTCGAGAAGACCGGGAAGGTCGATACCTCCCTGGTCGAGCGAGCGTCCGTTGGCGGTCGCTGACGCCGCCGAAGTCTTCACCAGGCCGGTCTTTTGCCTTTTCTTCTCCCTCTCTTCCTTGGCGTCCTCCTTGGCACCCGCGCCCGACGCGTTCGTCGCAGGCGCCGCTTCCTTCTTCGCCGGCTGGGCCGTTCCCAACGTGTCCTTGAAGAGCGACGCGGGAAGCTCGATCGGGGGAGGGAGCTTGACCGGCACCACGGGGGGAAGAGGAGGAGGAAGCGAGCCGCCCGCCTTCGTCACCTGACTCCTGAGCGCTAAGTTCTCGTCGTACAGCTTGTTCGCCTGCTGCTGTACCTTCTGCAACTCAGCGCGAAGGGACGTGCTCTCGCGCACCAACTCCTGCGCTTTGCTCGAGAGGAGCTCGCTTTCTTCCTTCTTACGTTGTTTGGAGCGCCTCGCGGACTCGCGGTTGGCCTCTTTTCTACGTTGGGTCTTAACGTCCCGATCGCGGACCGCCACGCCACCCTCCTGGGCGCTCGCCTGCGCGCCGCCGCCGCTCGCGCCCTCGCCGTACGGCGCCGAGTACCAGTACGGCTGAGAGGCGGACTGCTGCATCCCCGCGTACGCCAGCTGCTGCTGGTACGCCTGCTGCGAGGGATACCCCCCCGAGTCGGAATATTGGTGCGAGCCCTGTCCTTGCTGCCTCGCGTCCTGGTAGTAATACCCCTGCTGCCGCGAAAGAGTGAGAAAATATCGTCAGTCATCTGCTTGGGATAAGAGTGGGTAACGAAACGAGTAGGGTGTTCGCGGGACGTGGAGACATCTCGGGCGAGCTGGAAGACGAGGAGGATTCGCGGCGCACCTGCTGTTGCGCGTAGCCGTAAGAGTTTCCGGAGACGCTCACGCCTCCGTTGTACCGTTCGTCGCCGTCCGAGGCCTGCGCCGACCCCCTCTCGCGCTGCATCTTGACGTGACGTGCGGACTCGAACGACACGGAAAATTCACGGACCGTCGGACGCGCGTCCCACTGCGGAGCGAGACGACGAACGCGTGCGAGAGAAGTCGCCACGAAAACGCGCCCTGCTCAAAGGCAACCCTCGGGTGAAGGCGTCCGAGGCCACGCGCGCGTCCTTACGCGACGTGGAGCTCTGCGACGAGGAAGTGAAGGACCCCTCCACGACACAGAAATGGCGCGTAAAAAACGCGTTCGAAGAGTCGCGAAGTGTCCCCGCGCCTCTCTCGTGACCGGCCGCGGTCGTACACGCGCGTCGGCCCGCTCGGTGCGCTTCGCTTCTTCGTGTGTCGCTCGGGGACTTCGCGCGAGGTCGATGTCCGGAGCCTCGCACACCGCGCGTCGAGCTGTGGCTGGATAGGACGCCCTCCCCCCGTTGACGCGCTAATCTCGCGGTTTAGAAAACCAAAAAAATCTTCTGGATCAGAGCGCCTCTGGAACCTCTTAAACCGCCACCTCACCCAATCGTCGGGGAATCCGCGATACGCGTGCCGAGCGAGACGCAGTCTCACATTTGCGTAAAAAGAGATTGTGAAAACCGTGAGCCAATGAAAATGGAGGGAAAAACGAACCCAAACGGCGAGGTCAAAAATATCTTCGTATCCGGTCCGATACCACGCAAACGCGGCCGAAGTCGGTCTCAACACCCTTGCTCGAATTTCCGCGAAAAAGCCGAGCCGCGGCTTCCTCGCGTGGAGCGCGTGTGTTGGCGCGCGCGAGACAGCGGCGGGGCACAGCGAGGGGCGCGACCGTCGAGGCGGTTCGGAATCGGCATCATGGCGTCACGTCGGAGCACGACGTGGTCTCTCTTCGCCCTGCTCTTCGTGGCGTTCTGCGCGGCGTCGGCGACCGCGCAGGCCACCGGCGAGCCCTGCCAAACGCGCTCGATTCCCGTGGGCGTCTCCATCGTGGAGGCGAGCAGCGAGAGGGAGACGAGCAGGACGTACGTCGGCTTGCTGGCGTTCTTCGGGTCGACCGTGGACGAGGGACCGAAGGGGAGCGGTGACCCGATTCCCCTCGTCGTGGCTTCCGACAGGAACGCCTGCGAACCCATCGCGGAAGTCGCCGGCAAAGCCGTGCTGCTGTGGCGCGGAGAATGCGCCTACATCGAAAAGGCCATAAACGCGCAGGACGCGGGCGCGGCTGCCGTGATTGTGGTGAGCGACGAAGAAGAATTGAGCCCCATGTCGTGCGCGGGAGACTCGATCGTGAGCATCCCCGTCATGCAGGTGCTCGAGGAAGATGGAGCGCAGTTGGAGCAGGACATTGCCGCTGGCGCCGTCACGGTCGCGCTCACCGAGTTGAAGCTCAAGGGAACCGTAGATCTCACCGCGTCGACTGCGCTTCTCGCGATGGCTTCGTTGACCATCGTGTTCGGTGCGGTGTGGTCATTATCTGACCAGATGGTACACTTCAAGAAGGACGAAACGGAATCCGACCGCGGCGCCGGTCGCGCCGAAGCGGCGCGAGGAAGCGGGCTGGAGGGGCTGGAGATCACCGAATCGAGTGCGGCGTACTTCGTCGTCTTCGCTTCGGTGGTTCTTCTCATCATCTTCTTCACCATGCAGCACTGGGTGTTCATCATCATCAAGGGCGTCTTCTGCTTCGCCGCGGTGCAAGGTTTGACCGCCCTGTTTTTCGCGGCGATCGACTCGAGCTTCAAGTCGATGTCGCAAGACATCAACCTTCCCGTGTTTGGCACGGTCAACGCCGTGTCCGTTCCCAGCGTCGGTCTCGCGGTGGCGACCGTCCTGGTCTGGCTCCTCAACCAAGGTGCGGACTGGGCGTGGGTCCTGCAGGATATCATGGGCATGTCATTCCTCGTGAACGTGCTGCGTCTGGTGCATCTGCCCAACCTGAAGGTGGGTTCGATGCTTCTGATGGGTGCCATGTGCTACGACATCTTCTGGGTGTACGTCCAACCCCATCTGTTTGGAAACGAGAGCGTGATGGTGAAGGTGGCCAAGGGCGGTGAAAAGCACGAGTCTTTGCCGATGTTGTTCCTGTTCCCTCGCCTGGGTGGGTCTGCTGGGGACTTCTCGATGCTCGGATACGGCGACGTCATCTTGCCGGGGTTGCTCATCGTGCACAACCACTTGTTCGACAACAGGAAGGTCGTGCCGGGACGGCCGCGCGTGAACTACCTCGTGCCGTCCATCGCAGCGTACATCGCGGGTCTGTTACTGACGTTCATGGCGCTATACTTCGAGGTGGGAGGACAAGGAGGTCAGCCTGCCCTGTGTTACCTCGTGCCCACCGTGCTCGGGGGTACCGTGGGATATGCGCACTGCCGAGGAGAGTTGAAGGAGATGTGGCGCGGCGGTGACCTGTACGACGAGAACGGGGAGGACGAGGGCGAGCGCCTCATCGGCACTGGATCGACCAACAGCACCGCGGTCAACGTGTGATACGGATGAGCTACTACTAGTCTATGTTTCATGATGCCTGCTTCGCTAGGTCTCTCGGACTGTTTCTATCTCTACGCTCGCGCTTCTTTTCTGGCGGGAAGGTTGGCCGCAGTTTTCGGTCGGGCGCGATTTCCCCGCCGACGCACCCTCGGTGCGAACGCGCAGACCTGACACTGCTGGTAGCTTGACTGCTGGGACTGCGCACCGCGTTCCGCCGGATACGAGCACGCCGGGCAACAAAGAACCCCCTTAAGTAGAGAGCGAGGGAGGTTGTTTTCCCTCGCGACGGACTGCGCCGAGGACATTAGGTCGGCGGCTACCTGCGGCATCTCCGGAGCCATCTTCAGCGCAGCGTCTCTAAGAAACACACAGTGACGAGCGGCTGGAGATTTGATGTCTCCTCCACTCGACCCTTTCGTCTGAGCCCTCAGGCTCAACCTTTGGTCTGCCTGTTTCATGCTCCCTCTGAGCTTGGCATGAAGGCAGAGAGATGCGACACCGCCGCAGAGAGGAATGAATGGATTGTGTAGGGACTTCGTTCGACTCAACGAACGACTTCCGGAAAGAAATGGCGACGCGCTTTTCAGAAAATCAAACACACGGCGTGTTGTCCCTCGCGGCCTCAGCCAGGTGCGTCTGGTCAAAAAAGCCACGGACTCTTCCCGATTCTCACAAAAGGTTAGGTCACGGCGACCGTTGTCGCGGATGCGCCTTGGGCACGCACATTGTGAGTGCGTTTCGATTTACGGAGTGCCTAACAGGACCGTCTGAAACCCACTTCACATCCACTTGCGCTTCAGTAGAGTAGAGGGTGGGCGACCACTACACGGCGAACATAGGAAAAACCAACTGTGACCGACGAAAAAAAAAGAAATCCGCCAACCCAGGGAAGGCTCTCGCACGATGTCCCTCGCGAAGGTTCACGGGGGGCAAGGGGGTTTCCTCGCCGGATATGCATATTTATTTCGTAAGTATGGAGGCATTTGTCGCAACTCTCACAACCGCGGGCTCCCCGAGAACCTGCGTTTCTGTCGAGCAACGCGGAGAGACAAAGTCGGCACGAGAAAACTCTAATCCACTCTTTGCAAGGACTTGTACTCATCCATTTCTCTCATCCTACATCTCCATTCGCAGTGACGCAGGCCGTATCGAGGTTGCTACCGTTTATAGTAAATGCCATGGTAGCTCGACGACTGACTCCCGAGGAGTTCGGCGTTCCGACCGTGCACTTCCAGCTTCTGTCGACAATAATCTTAACAAGCAGAGAGGGATTCCGCCGCGCGCTGATGCGAGATACAAAGGCCACAGAAGATAGCAGCCAAGGTACGTTTGCGTGGGCATATATGTACTCGGATTCACTCGCACTGTGAGCGTGTCATGCTGACCATCGAACTTCCTAACCCACGCGAGCAGAGGCTGCGAGCTGGCTTGTAGTGCCGCTCGGCGCGCTTTTATCGGCGGGGGTTCCGACCATGGTGTTCTTTGCAAACGGGCTCACCAAGGCTGATCCTTATGCACAAGCAGTGGCGCTGTACGGTCTCGCAGCTTTCTTAGAACTTCTCGCAGAGCCTTTCTACATCAGGGCACAGAGGCGTTCGAAGTTTAAGCTCAGGCTTGTGACGGAGACGATCGCGACGCTCTCTCGAAGTTTCGTCACGTTTGTCTTGGTCACGAGGCCCGCGACGGGGATCACGGTTCCTCTCGCTTTCGCTTTCGGTCAGCTCGCATACGGTACATGTGTCTGGCTGATGTTCGCCGCGGCACAGTGGGAGTTTGTAGGGGAAGGAATCGACTTGATGCTCGGGAGAAGCTCAATATCGTGGGGAACGCTTACGCTGTTGGGGACCTTTACACTTCAGGTACGCTCGAATTTCGACGATTCCATCGATCTGCATGAACGCCTTTACCTGTGCGCGCTCTTTGCTCTGACACATCATCCTGTCATGAACTCATCGATTGTGTCCTGCAGGCGGCGTGGAAACTTTTACTATCTGAAGGGGAGAAGGGAGTATTGATGTGGGCAGGAAGTGCAGACGAACAAGGGGTCTATGCGCTGGTCTCAGCCCTCGGAGCGCTATTCGTGCGCATTGTTCTCCAGCCATTTGAGGTACGATACACTCTCTCTGTTCCGTAAACTTTGGAATAAAACTTTGGAATATATACTGACCTGACCTTGAAACATGATTGACTCGAATCACAGGAGGCTGCGTTCCTGATGTTCGCTGGAGAGAACACGGACAAACGCGAAAAGGAGAAAACAGCCAATGAAGACGAGCGAAGGTACGGAGGACGAATTCAAAAGCGGGTTCAAGAACATTTTACTAACTGAATTCTTATTGCGCGCAGAAAATTCAACTCCTTGATGAAAATCGCTGTCGTTCTTGGATCATTATCGGCTTTGCACGGTCCACAATATTGTCATTTGGCACTCAATCTGTTGTATGGCGACCGATGGGCAAATGCGCCTGGAGCGACTGCTACTCTAGGTAAGGATGTTATGTTTTCTGTCATCATTGTGAAAGCTTTCTGACATCGTAACGATTTTCTCCTGCAGGTGGCTTCGCAGTTATGATCTTATTCCTAGCAGTGAACGGTATAACAGAAGCTTACGCGCATGCCGTGATGAATCCGCGTGAACTCGCGTCAGCCAACATGGTGCTCTTGGTAAGTTAACATCACCTTCATGTGTTGAAATCCGCAGCGCTGAAACGTATTCCTCTTAACTCGCAGATTACATCGGTATTTAACGTCGTTGTATCTCTTGTCCTGCAAGAATACATCGGTCCTCTTGGCCTCGTGGTGGCAAACTGTTTTGCGATGTCGATACGCATCTCATATACGCTTTGTTACATTCGTTTCATTCGATTCTCGTGGTCATCCGAGGCGTTCTTGCCTGCGATCATGCCTCGAAAGCGGCTTTTGTTAATGATGTGCGGAACTTGTGCTGTCACAATCGTGACGTCAAAAATTCATACCGCCATACATGTTTTCAGCGGTGCGCTTACCTTGCTGATCACGTTGATGGCGCTTCTGAAATTAGAGCGATCGTCGTTGATGACCATTCGTCAGTCGACGAAAAAGGAGGTGTGATTTTTTTGGTTCGTGAGGGTTGTTCTGTTTAATTTTGAAGTCCTACAAGCTTTGCCTACTAGTCGTTCGAGTCTCTCTCGACCCTGTTCTAAACCTAAGGGTATGTCTGTTCTATTGCTGCTATTAAATAATGCCTATGAATTTTTTCATTAGTCTCTGTTCGTAAGCGTCTCCTCATCCTCCTCGAAGTCCTCTGCGCTAAGCTGGTAGAAATTGCTGCTTGATGTCGCTTGCGCCTGTCTAGCAGCGCCTTCAAGAGTATCTTGCATGATCACTCCTTTGGTTTCTGCCAAAAAAGTCGTTGCAAAGCACGCTGCCGCTGAAGCCCCAGCGAACACGATGAACGGAAGCGAAGGGCTCACTGTTTGAAGGAGAATTATTTGCGGCGCGATGATGCCTCCGAGCCTCGCGACAAGAGAGCAAGTCCCCAAGGCTGCACTTCTCACGACAGTGGGGAAAAGCTCTGTGGTATACAGAAAAATCATGTTGAAGGACGCTGCGATTCCGAACCGGCCAACCAACGCAACAGCGGTTTGTGCGCCCCCCGTCGAAAACCCGCTCACAAGACACCCAAAGCCGGCGACGGTCAGTAGGAACATCAGCGTGTGCTTTCTCCCCACCTTCTCTACCGAAACCTGGGCGAAAGCGTATGAGACCATTTCGACGAGAGCCGAAAGAATATTGTTGAGATAGATCGACCCGCCGAGCGAGCCAACATTCAGCGACAACCCATAATACACCGCGCTGTTCACGAAGAACACGAAGGCCATGGCAAAAAGACGTATGCGAAGTGCGGGGTAAGGAAGTACCGCCGCGATGCTCGTTGAGCTCGCTGAAGATGTTGTAGGCCTTTTGAGACGGGGTAAGCCTCGCGGAGGTATGTCTTGTCCGTTTCCCTGGGCAAGGGCTGTAAGGACCTCGAGAGCTTTCTCCGGTTTTCCAGCAATCAGTAGCCATTTCGGTGATTCTTTCAGAAGCGGCGCGCTGACGACGCAGTATAACGCCGTCGAGACGACAACAAAGATCGTGTACGCGCGCCACTCCGTGATACCCATGGCGACGCATGACATCAGGACAATGCCCGACGCCCACCAGTACTGAGTGGCGATACCCAAACGAGAGCGCCACTTAGCACCCAGGGGCTCTGTGCTGAGAACAAACGAAGCCACACCGACGCCGCCACAACCAAAGCCGACGATACTCTTGCTCCAAAAGTACGGCCAGAAACTGGATACAGCAGCACTTATCGCCGATCCAAACCCCCCGATCACGAGTGATAGGTACATAGCAGGTTTACGTCCACGAACATCTGCTAGCTGTCCAATCAAACCAGCTCCAAAAAAGAAGCCCGCGAAGAACATCGAGTCAGCTGATGAAACTTTCCAAGCATCACCACAGACGAGATTCCACTCCGACCGGATGGAGGCCGACTTGGAGACCCACTCCCATTCTTTGTCGTTCAGGCTACAAAAATCACGATCCTCGCATCCGTCAGGAGCAATGCAGCGCCATGCGGCGTCTCTTTCAGTAAACACAGACATTAGGGTCATGAACACGGCGGGCACCCAAGCCACGGACGACAGCACAAAGTGCCTCACTTGCGCTTTGCCTATCTCTCCGACGTGCAGAGAGATCATCTCCTCCACCGTCAGTCCATCGTCCCGCGAAGGCTGGGGAGAATCAGCGTCGTCGAAGTGATGCACTCCGGTACTAGATGACGATGGTGTCATCATCTCCAGCACCGTGACCTCAGCACGGTTGCGCCCCCCAACTCTGCGCAACGACGAAGTGCTCTCACGAGGGTGCCCAACCCTCGTTTTTTTTTTGCTTTGAGAATTTCTCCACGCGCAGCTGCGCAGACGCGTCGCGTTTGATATTTCTGATCCCACA
>Ga0209652_1001722_pt1 | contig 17628 bp, 19 predicted proteins | sample SaaInl74LU_5_DNA_FD_184641 | JGI IMG/M metagenome (GOLD analysis project Ga0209652, IMG submission 184641) | Marine microbial communities from expanding oxygen minimum zones in the Saanich Inlet - ESP_74LU_5_DNA (SPAdes) (version 2) | ecosystem: Environmental > Aquatic > Marine > Intertidal zone...
AGCTGACACATCTCCTCCTTCAGCGCCGCAAGCCCCGTAAAGTGATGCACCCGCCCTTGCTCATAGAGCGCGGCAATCGGCTCTGCGCGGGCTGCCTTGCCTTTAGAGGCATGCACTTTTTTCAATGAAATCAGGGGGTCGACCTGTCGGATCACCTGTTCAACCAAGTCCCCCCCCTGATTCACCTCGGCCACCATGCGCTCCGCGTTCCAGCGGTGCATCGCTGAGACAGCCGCCTCAGCCCAAGCCATCGGGCTTGCCCCCTGCACAGTCACATCCTCCAGAATATAGGCGCGCCAGTCCTGTACAGGGCCCTGCGCCACCACACCCGCCACAACAATTCCACAGGCGTCCGAGCGCTCCGTTCCGCTGACGGGCGGGTCCACCGCCACCACGATACGGCTCATCTCAGGCAGCTCGCGTACGCGCGCAGCCTCAAGCGCCGCAGGCGTCCAAAGAGCGCCCTCTGCCTCCTCGATCAAGACCCCATCAAGCTCTTGTCGCCCCAGCCGCGTTCCTGCATATCTTGCTTGAACTGCAGCCAAGAAACCACTGGCAAGATTGGCTTTATTAGCTTTGGTCGCGGCATGCGTTGTAACACTTTCCTCCGCCTCCAGAAGGTCTTTCAGAAGCCCGATGTTGCGCGGGGTCGTGGTGATACAGACCCGTGGATCCTCCCCCAAACGCAGACCAAACTGGAGCATATCCCAGGTCTCGCGCGCCTTTTTCCACTTCGCCAGCTCATCCACCCACGCACCGTCAAATTGGGGTCCACGTAAGGCCTCTGGCTCATGCGCGGAAAAAACCTGCGCCACCGCCCCGTTTGGCCACAGAAGCCGCCCACGGCTAGCTTGCCATTCTGGCCTGCGGTCTGGCGGTGAGCACGCCAAAATCCCGCTCTCGCCAAAAATCATAACTTCGCACACCTGCGCCACTGTCTCCCCCACAAGTGCGATCCGCGCACAGCGTCCCGCGTCGCGCGGCCCTGCCCCTTCGACACAGCTGCGCACCCATTCTGCGCCAGCGCGCGTCTTGCCAGCGCCGCGCCCGCCCATGATGATCCAATTGCGCCAGCGTCCCTCTGGCGTGATCTGATGGGGCAACGCCCAGAACTCAAAGAGATAGGGCAGCGCCAGAAGCTCAGCCTCATTCAGACTGCTCAGAAACGCGCTCTGCACTTGTGGCGGCTCGGAGGCGATCCAGCTTGCCGCCGATGCTAGCCCGCGCAGCGTCAAGGTCGAGGGCGTGCTCGAAACTGCTGCTTCGCTGGGGGCTTTGGAATTGCTTTTCATAGGTTTCCTCCATTTCAATCGCGATCCCGACCCATTGTGCAATGTCGCCCAGCAGCGAACATACCTTGCGCCCGTCCTGCGCCTCAGGCTCCGCCATCAGCTGGCTCCGCAGGATCGTTAAGTCGAGTTTCAGCCGTGTGATTTCCTGAACAAGCGCTGCGATAGAGCTGCGCAAATGCAGATCCTCAGCAGCCGTGGTGACCTCAGGGGGGTGTGTGCTCATATGATATTTGCCTCATGTCGCTCGGCCCTCCGCCTGGCGCGCAGCCCATGCATCCCGCACAGCCCACCACACCAGCTCCCAAAAGCTAGCGAGACAAATCAAACCCGTAAACAGAGAGACCCGAGCGGCGAACGCTCGGGTTAATTTAGACTTAATATGATTTTAGATCAGAGACTTAAAAGCCAGCCTTATCGCGCAGGAAGGCGAGCGTCACAGTCAGTCCGTCCTGCGCAATCCCGTGTCCCATACCCTGCATGATATGCGCATAGACCTCTTTGAAGCCCGCGTTTTGCAGCGCCTCTGCCGCTTCAGGCAGGCTCTGGGGCGGCACAACATCGTCCTGATCCCCATGGATCAGAAGGATCGGCGGCTTGCTCGCAAGCTCGTCTTCAAGCGTCTCAGGGGCAAGCAAACGCCCCGAAAACGCCACCACGCCCGCGAGCGCATCCTCGCGGCGCGGTGCGACATGCAGCGCCATCATCGTGCCCTGGCTAAAGCCAACCAAAGCCATCTGCTCGGGCAACAGATCTTCATCGACAAGAATACCGTCCAGAAACGCATTCAGATCATCCACAGCAGCGCGCATTCCGCGCTCTGATTCTTCCTCCGAGGAGCCATCGATCCAAGGGATCGGAAACCATTGAAAGCCCATCGGGGCTCCGGCACAAGCCTCTGGAGCATCTGGAGAAATGAAAAGCGTGTCTGGCAAATGCTCTCCCAAAGGGTCAGCAAGCCCCATAAGGTCAGCCCCGTTCGCGCCGTAGCCGTGTAAAAACACCACAACAGAACGGGTCTCCCCTGAAACTGGTTCTCTTCGGCTGGCTTGCAATGCGCGTGTCATCGGATTCCCTCTCGGTCTTTGATGTCTTTGTAATAGGCCCAGAGCAAGCGCGCCGCAACCGCCCTCCAGGGTGCCCATTGTGCGGCCATCGCGCGCATCTCCCGCTCCTTGGGCCGTGTCTCTAGCCCGTAAAGCACGCGCGTGGCCTCCTGCAGCGCAAGATCGCCACTGGCAAAAACATCTGCGCGCCCAAGGCTGAACATCGCATAGATTTCTGCCGTCCAAGCCCCAATGCCCTTCACAGCAACCAACGTCTTGATCACATCCTCGCTCGGTGCCGCTCGCAAAGCCTCATAATCAATCCGCGCCTGCGCGAGCGCCTTGGCATAAGCGGCCTTCTGGCGGCTCAGTCCAAGGGCGCGCAAATCCTCTTCGCTCATGCGCTCAACCGTCTCTGGCGCATCACAGCCCACCGCAACCAAGCGCGCCCAGATTGCGCCCGCGCTGGCCACGCTCACCTGCTGGCTCACAATCGCGCTCAAAAGCTCGCCAAAGCCTTCAGGCTTGAGCCTGAGCGGCAGCGCCCCCGTCAGCGCATAAGCCTCAGCCATGCGCGCATCTTTTGCGGCAAGCCACTCCGCGCCCTCTGCCACACAGGCAGCCCCAAGGATCACCCGCTCATCCATGCGCCCGCGCCCAGTCCAAAGCCTCTTCAACTGTCGCCAATAGCGTGACACCCTCAGGCGGCGCTGGCCGCGCAATTATCCCCACCTTCAGCCCAAGGTTACGAGCCGCGTGCAACTTGGGCCGCGCGCCCTCCCCACCTGCGTTCTTGACCACAAGCCAATCGACCTCAAGCTGCCGGAAAAGCGCTTCTTCCTCAGCAACGCTAAACGGCGCAACACTGGCCAGATAGCGCCCGCCAGCAAAAGGAAAGGGCTCAGGCGCCACCTCAGCAATCCGCCGCGCAATCACCTCACAGTTACGCAGATTTGCAAAGCCCGCGAGCCCCCGCCGCCCCGTCGCAACAAAAACAGTCGATCCCGCAGGGATATGTGCGGCCGCCTCCGCTTCATTCTCAAGCGCCACCCAGTCGTCTCCCGCCTCAGGCTGCCACGCGGGCCGCCACAAAAGCGCATAGGGCAGCCCCCGCGCCGCACAGCGCGCGGCGGTGCGTGCGCTGATCTCTTCTGCAAAGGGATGGGTCACATCCAGAACCGCAGCAATCTCTTGTTCATCCAGATAGCGCTCAAACCCTGCTGCGCCATCAAAGCCGCCGTGGCGTGTGGGCAGCGCCAGATCGCTCAGAAACCGCCCCGAGCCTTCCAGAGATGCGACCGCCTCAGCGCCCATCTCTGCGAGCCCTTGAGCCACAGCTCGGGCTTCACCTGCCCCCGCCAAAAGCAGGAGCCTCTTCATGCCACCTTCGGAAAAACAAAGCAGCGATCACGGCGGATCGACAGCCAGAGCGCTTTGCCCACCGAGGGCAAAAACACATTCGGAACCGTCACGCGCAGCTTGGATCCGTCGTGATCCATACGAAATTCGACGAGGCTCTCATTGCCCATAAAGCGTGCGCGCTCCACAACGCCCCGCGCCGCAGCGCCGTCGCTCGGCGTCGGATCAGGGCCGCGCCCATCACGGTCAAAATCAATCTTGAAGTGCTGCGGACGAATGACAATCTCCACAGCCTGCCCGTCCGGAACGCCTGGCGCGAGAAACTGCCCAAAAGGCGTATCCGTAAGCGCCCCGCGCACGACGCCGTCGATCACGTTGATATCACTGAAAAATCCTACAGCTTCCTTATCACGCGGCGCATTGTAAATATTGTAAGGGGCACCGCGTTGCACAATCTTGCCCGCGCGCATCAAAGCGATCTCGTCGGCCATGCGCATCGCCTCATCAGGCTCATGCGTCACAAGCAAAACGCCGGTGTCCTCTTGTTTAAGCACATCCAGCGTCTCATCGCGGATTTCGTCGCGCAGGCGGTTATCAAGGCCGGAAAACGGCTCATCCATCAGCATGAGCCGTGGCCGTGGCGCCAGCGCCCGCGCCAAAGCAACGCGCTGCTGCTCCCCGCCTGAAAGCTCGTGAGGATAACTCTCCTCAAAGCGCGCAAGCCCGACCCGTCCCAAAAGCTCACGCACCCGCGCCGCCTTCTCACTTCGTGAACCACTGAGGCCAAAGGCCACATTCTCCGCCACGCTCAAATGCGGAAACAGCGCAAAATCCTGAAACATAAGCCCCGTGTTGCGCCGCTCAGGCGGAATACGAAACACCGTGTCGCAGATCAGCTCTCCATCAACATAAATCTGCCCGCTGTCCTGCATATCCACCCCTGCAATCATGCGCAGCGTGGTCGATTTACCGCAGCCAGACGGCCCCAACAGACAGGTCACCTGCCCCGGTTCAATCGTGAGCGACACATCATCCACAACGACGCGCCCCTCAAAAGAGCGCTTGAGATTGCGAATATCGAGCCTCGGGGGGAGCTTTGTCACAGGGCGCCTCTTGCAGTATCCGACAGGTTTCATCGGGTTTAAAAACCCTTAGCAGCCACATCCCAGCCCCGCAAGCGGATCAGAGGCGATGGCCCAAGAGATCAACCCCGTCTTTTTCTTTCCAAAAATATCCATTCCGCCCTCCCAGCACGCACAACGCCAGCGCTCGGCCGCCCGGCTGGGCATAGAAGGCAAAAGGGGCGTGCCAGACCGCAGGTCTGGCACGCCCCCCTTGGCGATGCCGCAGGCAGCGCAATCCCTGAGGTCTCAATCTAACAACAGCTCAACGCTCCGCCCGTTGCCGCATCTCGTTCAAAAGGGCTTTCGCCTCCGCAGCCTTCAAAAATGCCATAGTGCTTTGAAAAATCACCGATAAACTCAAAGTGCTCGGCGTGGCGCGTCTCCGCCAGCATCTTCCATGTATTGCCACAAACCGCAAAGACCTTCCCCGCCTCCATGTAGTGGTGATCATCAAGTTGAAACCCGTGCGGCGCCGTCTCGATCGTGCCCTTGTAAATCACCGCCTGCCCATAATCCTCGCAAGCCGGCTCCAGCCCCTCGAGTTTAAACAGCCGGTAGGTCGAAGAGTTAAACCGCAACGGCGCAACCCGCGCCTCCAAGGCAGGATTCTCAATCGTCAGCTCGCGCTGTGTCACGAGCCGCGGATCGTCAAAGCCTGCCCGCTTGGCAAAGCTCAAAAAGTCGTTCCAATAAAGCGCCCCCGACAGGCACTCCCCGTACAATACTTCATCCGCAGCCATCGCAGCAGGCACACGGCGGTCGGCATAAACATCGGAAAAATACATCTCGCCCCCTGCCTTCAAAAGCCCGTAAGCCCCGCGCAAAACGGCTTCCTTATCTGTCGCCAGATTGATCACACAGTTGGACACGATCACATCAAAACTCCCTGCCTCAACAGGCAGCTGATCGAGTTTTTCGATGAAACCCTTGTGAAAGCTGGTGTTTTGATAGCCGAATTGCTCCGCATGCCAGCCTTGATGGGCGCGGGCAACGTCAAGCTGCTCATCAGTCATATCAACACCCGTCACATGCCCCTCAGGCCCGACAAGCTGCGCCAGCGCATAGACATCGCGCCCCGCGCCACAGCCCAGATCAAGCACCCGCGCGCCCTTGAGCACATGGGGCATCACGAGCCCACAGCCATAGTAGCGCATCAAGACTTCGTCATGCACCTTGGAGAGCACCCGCTTTACATAGTCAGGCATGTCCTCAGGGCTACAGCAGGCGTTGGTCTGCAAGTCCGCACTGCTCTGCAGCACTTTTCCATAATAATTCTGAACAGATTCGTGCTGCATAGTCTCTCTCCTTCAAGCATTTGCCTGACAGGTAAAGAGAAACGGCAGGCCAAGCAACACAGCCCGCCCTGCCTCACAAAGAGGTTACACCTCGTCATCCCATTTGATCGGAGCGGCGTCAGGATCAGGCTTGCCAATCCCTTTGAAGAGGCCCTTGAACGGAAAGATCCACGCCAGCCCAAGGCCCACATAGACAATCAGCTCGACAAGCAGAGGCAGCCGCCCGAACACGCCTTCCAGCCAGCCAACCGCGCTCACAGCAGCCACAATATAAAGCGGCATCCCGACCAGCAGCACCAGCAAAACAAGCCAGCGCCGCATCTTGAAGCTCAGATTGTCAAACATCCGCCTCAGTCCTGAAACGGGTCAGTGACAAGGATCGTATCTTCGCGCTCTGGGCTCGTGCTGACCATCGCCACAGGGCAGTCGATCAGCTCTTCCACACGGCGGACATATTTGATCGCCTCCGCAGGCAGATCTGCCCAAGAGCGCGCGCCTTCTGTGCTTTCAGACCAGCCCTTCATTTCCTCATAGATCGGTGTGCAGCGCGCCTGCGCGTCTGCCGCAGATGGCAGATAATCAAGGCGTTCACCGTCCAGATCATAGCCCACACAGATTTTCAGCGTCTCAAACCCGTCCAAAACATCGAGCTTGGTGAGCGCAATCCCGTTCACACCGCTCGTCGCGCACGTCTGGCGCAGCAGAGCCGCGTCAAACCAGCCACAGCGCCGCTTGCGCCCCGTTGTTGTGCCAAATTCGTGGCCACGCGTGCCAAGACGCTCGCCGTCCGCGTCCTCAAGCTCTGTGGGGAAAGGCCCCTCGCCCACGCGTGTGGTATAAGCCTTTACAATTCCAAGCACAAAATCAATCGAGCCAGGCCCGATGCCAACGCCCGTCGCCGCTTGGCCCGCGATCACATTGGAGCTTGTCACAAAAGGATATGTGCCAAAATCAATGTCCAAAAGCGCGCCCTGCGCCCCTTCAAACAAAATCCGCTTGCCAGCTTTGCGCTTCTCGCTCAGCACTTTCCAGACAGGCGCCGCATAGGGCAGAAGCTGTCCTGCAATATCTTGCAGCGCCTTGATCAGCGCCTCCCGATCGACAGGCTCGATGCCAAGGCCTTTGCGCAGCGGGTCATGGTGCTGAAGCGCGCGGTCAACACGCGCAATCAGCGTGGCCTCATCCGCAAGATCGGCCACACGGATCGCGCGACGGCCGACTTTATCTTCATAGCATGGGCCAATGCCCCGCCCCGTCGTCCCGATCTTTGTGCCTTTGCTCGCGGCTTCCTCGCGGGCGCGGTCAAGTTCCCCGTGAATCGGCAGGATCAGCGGTGTGTTTTCCGCAATCATCAGTGTCTCTGGGCTGATCTCAACGCCCTGTGCGCGCACAGTCTCGATCTCATTCATCAGATGCCAAGGGTCCAGCACGACACCGTTGCCGATCACGCTCAGCTTACCGCCGCGCACCACACCCGAAGGCAGCGCATGCAGCTTGTAAACTTTGCCATCAATAACAAGCGTATGGCCCGCATTGTGCCCGCCCTGAAAGCGCGCAATCACATCCGCGCGCTCTGAAAGCCAGTCCACAATCTTGCCTTTGCCCTCGTCGCCCCATTGTGCGCCGACAACCACTACATTTGCCATACTGGCCCCCTCAGATTCTGTGTTGAGTTCTCTGTCAAACCCGCGCTCGTATATCGCGCTGTTTCAAGGGGCGAAACACCTAATTCACGAAAACCCGTTCTGGGGCTTGGCAGCAAAACCTCAGATCAGCGCCATGCGCTCTGCGCGCTCGGGGTCTGGAAACGGGCGATAGAGCCCAATGTCGCACTCCCCCACCATCTGATGCATGGTGGTATAGAGCTGCTCGATCTCCTCATCGACTTGCCCCGCATAGCGAAACGCCTGATCAAGCTGGGTCATGTCCTTGACTTCGATCTCAAGCAGAAAATCTCGTGACTGCGGCGCCCCAAAGCCAAGCTTGCGGCGGCACAAGCGCCAACCCAAGATAACTTTCTGACTGAGCAAATGCTCCATCCAAGCCTCAACAGCCACAGCAAAGACAAGCGCCTTCGCATTGTCACGCAGGTCAATCTCGCAGTGATAAATATTCATGATCATTCCCTGACAGTTCTCAGCGCATCCTGTCATGCAAAGCCTACCAAAGCCTTAATTACGCCAAGCCCCCCTCACGCAAACAAGGCGCGCTTTACAGAGCCTGCCCAAAGGTGGCAAAATCCAAAAAAACGAGGGCATTTTTATGGGTTACATTTTACGCGTCTTGGCCGCCTTTGGCCTATTGAGCCTGACTTACAATCCAACCCAGTATAATTTTGCCCGCTTGGCCGAGGCCAATTGGAGCGCTCAAATGCCTCTGGCCGTGCTCTTCGGGCTTCTGCTCCTTGTCGGTTACATTATCTACCTAAGAGCCACGCTGCGCTCGATAGGCCTCTTTGGTATGTGTCTTGTCCTCGCGCTAGTCGCCGCCCTGCTCTGGGTCGCGTCCGACTACGGCTGGCTCAGCTTTGACAACCCGACTCGCAACATCTGGCTCGCCATCGTGGCGCTCTCCGTTGTCCTCGGGATCGGCCTCAGCTGGAGCCATGTGCGCCGCGCGCTCTCGGGACAGGCCGATATGGATGATGTTGACGAATAATGAATCTCCCCCCGACAGCGCACGCTGGATTGATTAATTTTTCCTGACAAAAGCCCCCATTTGGCCAGTGCACGGGTTGTGCCCGCATTGTGCACGCTTTTCACCCCCCCAGACTCGCCGTCCAAGACGCGGATTAACCGAGCCAAACGCAGGCTTAAGCCCGCATTCATCTGTCTCAGGGCCAGACAGTCCAGAACACGGGTTGCGCGCCTTGGGGCTTTCCCCTAAAACCCGCCCAGACCAGTCTCAGGCATCGGGCATTTCATGGAAAACGTCGTTCTTATCGTCCATCTCATTTTGGCTTTGGCCCTCATCGGTGTTGTGCTTATGCAGCGCTCCGAAGGCGGCGGCCTTGGCATGGGCGGCGGCGGCGGCGTCTCAGGGCGCGCAGCTGCGACAGCCCTTGGCAAAGTCACATGGATCCTTGCGATTGCTTTTATTTGTACATCTATTTCGCTGACAATTATCGCAGCGCAAAAATCTGCTGGTGGCTCCGTCATTGACCGCCTCAGCGATGTGACCGCGCCCGAAGCCGTGGAAGAACAGAGCACAACAGATACGCTCTTGCCCCCCGCAGAAGGCGACGATGCACCGCTCGTTCCATCAGCCGACTAACCACTACACATTGACCCTGCGTTAAAAAGCGCAACATTATGTTGCGTCTCCATTGCCAAGCGGGGCCGAATCTACTATAGCTCAAATCCCGTGATGATGCGGTCTTTTCAGACCGTTTCTGAGCATTTTTGAGCGTCCTTCGCACTGCATTCACGGGAGTTACACACATGGCACGTTACATTTTCATTACGGGTGGTGTTGTTTCCTCGTTGGGCAAGGGCCTCGCCTCTGCGGCCCTCGGAGCGCTCCTGCAAGCCCGCGGATTTTCGGTGCGCCTGCGCAAGCTCGATCCATACCTCAATGTTGATCCGGGAACCATGTCACCCTTTGAGCATGGCGAAGTCTTCGTCACGGACGATGGTGCCGAAACCGATCTTGATCTTGGCCACTACGAACGCTTCACAGGCGTTGCCGCGCGCAAGACTGACTCGGTCAGCTCAGGGCGCGTTTATTCCAACGTGCTCGAAAAAGAGCGCCGCGGTGATTATCTGGGCAAAACCATTCAGGTCATTCCTCATGTCACCAATGAAATCAAAGACTTCATCGAAATCGGCGATGATGAAGTCGACTTCATGCTCTGCGAAATCGGCGGCACAGTGGGCGATATCGAAGGCCTGCCATTCTTCGAGGCGATTCGTCAGTTTTCCCAAGAGCGTCCGCGCGGTCAGTGCATTTTCATGCACTTAACCCTTTTGCCCTATCTTGCAGCATCTGGTGAGCTGAAAACCAAACCAACCCAACACTCCGTCAAAGAGCTGCGCTCCATTGGCCTTCAGCCAGATGTGCTTGTCTGCCGCTCCGAGCAGATCATCCCCGAGAAAGAGCGCGCCAAAATCGCGCTCTTCTGTAACGTGCGCCCCGAGGCGGTCATCCCCGCCTATGACTTGAAGTCAATCTACGAGGCCCCGCTGGCCTATCACCAAGCGGGCCTTGACCAAGCTGTTCTGGACGCCTTCCAGATCAGCCCTGCGCCCAAGCCCGAGCTCAAAGTCTGGGAAGATGTGAAAGAGCGCATCAGCAACATAGACGGCGAAGTGAACGTGGCAATTGTGGGCAAATACACCCAGCTTGAAGACGCCTATAAATCGATCAAAGAAGCCCTTATGCACGGTGGCATGGCCAACCGTGTCAAAGTCAATGTCGACTGGGTCGATGCCGAAGTCTTTGATAAAGGCGACGCCGCCCCCCACCTTGAAGGCTATCACGCAATCCTCGTGCCTGGCGGCTTCGGCGAGCGTGGCACAGAAGGCAAAATCAAGGCCGCCCAGTTCGCCCGCGAGCGCAAAGTGCCCTATCTCGGGATCTGTCTCGGGATGCAAATGGCCGTTATCGAGGCCGCTCGCAACGTGGCCAAAATCAAGGATGCAGGCTCTGAGGAGTTTGACCATGAAGCAGGCAAAAAGCGTTTTGAGCCAGTGGTTTACCACCTCAAAGAATGGGTTCAGGGCAACTATACCGTAACCCGAAAAGAAACTGACGACAAAGGCGGAACCATGCGTCTTGGCGCCTATGACGCCACACTCGCCGAAGGCTCCAAGGTTGCCGAAGTCTACGGCACAACCGCTATCGAAGAGCGTCACCGCCACCGCTACGAAGTCGATGTGAAATACCGTGAACAGCTCGAAGCTTGCGGGCTGACCTTCTCAGGCATGTCCCCCGATGGTCGCCTCCCCGAGATTGTGGAGTGGAAAGACCACCCCTGGTTCATCGGCGTGCAGTTCCACCCTGAGCTCAAGTCAAAACCTTTCGCACCGCATCCGCTCTTCGCTGATTTCGTGCGCGCCGCGGTTGAGACATCCCGCCTCGTCTGAGCGATCAAGGCTTGACGCGCGCACGCATCCGCCGCAGCCTGAGCGCTCTGAAAACAAGGGGGAAAAATGGCCAAAGCTTATTGGGTTGCACATGTCGATGTGTCAGATCCGCGGATTTACGAGAAATACAAAGCCGCCAATGCGGCCCCGTTCGCCGAGTTTGGCGCACGCTTTATCGTACGCGGTGGTGACCAAGAGGTGCGCGAAGGCACGGTCCGCTCCCGCACCGTTGTGATCGAGTTTCCAAGCTATGAGGCCGCGGTTGCCTGCTATGACAGCCCCGCCTACCAAGCCGCTTTTGACATTCGTAAAGAGGTCTCCATCGGCGACATGGTCATCGTGAAGGGCTACGAGGGGTAAAATGGAATTTATCGACCGTATTCTCTCCCGCTTTCACAAGTCCGCCCCTGTCAGGGCCCCGCTGCCCGAGCCTGACGCCAATATGGCCCTCGGCGCGCTGATGATCCGTGTGGCAAAGGCTGACAAAAGCTATGCCGTTGAAGAAATTGTAAAAATAGACAAGATCCTCGCCAAACTCTTCGGGATCAACCCTGTCGAAGCCGCCAAAATGCGCGCCCTCTGCGAGAAGCTGGAGGCCAAGGCTCCGCACGAGGGCAAATTCGCCAAACTCATTCACGACAGCCTCGATGAGGACAAACGTCTCAATGCCTTACGCGCGCTACACGCGGTCATGCATGCTGACGGGATAGACCGCCCCGAAGAAGAAACCGTGCTGCAAGAAACAAGCCTCGCACTGGGCTTTGCCATGCTCCCCACGAACCTGTCCGAAGGCTTTGAACAACAATGATAAAGGGTTTCTTTGAGCGCCTCCTCGGCGCAGGCGACAGTACAGCATCAGACGCAGACGCCCGCCTTGCCCTCACAGCGCTTCTGGTGCGCGTGGCCCGCGCCGACTTTAGCTATGACGCCGTAGAGCAGGCCCAGATCGACAAGGTGATTTCGCGCCGCTACGCGCTTTCGTCCGCCGAAACAGAAGCCCTGCGCCGTGAGGCCGAAACGCTTGAGGCCGAGGCCCCAGACACCGTCCGCTTTACCCGTGCCATCAAAGATGCCGTGCCCTATGACGAGCGGATTGCTGTCGTTCAATCGCTCTGGTCCGTTGTCCTCGCAGATGCAACACGCGACGAGCACGAAGATGCGCTCCTGCGCATGGTTGCAAATCTGCTTGGTGTCTCTGATCGCGACAGCAACCTCGCCCGCCAACGCGCATCAGGCGCATGATCGCCTCTCTGCCGATGTATGATCTGCCCGCGCTTCACAGTGCGAACGATCTTTTTTGGCAAGCCATCCGCGCCACGCTCGGCCATGGGCCGGCGGCTCTCACCCGCACAGGCGATCTCTGGGATCACTGGCAATCACCTGATCTTCTGCTCTCCCAGACCTGCGGCTTTCCCTACCGCGCGCGCCTCCACGGACATGTGCAGCTTGTCGCCACGCCTGACTTCGGCCTGCCCGACTGCCCCGCGGGCCACTACAACTCGGTCTTTGTCGCCCGTCGGACTGACAGGATCAGCGCGCTCGAAGACCTTGCAGGCAAGCGCTTTGCCTTTAACGAGCCAATGTCCCAATCGGGCTGGGCTGCGCCCAAAGTACACCTCGACAGTCTCGGCCTCGCCCATGGCCCCCTTATCCAGACAGGCGGTCACGCTCTGTCTGCCGCCGCCGTCGCAGAAGGCCGCGCCGATTTTGCAGCCCTTGATGCCCAGACATGGCGGCTTCTCACCCGCCACACTCCGCTTGGAGCGGCGCTCGGCGTCGTCGCCCAGACCGCGCCCACACCAGCCCTGCCCTACATCACAAGCCTGACCCAAGATGCAGAGGCACTCTTCGCCGCGATGAGCACAGCCCTCTCCACCCTTGATTCGGCCACACAAGACGCCCTTGGCCTTAAGGCTTTGATCACCCTGCCGAGCCAAGATTACCTCGCAGTCGCCACACCAAAACCGCCTCAACTCTGATCTTTTCATCAAACCCCTTGCGCAACATAGGGGGCTTCTGGCATCGTGCCCAAAGATTTGATCAAATTATGGCGACCCCATGTTACCCGACTTAAGTTCTCTTCGTATCGCGGCCTCCGACCTCAACGGAAGGATGCGCGGCAAGCGCCTGCCCGCCGATTTTATGCGCAAAGTCGAAAACGGCGCAGTCCGTATGCCCCTCTCGGTTCTCAACGTCGATATTTGGGGGGCAGACATCGACAACAACCCACTGGTTTTTGAAACAGGCGACCGTGACGGCTACATGCAGCCCACAGGCCGCGGCGCTGTTCCGATGCCATGGTTGTCTGATGACGCCTATCTCATGCCCGCAACTATGCTCAAAGAAGACCAGACCCCCTTTGAGGGCGACCCGCGCCGCGCGCTTGAACGCGTGCTTGAGCGCTACACCGCCAAAGGCTGGGAGGTCCGCGCCGCCGCGGAAATGGAATTCTATCTTGTCGATGACAGTGGCGAGACGCCCGTGCAGGTCAAGAACCCGCGCACAGGCCGCGCGCTTGTCGGCGCCAATATCCTCTCACTGGCCGAGCTTGACGCCTTCGAACCCTTCTTCAACTCGCTTTATCGCGCCTGCGATATGATGGATATCCCCGCACAAACCGCGATTTCCGAGGTCGGAACAGGCCAGTTCGAGATTGATATCAATCACCGCGAAGCCATGGAAGCCGCTGACAACGCTTGGCTTTTCAAGACAATGGTCAAAGGCATCGCGCGCCAGCACAATATGGCGGCGACCTTCATGCCAAAGCCCTTCGCAGGCGACGCTGGCACAGGCCTCCATGTGCATTTCTCGGTTGTGGATGCTGACGGCAATAACGTCTTTGATGACGGCTCAGAGGAAGGAAATGATACCCTGCGCCATGCGGTTGCAGGCTGCCTTGAGGCCATGCGCGCCTCGACACTCGTGTTTGCGCCTCACGGCCCAAGCTATGACCGGATCGTACCGGGCGAACACGCTCCAATTTCGGTTTGTTGGGGCTATGAAAACCGCACTGCCGCAATCCGTATCCCCGCAGGCCCGCCCGCTGGGCGGCGCATCGAGCACCGTATCGCTGGCGGAGACACCAACATCTACCTTCACCTCGCCGCTGTGCTTGGGGCCGCCATAGACGGGATCGAGCGCAAGGCGACACCCCCTGCCCCGATCACAGGCAATGCCTATGAAGGCGCGCACCCCGAGCTTGTGACCAATTGGAACGACGCCATTGATCTCTTTGAAAATGATCCACTGATCGCCCAAATCTTCCATCCTCGGTTGATCGAGAACTTGGTGATGACCAAGCGCCAAGAGCTGCGGCTGCTGGCCGATATCCCGCCCGAAGACCATTGGATGACATATCTGGAAACTGTTTAAGCCCCTCTTGCGCGGTTCATCAGGCCGCAATAGTCTGGGTTTGATCAAATAGGTGACACATGAAAATCGGTATTTTGCAAACGGGGCATGCACCCGACGAGCTTCTGGCAACAGAAGGCGATTATGACGCTATGTTCCGCAGCCTTCTCTCAGGGGAAGGCTTCACGTTTGAAACTTTCAATGTCGTTGATGGCGCATTTCCGAGCGGGCCAGAGGCCGCAGATGCGTGGCTCATCACAGGCTCAAAGCACGGCGCTTATGAAGACCACGCCTGGATCCCGCCCCTCGAAGACCTGATCCGCGCGATCAGCGCCACAGCAAAGCCCCTGATCGGCATCTGCTTTGGTCACCAGATCATCGCGCAGGCGCTTGGTGGCAAGGTTGAGAAATTCTCAGGTGGATGGGCCGTAGGTCGTCAAACCTATGATATGGAAGGCAAAAAGCTCGCCGTAAACGCATGGCACCAAGATCAAGTTGTCGCCCTGCCTGCTGACACCAAAGTCCTCGCGGGCAACGCCCATTGTGAAAACGCCGTGCTGATGATCGGTGAAAACACCCTGACAATCCAGCCACACCCTGAGTTTGGCGCAGGTGTCATCGCGGGGCTGATCGCCCATCGCGGCGGGGCCGTGCCAGCCGAGCTTCTGAACGCGGCAAAAGCCGAACTTGAAAACACAACAAACCGCGGCATCTTCCGCGATATGATGGTCGCGCATCTCAAACGCCAGACAGCAGAGGCCACATCATGAACGATGAATGGACAAGCCAACTTCCCGAAGCCGCCCAAGCCTATCTCGAAGGCCGTAAACTTGACGAGGTCGAGTGTATCATCTCCGATCTGCCAGGCATCGCCCGCGGCAAGGCTGTTCCTGCAACAAAATTTATGCGGCAGGAGTATTTCCACCTTCCAGACAGCATCTTTTACCAGACCATCACAGGCGACTGGGGTGAAGCTGCAGGCGACGACGGATTTATCGAGCGCGACATGATCCTGCGCCCTGACATGAGCACAGCAACAGCCGCGCCATGGACAGGAGACTGGACCCTCCAGATCATTCATGACGCCTATGATCGTAAGAACAAACCGATCGAATTTGCGCCCCGCAACGTTCTCAAGCGCGTGGTGGAGCTCTATCGCAAGCAAGGGCTTGAACCCGTTGTCGCGCCGGAGATGGAGTTTTTCCTTGTCGCGCGCAACATCGACCCCGCCAAAAAGATCGAGCCAATGATGGGCCGCTCTGGCCGCCCCGCCGCCGCGCGTCAGGCCTATTCCATGACAGCCGTTGACGAATTCGGCCCCGTGATCGACGACATCTATGATTTCGCCGAAGCGCAAGGTTTTGAGATCGACGGGATCACCCAAGAAGGCGGCGCAGGCCAGCTTGAAATCAACCTCGTGCATGGCGACCCTGTGAAGCTCGCCGATGAGGTTTTCTTTTTCAAACGGCTGATCCGCGAAGCCGCAATGCGCCACAATTGCTACGCCACGTTCATGGCCAAGCCCATTGCCGACGAGCCAGGCTCTGCCATGCACATTCATCATTCGGTCCTTGATATAGAGACAGGGCAGAATATCTTTTCTGGACCGCAAGGCGGCGAGACGGATGCGTTTTTTCACTACATCGCGGGGTTCCAGAATCATCTGCCAGCCGCAATCGCAGTCATCGCGCCCTACGTGAACTCCTATCGCCGCTACGTGCGCGAACACGCCGCTCCAATCAATCTTGAGTGGGGCCGCGACAACCGCACCACAGGCATCCGCGTCCCCCTTTCCAGTCCGAAGTCGCGCCGCGTCGAGAACCGCCTCGCAGGCATGGATTGTAACCCCTATCTTGGCATCGCAGTGTCGCTCGCGTGTGGCCTCATTGGCCTCAATGAAGAAAAGCGCCCCGACCGCCAGTTCAAAGGCGATGCCTACGAAGGCGAAGAGGATATCCCGCGCGAAATGGGCGCAGCCCTTGATCTCTTTGACGAAGCCAGCGCGCTACACGAAGTGCTCGGCCCAGAGTTTGCCCGCGTCTATTCCATCGTGAAACGCGCCGAATATGAAGAGTTCCTCGGCGTCATCTCGCCTTGGGAGCGTGAACACCTCTTGCTCAACGTTTGATATGAACCTTCTCTACTCAAATGACACGAAAGGCGCCTTCCCGCGCAGCTGGTATGCCGCGACCGCTCATGAGCGCACGCCCGCGCCCCAACTTCGAGGCGATGCCGCGGCAGATATCTGCGTTGTCGGCGGTGGCTTTACAGGGCTCTCGGCTGCGCTTCACTTGGCCGAGCGCGGCTACTCTGTCGCGCTCATTGAAGCGCACCGTGTCGGCTTTGGCGCGTCAGGCCGCAATGGCGGCCAGCTCGGCTCTGGCCAACGCGTCGAGCAAACCGATCTTGAGAAAATGGTGGGCGAGGCCGAGGCGCTGAAGCTCTGGGAGCTCGCTGAAAACGCCAAAGACCTCGTTAAGCAGCTGATTTCAAAACACAACATAGACTGCGATCTCAAACCAGGCATCGCCCATGCAACGTTTTCCGCCTCCGAAACCGCCCATGAACATGCCTATGTCGAACACCTCCAAAGCCGCTACGGCTACGATCAAATCACCGCTCTGAGCGAGGAGGCTTTAAGCGCAGTCTGCCCCTCGCCTCGCTACAAGGGCGGTTCGCTTGATATGGGGGCGGCACATCTGCACCCGCTGAATTACGCCTTGGGCCTTGCGCGCGCCTGCGAAAAAGCTGGTGTCACCTTTTATGAAAACACCCACGTCCATCACATCGAAGACGGGGCAAAAGTCACTGTGCGCTGCGACACAGGCCGCGTCTTGGCCGATCATGTGATCCTTGCGGCCAACGGCTACCTCGGCGGGCTCAACCGCCGCGTTGCAGGCCGCGTCATGCCAATCAACAATTTTATCGCCGCAACTGAGCCGCTCGGAGAAGACGCGGCGCGCGTGCTCACCAAAGACATCGCCGTGGCCGACAGCAAATTCGTTGTCAATTATTTCCGCCTCTCGTCAGACAATCGCCTCCTCTTCGGCGGCGGAGAAAGTTACGGATATAAATTCCCC
>Ga0209652_1001724_pt1 | contig 17626 bp, 15 predicted proteins | sample SaaInl74LU_5_DNA_FD_184641 | JGI IMG/M metagenome (GOLD analysis project Ga0209652, IMG submission 184641) | Marine microbial communities from expanding oxygen minimum zones in the Saanich Inlet - ESP_74LU_5_DNA (SPAdes) (version 2) | ecosystem: Environmental > Aquatic > Marine > Intertidal zone...
AAAAAGCACCAAACCCTGCCGCTGATGCTGCGCGGCAATCGTTTGTTTGTGGCCATCGCCGACCCCACCAATCAGCGCGCTATTAGCGAAATTCAGTTTCAGACCGGTGTTACCGTTGAGCCGGTGCTGGCGCTCTATTCCGAGATTAGCGAGATGCTGGAGAATTGGCAGGAGAGTGCCAACGACGGCGATATTGGCGAAGCACTGGGCACCATTAATGACGTGCATCTCGACGACCTGGATATGGAAGCGATCGATGAAGACGACGCTCGGCCAGAAACGAACAATGGCGAAGACGATGCGCCAATTGTGCGCTTTGTGAACAAAATGTTGCTGGACGCGATTCGCCTCGGCGCCTCTGATATCCACTTTGAACCCTACGAAAGAACCTACCGTGTGCGCTTTCGCATTGACGGCATTTTGCAAGAGATGGCCAAGCCGCCATCAAACCTTGCGCCGCGCCTTGCTGCGCGTATCAAAGTAATGTCGCGCATGGATATTTCGGAGCGCCGTGTGCCGCAAGATGGCCGGGTGAAACTAAAACTGTCGAAAAATAAAGCGATCGACTTCCGTGTGAATACCTTGCCACTGCAGTTTGGTGAAAAAATTGTGATGCGTATTCTCGACCCCAGCAGTGCAAAAATGGGGATTGATGCACTGGGTTATGAGGAAGACCAAAAGAAAGCGTACATGGATGCACTGGCGCGACCACAGGGCATGATTTTGGTTACGGGCCCGACCGGTAGCGGTAAAACGGTGTCGCTCTATACTGGTTTGAATATTCTCAACACAGCAGAACGAAATATCTCTACAGCCGAAGACCCGATTGAAATTAATTTGGAAGGGGTTAATCAGACGCAAATTAATATGCGTGTAGGCCTCTCTTTTGCCGAGGCGCTGCGCGCGTTTTTGCGCCAAGATCCCGATGTTGTGATGGTTGGTGAGATACGCGATTTAGAGACTGCCGAAATTGCCATTAAAGCAGCGCAAACCGGTCACTTGGTGCTATCGACACTGCACACCAACAGTGCCCCAGAGACTTTGACGCGCCTGCTCAATATGGGTGTGCCAGCCTTTAACGTGGCGACATCGGTCAACCTTATTATTGCTCAGCGGCTGGGTCGCAAACTCTGCCCGCAATGCCGCGAACCCTTTGATGACGTGCCGGACAATGTGCTCACCGAAGAAGGTTTCGACACCATTGGCATACCCCGTGAGGAAATGACGCTGTTTAAGCCGGTGGGCTGCCCAATGTGCACCAATGGTTACAAGGGGCGCGTTGGTGTTTACGAGACCCTGAAAATTAGCCCAGCCATTTCGCGTTTGATTATGGAGGGCGGTAGTTCGCTGGATATTCTGGCTGCGGCCATTAAGGAAGGCTTCAAAACATTGCGCGTATCCGCTTTACGCAAGGCCGCTCGTGGTCTAATTAGTATTGAAGAAGCCAATCGCATTACCAAAGATTAATCTGTAAATACCTAGGGAAAGGATGTAATTATGGCTGCCACTGCCGAGACCATGAGTTTTGTTTACAAGGGTAAAAATCGCAAAGGCGAAAAAGTTGAAGGTGAGTTGCGCGCGGGCAATCTAAGCATGGCGAAGGGCTTGCTGCGCAAACAGGGCATTATTTCGACGTCGCTGAAAAAAAAATCTAAGCCTCTGTTTGGCGGTAATAAGAAGAAAATCACCCCAGGCGATATTGCCCTGTTCACTCGTCAGTTGGCGACAATGATGAAGGCAGGTGTGCCGCTGGTGCAGTCTTTCGATATTGTCGCGGACGGCTAGAGAACCTCACCATGCGCGACTTGGTCTTTCAGATTCGCGATGATGTGGCCTCAGGTGGCAGTTTTGCCAATGCGTTGCGCAAACATCCGCGCTACTTCGACGACCTCTTTTGCAGTTTGGTCGATTCCGGCGAAACCGCCGGTGCGCTGGAAACCATGCTTGACCGTGTGGCGACCTACAAAGAGAAGACCGAAAAATTAAAAGCCAAAATCAAAAAAGCCATGACCTACCCCATTGCAGTGATGGTGGTGGCGATTGTGGTTACCGCTATTTTGCTGATCAAAGTTGTGCCTGTTTTTGCTGAGACATTCAGCAGCTTCGGCGCCGATCTGCCCGCCTTTACCCTGTTCGTGCTGGGTCTCTCTGAATCGCTGCAAGCCTCGTGGATGTATATTTTGGTGATCATTGGCGTCTCGCTGTATGCCTTTAAAGAGGCGCGTTTCCGCTCGGCAAAATTTGCCTACATGGTGGATAAATACATGCTGAAAATACCGATCGTCGGCAATATTATTTACCACGCTGTGGTGGCGCGCTTTGCTCGCACGCTGGCAACGACTTTTGCCGCCGGTGTGCCGATTGTGGACGCGCTCGAGTCTGTGGCGGGTGCCGCTGGCAATGCGCTGTACCGCGATGCCATCTTGCGGGTGCGCGATGACGTCACCACCGGTGTTCAACTGCAGCAGGCGATTCGCTCGCGCAAAATGTTCCCTGTGCTTCTGCAACAACTGGCTGCTATTGGTGAAGAATCTGGCGCCCTGGATGAGATGCTGGAGAAAGCCGCGACCCACTACGAAGAACTGGTTGATAATGCCGTGGACAATCTAACCAGCCTGCTCGAGCCAATGATTATGTCGGTGCTGGGTGTGTTGGTCGGTGGTTTGTTGATCGCCATGTATCTGCCCATCTTCCAGTTGGGTAATGTGGTTTAATAGTTTAAATTCAGCTGTTTTTTTAGACATAACTAGGTTAGATGTGACTATGGTATTAGAAACCGATTTATCCCCCTTCGCGCTAGCCTTGGCCGCTCTGCCTTTTGGTTTAATTGTTGGCAGTTTTCTCAATGTGGTGATTTTGCGGCTGCCCGTGCAGCTAAAAAATGGCTGGCGCCGCGAGTCTGAGGATTTTTTGGGCTTACCCCCGCAGGCGCAAGAACCGGTCACCATTGCCAAACCGGCATCGCGCTGCCCCAGCTGCGGCGCGGCGATTAAGCCGTGGCACAATATTCCAGTGATTAGCTACATCTTTTTGGGCGGCAAGTGCAGCTGTTGCTCGCAGACCATTTCTCTGCAATACCCCATGGTCGAACTGCTGGCGGGCGTGGCTACAATGTTTATTGTTTACCAATTTGGTTTAACTGCCGTGACAGCCTACAGCCTGCTGTTTACCTACGCCTTAATTGCGTTGACTGGTATTGATTTTCACGAGCAGCTACTGCCGGATCAAATCACCCTACCCCTGCTGTGGCTGGGCCTGTTTGCCAATCTCAGCGGTACCTTTGTGCCTTTAGACGAAGCTGTGCTGGGCGCTATTGGCGGCTATCTGTCGCTGTGGTCGGTGTTTTGGCTGTTTAAGCTGGTCACTGGCAAGGAGGGCATGGGGTACGGCGATTTCAAGCTGCTGGCGGCGCTGGGGGCTTGGATGGGTTGGCAGTTATTGCCGCTGATTATTATTATCTCGACCTTTGTCGGTGCGCTGGTGGGCGTTGTGGGTGTGTTGGTTAAATCACGGCAGCGTGAGGTGCCTATTGCCTTTGGCCCGTTCTTGGCGACTGCGGGTTGGATTGCTTTGATCTGGGGTGATAAGATTCTCGGCTCTTATTTGAGCGCGGTGGGTTTATAGCAGCGCGCTTTCACCCAGCGTTATCTTATTACGGCAGTCTAGTGTGGCAGCAGATCAAAAACAGATAGACCAGTCTTTCTCTCAAAAATCCTCACTCGGGGCATCACAGCACCCGACATCGGAACCAATCATTGTTGGCTTAACTGGCGGTATTGGCAGCGGCAAAAGTACCGTGGCGGCAGCATTTCGTCAGTTGGGGATTGTCAGCGTCGATGCAGATCAAGCGGCACGTGCGGTGGTTGAACCGGGGATGCCTGCTCTGACGGCTATCGCAGAGCATTTCGGTGAGGCTGTTATGTTGCCGGACGGTGGTTTGAATCGCGCGGCACTGAGAGAGATTATCTTTTCAAACCCTGCCGAAAAACAGTGGCTGGAGTCGCTGTTACACCCGCTAATTCGCGAATGGATTGTGGCGCAGCTACAGGCGGCCAAAAGCCCTTATGTTATTCTTGAATCGCCGCTGCTATTTGAGACCGATCAGCATCTTTTAACACAGGCCACGCTCTTGGTTGATGTGCCGGTGCCGCTGCAAATAACCCGCGCGGCAGCCCGCGATGGTCAGTCGACGGCGCAGATTGAGAGTATTATTGCCGCACAAATGCCCCGTGAGGAAAAGCGTTCGCGGGCGACCTATATCTTGGATAATTCTCTGCCACTGGCGACGCTAGATGCCCGAGTATTGGCCCTTCACAACGAATTTATGCGGCGAGTGAACAGGCCGCAAGAGAGTATACGATGAGTGTGACCCGTCTCAATTGTCCCACCTGCCAGACGGCTATCGAGTGGAGCGATAAGTTTCCTGCGCGGCCTTTTTGCAGTGTGCGCTGCCAGCAAATCGATTTTGTTGGCTGGGCCGATGAGGAGTTTACTATTCCTGAGGCGCCGTCGCTGAACGGTAAATTTAATCCCGCTCTGCTCGATCCGAAACTTTTTGATCCAGCGCTTTTTGATATGTCGCTATTTGATGCAGATTCCGCTGACGGCAAGCTGATTGATCCCGATGCCGTGTCGGATGACTTTTCGGATATTGATAATTATTAAGCTGGGCAGGCTTATTCGGCCTGGTTTTCTAGCGGTAATCTAGGCCAAATCCTGGGAATTCAATTCAGTCGTCTTGTGCCAGTAGTCAAGAGTCAAGAGGCCAGTAGTCAGAAGCCCGCAGTCAACAGCCGTTGAAGGATGGGCTGGTTGGCGTCGGGGAATTGCAGTGTCCCAGCGTCGATAGCCTGGGCCAGTTGCGGCAAGCTAATCCAGCGGCACTCTTGCCCTTCAACTCCGCGCATTTGACCCTCTGTATGTCTGACCGTCCAAATATCCAGCAGCACATTTTTGTCGGGATAATCGTGGCTGATCTGCATGTACGGCTGCAGTACCTCAATTTCTATAGCTAATTCTTCTCGTAACTCGCGGGCAAGTGCGCGCTGTGGCTGCTCATTTACCTCCACTTTTCCGCCTGGAAACTCCCAAAGCCCACCCTGATGCAAATGATCAGGGCGGCGGGAAATTAAAATCTGCTGCTGTTGGCCAATAATAATGGCGGCCACCACATGAATGCGCTTCACGGGTGCAGCAGGCTGTGGTTATGAGCGGTATTCGGCATTGATACGCACGTACTCATAGGTGAGGTCGGTGGTCCAGATAGTTTCAGCGGCCTGACCACGATTCAGCGACACATGAATAGTGATATCTTCCTCGGCCATAGCGCTCTGCCCTGCCTCTTCGGTGTAACTTGCCGCGCGGCCACCGTTTTCAACAATAAGCACGCCATTAAGGCTAACGGTGAGGCGGTTGACATCCAGATTATCGACACCAGCGCGACCAATCGCGGCCAAAATTCGACCCCAGTTAGCGTCAGAGGCCGCGAGCGCGGTTTTGACCAGGGGCGATTCGGCAATGGTGTAACCCACTTTAAGCGCCTCTGGGCCGTCGACGGCGCTATCGACGATCACTGTCACAAATTTTGTTGCGCCTTCGCCGTCGCGAATAATCGCTTGAGCGAGATCGATAAAGACTTTTTCGAGCATGGCCACAAACGACTCGAAATTGCTTTCATCAACGGTGACGCCACTTGCGCCGGTCGCGGCTAAGACGATAGCGTCATTGGTGGAGGTGTCGCTGTCAACGGTGATACGGTTGAACGATTTGTCGGTGGCCATTCGCAGGGCGCGATGGAGCAGTTCGCTATCAACCTCTGCATCGGTGGCGACAAAGCCGAGCATTGTCGCCATATTCGGCTTGATCATGCCCGAACCTTTGGTGATGCCGGTGATGGTGACGGGGCGATCTGCACCGTTGAGCGTAAATTGCAGACTGGCGCCTTTGGCACGGGTATCGGTGGTTAAAATGCCTTTGGCGGCTTCGTCCCAACCGGCTTCATTGAGCTGGGCGACCGATTTTGGAATACCCGCCAATAGACGGTCCATGGGCAGCGATTGGCCAATAACACCGGTTGAAAATGGCAGAACTTGAGCAGCGGAAACACCCTGCAATGCAGCAAGGGCGGCACAGCTCTGTTGGGCATCTGCGAGGCCACTTTCGCCAGTGCCGGCGTTGGCATTGCCTGTATTAATTAACAAGTAACGGGTTTTCGCTGCCGCCAAATGCTGCTTGGCGACGGTTACGGGCGCGGCACAAAATGCGTTTAGCGTAAACAGGGCCGCCACAGTGCTCTGCTCACTGAGCTCGATTACCACGAGGTCTTTGCGACCAATTGTCTTGATTCCCGCACTTGCGGTGCCCAATTTAAAACCCGCTACTGGATGCATAACGGGAAAATTATCGCTGCCTGTGGCCATGTTTTCTGTTCCTTTCTCGTTGAGAGATACTGTGTTTTTGCGGCAGTGTTTGTGTACTTATATCTGTCCGTGACACTGCTTGTATTTTTTGCCTGACCCGCAGGGACAGGGATCATTGCGGCCAACTTTCGGGCCCTGACGCAACTGAGGTTGCGGAGCTTGGCCGGTCGCGGCCTCGCCGTCTGCCTCAAGAGAACCCGCTTCGGCATGCTGATATTGGCGCCCCTGCTCTTCACGACGACGCTGCTCTTCCAGTTTGCGCATATCGTCTTCGCCAGCTATCTGAATATGGCTCAAGAAACGAATAGTTTCATGTTTTATATTGCTCAACAGGGCTTCAAACATGGCAAACGATTCACGTTTGTACTCTTGCTTGGGGTTCTTTTGCGCGTAAGCCCGCAGACCAATACCTTGACGCAGTTGGTCCATATTGGCGAGATGGTCTTTCCACTGATTGTCGAGTACTTGCAGCATTATCTGTCGCTCGACTTCGCGCATTTGCGCGCCCACGGCGGCATAGCGGGTTTGATAATCGGTTTCGATTATGTCTGCAATACGGCTGCGCAACGTCTCTTCATCCAGACGCGTATCTTCCTCTAACCACTGCGCGACGGGCAGCTGAATGGCAAAGTCTGTGGCCAGCGCTTTTTCGAGCCCTTCAATGTCCCATTGCTCTTCCAAACTCTGCGGGGCAATAAAGCTATCGATCACATAATTGACGACATCTTGCCGAACATTGGTGATAACGTCGGAGATATCTTCATCTTCTAGCAGATCATTGCGCTGCTGATACACCACTTGACGCTGGTCGTTGGCGACGTCGTCATACTCCAGCAAATGCTTGCGAATATCAAAGTTGCGGCCTTCCACTTTGCGCTGTGCTTTGACGATGGCGTTGGTCACCATGCGATGCTCGATGGACTCGCCGTGCTCCATACCCATGGAGCGCATCATATTTTTCATGCGATCAGAAGCAAAAAGACGCATTAGCGGATCTTCCAGCGACAGGTAAAAACGTGACACGCCGGGGTCGCCCTGACGACCAGAGCGGCCGCGCAGCTGGTTGTCGATGCGGCGCGATTCGTGGCGCTCGGTGGCGACGATATGCAGGCCGCCCGCCTCAAGAACCTTGGTCTGACGCTCTTTCCAATCTGCACGCAGAGCTTCAATCTCTGCCTCACTGGGGTTATCCAGCGCTTTAATCTCTGCTTCTAAGTTGCCGCCCAAGACAATATCGGTGCCGCGACCAGCCATATTAGTGGCGATGGTGACTGCGCTGGGACGTCCAGCTTCAACAATAATATTGGCCTCGCGCTCATGCTGCTTGGCGTTCAACACATTGTGTTTAATCTTGGCCTTGGTGAGCATCGCTGAGAGCAGCTCGGAGGTTTCAACGGAGGCCGTGCCCACCAGCACTGGCGCGCCTTTGGCGGTGATCTCAACAATATCCTCGATCACGGCTTCAAACTTCTCTTCTTGGGTCAAAAATACGAGGTCATTCAGGTCTTTGCGCAATACCTCAACATTAGTCGGAATAACCACAACTTGTAAACCGTAAATCTGCTGAAACTCATAGGCTTCGGTATCCGCGGTGCCGGTCATGCCAGCGAGCTTGTCGTAGAGACGGAAGTAGTTCTGGAATGTAGTTGAGGCGAGTGTTTGGCTCTCTTGTTGAATATCCAAACCCTCTTTCGCCTCAATCGCTTGATGCAGGCCTTCGGAGAGGCGACGGCCCGGCATGGTGCGGCCTGTGTGCTCGTCAATTAAGACAACTTGTTTTTCCTGAACAATGTACTCAACGTCTTTGTGAAAGAGGTTTTGGGCGCGCAGCGCTGAGTGCACATGATGTAACAGGCCGAGATTGGTGGCTTGATATAGACTGTCCTCTGCCGCAAGTAAGCCCTCACTTATTAAAATATCTTCAACTTTTTGGAAGCCGTCTTCTGTCAACTCAACTTGCCGAGTTTTCTCGTCGACGACGAAATCGCCGGGCTGCTCTTCGGTTTGAGCGCTGAGTTTTAGGGTGAGCGCATTGACGCTGCGGTAGAGCGAGGAACTGTCTTGTGCGGCGCCGGAAATAACCAAAGGCGTTCGCGCTTCGTCGATTAAAATCGAATCCACTTCGTCGATAATGGCAAAGGTGAGCCCGCGCTGTGATTTGTCCGCCATTCGCAGCGCCATATTGTCGCGCAAATAGTCAAAGCCAAATTCGTTGTTGGTGCCATAGGTAATATCAGCTGCATAGGCTTCTCTGCGCGAGCAGGGCTGCAGGCCTTCACCGGTTTCTGTGGTGATAAAGGAGTTGGCTGTCTGACCGCCCTGATAGGACTGAATCACCCCAACTGATAGCCCGAGCGCGTGATACAGCGGCGCCATCCACTGAGCATCGCGGCGCGCGAGGTAGTCGTTGACAGTGATAACGTGCACGCCTTTGCCCGGCAGCGCGTTGAGGTAGGCGGCCAGTGTCGCAACCAGCGTTTTACCCTCCCCGGTGCGCATCTCAGCGATACGACCCTGATGCAGTGTTAAACCACCGATCATTTGCACATCAAAGTGGCGCATACCCATAACGCGCTTGGCAGTTTCACGCACCACGGCAAAGGCTTCCGGGAGTATGTCGTCGAGACTTTTACCGTCTTCCAGCGCTTGGCGCAGGCGCAGTGTTTCTGCCTGCAGAGTGGCGTCGTCAAAACCGCTAAGGCCCTCTTCTAATGCGTTGATTTTAGTGACAATTTTACGCATTTTGCGTATTTCGCGGTCGTTTTTAGTGCCAAAAACTTTTTTAAGTAGATTGCCGAACATGACGTTTTTCCATAAATAAATAACAAGATAGTAGGGGCTTACCTGCTGCAGGTATCCATCGCGGGGGCGTTCGAGGTTTTAATATCGCTTACCGCACGGCGCGTGAAACGCTATTTGTGCATTCAGCGGCTGGTGCTGTGAATATAGCTGGCGGGGTCGACGGTGCGACCGTTTTTGAAGACTTCAAAGTGGACGTGGGGACCTGTCGATCGGCCCGAACTGCCCATGCTGGCGATTTTTTGCCCTTTTTTAACTAGGCTGCCAACCGTGACAAGATTTTCATCGTTGTGCGCGTAGCGGGTGACAAAACCATCGCTGTGATTGAGCTCGACCATCTTTCCATAGCCGCTGCGCTTGCCGGCATAGGCGACAACGCCCGAGGCAACAGCAACGACGTCGGAACCGGCCTTACCCGCAAAATCGACGCCTGCGTGCCAGCGTTCGTTGCCGTGGAAAGGATCGGTACGCATGCCGTATTCAGAGGACATCCATCCTTTGCTCACTGGTCGGCCAGCAACGGTTCGCTCTTTGCGAAGCTTTTTGTCTGACATCATGGAGGTAAGAATTTTAAGCTGGGCTTCGCGACTTTCAAGGCGTCCATCGAGTTTGGCAAAGAGGTCGGCGAGGTCGCTCTGTAAATTGAGCTGATCAATTTCGGCAAATGATTGCGCGGTGTCAGGACCACCAATACCGGGCTGAGAGGTGAAGTCAAATTCGCCCTCTTCAAGGCTGGCTATCTGCGTCAGGCGCTCGCCGAGCGCATCAAGTCGCACTAGACGACTGCGCATTTCGGCAAGCTTCATGGTCATCGCCGACAGTGAGCGATTGACTTCACTGCGCCCGGCGTCGAGCTCGCCCTGCTGCACCACAAGTTCGTGTTGCATTTCGTTGATGCTGTTTTCAAAGAGCAATTCCCAACGACCGTCGGCAATTTTGATCCCTAGCATGGTGCCTGCAGCCACCGGAAGCCCCAACAAAAGCACAGACAGCAAGCCTTTCGCCCAGCTGTTTAAGCTGAGCGTGCGGACTTTGTCTGCGTTGTTGCTGATAAGAATAATTTTCACTGCAGTGGCTTACCTGTTGGTCTCTCTTTTTATTAACTGGCTTTCATGTAGTTAATCGGCACATCTTGCGGATTATCAACAAATGTTACAAATTCCCATGCATCGGTATCGGCCAATAATGCTCTCACGGACACATTATTGAGTGCATGACCCGATTTGTGGGCATTAAATTCACCAATAAGGCTATTACCTAACAAATAGAGGTCGCCGATGGCATCTAGAATTTTGTGTTTAACAAATTCGTCATCGTAGCGCAGCCCGTCTTCGTTGAGTATTTCAAATTCGTCGACGACGATGGCATTTTCAAAGCTTCCGCCGCGGGCTAAGCCTACTGAACGGAGGTATTCAAACTCGTGCATAAAGCCGAAAGTACGGGCGCGGCTGACTTCTTTGACAAACGACGTCGTGGAAAAATCGACGCTTGCCGTCAGGGCGCGGTGCTTAAATGCAGGATGATCAAAATCAATTTCAAAGTTGATTTTAAAGCCATCGAAAGGCTTAAAACTGACGACTTTGTCACCTTGTCGAACAGTCACTTCACGTTTGACGCGAATAAATTTTTTGGCGACATCTTGTTCACAGATGCCTGCTGACTGCAGTAAAAAAACGAAGGGGCTGGCGCTGCCGTCCATAATCGGTACTTCGGGTGCGGAGACATCAACAACAACGTTATCAATGCCCAGCCCAGCAAAGGCCGAGAGCAGGTGCTCGACGGTAGAGACGCGCACATCGCCGTTCATTAACGTGGTTGATAGCGTCGTTTCGCCAACATTTTCAGCAATGGCGTGAATTTCAACGGGAGGATTGAGGTCGGTTCGTCGGAAGACAACACCGGTATCGGGGGCAGCGGGATGCAGCGTTAAATAGACTTTTTCACCCGTGTGGAGGCCCACACCGGTTGCACGTATGACGTTTTTTAACGTGCGTTGCTTGATCATGCCCAGACTTCCCTCTTAAAAATGAAGGAATATTACCAGACATGCCCCTTATCACCAAGATTTTAAATCTGAGGCGAAGGTGATAAGGGGCCGCGTAGATTAATCCGCTTGCTTGCGCAAAAACGCCGGTACATCGAGATAATCAAGCTCTGGATCGGCGTGCAAATCCATCTTGCGCGCTGCTGATTGACCCATACTCTGACCACGTCGTGTCACGGTCGGCTTGACCAATGTGTCGTAGTCAATTTCGCCGCGGGCTGTGCGCGGTGTGTGGTTACCTGCCACAACGCTCATGGGGCCGCGCTTTTCACCGGCTTCGCGGAGACCTGTGGCAACCACAGTCACGCGCAGCTTGTCAGTGAGGCTTGGATCGAACACGCTACCAACAATCACGGTTGCATCGTCGTCGGAGAAGTCGCGAATAATGTTACCGACATCTTCGAATTCGCCCAGTGTCAGGTCGTAGCCACTGGTGATATTAACCAGAATACCTTTGGCGCCCTGCAAATTAACGTCTTCAAGCAGCGGGCACTTGATGGCCATTTCAGTGGCGACAACTGCGCGATCTTCACCGCTTGCTTCGCCTGTACCCATCATCGCCATGCCCATTTCTGACATGACTGTGCGAACGTCCGCAAAGTCGACGTTGATCAAGCCTTCGAGCAGAATCAAATCGGCAATACCCTGAACAGCGCCGTACAGAACATTGTTGGCTTGTTTAAAGGCATTTAATACCGTCATGTCTTTGCCCAGTACCTGCAGCAGCTTCTCGTTTGGCACGATAATCAAGGAGTCAACGCGCTCTTTTAAGGCGGCGATACCTTGATTGGCGATTTCCATGCGCTTGCGGCCTTCAAAAGCGAATGGACGCGTGACCACACCCACAGTGAGAATGCCCATTTGCTTGGCAACTTCAGCAATTACTGGCGCTGCACCGGTACCGGTACCACCGCCCATGCCTGCTGTAATAAAGACCATATCTGCGCCTTCAATCGCTTGCGCAATACGCTCTTTATCTTCTAGCGCTGCCTGGCGGCCGACTTCTGGATTGGCACCTGCGCCAAGACCTTTGGTCAATGATCCACCCAACTGCAGGATGGTGGCATCGCTTAGATCGTTGAGGGACTGAGCATCGGTGTTAGCGCAAATAAACTGCACGCCTTCGATACTGTTTTCGATCATGTGGCGCACTGCGTTACCGCCACCACCGCCTACCCCGATTACTTTGATATCTGCATTCTTTGGAATGCTGTCTACTAGTTCAAACATAAATTACCCCTTAGTTGCGCCTCACAATTAAAAAAACTTAAGCCGTCGTATCCTGTCGGCCTTTACAAACCACCTTGTATCCAACTTTTAAAACCACTAAACCAGCCTTTGGTCGGCCCTCTCGGAGACTCGCTGAGACTCTCTTTGAGTTGCGCTTGCGCGCCGTAGTGCAGCAGGCCGACACCTGTTGAGTAAATCGGATTATTGACAATGTCCGACAACCCTTTAACGCTGACGGGGGCGCCAATACGAACAGGCATGTGGAAGATCTCCTCTGCCAGTTCAACAACGCCTTCCATCTTTGAACTACCGCCGGTTAATACAATGCCGGCGGCAATTAATTCTTCAAAACCACTGCGTCTGATCTCCGCTTGAATCAGCGTGAACAGCTCGTCGTAGCGCGGTTCAACCACTTCTGCCAGTGCCTGACGGGAGAGGTCTCGGGCTTCGCGCTCACCGACGCTGGGCACCTTGACGGTCTCTTCGGGACGGGCAAGTTTGGCCAGCGCGCAGGCGTATTTAATTTTTAATTCTTCGGCATGGGCTGTCGGTGTGCGCAGCGCCATGGCGATGTCATTGGTCACTTGATCGCCGGCAATTGGAATAACGCCGGTGTAGCGAATGGCGCCTTCGGTGAAGATGGCGATATCGGAGGTGCCACCGCCGATATCGATGAGCGCGACACCGAGCTGCTTTTCGTCTTTCGTCAGCACCGCATAGCTCGAGGCGAGTTGTTCGAGAACGATGTCGTCAACTTCAAGACCGCAGCGGCGAATGCACTTTTTGATATTTTGCGCAGCGTTGGCGGCACAGGTGACCAAGTGCACTTTGGCTTCAAGGCGCACGCCCGACATTCCGATGGGTTCGTGAACACCTTCTTGGCTGTCGATAATAAATTCCTGGGGCAGAACGTGCAGGATCTCTTGATCGGCGGGAATGGCTACTGCTCGCGCTGCATCGATCACGCGGTCAACGTCGAGGTCCTGAACTTCGCGGTCGCGGATGGCGACGATACCGTGAGAGTTGAGACTGCGAATATGGCTGCCGGCGATACCTGCGTAGACGGAGTGGATTGAGCATCCAGCCATTAACTCAGCTTCTTCAATGGCCCGCTGTATAGAGTTGACGGTGGCCTCAATATTGACCACGACGCCTTTTTTCAGCCCAGACGAGGGATAACTGCCGGTGCCGATAATTTCTAAATCGCCGCGCGCATTGACCGAGCCGACAATAGCAACAATTTTGGAGGTGCCAATGTCCAAGCCAACGATCATTTTTTCTTCATGTGTAGTAGCCATACTTTTTCCTCGCCAGTTCTCTGTCATGCCTGAACAGTGCCTGCTTTCCCTTTTTCTTGAATGTTTTCCTGCGCTGCCATGGTGATGCCGTCTTTCCATGCAACCGCGAGACCGTTGGGGTAGCGCAGGTCGATTGTTTTGATGTTTTTTAGTTGTTGGCTCAGGCCTTCGGCCCAAACACGGTTAAATCGTCGAAGCTTTTCACTTACTTGGTCACGACCGACCACTAGGCGCACTCCGGGTGCCGTTTCAATAAACCAGACACCGAGATTGTCGCGGCGCAGCTCAATAATTTTCAGTCCAGTGGGGGCGAGCAGTTCGGCCATCAGCTGATACTTTTCCATCATTTCTCTGGAGCTGCCAAACTCGGCGCGCAGCACTGGCAGAGCGCTGAGATTGCTGTTATTGGCAATCAATAGCTCTTCGCCCAATTGGTTTAGGAAGCCCTTTTCACCCCAGCGGGCGATTGGCACTTGCTCAACAACTTCCACTTTCAGCATGGAGGGCCACTGGCGTGACAATCGAACCTCTTCAACCCACGGGTTGGCGCGCAACACGTCGCTCAGATGCTCCAAGTCAACACTGAGAAAGCCGCCGTCAACTTCACTGGCAACCAGCTTGGTTAGCTCTGCCGTTTGCAAAAACGTAAAGTTGCCACCGATGGTGACATTGGTCAGGGGCTTATCGATCTCTCGGTAGAGCAAGCTCGAACCGTACGCGACAATGCCAATGACGAGCGCTAGGACGACCCGCGACAGATTGGCCACCAGCGCACCTGCCATAGGACGGGCTTCAGCGGTTGCTGGGCGATTGGCACCACGGCGCTCTTGTCTTGCCATCAGAGGGACGCCTCCAACACTTTCTGAACTAATTGGTTAAAGCTTATTCCGGCTGCTTTTGCTGCCATCGGCACTAGGCTGTGACTGGTCATGCCGGGAGATGTATTGACTTCAAGCAGCTGAAAGCGCCCTTCGGCATCAGCCATCACATCGACGCGACCCCAACCAGTGCAGCCCACGGCGTCAAACGCAGCGAGACAGAGCTGCTGCAGCTGCGCTTCACGGTCTGGAGAGAGTTCGCTGGGGCAGAGGTATTGGGTTTGCTCGGAGAAATATTTCGCCTGATAGTCATAAAACTCAGCATTGGATTCAATACGAATAGAGGGCAAAACCTGTCCGTCAAGAATGGCCACGGTGTACTCGGGGCCGGGCAAGAGTGGCTCTGCAATCACACTGGCGGCGTATTTGGCGGCACCCTGCCACGCAGTCTTTAATTCTTCGGCGGTCTGGGCGCGGCTCATGCCGATACTAGAACCTTCACAAGCGGGTTTAACCATGACTTTGCCGCCCAACTTGGCCAACACAGCCGCCCAGTCGGACTCGCTGTGCAACAGTGCAAAATCTGTGGTTGGCAGCCCTATGCCCTGCCAAAGCTGCTTGCAGCGCATTTTATCCATGGCAAGCGCCGAGGCCATTACGCCACTGCCGGTATAGGGCAGTCCGATGTATTCGAGGGCGCCTTGCAGCGTGCCATCTTCGCCGCCGGGACCATGCAGTGCAATAAAAACACGGTCTAAATTATAACGGGGCAAAACTTGCAGTAAGTCATCACTTACATCAATTGCCACGACGTCAATACCCAACTCTAAAAGGGCCTTGTGAATCGCTTGCCCACTCATCAGCGATACTTCGCGCTCGGAGGAGCGACCGCCGTAGAGCAAGCCTACGCGACCAAAGGTTTCAATCATGGCAGGGTTGGTTTTGGCGCTCATTGCACTCCCTCCTGCGCGGTTACAGCACCCAGTCCGCCATCGGCGAGCAGTGCGACGAGTTTGTTGACGCTACCGGCACCCTGAGTAATGACCAAGTCATTGTCGCGGACAATCTCGCGCAACAGCTCGGGGACTTCTTCGATGGTTTCGGCATAAATTGGATCGACGGCACCGCGCTGACGGACGCTGCCACAGAGATTTTTACTGGTCGCGCCCGCAATCGGCTCTTCACCGGCGGCGTAAACGGCGAGCACAATCAATACATCGACTTCTGCCAGCACTTTGACAAAGTCTTCATAGAGATCGCGGGTGCGGGTGTAGCGGTGGGGTTGGAAGATCATCACCAATCGTTTATCGGGCCAGCCCGCTCTAACGGCATCAATTGTAGCTTTGAGTTCAGTTGGATGGTGACCATAGTCATCAACCAGCATGGCGTGACCTGAGCTGGCAAGGGGGTAGTCGCCATAAACTTCAAAGCGTCGACCAACACCAGCAAAACTTTTCAAGCCTTCAATAATGGCTCGGTCGGAAATACCTTCGTCACTGGCAACGGCAATAGCTGCGGCAGCGTTGAGCGCATTGTGGCGTCCGGGAATATTCAAGGTAATGTGCAGGGGAGCCATGCCGTCGGGACGGTCAACAACAAAGTGGCACTGGCGCTTTTCGGCGACGAGGTCGCGGATGCGATAGGCGGCATCATCACTAAACCCATAGGTCAACAGCGGTCGTGCTACGGCAACCAATAAATCGCGAATCACAGGATCGTCAACACACATGACCGCCAACCCGTAGAAGGGCAAATTGTGCAGAAATTCAATGTAGGTCTTGGTTAGGCGACTGAAATCGAAGTCATAGGTTTCCATATGATCCGCTTCGATATTGGTAACTACCGCGACCATCGGCTGCAAGTGCAAGAAGGACGCGTCGCTCTCATCCGCTTCCGCAACCAGATAGCGGCTGCCACCGAGCTTGGCATTGGTGCCTGCACTGTTGACGCGACCACCAACCACAAATGTCGGGTCGCGGCCGTCTTCAGCCAAAATGGCGGTAATAAGACTGGTGGTTGTGGTTTTGCCGTGAGTGCCGGCCACCGCGATACCATGACGATAGCGCATCAATTCGGCCAGCATCTCAGCGCGACGGACCACGGGTATGCCCTGCTGGTGCGCCGCGGCGATTTCAGCGTTGGACAGGGTCACGGCAGACGATTTAACCACCACATGTGCGCCGTCAATGTTTTCTGCGCGGTGGCCAATAAAGACATGGGCGCCAGCATCCGTCAGGCGCTTGATCGTTGCGCTCTGATTAATATCCGAACCGGAGATTTCGTAACCCTGGTTTAACAGCACCTCGGCGATACCGCACATGCCACTGCCGCCGATACCGACAAAGTGAATACGGCGGATTCTGCGCATTTCTGGGGGCTGGAAATAAGCAGCGCTATACACGGGCCACCTCCAGACAGACATCAGCGACGCGACGCGCGGCGCCTGTTTTGGCTAATTCTCTGGCGCGCATAGCCATGTCGAGACGCTGGCTGGCACTGTCGCAGAGAGCGGTAATGTGACACGCCAATCCTTCAGCGGTCGTCTCTTTTTGTTGCATCATGAGTGCACAGCCCTGCTCAACCAATAGCTTGCCATTCACAGTTTGGTGATCGTCAATGGCGTGGGGAAATGGAATTAACACAGCGCCGAGACCGGCGCAGGTCAGCTCGGCAACGGTGAGGGCGCCGGCACGACAAATGGCAAAATCAGCCCAGCTGTAGGCTGCAGCCATATCGTCAATAAAGGGCACAACCTCTGCCTTGACACCCGATACCTCATAGCGAGCAGCGGTGGCCTCGCAGTCGGCTTTACCGGTTTGATGCATCACCTCTGGCCGCAGGGCCGGATCGATTAGCGCCAAAGCGTTGGGCACCAGTTGATTAATCGCCACCGCGCCACGGCTACCGCCGAGCACTAAAAGCCGTGCGGGACCATGACGCTTAGCAAAGCGCAGATCAGGGCTGGGGAGATCCTCGATATTCTTGCGCACAGGGTTGCCACACCATTCGCCCTGGCTG
>Ga0209652_1001728_pt1 | contig 17602 bp, 10 predicted proteins | sample SaaInl74LU_5_DNA_FD_184641 | JGI IMG/M metagenome (GOLD analysis project Ga0209652, IMG submission 184641) | Marine microbial communities from expanding oxygen minimum zones in the Saanich Inlet - ESP_74LU_5_DNA (SPAdes) (version 2) | ecosystem: Environmental > Aquatic > Marine > Intertidal zone...
CGACTATATTGACGATAGTGCGAAACGAAGTATTGCAGCAATGACACCAGAAGAATGGAGAGATAGAGTCAAAACTGGTTTTCAGATACTTCCATTTCATCTGCAGGGGAGACTTGATGGACATGATGGGACTCTGGGAGGTGTCAAGTCAAACCAGGGCGTAGCAGGCAAAGCCGAATATGATATCTCCCTGCGCCCTGTTGCAGGATGGGGTCAATATCCACCACTTTCGTCTCAGCTGCAGCACCAAAATGAAGCAACATCAACAAAACAAACTTACAGTCAGTTCAGTACAGCAGGATGGTTGGCAAAGTTTCCCGTGTTTGAGCCACACTGGCAAATAACCATGGCGCATGCTCGTGCAACAGGAAGCCTAAACTGGAACGGCACAGTATACGAGTTCAAGGACGCTCCATTCTACGGAGAAAAGAATTGGGGAGGTGCTTTTCCAACAAAGTGGTATTGGAGCCAATGCAACAGTTTTGATGATTACCCAGATCTTTCCTTCACGGCTGGAGGAGGGATTCGGATACTCCCATTTTCGTTTCTTCCTGGAAAACGCACTGAGACGCTTGGATTGATTGGGATTCATTTTCAGGGTAGCTTTTATGAATTTGTACCATGGACTTCTGAATCAGAATGGGAGGTTGATCCTTGGGGTATGTGGAAGTTTCGTGGAAGGTGTACCGACAACAAAGGAGGTAAACAGTTTGAAGCGGACATTGTCGTGACTACCGACGAAGACGTTCCAGGAGTATTACTAAGAGCACCTACAAAAGATGAAGGAATGCAGTATTTCTGTAGAGACTCGGGGTTTGGAAATGCAGTTGTAAGTTTATGGCAATTGGAGTGGGATGAAAATGCTCGTGACTATATCCGGTCACCAAACAAACCTCCTCTTATTGATAAAGCAACAAGTCGTCAGTGCACAGTGGAAGTGGGCGGCGGGCCGTGGTGGTCAACATGGAAAGTGAAAAGCCAAATGTCGCCAATTCTCAAAAAGCTGATCAGATTGCCGTATGCCTTCCGCAGATCATGATTACCTCGGTAATCAAGTTGAAAGTGTAATGAACATCTGCTTCAATTGCCTCGCCTCTGAAGCAATCGTTGTAGGTTCATTAGTCAAACTGATACTGTCGTCAAGAACGATTTTGGTACCTTCTGCCTCAACGTCATCCAAAAAGTCAATTGTGTTATGCAACATGGTATCGTTCATCATGAACATGAGCTTGGAAATCTTGCTGGCCAGGGCAAGGAAACAACGCTTTGTGTAGAACCAAGTATCTGGAGAGAGGTTTTTATCAAATGGTTCCAGACTTTTGCATATCCGGCTAATACCAAAGTCGTAGTTTCCTCTCTCGCAATACAATGTGCCGACTGCGAGATTGACGATGCTGTTGTGATAGCTCTCCGTAACTTCTCCCATGGCCAACGCATTATCTTCCTCTAGTGCGATTGCCTTCATGATTGCTTCGGCTTCTTCATTTTGGTTTGTCAGTATATGTGCGACACACAAGTTAGCCAATGCCATTGCAGGTAGGTCCAACAGGTTTGAAGTGTCGGTATGACTATTGATCAACACCTCATAGTACGGGATCGATTCTTCGAACTTGTCTCCCTGTTGAAGAAACAATGCGTGTGCCATGTTTTCGCAAAAGATCTTGTTATCACCAAGTATCTCAGAGTGTTGCTGAAGGAAAGCCTCGGTTTTGGCGTAGTCTCCTTGATCCCATAGAGCTTTAGCCTGGAGCATCAATAATGGAACGAATTGTTTGACGCTGACCTCAAACTCTTTCGTTGCATGGGCAAGATCTCGATGTGTTTGTCGATACGACGCAGTGGATGGACGACTAGACCGACTAGACATGGGTCTACTTGAACCAGGTCTAATGGATGCAGTGTTGTTTGAACGAAGCCTTTTCATTTGTAATTTGAGGCGCTTGGCGTGCTCTGCCACTGAGCTCTCGAGCGTGGCGTTAGGAGATATCATGGAAGTGACTGCAGCTTGAACATACGAAAATGTTTCAGGTGTCAGCAATTCTTCAGCCACATGCTTGTACGCTTCAAACGTTTCGGACGCAAGGTCTTCGTGGCCTTGGTTTAATGTCATGATGAGAATATTGCCCAACGTCTCGGATGGACACAATTCTTGTTGTGGTTGTACGGCCATGATGCATTGTAGTTTTTGTATTGCCGTGGCCGGATCGGTGCCAAACTTGACAATGGCATCATTGTGAATTGTAACAGCTTCGAGAAGATCTTCTTCATCTGCCATGTCCATGAACTCTTTCATCGTTGCCTTTGCGGCTTTAACATCTTTCATTGCATGGAGAATAGCTGCCTTCAAATTGAAGTAGAGGCAGGAGTCGCCCTCATATTCGTCTTCGGCCGCAGTTTCAATGATGCCAGTAACGGCCCGAAGCGCCACGCCATACTCTTCCAAATGATAACGGCACAATGCGATGTAATATGCGATGATGCTCCTGTCATCAATTGTCTGGGCAACATTGTACTGTTCCAATGCTGATATGTAGTCTTTGTTGCGGAAATGAATAGCAGCAAGAGACAGTACTATATCAATGTCTTCGTCATTGCACTGTGTCAAGGTTGCCATAGCTTCCGACAACAGCCCTTGCTCCATCTCTGCCTGTGCTTGTAACAATTTCATCCGTTGGAAGAATGGCGAGGAGGGCGAGATTGTAGACGAAGCCGCTGCTCGAGACGCGTCAATATATGATTCCGCATTCACCAGAGACTGAACATGGTATAGTTGATACTGTTCAGATGATGGACACATTTCCAATAGTTCCTCGTACGTTTCTGACGCTTGGAGGTAGTCTTCATCATGGTATGAACAATACGCCAGCAGCGAAAGAACTGGTCTAGATCTTGGGGTACCGTCTTCCAGATTGGACTGTAGAATTTGAATTGCATTCCTGTAGTTGCAGTCTCTAATGCACGAGTATACTTTGGATGTGATGGTGTGATGTCGGAGAGTCATGGTGGCAGCAGGCTTTTGTCACGCTGAAGAGAGTTCTCTTGCCGAGTAGATTGATGAACAACAATCGTTGCACAGCCACGCTGGAAATGAAAAACCACACCGGCAAAAGATTCTGCAAGAAATGTCATATCCAAAACTTTTTAAAAATTCTCTCTGACTGACCCTCAATTTTATCTCTCTATCGTAGAGCTTGGAGCTGCTAGCTCAATGTTATCTAGAGCTGCTAGAGTTATCTTCTACCCCTAATAAACGTTAGCCTAATACAATGTCATCTTAGTAACTACCATAGCTTTAATCCCTCTTGCTCTTTGGATGAGGAGATACAATATCAAAGCACCAAATCCCCAATACGTCACATATTTCATTCACGTGAGTTTTCAGTTTCAATGCAAGATAAACCCACAATCCTGTAGTGTAGGTCATGAAGAAGACATCCACAGATTCATTTGGAACTGCCACTCCTGCAGCCATGGCCGCTGCCAAAGCAACCTGGGGCAACATAACCCATCGGAATGCAGAGAATTTTTCTTCCACCATGTGGTCAAGCATTATCTGAGTTGTTTGCTCTACGAACAAGCCACTGATCAAGTGGCACATCGTTCTTGGGATTCGTAGAAATATTGTCGAGTCGGTGGTTATGATCGCAATTGTACTAATGACAAATACAATATGCGGAATCAACGTGCGCATAGCTTCTTTTCCATACAAACGAATGACAAAGGGAACTTTGCCCAACAACTCTTGTACCAGAGCAATGATGGAGCTGAGAACGACTATATCTAGATTTCTCACTCTTCCTTCCATTGCTGAAAATGCCATTATTCCATTATCCCCCAAGAAGGCAATTGCGCCATCAGTCCACGTTGTTTGTTGCCAAATCATTGGTCCGTAAATGTAGCTAATAAAGCTGAGTGACGCACCCATAACTAATCCTTCGGAAGCTCCATTGAATACAGGAAGAACGAGTTTGCCAGTAAAATATTGTTCCCACGTAGACACAAAAAATGCAGTCATTGGAGAGAGAATGATAAAAGTTGCAAGCATGACATCCCCTCCAAGAAGTTCACTCAAGTATGATTTGTTTTGAACATTGGCACTACCACTTGCATCTCCCAACAAGACATTCACACTACCTGGTAATAGCCCCATGGCAGCGATCCAATTCGCACTCCCAAAGATACTATTCAAAGCATCACATCCATGATCAAATAACAACCCCAATGGCGAACTAGACCCCGTTTTTCTCGCCTGCTTGCCGTCCATATTATCCAAAGTTTGGTAAATCAGCATGGCACATCCATTCAATAAAAATATCGCAGATGGTACTGCATACTCAGAGTTCATTTCTGTATTAGCCTCATAAATTCCGGGGCAAAAGTACCAAATGACACAGTAGCTTGATATCATCCAACACAGCCCAATTGACGTTATGGCATTTGGGGCGAGCCATGTGGGTGTTAAATGATCGACACACCATCCTGCCAGTGGGGATAACACGTGTTTGTATAGTAGAGATAAATCGGCACCGTTGTATTGATAGTTGGGCAATCGCTTCACGGCGTTGGGTGTGAGGTAATAGTACTCAGCACTTTTGTTGTCGCTATTGTTTTGGCTGTCAGTATTGTTGTTTGCATCCATTATTGAGCTGGAGGACGCCGAAGAAGTTGAAGGTGTTGTTAGTCCACCCATTGCTGTATCTTTTTTGCCCTGAGTAGGCTGAGTGTTGCTGGGATCGTTGTTTTGGTGGATTGCAACTGTGTCACCAACGCTCTTTGTTGTTGCTCCTACTTTATGGCATTAGCGACGACCGCAAGCAAGCACGTGCATTGCGTTGTCATTGGTTCTCGAGCATCGAGCATCGATGAGCGCGAGGAAAAGCAGCTTTTTTCTTGTTGGTGACGGACAGGTGGTGTCCTCCTGATATTGGCTTGGCAGCAAGATAAGAAGGGTCGAGCGATGCTTCACTTTGTACAGCGCAGAGCTGATATCTATTGCACAGAGATATCTATTGCATTGCACAGTGTGTTATCTACTTGTTTGCATCCTAATAATTTTATGTGCTATTCAAAATCCCCCCTACAAAATCTAATCTTCATCTACATCCATACAATCCAAGATCCCACGACCAAAGCAGAGATGACCTTCACTGCAGCACTGATCGACAGTCGAGAGCTTGGCGATACTCCAAGAGGCAATCCATCGCAAGTAATCTGACCATAGTAATCCTTGTTGCTGGCACAAGGCGAACAGGGGTTGCTTACCGAGTTTTGCCTTCCATTGTAATTGGCTGTACCTGGAGGACATAGTAGACCCTTGCAGCCAAACTGTGCAACATCCCGAAAGTTCCACTCATCATTGTCAGCGTCGCAGAACTCTGTAGAGAGCTTGGTAATTTGGTTGTCACGGGCGTAAATAACGAGATTATCAAACCTATCGTCAAGAGCGGATGGAAACCCGCCTGTAAGCTTGTTCGATGAAAGATCAACTTCGATGGGTCTCCTCATCGATCCTAGTTCCAAAAAATTGGAAGGGATGTGACCTGTAAGTTCGTTCTCTGACAAGTCGAGGTGACGAAGGTATTCCATCTCATTGAAGCTCTTGAGCCGTCCTGAAAACCGATTTGATCCTAGCCTGAGGACGACCAAGTCGGAGTTAAAGGTTTCAGGCAATTCTCCAGTCAAATCGTTATCCGTGAGCGTCAATGTTTCCAATGACTCCATCTCCACAATCTCAGTCGGGAACTTTCCAGAGATTTTGTTGTATTTAAGATCAAGCTTGACCAAGGATTCAGCCTTTCCAACTCCAGTCACATCAGATAGTCCAGTTGCATCGAGGCGGAGCTCAATAAGATTCTCTGCTTTGCCAATTCCATCAAATTTGAAGTTAATGGGGTTCGAATGCAACCAAAGCACGTGCAACTGTTTCAAGAAAAAGATCTCTCGAGGCGGTGTGCCCTTCAGATTGTTTGCCCCCAAACGAATGCCCATAACACTCTTGCTTTCTCCGCACTGTATCCCATAATAGTCACAAACATCTGCGTTTGGATCAGTCCATCCGTCGTTGTTGTGCCAAGCGGGTCCTCCAGTAGCCGTGTAAAGCTTTTTAAGAATGTCTTTCTCCTCGATTTCAATATCACACGACAAGCTTCCAAAGTAAGGAGTTGTGTCCTCATCATCACCATCACACTCTCTGCACTCTGAGCTAGTGCTGTTTTGACGTCCATATTTACTGAACGTGTGAGGAGGGCACATGATAGCATCACATTCATATTCACCGACAGCTCCGTCCATCCATTCGTCTAGTTCACAAAACTTTTTATCCAAACCAGTAAGCCTGTTACCTTCCATCTGCAATTGGACACTATCGAAAGACGCCAAAGACTTGGGGACTTTTCCTGTCAACATATTGTGGCCCAGAGTCACTAAATCAACTTTTAGACTTGCTGCCAAGAAGTTATCAGGGATTGGTCCAGAGAATTGATTGTAGTCGAGATACAACCCTTCAAGCTGAGGCAGGTTGGAGAATGATGGCAGGGGTCCATGGAGCTTTGGGCCAGCCTTGAGGCGACGGAAGGCACTAAATAACCTGAGAGATTTCATAGAACTGAAGTCTTCTGAAAGAGATCCAGAAAATAGATTCTCGGCTACCACAAAGGTTTCGAGATTATCAAGCTTGGCAATTTCAACCGGGATCTTGCCTGTGAACTCATTGCCGTAAGCATAGAATTCTTTCAACTTCGTCATTGTTCCAAACTTTGGGCTCAGTGGTCCTGAGAACGAATTGTAAGCTATGTACAGTGACTCGAGGGTATCACGAAGATGAAAAATGTTATCAGGAAATGGGCCCGTGAAGTCATTGTTTGTGAGGTGGAGTTCCTTTAGTGCAGGTGCTTTCCCGATGCCATCGACGTTACCGATATCAATGTTTGAAATGTACAAGGTCTCCAAGTTTTCAGCCATACCAATTTTATCGAACGTCACGAAGACATGATTATCTTTGAGGTCGAGACTTTTGAGACTGGAAAGCTCATAGATCGAAGAGAGTATGGTTCCTCGCAACTTGTTGTTGGAAAGATCCAATTCTGTCACAGTGTGGTTGTCCTCCTTTCCACCTTCGCAAGTTACGCCGTACCAAGCACAGATGGGTTTCGAAACATCATTCCAATGGGAGTTGTCGTTCCACTTTGATCCATCCGTTCCTTTGTATATCGCCTTTAATATGTTGATTTCAGAATCTTCATCTTTACAAGAGTAACTTCCGAGGAAGGGGGCTACTTCATTGGAGGCACACGAACGGCATTTCTCTTGACTATCTGACACTCGACCAGATTCACTGTACTTTCCCTCCGGACACGCGATGGTGTCACATGAGTCAAGTTCGCCAACTAGACCCTCCATCCAAGCGGACTGCGAACAGAATGCCGTTGGAATTGGCCCAGTGATTTTGTTGCCCGTGATATCCAAGTATAAATTCCCGATGGACCCAAGCTCAGCAGGTAGAGCTCCCGTGAAATCATTGGCTGCGAAGCGAAGAGAGATTTGGTTCCCCGTAGAAGCCTTATAATCGCTGTCGAGGCCACTCAATAAAGTGCTTGGAATTTTACCTGAGAATTTATTGCCTTCAATGTCAATTTTTGCCATATTTTTGGCTTTGTGAAAGTCCAACATCGGGCCTCCGAGACCTTTTTCGCTCTCCTGATAGTACACGGAGAAATCTTTGATCTTGACGAGCTCATTCAATTCTTCAGGCAAGTTTCCTTCGAATTTGTTTTGACCTGCAACAAAATACCTCAAGTGCGTGATACTTCCAAGCTCTGCCGGTAGCGTTCCCGTCAATCGGTTCTTAAAAGCATAAAATTCTTGCAATTCAGTCAGGGCTCCGATTCCTGTCAGTGGGCCCGAGATCTTGTTGAATGAGATGTAAAGCTCTTCCAATTTAGTCAATTTGAAGAGATCTGACATTAAAGAGCCCTCGAGACTATTTTCAGTAAGATGTAACGATGTGAGTGTATCGGCAGCAGCCGTAATACCATCAATGCTCTCAAGTCCAGTCGAAGATAGGTGCAGCGACTTCAGTTTCGTAGCGTTTCCAATGTTGTCGAACTTAAGTGGGACAGCATTTCCTCTCAGACTGAGATATTCGAGAGAAGGAAGGCTGAACAAAAGCTTCGAAACCTCCTCAATATCATCTTCACCAGCAACTAGCGCATTGCTTTCCAATGAAAGTTCAGTAACACCATCGGTAGAGTCCTCGTCTTTACATTTTAAGCCGAACCAATTGCAAATGGGCGCCTCGGTGCCCCAATATTGATCCTCGGAAGCATGTGTGAAGATGAGCTCATAAATCCTATCTAGGATTGCTCTTTCACCGGATTCAGATTCACACTCTAGACTTCCATAAAATCGTGAGGTAGACCCTTCAGGACACTTGAAGCAAGTAATATTGACATCAGTCTGACGACCGACGTCGGAGTAATAGCCTGGACGGCAGAGAATTGCATCACATGCGTTCTCAGTAAGCTGCCCAACAAGGTAATTCTCAAACTCATAGTCGTCATCACAAAGCACATCAGGAACCTCGGTGATTTGGTTGTCAGCAAGATCAACAAATAATCCCACAAAGTCATCCCAGTTCGCAGGGATTTTGCCTGTGATCATATTGTGGGACAGGTCGATTGTAGGATAAGCGTAATCTGTACGATTTTTAGACTTGCGGACAGTTTCCAAGAATTTATCTGAAATGTTGCCAGTCAAGGAGTTGCGGCTTAAATCGAGGTCGTGTAGATGAGCAGAATTCTCAAAACTCGGCAACTGTCCAGAGAACCCGCCGAAGTCACGTTGGCCCTGAAGATGCAGGAATCGAAGAGGAGTAATGTCTTGGAATTCGTCAGGAATTTTTCCAGTCAACATATTTCCTGACAAATCCAATGTAATGAGATTGGAAAGTTGAGTGATTTCAACTGGGAGAATTCCAAAAATATCATTGTTGCTTGCTCGAAATTCTTCTAGTTCCGTCATTTTGCCGATATCAGTAGCAAGTGATCCTGTGTAGGTAGCAAGTATGCGCAAAAGATTTAGTACAATGTGAACAAGACACTTTTTACACAGTCTAGAGAGGCGGAGACTTACCACTGAATCCATTAAAACCAATCAAAAGAGACTTCAAAGTCACGAGTGAGAAAAGTTCCACGGGGATTTCTTTCTCCTTGAAACTGTTGCGCTGTATTTCCAGCCTGACCAAAGAGGGTGGTGCCTTTTCAATGCCAGTGACATTCGTCAAGTCAGCATCGGACATGATCAATTCCTTGAGCTTGGTCGCCTTTTCAATCCCTTCAAAACTAAGATCCACAACATTACTGCTAAAATCAACCTTCGTCAGAGAAGGAAGTTCCCAGATATCAGCAGGAATTTCTCCTTTAAGTCCGAAAGAGGTAACATTGATTTCAGTGACAGCACCATCATCTGAACAAACTATGCCCTCGTAACTGCAGATGTTTGCCTCAGTCCAATTCACAACCTTGCTCCATTGATCTCCTGCTGTTGCAATGTAGAGTCCATCCAAAATTTCTTTCTCTCGGCTGTTGTCCTCAGTTGCCTCTGGACAGGTAACTGCTCCTGCAAATGTTGCACTCTCGCATTCGACACATTCTCCGTCATCTTCGCTAGTGGCTCTTCCGAGGGTATTGTAAGTGCCTGGAGGACACAAAATTGCGTCGCATCCGTTACCGCCTCCATCAATTACCTTGCCCACCTCACCATCCCACCAATCTGTCAGCTCATCTGTCATATCACATAAGAAGGAACTCGCCTTTTCAAACTCATTGTTTGCAAGATCTAACTTCATGTTCGAGAACTCTTTGAAGGTAGATGAATGAATAACTCCCGTAAACTTGTTATATGAGAGATTGATGTCCATCAGTTGATCATCGAGACCTTTGTAGACACTATCCGCCATGAAATCATCAGGAATATCTCCTGTCATAGCGTTGCTGCTAACATCAAGCATGTGAAGTTTCGTGTTTTCCTTGAAGGAAGGAAGCCTGCCAGTGATCCCAGTCTTTTCTTTGTCATTCTGATGAATGTGGAATTTTTCAAGGTTGACAAGATTCTTGAAGGCCTCTGCGGGCAATTCTCCGGTGAAGTCATTCTCAGAAAGAGTAATATGCCATAGATTTGGCATATCTCCGAGTTCGGCTGGGACTTGACCTGTTAGACTATTACCGTACAACATGAGCGCCTTCAAATTCTTCAGCGCACTGATCCCCTCAGGAATTTTACCTTTCAGTCCTGAGAATTGCATGTGCAGTATAGTCAGTTCCTCCATTGTGTACAATGATTTATCAATCGTCGAGTACAAATAAAGATCATCTAGATGCAACTCTCTGATTGACTTGGCTGCGCTCAACCCCTTCCAAGTTTGAATATCATTTGATGACAAGCTACACAGAAGCACGAACGATGAGTTGACACGAATGTAAAGGAATAGGAGTATTGACTAGAAAGCAAACACATGAACTTACTCTACATTGGTAAGCTTCTTTGCATTTCCGATCTTTCCAAACCCATTATCCCGATCAAAATATAGCTCATTTCCAGACACTGCACGAGAAGGCATAGGAATAACAGCATAGGGAATATGTTAGGTCGTGACAACGAAGACAAATAATTGTCAAAACCTTGCAATACTTACGATCTAGATCAGTGAGTTCAGGCAAATCAAACAACGAAGCAGGAACAAGCCCTTCCAAACTATTTCCTTTCAACTTGAGCTCCGTAACTCTATCGTTGTCATCACACTCAACCCCATAGAACTTGCAATGATCAATGTCCAAGTCCTTGTAGTCGGGCAATTCCAAATCGGCTGATGTCTCCATCTGTTCCATGACATCCCAACCATCTGCTTCGGCCCAATTTGGACCATCCAACGTCAAGTAAAACTCAGCTAGAATCTGCAAGTCTGATAACACGTCGGATGCACAAGAGACAGATCCCATGTAGTCAGTCCCAACATCACACCATTTGCAGACTACTTCGTCATCTTCTTGCTTTCCGGTAGGGAGGTAATAGTCAACATCGCACAAGATAGCTTCACAGCCATACAACTCAACAAGTCCATTCATCCAGTTGTCGATCGAGTCGCTCTCACAAATCTCTGAATCAATGCTACTAATCTTATTCCCAGTCACATCCAAATCTAAGGAGTTGAAGCGTAGATACGCACTTGGAATCGACCCGGTAAGTTGATTGTTTGCCAAATTGACAGTTACCTGATCAACTATGGTCTGGTTCAGCTCATGAAGGAGCAAATGAGGAAGTTCCCCAGTGAATGCGTTATTATCCATGCTGATAATTAATGAGAGTGTGAGTTGTTTTGCGAAATACATGACGTCATGACAATACAGATATGGTCTACTCACTATATTTCAGCAAGGTACGGATGATTGTAAAACTTTGGAATGGTACCATTATGCTTGCCTCTACCTTCCTCGCGATTATGAACAGAAAAGATTTTAAGATTGACTAAATTGTCAACAAGGTCTGAAGAGATGGGTCCAGAGAGTTGATTTTCGGCAAACTGGGAGGTAAAAATAGGATATGGTTAGTCCCAAACACAACATGTGCTGTGAATATATGTTGATGCAACAAACAATGTTTCAACTCACCGTCAATATCTGCAATTGCTTCAATTGACCAAGCTCCTCAGGGATCTGCCCCTCCACCATATTCCCATAACAATAAAACTCTCTCAAATGATGCAATGTCCCCAACCGCTTATCAATCGTCCCAGTAATTGCATTCTCACTAATACTCAACACCCTCAAGTTTGTCAACTCAAACAGCTCATCAGGCATCGGCCCCGTAATACGATTATACGTCAAATGCAACTCCTTCAAACTATCCGCCAGTGCATCAATCCCCTCCACGGACGAAATCTTATTTCCCGTCAACACCAAACTCTTTAGCTTCGTGCCCACTTCAAATCCCAAATCTTCGACACTTAACAAACCCGCAATTTTATCCCAGCCTGCATCATCGATATCATTATCCCCCAGTGTCAACGTCGTCAATTCTGGCAACGCATAAATCCACGGAGTCACCTTCCCCGCCAGTCCACAATCGTGCAAATCAATTTCGATAATTTTATTGTCCTCATTGCACGTCACACCCGGATAAGATTCGGAGTTACAGACGTCTGACGATCCGTCGGTAATGTTCCATTGTTTGTTTGTCCAACTGTCACCGTTGGATTCATCATAAAATGTTTCCAAGATCTTGGCTTGGGATTTTTGAGCAATGACGGCGGTGGGGAGTGTGGTTAGGCAGCTTAGGAGGAGCAGTGCTGCTGCTGACTTAGATATGCTTGTAGGCTGCATCATCCTCTTTTTGGAAGAGGATGAACTTCCCGATGGCCGTCGATATTTCTTCGCCGCTGCGTGCGGTGCCATGGTTGTTTGTTATGCACTTTGCTGTGAGCGATTTTGCCTTCAAAATTTCCAAGCGGAATCCAAAAGAACATGAGAAACAACGCGAAACGGCAAAAAGATCGGGCCGGGAACAAAGGCGCAATCTTGGATACCAATTCCTACAGACAAGATTCGCTGAGTGAGAATTAGTCTGTCTTTGCTCCTACGTAGTACCCTTTCATATCATACTCTCCCCCCATTATTTATCTATCAAAAATCAAAAATCAAAAATCAAAAAGAGCATCACCATGAAGATGATGGTTGTACCAAGGTGATTGCTACTCGCCTAAACGAACGCCCACCGACCAAATCGCACCTCTACGAAGCAGTTAGACACCTAGCAGAACAAACTAATCATTGTCGTCTTCTTTCGTGCTGTATAGTTCATCTGATCAGCGTTCAACTTTCAAGTCAACGCCAGGCGCCAGGACGACACAACATAGGCAAAAGTTCTGCACAACATCACAACACCATATCGACAATGGCACCCATCTACAGACATGGCGATGCGGACCTCCCGCTATCCCACGTGTCCAATCAGACAGTCATATCCGAAATCAACCCAACACCGAAGCAAATATCCCATCTTCAATTCGGCCTCCTCTCTCCATCCGATATGCAGCGCCTGGCAGAATTTCAGGTAACATCACGTGATCTCTTCACCATGCCGCAACGCCTACCCGCCGCGAATGGGGTGCTGGATACTCGTCTAGGTGTATCCGACAAGGTTAGCACGTGCACCACATGCAAATTAAAGCTGGCCGACTGTGCCGGACACTTTGGTTACATTCGGTTATCCCTCCCCTGCTTTCACATTGGGTACTTGAAACACACACTCAACATTCTTCAATGCATCTGCAAGTCATGTTCACGAGTGCTCATGACGGAATATGATCGGAAGCAAACGCTTAAAAAGATGAGGAATACTCGTACCGATGCATTGGGGAAGGCGTCCATCTTTAAAAAGGTGATTGAAAAGTGTAAGAAGATGAGGACTTGTCCTTATTGCAACAAACCCAATGGTACGGTCAAGAAGGTACATGGTGCACCGACATTGAAGATTGTTCATGAGAAGTACAAGGGTCGTCATATGGAAGGTGATCTTGAAGAATTGATTGAATCACTGCAGGGTGCCATGCAGATCAATCCAGAGATTAATCACGCCTTACGTGTGGCGGTGGAGGACTTGTTGCCCACACGTGTCTTGGAACTATTCAAGGCAATGACGGATGACGATTGTGAGGTGTTGTGGGTCAATCCCTTCATTGGTCGGCCGGAGAATTTGGTATTGGAACATTTGCTCGTTCCGCCGGTACCCATTCGACCAAGTGTGGCAATGGATGTGGGTGGGGGAAGCAATGAAGATGATTTGACGGTGAAATTGTTGGAGATTATCAATGTGAATGTTGCATTGGAGCTGAATATGACGAGGAATCCACAAACCAAGACGATTATGGAGGGGTGGGATGTGCTCCAGAGTCAGGTATCACAGTATATTAATGGTGATATGCCTGGATTGAAGAAGGAGATGGGACACAAACCTATTCGTGGGTTGTGTCAGCGGTTGAAGGGGAAGCAGGGCCGCTTTCGAGGTAATTTGAGTGGAAAGCGTGTGGACTTTTCTGCGAGGACTGTGATTAGTCCCGACCCGAACTTGAAGATTAATCAGGTTGGAGTTCCTGTCCATGTTGCCAAAACGATGACTTATCCAGAATGTGTTTCAAGGTACAACATTGAAAAGCTAAGAGAACGAGTTCGAAACGGACCAGAGAACCACCCAGGGTAAGAATTATGTTTGATACATTTGATCAGCTAAACACTTGCAAATCATCAATCCATGTGCTAAAAATACTATCTCCCCATCTCTTTTTGTTCAGAGCCAACCTCATCAGACAAGCTGGAGACGATGGATTTGTAAAGTCCCTTGCCTTTGGTGATCGCGAAAGGGCTGCACAAGGCCTTCGTATTGGAGATATAGTAGAGCGTCATATGGAGGATGGAGATATCGTATTGTTCAATCGTCAGCCTTCCCTACACAAACTGTCAATCATGAGCCATGAAGTAAAAGTACTCGAGTGGCGAACCTTTCGTTTCAACATTTGTGTTTGTGCTCCGTATAATGCCGACTTTGATGGAGATGAGATGAATATGCATCTCCCTCAAACGGAGGAGGCTCGAAGCGAGGCAAATATGCTTATGGGAGTGCATCATAATCTAACTACGCCTCGAAATGGAGAACCTTTGGTTGCTGCGAGTCAGGACTTTTTGTCAGCCGCTTATTTGCTGACACAAAGAGATCAATTTTTTGCGAGGGATATGTTTTGTACATTTGTGTCGTACTTTGGTTTGGCCGATGAACAAATTGACATCCCAACGCCTGCGATCATGAAGCCTGTTCAATTGTGGACCGGGAAGCAGATCTTTTCTTGCATCATGTGTCCAAATCGTAAATCGAGGGCATCTGTCAACTTTGAAATGAAAGAGAAGAATTACGACTCAAACAAAAAGTTGAAGCACTTCTGTCCAAATGATGGGTGGATTGCATTTCGTAATAGTGAATTAATTTCAGGAAATGTTGCCAAGAAGACTATTGGAGATGGCAGTAAGAGTGGGCTCTTGTACATCTTACTCCGGGATATAAATGCTCAGGCGGCAGCAGATTTCATGGATCGATTTGCGAGGCTGTGCTCAAGATACTTTGGTTTTTACAGGGGATTCTCTATTGGCATCTCTGACGTCTCGCCTTCCGCCAAACTGAGGAAAGTGAAATATGACATTCTCAGCGAAGGGTATGAGAAGGCCGAAGATGCTATCAAGAAATACGAAGATGGAACATTAGAGTTGCGTCCAGGTTGTGACTTGCTCCAATCATTAGAAGAGATCTTGAACGGCATCCTTGGTAAGTTGAGAGAGAGCGCAGGACAGGAGGCCATGAAGGCTCTACCTTGGTCAAACACACCCCGTATCATGGCAGAGTGCGGGTCAAAAGGTAGCCCGCTGAATATATCGCAAATGATGGCATGCGTAGGACAGCAAGCCGTTGGGGGAAAGCGCATCCAAGATGGTTTCGTGAACAGAACTCTCCCCCACTTCCAATATCATAGTTTGATCCCACCTGCAAAGGGATTTGTTGCCAACTCTTTCTATTCTGGATTGACGGCGACAGAATTTATCTTCCATACCATGGGAGGGCGAGAAGGCCTAGTAGATACCGCCGTCAAAACCGCAGAAACAGGATATATGGCTAGGCGACTGATGAAAGCATTGGAGGACTTGTCTCTACGATATGACAATTCTGTCCGCAATAGCGAGAACACGGTTGTACAATTCACGTATGGGGATGATTCATTAGACCCGTCAAAAATGGAAAACAACGACCGTCCAGTGCAATTCGATCGCTTGCATTTGCACATTTCGCAGACATTTCCCTGCCCCGATGAAAAGAATCTTTACAAGAAGGATTTGCTTGACAAGTTAGAACAGGCGCTTGATGAACGCTTCCAAAGTCTTCTTCCAAAAGGAAAGAAATTTTTGGGCGAAATACAATCATTCTTTGAAGACATCGTGGAAAAACAAACGGAAACCATTGAGTCGTGTGAAAATGCCTCCTTCATCCAACAACGTACATGGAACTCTTGCCGGTTCACAGAGACGCAGGTGGACGAATTTTTGAGTAGTGCCCTCACCAAGTACACAAAAGCGCTAGTAGAGCCTGGAGAGGCTGTGGGCGCCATAGGCGCACAGTCCATCAGTGAGCCAGGTACTCAAATGACTCTGAAGGTACGTTGGCATCATCTCTTTTGTCTAGTCTCGTTGCGGCTACTGTACTTACTCACACTGATTGTATATCCGTCCAGACTTTTCACTTTGCTGGTGTTTCTTCAATGAATGTGACTCTCGGAGTTCCTCGCTTAAAGGAAATCATCAATGCTAGCAAAAATATCTCTACGCCAATTATTACAGCAAGACTTGTGCAAGATGACAACAAAGTCGGCGCTCGGATTGTTAAGGCTGGTATAGAAAAGACAACGCTTGGTGAAGTATGCTCGTACATGAAAGAAGTTTATCATGAAGAATGCTACCTCTCCATCCAATTAGATATGGAAGCGATAGAACAATTGCGGCTTAATATTGATGCCAGAACAGTGAGGAGGTGTATTTTGAAGGGCATTCGTGGACAGACTCGACCTCCTATTCTTCGAGGTCTGTCGGAAAGACATGTCCTTATCAAAAAAGGCTCCAGGTCGAAACTGCGTGTTCTTGTGCCAGAAAAGGATACGCCTGCCTTCTTCCAAATGACTGCGCTAAAAGTGGCACTCCCACGAGTGATTGTTCAAGGCATTGCTACCGTCAACCGAGCCGTGATCAATGAAGAGACCAAAGGTGGAAATCCATCGTATCACCTTCTAGTGGAAGGATATGGACTTGCTGAAGTAATGGGAAGTCCAGGCATAGATGGTAGGCACACGACAACAAATCACATCATCGAAGTAGAGCAGACACTGGGTGTCGAGGCTGCAAGGACATCGATTTCGTCAGAGATCAGTTACATTATGAATGCATATGGCATAGGGATTGACACCCGTCATCTTCTGCTATTATCAGATGTGATGACTTTTAAGGGAGAAGTGCTTGGTATTACTCGCTTTGGTGTTGCTAAGATGAGGGAAAGTGTGCTAATGCTTGCCTCCTTCGAAAAGACGACTGATCACTTGTTCGACGCTGCTTGTCACGGAAGAACTGATACAATTGATGGTGTGTCTGAATGCATCATTATGGGTAAGGCAGCACCAATCGGAACAGGTATGTTCAAGTTGTTGAAAAGAGCCACACGAGCAGCAAAGCCCCCTGTTCCAAGCATTATTGAGAGAGGACTGTTATTAGCCTAAGGTTACTTTAAAGAAATAGAATGCATTCATTATTTGTATGATAGTAGGGACATCGCCTTGTAGGGACCAGGTACCTCGCTGCCGAGTCCCGTTGGAGACCCCAAGTTGTGGGGTCATCGAAGCGGGACCGACTGCGAACCGGACGACCACCGCACCGGCGAACCCCGAAGAAGTTCGGGGTCATCCATTATTTCCGTCTTTTTTTACACGTTATTTCATGTTATTTAAGCGTCACATCTCCTTGCTGGG
>Ga0209652_1001731_pt1 | contig 17589 bp, 9 predicted proteins | sample SaaInl74LU_5_DNA_FD_184641 | JGI IMG/M metagenome (GOLD analysis project Ga0209652, IMG submission 184641) | Marine microbial communities from expanding oxygen minimum zones in the Saanich Inlet - ESP_74LU_5_DNA (SPAdes) (version 2) | ecosystem: Environmental > Aquatic > Marine > Intertidal zone ...
TAGGAAAGAGGAAATGCATGAGCAAATTGCAACGGTATTGGAGAGAGAAATTGTCGAAGAGACCGAGAGCAAAGACGACTTAGAGTTGCAAATACACGTATTCAAGCACTGGAACTTGAGTGGCAATTTTACCAAGGCTGCAGAACTTGCGCTTATGATTGGTGGCCAGCTTATGATTCTAGGTCTGAACTCGCAGGCCGACCTTCTTTTCAGTGATGTCATTGTGAGCCTCAAAAACGAGCAAGGCGGAGTATCATATGGAGACATTTCTTCTTCTGTTCTCGATGCACTGGAACCCGCTGAGCTTGAGCTTTTAATAAAGGTGTATATTGCGAAAGGAAAGGCTCTTTGCAACTTAGCGAAGGGAAGAGCTGGTGCCGAAGCCTATCAAAGTGCACTTGATGTGAGTCGGTAACTGTGTATTTGTCTCGTTTCTTCCGTATATTTACGTATATTTTTTCTTACATTGTTTCATATGTGTTTCTTCAGATTCTTCACTACACTCCTTGCGCTTTCGAACAAGATTTTGATAGGAGTGTTTCTTTCCCGATCTTTAGCGGGCTGTTTTTAGTTCTTAAAATGGGAGTCATCGAACAGAATGAAGGCGGCAGTTACGAGGTAGGATTGTGTAAACAGTTTGTAGAACAAGCACGCCTCAACAACGACCCTGTACACTATGGTCGCGCGCTTGCAATGCAAGGAGAAACTTTAGCTCGCCTTGGAAAATTTGAAGAAGCCTTAGATAATTTGGAGACAATCAAGTCAATCTATGACATCGAGACACAGCATGTAGCTATATGCAAAGCATATGGGAGTGATAGGGTTGGCCAAGCATTCTCTCACAGCGTGAATTGGAACCATGCGCTTGGGAGAACTGATGCAGCTCTTGCAACTTGCAAATACATTGTTGAAGAAATTGTGCCGAAGAGTGACCCCAAAAATGCGCACAATACATTTTGTCTTCTCTATTCGGTGATAGTTACCATGAAGGAACATGATAAGGCACTAGAAGCGCGCGAATTAATGATCGCTTCTATTGTGGCTCCTTTTGAGGAACATTTTGGCTCTGGTGGGAGTACTTTCACCAAACCTATGTGGCAACCCATCTTGATGGTCCTTGATATGCAGGGGAATGAAGACAAAGAAATTGAGCACATTGACGAGTACTTGGACTGGGCTCTGGATGACAGCAGTTATGCGTTGAAATCAGTGATCGAGGGTGCAATGGGGAACTTTTCTGCAACACCTTTGGCCATGTTTGCTGAGGTACCGTACTATTTAGCAAAAAGGAAGGAAGTCGATTTGGAGAAGAGAAAATGCCTAATTCAAACTGCATGCACGCAGATGGAAAAGTCTCTCGAAAATGCACAAAAGTGTATCCCTTACGCCAAATCGTATGCTGAAGAAAAGATCGCCGCGATTAGGGCGCTTGCAGCAGAGCTGGATGGTATTAACTCGACTTAAAGCGCTTGAGTAGAGCTGGGGAAATTATTGCGTAATTAATAAAAAAATGTCTAATCAGGAGCTGTATGAGTTTGCTGCGCTGCTCGAAGTTCAAACGGGACGCTTAGTTCAGCCATTGTAAGTCTTCGTTACTTCTTGCACCCGCCCAATGGGGAAGATCTGTCACAAAATTTGCTTTGTGCTCATTACCCGAGTCAATGCAATACTGAGCAGCATGTAAATCAATTGCTTGCCCTGCACCTAGTAACTGATAGTCTTTATACGACGTTTCTACACCAGCACGGCCATCGGAGCAACATAAACACATTTTTATTGCGGATTCAGCTTCTTCTGAGGAAACTGACTCTTCGCGAAGACATGTTAGATTCTTTGCTGATGCATTTAGGATAGCGTCTACCGACATCGTCAACAGTTGTTTCTTTTTCTCATTGTCCATGAGGCCCCCATATTGTACATCATTGTGAATTGGATATCCAATGACTTGAAGGTGCAGCCGCAGCTGATGACCTCTCCCGCTGATCGGGCAGGCCGCAACGATGGATAAATCACTGCTCTGATCGTATGATAAGGTTCGAAAGCGGCTAATTGATGGCTTTCCATCGGGACTAACAAATCGTTTCAACATATCATCGGAAGAGCTATCCTCGAATTGAACAGAAATTGGAGCACTGATCTCAATGACGTCATCGTTCCAACCAAGTGAAGCACAGTCAGGAACATTAGTATGAATCATTTCTGCTGGTGTCGTTGGAAACTTGCCCTTTACTCTAGCGAGGTACAGCTTCTTAACCTTTTTGCCTTTGAGATGGCGTTGAACCAAGCTTGCAGCTGATGATGTATTCGTGCACAGTAACACTCCACTCGTACAACGATCAAGTCTGTGGCAAGGTAAGAGACTTTTAGGCTGGAGTCCTTCTTGCGCTTCTATCATTGACAGAAGCGTATTGGCATAGAACGGCCCCGCCGGATAAATCGGGACAGTTGCGGGCTTGTCAATGACATAAATGAATGAGTCCGCTGATGAACCTTCCTCAAACAGCTGAGACACACTATGCTTCATTACCGTAATTTTCGCCGGAGTTACTATGGGAGGCTCGTGCCAATGAACAATCCGTGAAATTCTGTCACCATTTTGAAGAATTGTATCCAAGCTTTGTTGCGTACCATTGATGTGAACTAATCCTGCGGCCAGCAACTGATCAAGTCGTTCGTGTTTTAGACCAAACTCAGTCGTAAGTACTTGCCTTAGGGTCTGCCCACACCATCGGCCTTTCACAGAGCTGCTCAGTCTGCGGATAACAGGGGGTGGGCATTTCAAACCCGTTGATGACCGATATTGAGAAGGAGTTTGGCATAGCTGTAAAGCTTGTATTTCCGAAAGGTCTTTCTCGCGCTTCAGCACTTTACTAGGTCTCTGGTTTGAGGGAGTGCGCGTCCTTTTCTTGCTGCTGGGTAGGTCCGAACAGTCATTAGCTGCATCGCTTCCGGTCTTTAATTTGTTCAGTACACACTTGTTCCCTCCATGAAAGCCCCAGCACTTTTTATCGCAAGAAGATGACCCGCAGTGACGACATACTGTAGCAGCCAAGCCGGAATGATTGTTTGGGCCGTTCAGAAACGATTCCACCTTGTTGATCTGCTTCCTTAGGCTTTTTCGGCGCTGCTTCCCTTTCTTCTTCAATGCCAACAAAGGGTCCAGATGAGCATTCAGTTCTTCGAGTTGCTTGCGCAAATCATCTACAGAAAATCCACTCAGATTTGTAAAGTAACACGATGCTAAATGAAAATGCTCCTCGCAATGAAATTCAGGTCCAGAACATAGCTGCTTCTCCTCCAAATCCGATTTACATTTGCTGCAGACTAATACTGGTTCACGACAGACAGTACAGATATTCTCGGGGCTGAATGTATCATAAGGATCTTTGCAATAAAGGCATTTTCCAACAATTGCAGTGGTGCTGTTGCCGCTGTTGGCAGATTCTTTTCCGCAGTCATTTGCATTCAATGCACCTCGCCTATCGAACACGAAGTTTTTACCGACGAACTGAGATTCTTCCGATCCAAACTCTTCCAGGTATTTATGAATGCCTCCCTTCAAATGGAATATTCCTTTGTTTTGAGGTACCATTTGACGTACAAATGCGGATGCCTTTTCGCACCTAATACCTCCTGTACAATACAGTAGAATGCGCTTATTCTGTAACAGCGATGATGGTGCTGCTGCTGCTGCTGCTGTATCTGCATTTGCATCATTTGCTGGTGTAGCTTCAACATCATTTCCCGCATTATCCTTCACCCACTTTGGAAATTGAGCAAATGTCTTGGTCTTGGGATCAACTGATATACCAGGCGCAAACGCACCAATCTGACATTCCTTATGATTACGCACATCAATCAACACTGTATCTACGTCGTCATCATCACCAGACGCATTACTTTTTGCCTGTTTCTTCTCCACCAATGATTTGATCTCCTCGTGCCACTCACGTGGTGTCAAGTAGCCAACAGATGTTTCAGTTGTAGATATGTTGGATAAGACTCCGCCAGTGGATATGATTTCTTTGACGATCTTGATGTTGAGATCTGGAAACCATTGATCGTCGCCGTCGTCGTTGTTGTTATTGTTTTTGTTGTCACCACTCTCTTTTAGAGCAGCATCGGGAGAGTTAGAACTCCACTTAAAGTCGTTAGGGCTGTCAAGTAATAACTCTGGGGCATTCAATCCGTCAAAGAATTGCTTGGATGTCTGACGAAACGTATTTACTGCATCTCGTCTGTGCGGGTCATCTGAACAGCAGTCACTACCAAGCATGCAATTAACATATGCATCTAAATCATCTTTGGCCCCAGCCAAGGTCCCGTTGATACCCTCCCCATTGTTGGAAAGGCCAATCAGAATCCTCCCCTTGAGGTTGAGCGCGATGCATAAGTTTTCTGTGGCTGACCGATACGTCTCCAGCAGAGTTTTATCATCTGTTAGCGGGTGATATTTGTAAAAGAGGATGCAGTGCATTTTGTTGTTGCGACTATATTATCCAGTAGCTTAAACGGCGAAGATGACCCCGACCTACGGCGAAGATGACCTTGTTGTTGTTGCTATGCGTAGGCAGGAACGATGAATGTATTCAGCGGAGAGGGTGGACGGTAGACTGGAAATGGCACACCGCAGGTGAAGAATGAATGGCCATGATGATTGCTTGCAATGATGTTGATGATGAGAAAATGAGAAGGATTTCGAGACTCCCATCCGGACACCATCTCGAGCCAAAAATTCTTCTGCAAAAAATTTGATGCTTGCTCCTTGCGGTTGCTCCCATAAAACGGCAATGGTAGATGCTAGCACGAATACGACACTCCTAGCACAAAATGAGAGGCATACGAGGACAGCAACGCAGCAGAAATAATTGGCAATGGGGCAACATGTACTCTGTGGCCGAGGAAGAAGAAGAGGAGGACGCTGCCCTCCGAGACTTCGGTCTGCAATTGGACGCTCATCAGCAAGAGCAGCAGCTAAATCACGGAGGGTATCATGCTCCACTGTTGGAGAACGATCATCATCACAATCCGCTCTCCTTGTCACAGCAGTTTCAACTGCATGGATCAGAATATAGCAGCAGTAACAATAACCACGGTGACTTGAACGGCGATAGCAACGACAATGAAGGCAGCATCAACGATGGCTTTGGTGCATTCGTATTACTAAAGCGTCTCAAACTCCTCCCCAAAAACGATGGATACGCCTATGTCTCAGATCTAGACGCATTCTTTTCCTCACTCTACAACTATTACTACATGCGTGGACTTGGATCAATCATTGGCAAGCACGTTGTGGAGTTGGTGTCGTTATTCTTTACTCTGTGGCTTAGTTTAATATTATTCGCCTATGTGGATTGGGCAGCGTTAAGTCGCTGTAACGATGAGCATACTTGTCATGAATCGTTTGTCGAGGCCTATATAATACAAAGACCATTCTCGTCTGGTGGCTCCTTCCTGCGAAAAGTATGGATACTCATTTACACGCTGCTATTCTCAACATATGGAGTTGTCTGTGTGTTACAATTTGGTCATGGAATCATTGCATCTCTCGAATCGAAAACATTCCTCGAGGAAGTTTTGGGCGTGAGTGATCGAGATTTAGAGGTGGGGAGGTATGAATGGGGTGAGATTGTAGAACGAATGTCGGAGGCACAACGAGTAGGAAGATGTCGTGTTGCTATCCTTCCTGGGAGAAGAAGTGGTGTGGATGGGATAGGCTCGGCATCAATGATGTCTTCGTCTACCAATCGAGGTAGTGAAGATAATGAGGAGCCTACTGGTCACTTGGTGGTGGCACAGCGTATAATGAGACGAGAGAATTTCATGATTGCCTTCTTCAACAGGGGTCTGCTCGATCTGACACTGCCTACGTTGCCACCACAATTCGGGCGTGTTGCTACATGGATGAACAAACCAAAAGAAGAGAAGCGAATATTCTTCTCCAAAAGTATAGAGTGGAGTATCTACTTTTGTGTCCTCAACTACATGTTCAATCACTCAAGGAAAATCAGACCAGCGTTTTACGGAGATCCATCATCGTTGAGGCGTAGATTTTTTCTCTGTGGTGTGGCGCATGCAATCTTCATGCCGTTTCTTCTCTTTTTCGTGTCTCTCCACTTTTTCATGTCGAACATTTATGATTGGCGATCTACGAAAGAATATCTTGGTCCAAGAGAATGGTCAGCAATTGCGAAGTGGAAGTTTAGAGAGTTGAATGAGTTGAATCACCTGTTTGAGAGGAGGATGGAACCATCTTACAAATCTGCATCAGCATACTTGGAAATGTTTTCAAAGCCTAGCCCATTAGCAGTTGCTGTTGGGCGCATTCTAGTGTTTGTGTCTGGGTCACTTGGTACGCTGTTGCTTGTATTTGCGGCGATTAACGATGCAATCCTTCTACATGTAAAAGTTGGTAACTGGAACTTACTCTGGTATGCAGGTGTATTGGGAGCTTCGTTTTCAATAGGAAAGGCGTTGCTGCCCAAATCCAACAATCCATATTATTGCCGAAGCCGACGCAATATGATGAATGATATGAGTGTAGAACTCGAAAAGGTTGCAAGTCATACTCACTTTCTGCCGGACTCGTGGCGTGGCAAGGGATGGGATGATAAAACAAAGAAGGAATTTTCAGCCATGTTCCAGTACAAGGCGAACCACTTTGCAATGGAGGTTGCGTCTATCGTCGTAGCTCCAATTGTTCTGTGCGTGTCATTACCTCGTTGTGCGGATGAGATCTGCAAATTTGTGAGAGAATCAAAAGTTGAAGTTGGAGGAGTCGGAGATGTGGTTGGCTTTTCAACTTTTGATTTTGACTCTTTTGAAGATGAAAATTGGTCTGACAAAGATGACCGAAGTGATGGAATTCATGTGAATACTCGACCGAAAACGAGACACGGCAAGATGGAGAAGAGCTTCTTCAACTTCAAAACAGTTTATCCCAATTGGAAGATGCCCGCATCGGGCAAAAATCTAGTGTCTCGTCTCGATTCCTTTCGAGAGAAGCAAGATATTGCTCTTGCTCGTGAACGAAGGCTTCACATTGAAGCAGCCGCAGCTCAGTTGGAGACTCTAAGACGGCTTGAAGTGGAAAAGGAGAATAAGGCAGCGACAATCGGACTTGCTGGTTTTGTCGATGACAAACACATCAGGACTGTATCGTCAGGTCCGGATAGTGGTGGAGGGAGCGCACGAATGGATGTTTCACAGCAAACAAATGAGTCGTTTGGCTCTTTCCCACATGAAGACCACGATGATCTTCAGCAGCATATCCCTTTTGAAGAATCGGCTCACTCGTTTGTACCGCCGCACCATGCCTTTGCGCACTCGAGTGTCATGAATAACAGCGAAAGTGTGAGGTCTTCGTCTATGAGAGGGGCATCCCCTGGTGGCAACAATTTCGCAGCACTTGGAAGCGTCATGCATTATGGCGATACAGGTTTATCTACGCATCTGAGAGGAGTTTTGAACGGCTCATCTCTAATCGATCCGTATGCGTCTCAATTGTCTCAATCGTTTACGGGATCCTTAGTGCCTATAGAAAGCACTGACGAACAGTATTTGTGGCTTGATCGGTATCATGCAGAGACCACTAATACTACGATAAATAGAGGTGCAGGTAGCAACGATGAAGGTGAAATGACATAGCTCAACGTATTAACTAATAGCATAACGATTCATATCTAATCCTCTTTTCTATCTCGTTCTGCCACCATCCGTTCAGCTTCTTGCTTGCTCGGAATCAATGAACTCAAACTTAACGCTGAACCCCACCATCCAAATGATATAGCCAACGCTAAACCTGATAATCCGCCACCACTACTTCCTCCTCTGATGAAATTTAGACCTGATAATATCAGTGCCATCCCTGACTTTCCAAAGCGGTTGGCAAAGACGGCGATAATTTCCTTCCCGACATATCTACTTTCAAAGTCGAGAGGAACGTAGACTAGCTCTGCCAAGACGTTGCGTAGAGAGTAGTCCATAGTTTTTGCAGTTAAAAGACTAATCGCAACGAGATATAATGCCGACGACGAGGATGAAACAAGTGCACCTGGGAAAAGAGATGGTATCATTCGAACGATGCCACAAATGAGTGGTAGCAACGGCATCAATCTCCATAAATGTTTTGGTTCCATCCGCTGCGTCAACACTGGCAACAAGAAGAATTGAAAGATTGTAGATAGGCCGTTGCTGGTAGCATATAAGTTGCCAGTCCACGATGCCCTCTCATTATCATTTGGTACGGATGAGTTCAACTCCATTACAAAACATGTACTAAGAATGGTTGATAAGCTTTGGAAACAGAGTGTTTCGAAGAAGAGCGCTCCCAGCGTAGGCACACGACGGAATAGTGAGATGCCTTCTCTAATTTGATGTAGAAGAGTTTTGTTTGGCTTTTCTTCCGTACTAGCATCTGTTGATTGTGAAGTTGATTGCGATTGCTTGTCGTCTTGTAACTTTGACTGTGCTTTGCTCTTCTTTTGCTTTTGTATTTCTCTCGAAGGATCAAAACCATGTTTTTCTGCAGTAGAATACGCCCAGTCTGCCAACAGAAGAGTTGCTGTAAGTGATGCGGCAGCTAATCCTAACAGTCCTCCTAATCCTATCCATTCAACAAGTCTTGACACGCTGGTTCCAGCAATCATACTAACTATAGAACTGAGTCCAGCCACATAACTATAGTATTTTCCTGCTTCTGTGGGAGTAAATATGCTCCCCAGAAATGACCATTGTTGTGCATATAATAGATGAGCATAGCTGTTTTGAAATACAAATGATGCCCATACAATAATCTGCGATATCGGCAATGAGAGTATCTTAATATTTCCCAATAGTTCATTGTGTTGCATGGTTGCCATAGCAATTCCTGATATTGTCAGTGCAGATATACATAGCAACGTTGTACTCCTGAGAGCTCTTCTAGGTCCCTTTCTATCAAGTTGCCTTGTGTAGGAAAGCAGTAAAAACATGGATAATGGACTCGCACAAGCCATTGCTAGTGGATAGTATCCTCCAGAACTAGATCCAAACCCAAGTGACGATGAGGTGAATAAAGCCATATTGGAGCCTCTTGCAAGCTCGTAGCCCGCGAAATGCAAGGCCATGGCGGATGCCATTGCCACTCCAGATTTGGCTTTGGGAGATTCTAGCAGAGGTGAATTCATAATTGATCTGGCTGCGGCGGATAGTGCAGTGGAGCTCGGGCCTTTTGTGGGCGTTAGCATGGTTTATTGTTGAGCTTCGCCTTCTTGGTTTATTCTCTATTAGTTTGATGTCGTTGATACCATAGGCGAGAGCTACATACCATCATCGCATTGTGCGGTTGTGATGATTGGAGTGGAGAAAGACATCAAAAATGTGTCAAAAAGTAGCGCTTGTCACACACTAGATATGACGTCAGCGGACAACTGAAACATCAAAATCAGAAGATGCAATACCATTATCTTGACAATGGTGACAGCTGGTCGTAGTGTACTGCTTCTGCTTCTTGGATTGCGTGCTACTGCATTTGCATTTGCCCCAGCTCCCTCCACGACAATGTCGATGCGAAAATTTGGCTCTCACAGTAAAGCCATAATCAAGGGGTTTGCAACCATCGCCGGCTCTTGTATTGTATTTCCACAATCATCGTTCGCATTCAGCGCAACTAACGATGTCGTCTCAAGTACGTTAAATGTGAGGAACATCGTAGGTGCAGGTGCTGCACTCTACAGTGGTGGAGTTCTCGCTGATCTTGCCAGCAATCGAGCAAGAATGGGCAGTATGCGGTTATTCGCGTCGACAACATCAAGCGAAGAAACCAAACAAAAGGTCCCCATTACTATTTTAGCAGGCTTCCTCGGTGCTGGCAAGACAACTGCGTTGAAACGACTATTGGAAAATACAGAGGGGATCAAGGTTGGTACAGTCGTAAACGATATGGCTGCTGTTAACATTGATGCCAAATTGATCTCCAACCCAATGAATACGAAGGACTCTGATAATAACAATCCAATTGCAAAAGGGAATGCTGGGGGGACTGTAGAACTGCAGAATGGATGTGCGTGCTGTTCTCTATCAGATGAGTTATTGACATCGGTTTCTGACCTCATGGAGGGAAGAGATTTGGATGCCATCGTTGTTGAATTGAGTGGAGTCGCTGATCCTGATGCGGTACGTCAAAACTGGGAAGCAGCCGTCGCGGCGAAACATCCTGCAACGAGTATTGCAGATCTTCGACGTGTGGTTACTGTTGTTGACTCTCATACATTTGGATCGGATTGGCATAGTTGGGATACGGCCAAGAGCAGAGAATGGGCGGAGGAAGGTGATAAGTGTGCAGAGGCCCGCCAGGTTCCAGAACTGCTTGCAGAACAAGTGGAGGCTGCTGATCTCATCATTCTTAACAAGGTAGATCTTTCTGAAGGTGGACAATTAGATACTGCCAGGTTGGTTGTGCGCGCTATTAATGAAAAAGCAGAATTGATTGAATGTAGCTTTGGAGAGATGACTCCGGATAAAATACTACCTTTGGATGGATTGGTTGATGCTGTGGAGACAAGCCATGACCACGAGCATCTGCACAACACTTCTGACTGCGCTGATCCAGATTGCACTGACGAATCGCATGGGCACGAGCACTCAAGTCATAGTCATGGGCACTCCAGCCACTCTTCTGAGGATTCAGCTTGTACAGATCCTAGCTGCTCTGATGAAACACACAGTCACGAACATTCCCACAGCCATTCTTCAGAGTGCAGTGATGCAAATTGCAACGATTCATCTCATAGCCACTCTCATGAGCATACTTCTGACTGCTCCGATCCAGAATGCAATGATACTAGCCACAGCCACTCTCATGAACACACTTCTGACTGCTCCGATCCAGAATGCAATGATACTAGCCACAGCCACTCTCATGATCACCAGACTTCATCAACAGCTGTTGATAGCCTAGGGATAAGCAATTTTGTCTATAAATCTTCTCGAGCATTTGATGCCCGAAAGCTGCAAAGAGTATTGAATCGTTGGCCCATTCCAGTAATGGAAGAGCTGAATTTAGTGGAATTAAGTAAAGAGCTCGACAAGGATGACACAGATTCCGATTCGCCATTCCTGGGTGTCCTTAGATCGAAGGGCTTCGCGTGGATATCTCCTACTAGTATGTATGATCTTGACAATCACGACACCGTCCTCTACTGGTCGCATGCAGGAAAGCATTTTGGTCTGAAACAAGCAGGAAGCTGGTGGGCCTCAATGGGGAAAGAAAATATGAAACGAGTATTCGAAGAGTCAAATAATATGGCTGAATACGATCGCATTATACGGGAAGATTTTGTCTCGGGTGAATGGGGCGACAGACGGCAGGAGATCGTTTTCATCGGTGCTAAACTCGATGAAGATAGGATTAGGGCTGCGTTGGACGATTGTTTGTGCACTGATGAGCAGATGAAGGACTACAAGCAGTTAATTCTGGATGCCATTGCAGAGTATATGGAAAGCTCGTAAGCCCTTCCGATACCACAAACTGACTATCTTGTTTGAATTGGAAGCCGTAATTAAAAATTAGAAATAGGTCACTAGAGTATGTTTGTTGGAATGCTATGCTGTTCAGTTCCATCTGTTATCGCATATACATGATGCATCCATTCTTCTGTTTAAATGACAGCACGGACATGTAAGTCTCCGCATACCCCACGACCTCGTCCAAACGATCAATGCATATCGATTGCCAGCAGTAACTTCAGAGACAGCATGGAGATGGCGGCCAGCGTGAATAACGGCTCTTCCGACATCAGGGCGCTCAACCTCTCCAAGCAGTTTTCCTTCGTTCGGTGTTCCACGAAGTCCGTAGAACTGTACGTTGCCACCTTCAAAGTCGTCTTCGCCGAGACAGCAGTTCAATGTGACCTCGCTATCATCGGAATGAGGTACGAGACGATGCCGTGTAACAGCCCTGTCTGATTGGGGGTTTGCTGAGTACCCAGCAACATATCCTTGTCTCCAATTAAGAAAGTCTTTCGTGTTGTTGTTGATATCATTAGAAGCATCTTCACTGGACAAAAGCTTTTCAGTCGTGGCAAAAAGGTGACGTGATATTGGCAGTATAAACATGCGAAGTAGCATGTCGGAGATCCAATTCAACCCCACGGTATCGAAATCGATTGGCCTCCGACCTAATTCTCCCAGCTTTGATAAATCAGTAATTGTGTGTCGTAGGCGACTACAAAAGTCTTTACTCAATAGTTGGAAAGAGTAGACATCAAAGCATTCTTGACTCATCCAATCCTCTAGCAAGGCAGGATCCAGTTGGACTGCAAATTTTCCCCTAATTACATCTTCAACGCTTGGTAGTTTTTGCTGTGTCGATTTGGACAATGATGCATATACAACTCCAAATGCATCATCAGACAATACATCTTTTAATTGTGACCATGACTTGGGCTGCAATAACGAAGATATCTGGAGAACATCATTTGAATCAGATGATGCTTGACTTTCATCATGGATTGCGCTAGGGTTGGCAAGTGCGTTGTTGTACTTCTCCACCAGTTCTCTTATTCCATTTCTTCGTTGCAAAACTTGTTTTCTTTGCTGTCTTACATCATTCAGAGTTTGCTCTAATGCTTGTTCTATTGCTGCAATGTCAGCTTCATCGTACCTTGACAAGTAATTGGGATAGCGATCTAATCCTACGATCGAGTGCAATATGTGAGATAATTTGTTACTTGGATCCCAACTTTCTTCTTCCTCGTGTTCGCTGTTTGCACTGTTGCCCAGCGTTCTTTGTTTTTCATTGATTGCCCCCCCTCCAAGTTGCTCGCTGCTGCTGTCCATATTGTTGGAGCGATGCATTGACGACGGATAGGTCACGCCTCTGCTTCTTCTACTTTCTGATTTTGAGAATATAATAAGCAATACCGATAGAAGTAGACCGCAGAAACGCATGGTTGATCAAGAATCTAGCCGCCGTATCTATCTAGTAAAGAGATTGATTGTGAGGTCGAAGATTGAGAGCTGAGAGCTGAAGCGGGTGATGTTTTCCTAATACGACACACATGAGTAGTTCAGTACCGCTTTCTTCGCCAACACACTTCCATTTTCCCCCGTCACCATGCCATGCTTTATTTCCTCTCAACTATCTCATCACAGTTGAGTCTACTCTACAATACTATTTACCGCAACTACACATCATAAGTACTTCTGGTATCACAGCATGTTTTCTTCTACTTTCAATGGCAGTCCCATGCACTCTCCTGGCATGATGTCGTCCATGAATCAGAAGAGATTTTTCGATCAAGATCGTAATGCCTTGACTCCTTCATCTCCGATGCATCAGCAGCAGCGTCAGGATTATAACATCTACGGCGGTGCTCAGGGACGCAATGGCCACTTACATGAGGAAAGAGATACAAGTTTGACACTTCCAAGTCGATTTGGAACGTCAATGCAATCCCATCTTTCTCCGAGGAATAGGCAGCACTGTTTTAGTCCGAGTAATAATCCATACCCACACGGTGACATTGGACAATTACAAGGAGTTTGGAATGCGTTTGATTCCGTAGCATCTGAATTGGGAAAGGAGCTGCAGGATTGCCTCTCAAACAAGGCAATATTTGAAGCATGTGTAGTACAGGAACAAAGTCATCATCAGGGCAAGCGAATGACGACGCAGGAGAAGAATGAGGAAGCAAGTATCCGCAAAACTAAGTACGAAAACGATTTGAACAATGCACTCAATCGTCAGAAAGGAATGTTTTCTAATGCTGTGATGGCTGCACAAAAGGAAATCCAGAACTCCATTGATAGGCGGGTTGAAGAACACCGTCTTCACTTTAGTAGACAACTTGCTGATATGGAACGCTCGTATGAACACCGTATTTCAAAACGAGAGGCATACTTTGCCAGCCAGCTAGAGACAAAGGCAGCAGATTCCAACAGAGAAATCAAAAGGCTGCAAAATGAATGTGATCATGCTGATTCGACTTTTCAGAAGCTTCAACATGATATGTCCATCCAGAGGCAGACCCTAACACAATCTTTGCAAGCTGCCGAGAAAGGTCGGGAAGCTGCTGTCACTGAGCTGACCTCAACGCTAGAAACGTTGAAAAGTACTTGTGCTTCGGCTCAGAATTCGGAAATGAAGCTTCAAGAAGTTGAGAAAGATCTTGCTGAGCTGCAAGTGCAGTATCAGCTCGAGAGTGATAGGGCGACTGAAGCGTGGAGTATGGAAAACGAACGTGCAAATTTGCTTCAGCAAAGTTTGGATGCAGAAGTCGAAACAAATCAGTTTCTTCGTTCTGCACAAGAAGAGATGAAGCAAGTTATTGGTATTGAACAGGAACACAGAGACTTGCTTGAAGCAAAGAAGCAAGAGATAGAGCATTCGCTGCAGGATACTTGTCAGAATCTCGAGCGGGCGAATCAAGAGAATAGCGAGTTACGAGAACAAGTCGCAGAAGTGCCCAGACTGCAGGATGCTCTCAGTGAAACAATCAAATCGCTACGAGAGTCAAAGCAAGAGTTTGAGAAGCTGTCGGAGGAGTTACAGCGCGCATCAGAGATGAAATCAATGCTTGAAGGCAAAGTTTCCGCTCTAGAATCTCAGGTAGGAGACCAAATGTTAGATTTGCAAGCTGCAAGGATGAGCGAAGCTGATGTAGAGGCATCTTTAGAAGAATGCATGAAGAAGGTAGAAGACCAAATGTTAGATTTGCAAGCTGCAAGAATGAGTGAAGCTGATGTAGAGGCAAGTCTGGAAGAATGCATGAAGAAGGTCGATGAGTTAGTTGGAAAGCTACAAGAAATGCAAGAGGTCAATGAAACGGAACACTCTCACCATGAGGAAGCAATGGAACAAGCCAATGCTGAAAATGAGAAGCTACAACAACTTAACTCAAGCTTGGGAAAAGAAAGAGACGAATTGGTGGCAAGTGTGAAAAAGCTTCAAGAGGAGTGCAATAAGGAGAGGAATCAAGTTGCCAGCGCCCTTGAAGGATTTGACGAGGAGATGGCTAGTGCGGAAATCAAACTTCGCAGTACTCAGAAAGAGTTGGAAGAAGAGAAGGAGAAAGTGAAACTTCTTGAGGTACCTCTGGAAGAGGCCACAAAGAAGATGGAGGATGAAATCACATTGTTGAAGGAAGAAAACGACCTTGCCCGTGTTAAATTTGAGAAGGAAGCTTCTGTTTACAACGAGGCTATCAAGATGCTGCAAAAACAGGTGGATCTTCTTCAGGGATTAGTGGATACTGGTTGTGAAAAATGTTCACGTGATGAGCTTACAAATAATAAAGTTCATGACTCTATGTTGGTGGAAGAAATGGAAGAAATGTTGAAAGAGAGAGATGATCAAATTATTCGTCTCGAGGAAAAGTGCTCCAAAAGAGAGGCATCTATGGTGACGCTTGAAAAGTTATGTGCTAAGGCTCGCAATGATCTCATTAATCTCCGTAATGAGAAGAAAAATCTCGAGGTGGCAGTTCAGAGATATTCAAACATTCATGACATTGCACAATGCGGTGATGGAACAAGCAAAGCAGTGGGTGAACTTGTTAAGCCCGTCATTGATGCCGCTCCATCTAAGAATGATATCGATAGTATGATGATTGGAGCTTCAGTTACGTTGCATGACATTGCTAAGTGCGATGATGGAACAAGCAAAGCAGTGGATGAACTTTTTGGGCCCATCATTGAAGCCGCTCCATCTATGAATGATATCGATGATATGATCATTAAAGGTGAGAAGGAATTCCACCACATCATGACTTATGTAGAAAATCAGATTGGAGCTGGAGTTGCGTCATGTGGCGAGTACGGGGTTGAGTGTACGATTAATGAGCAAGATTTTGCGATCGGACGCCAGCAAGATCCTCCCGATAATGGTGTTCTATGAACAAACAGTTGGTGATGTGCTTGACAATGATGAGGTTGGTGTATAGATTTGTTTGGATAATGAATACTTGTAGAAAACATGAGAAGTGTGTGTTACTCTGATGATAGGGACAGGAACAATTGCTTGATAGACTAATTATTATTCGAGTAAACTCGTTCCATCTAGCCAGCCCCACGTTTCATTCAGTTTTTGGCAAAAGCATTCCCTTGACATTTCATGAGTGTGGGAAGACAGTACTTGATCACATACTCCGTGTTGGCTGAGTGTTTTAAGAGCAGATCTCAAGCTTTCCGCCATGATGACACACGATGATCCATCAGCATTTGGTGCATCAATCATCAATTTCGATGCAAGCAAGCTGGTGGGGTCCATCATCAAACACCGATACTTAGGTAGCAAGTAGCCAATGGGGTGAGCTTTCTTCGTGATCAACGAATAGTGAAAAATACGATGACTTGAGTGCTGAATTGAAGTTCCTGATTCGAATTCTGTTTCCCTCAACTTCTCATCTGAATTGACGTATAGCAAATCTACCTCAAACAAATGCTTGTGCACGAGAACAAAAAGAGCCTGGGTACACACATCACCACGAATATGAAATAGACGTGCTTGGCCTTGTAGTGCTTCGAGTGCATCCTCATATGTTCCTCGTCCACTGTAGCGTGTTGGTACCTCCTCGTCTCGAACTACATCGTACAAAAAATCAGCTGGTCTCATCCCGACACCTTGGCACTTTAAATCAGCCGCAACAGCACAGATAATCTTTGCGTTGGGGAACTTTTTAGCAGCATCCGGGAGGAAATTGGTATGGCTTGAGCTACCACTCACAATGAACTTCACTTCTCCAAGTGTATTGATCCAATCAATCATTTGAGGGTGCAGTCTCACAGGATTGTAAATCAATAAAGCGTTATCATCGCCATCAATATTAATCTTTGCAATGAACATATCTTGTTTCGAGTCACCACCTTGCTCAGCTCTCTCTTTCTCTGACATGGTGTCATACTTTTCAGCGGCAGCAATATCTTTTTCAAGTGTCTCCTTCAGGTGATCGGGCGCATTTGTGATTGCTGCTGCGTTGACGTTGCCAAACAGACCCTCCATCGCCTTTTTGAACTCTGGACTCATCAGGTAAGAGTATCGAACTCGCCAGATTTTCCCAGGTAAAATGAGTTTCTTCTCATATGGATCAACCTCACTGTCTTGTCCAAGGATATCAATGCTATCCCGTGGCGGAGATGGTTTGCTGCCCTTGACCATCAAAGGGATTCGGATCCATTCAGGCAGCGACCCGATAACTTTCATCGGGAATGGGAAAGAAATGGCTTCGCCATAATCAACATGTAATGGTTTGGCTTTTTCATTTGGCTTGCTCCTGCGGCGGCGCATCCAAAAGTACATAATCGCGCCGATGGCAACAGTTTGGAGAGCGGCAGTCAGAGAGGAAGTAGATGGTATCATAATGATCAACTGTATGGTAACGCACGGATAGACTTCAAGCGGCTGAAATGTTGAAGAACAACTTCATAGCAATCAATCACCGAAAGACTCCATGCAACCGATAGAGTGCGTTGAAGAAAAATGCTCAGCATGATGTTGTGAGGTGGAGAGTGTTTTGCTGCTTCTCAAAATGAGAACTCGTGTCTCGTGTCACATCACAGGAGTCACATAGTCACAGGAGAAATGAGAAAGCAAGCGGAGAAAGAGGGATT
>Ga0209652_1001732_pt1 | contig 17584 bp, 17 predicted proteins | sample SaaInl74LU_5_DNA_FD_184641 | JGI IMG/M metagenome (GOLD analysis project Ga0209652, IMG submission 184641) | Marine microbial communities from expanding oxygen minimum zones in the Saanich Inlet - ESP_74LU_5_DNA (SPAdes) (version 2) | ecosystem: Environmental > Aquatic > Marine > Intertidal zone...
AAAGTCAGTAATTTGCTTCTTCAAGCGAAACGCAAAATCGGGGGATAACGATGAAAGACAATGCCGGACTTTGCCCAGTGATGCATGGTGGAAACACCACAGGCAATGCGGGAACCACCAATCCAGATTGGTGGCCGAACCAATTGAATTTGAACATCTTGCGCCAGCACGATCAAAAATCAAACCCGATGGGGCCCGAATTTTCTTACAGTGAGGCGTTTGATCAGCTTGATTACGACGCGTTGAAAAAAGATCTGCACGCTTTGATGACCGACTCGCAGGCGTGGTGGCCGGCGGATTATGGCCATTATGGGCCCTTTTTTATCCGGATGACATGGCATGCGGCGGGCACCTATCGCACGGGTGACGGGCGCGGCGGCGGCGGCACGGGCGCGCAGCGCTTTGCACCGCTGAACTCTTGGCCTGACAATGGCAATCTGGATAAGGCACGGCGCTTGCTCTGGCCGATCAAACAGAAATACGGCAATAAAATCTCTTGGGCTGATTTGCTGATTTTAACGGGCAATGTCGCGATCGAATCCATGGGCGGCAAAACCTTTGGGTTTGGCGGTGGGCGCGAAGATATTTGGCACCCCGAAGAAGATATTTATTGGGGTGTTGAAACCGACTGGCTTGCAGATCAACGTTATGAAGAGACGCGCCAATCGCTTGAAAATCCTTTGGCGGCTGTGCAGATGGGGTTGATTTATGTGAATCCAGAAGGCCCAAATGGCAACCCAGATCCACTTTTAAGCGCGCAAGATATTCGCGAAACCTTCGGGCGGATGGCGATGAATGATGAGGAAACGGTTGCCTTGGTGGCCGGCGGCCACACGTTTGGCAAGGCTCATGGCGCGGGCGATCCTGAGCTTGTAGGCGCAGAACCGGAAGGTGGCGCAATCGAGCAGATGGGATTTGGATGGAAAAATGCCTATGGTTCCGGTGTTGGGCGTGACACGACCACCAGCGGCATCGAAGGCCCTTGGACGGCCAATCCAACGCAATGGGATAATGGGTATTTTGATTTGTTGTTCAAATATGATTGGGCCTTAACCAAATCTCCGGCGGGCGCAAATATTTGGCAGCCCGTGGATGTTGCCGAGGCGGATATGGCCCCTGAGGTCGATGATCCCAGCGTCAAAGTAACCCCAATGATGACCACCGCAGATATGGCGATGATTAAAGATCCTGCTTATCGGGCGATTTCCGAGCGCTATCATCAAAACCCCGAAGACTTGGCTGATGCATTTGCGCGGGCTTGGTTCAAATTGCTGCACCGCGATATGGGACCAAAAATTCGTTATCAAGGGCCCGAAGTGCCCCAGGAAGAGCTGATCTGGCAAGATCCAGTGCCGGCTGGGGCCAGCGATTACGACGTTGCAGCCCTGCGCGCGGCGCTCAAAGCAAGCGGTTTATCCGTGCAAGAGCTGGTTGAAACCGCTTGGGCTTCTGCCTCGACGTTTCGCGGCACAGATATGCGCGGGGGCGCCAATGGAGCGCGGATCCGGTTGGCGCCACAAAAAGATTGGGCGGTCAATAAGCCAAGCCAATTGGCGCGTGTTCTGGCGGTTCTTGATCCGATCGCATCGCAATATGGGGCCAGTTTGGCAGATGTGATTATATTGGGCGGCGCGGTTGGTATTGAAATGGCCAGCGGTGTCGAAGTGGCCTTCGCGCCGGGCCGCGGTGATGCTTCCGAAGAGCAAACTGATGCCGAGTCTTTTGCCGTTCTGGAACCAATGGCGGATGGCTTTCGCAATTATCAGAAAACCGAATTTACGGTCTCTCCGGAAGAGATGATGCTTGATCGCGCGCATCTTCTGGGGCTGACGCCAGCTGAAATGACGGTGTTGGTTGGCGGATTGCGCGCTTTGGGTATCAGCGCGGATGGCCATGGCCTGTGGAGCGCGGGCGGCGCGCTGAATGCGGATTGGTTTAGCAGTTTGCTTGATATGAGCGTAGACTGGAGTTCGACCGGGCCCAACAGTTATGAGGCAAAAGACCGCGTATCTGGTGAGATCGTTAGAACCGCAACCCGCACCGATTTGGTATTTGGATCCAACTCGCAATTGCGGGCTTTGGCCGAGGTTTATGCGCAAGACGATAATAAAGCCAAATTCACAGCGGATTTTATTTCAGCCTGGAATAAAGTGATGAATGCGGATCGGTTTGACCTTCTATAAAGCTTTATGATGTCGATTTTTCACAAGGGGGCCGCATTTGCGGCCCCTTTTTAGTCAGCGAATGAATGGTCAATGTTCAAAACACAAACCGCAAATGTTACATGCTTAGGGCTGGCCCGCTTCTTGTTTCAAATCGCGGCGATAAGCAATCGAGGTTTTTGACCCTTTATTTTAAAGCCCGCACGACCCGATTTTTGATCACTCATCCTTTAAGCATAACCAAGCCCGTGTCGGGATTTTCGAAATCAGTGCATGCGCTGGGCTCTGGCCATCTCTTCTTGCTAAGGCGTGATAACACCATTTGGAATAGAGTTTTGTTCGGGATAGGTCGCGCCTTTTTGGAAAAAGCCGCACTGGTTGATTTGCGAGGCTATGGCGCGCCTCATCCCCATCTCTTTGTGGTTGCAAGGGATGAGGTCGATCTGCGTGCGGGCCAACGCAACCTATCAATCCACTCGCGCGCGATATGCGCGGCATTAGTCCGGCCTTGATTTTGAATTATGAGTGGCCGTTTGTATAGGTTGTCGCCTTTAGCCTGCTGTGTTTTATTAAATCCGCCTTTGCGGCTGCGCATTGAAATTGGCGTTGCGCTGTGCCCGATTTGCAAAAGATGAGAGTTGGCGGCCTTGGCCCTCAGTGGCGGCGCGCTCCTATTTTTTGCGCCATTTTAGGCTTTACAAAAAGGCTTGCCTGTCCTGACTTCTGCCGGCGCATGATAACCGCAGGCAGATTTTGTGATCCGTTGCCGCAAGCGCCCTGAAGCAGAGATTGCGCGCGTGCTGGCGCTTTGGGATCTGCCAGCAATAAATGATATGGTGTCAATAAGATCTTGGCATTTTCAAAACATGCTCTGCAATATAGCTCAGGATCAGATTGGTTGAGATCGGGGCGACTTGGTAAAGGCGCGCCTCTCTAAATTTACGCTCGATATCGTATTCTTCTGCAAATCCAAATCCACCATGGGTTTGAAGACACGCTTCTGCCGCTGCCCATTGCGCCTCTGCAGCCAATAATTTTGCAAGATTTGCCTCTTCGCCAGGATTTTGACCGGCATCATAGAGCTTGATCGCCTCATGCAGCATCAATTCGGCTGCGCGCATTTGGCTATAGGCTTTGGCGATTGGAAATTGAATGCCTTGGTTTTGTCCGATTGCGCGGCCAAAAACCTGCCGCTCGCAAGCATAGCCCGAAGCTTTTTCAATGAACCATTTGGCATCTCCGATGCATTCGGCTGCGATCAAAATACGTTCGGCATTCATTCCGGAGAGAATATATCGAAAGCCTTTGCCTTCTTCGCCGATAAGATTGCCTTGCGGAACGCTGAGATTATCAAAAAATAATTCTGTTGTGGCGTGGTTCATCATCGTGCGAATGGGGCGAATGCTCAGCGCGCTTTCGCTTGCCTCGCGCATATCTACCAGAAAAACTGATAAGCCCTCGGTGCGCTTTTCAACCTGATTTAGTGGGGTGGTACGCGCCAAGAGCAGTAATAAATCGGAATGTTCGGCGCGGCTGGTCCAGATTTTTTGACCATTCACAATATAGGCCTGCCCCTCTTTACGCGCGGTGCAGCGCAAAGCCGAGGTGTCTGTCCCGCTAGTTGGCTCGGTTACCCCAAAGGCTTGAAGGCGCAAATTTCCCTGCGCGACTTGCGGCAAATATTTGGATTTTTGGGCGTCAGAGCCATGCCGCAGCAGCGTGCCCATCGTATACATTTGCGCATGACAGGCCGCGGCATTGCAGCCTGCGCGGTGGATTTCCTCCAAAATCGCGGCTCCGGCAGAAAGCGGCAAGGATAGCCCGCCATAAGCCTCTGGTATAAGCGCGGCCAGATAGCCCGCTTCGGTCAAAGCGGTTACGAAAGCTTGCGGATAAGCTTGATTGCGATCGCATTCCTGCCAATAGCGCCCTGGAAAGCGTTCGCATAGTTGGGAAACGGCGGTTCTGATTTCTGGGTGGTTTAGTTCATAGGTCATGGGATGTCCGAGGCATGTTGCGAGGGGAGTGAGAATTCATGACGCAAAGCAGCGCCATCGGCATTAAGGTCTGGCACATGCTTTGCGGTGCCGCCCATTGTGGCAACCGGTAGGGCGGCCATGTCGATTGGCATTCCGCCAATAATGGCGTTTGAATTTTTTAAAAAGGGATGCTCTGAAAGCTCGGCAACCGAATTTAACCGCGCATTGGCAATTTTTGCCGCGTCAAGCTTTTGTACCATTTCTGCGCTGCTGAAACCTTCAAAAACAGCGTTTACAATCGCCTCTAGTGCGATGCGGTTGGCATAGCGGGCGGTGTTTTCAGAAAATCTTGGATCCGTGGGAAGCTGCGGTTGCTGAAGAACCTGCTCACATAACGCGGTGAATTCTCGATTGTTTTGAACCGAAATCAAAATAAGAGCGCCATTCGCGCAGCGAAACGCGCCATAGGGTGCGATGAAGCTATGTTTTAGCCCCATGCGATCGGGCGCTCCGCCCATATAGCGATGCGCCAGAAGCGGCATATTCATCCAGTCGGCCATGACATCAAACATCGAGATCTTCAGATCAACGCCCTGGCCTGTTTTGCCGCGTTGTAACAGCGCGCGCAAAATAGCTGAGAAGGCCGTCAAACCCGTGGCAAGATCGCTTAGCGATACGCCAACGCGGGCCGGGGCATCTGGTGTGCCGGTGACCGCGCAGATGCCGGCTTCTGCTTGGACGAGAAAATCATAGGCTTTCTTTTGCGCCGCATCGCCCGTATCGCCATAGCCTGTGATGGTGCAGCTGATCAGGCCGGGATTATCCCGCCGCAGCTTTGAGCCTGTAAGCCCCAAGCGATCAATTGCACCTGGTGCGAGGTTTGACAGAAATACATCTGCATTTTTCAAAATCCGGCAGAGTAAAGCGGTGTCTTCCGGCGTTTTTAAATTCAGAGCGATCGATTCTTTTCCACGATTGAGCCAGGCAAAAATGGCGCTTTGACCATTTGCGCCCGCATCATAGCCCCGCGCAAAATCCCCCTCTGGCCGCTCTACCTTGATCACTCTGGCCCCTGCATCAGCCAGCAAGGTGCCGCAATAAGGTGCTGCCACCGCCTGTTCTAGCGAGACCACCATAAATCCATCCAGTTCTTTGTTTAGACCCATTGTGAAGATCCCTATTCCTTGCGTGTTGTGGTTTCAAAAGCCCGTCCTGGCAGTTTTTACCGCAGGCGCATCGTACAAAAGATAGAGGGATAGTGATTTGGAAGAAATAAATTTATTTTTAAAACGCATATGGGTTTTGCTTTCATAGCCAGCGCGATGGTGCGTTCAAATATGCGCAGCGTTTTTCTTGATGTACTTTGGTATTAGTGGCACCATTGGGTGCCGCGTCTGGGCCAAGATGGCACCGTGTGGTGGCGCGATGTCACCGCTATAGGCGCAGCCGCCAAGCAGCAAAATGCCTTTAAGGCTACAGCGGGGTTTGCCTGCTTCCTGTTGGCTGATGTTTTGCAAAAGCATTGGTCGGGTTGGCCTTGTCCGGAGCTCCTTGCGGTGTTTGGAAAGAGAATTTGCAAAAGATAGGCTGTTATCAATCTAAAATTTTGCGTAATCATAGCTCCTTTGGCCAAAGTGGGGGCAGCCTGCAGATGCCTTAGGTGCGTGGAACGGTTTGCATGCGCTCTAGAATATCCACCCCCTGCATTTTCCAAAAATGAAGCAGATCGATAAAAATCCAATTCTCGGCCAGTTTGTCTCCTTCGCGCCGATACATGTCAATAACCCGCATATCTCCCGCTAAAGTGCTGGCCGGCATGCCCATAAAGCCGCCGGTTGGCGTGAGGCTCAGGTTTGGCCAACCAAAGAATCCACCAAATTGACCCTCGGCAATCCGGCAGAGATGCCCATTGAAAATACGATCTTTAAACCCTGCGCGAAAGGGGCCGGAATGCTGCTTTGCATAGCGCTCAATTGTATAGGTGGCACCAATGCCAGCAGGCCCCCACCAGATCATATCTTCTGTCCAACTGCGGCGCAGCTCATCGACCAATGGCTCCTCGCGCCCGCCTTTCCAGGTTTTTATATCGCCAACCATATAGTCGATCGTAGCCAGCGTTTTACGCCCTTCTTCTGGATCCTGCGGATCAAACATTAACCCCTCATGAGTCACTGGGCCGGGTTGAACCAAATGCGCGGCGGTTTGCGGTGGAAACGGGCTTAAACCGGCTTGCATCATCAGATGTGGGATATCAAAAAACATCGCGGTTTCTGTGATTTTGCCCTGTTCAACTTTATGAAATTCGCAATAGCGCAGCATTGCAATCTTACCAGTTGGCGCGAGACCCAACCATGGGGCATCAAACAATCCCATCAAATGGCCCATCGAGATCACCCAAACGCCCTCATGGTTGGGCAGTTTATTCTCACCCGCCATAAAAATATCCATACGGCGTTGCAGTGAGGTCAAGGCTGTGCGCAGGGGTTGCCAAAACGTTGTTGCAACTTGCTCTGCACCTTGCAGCTCGTTGAAAGGATGGAAACCACGCCAAAAATAATCGGCGCCGCAATATTGTTTCACGATCGCTGGAAGATCCTGTTCAGAGGCGGCATCTAGATCTGCATAAAATTTTTTAACCAATTGTTTTTGTTCGGAAAAGTTCATATCTACCTCTGCTGGGCTATAATTTTGCATGCGTATGCGAAAACTACTTGCCAAATTCAATGTTCTGAGTCTAGTGTTTGCTTCGGCGGATACAAGAATTTTCGTTGGGGAGAATTAATGGCTGAAATCCAGTTGCGTAACCTGTCAAAGCGATGGGGCAGTTTTGTTGGTGTGGATGATTTCAACCTTACCATTGCAGATAAAGAGTTTTTGGTTCTGCTTGGTCCCTCGGGCTGCGGAAAGACGACCACAATGCGGATGATCGCGGGGCTAGAAGATGCCACATCAGGTGACATTATAGTGGATGGCAAGCGGATCAACGATCTTGAGCCAAAAGACCGAGATGTTGCAATGGTGTTTCAAAGCTATGCGCTTTACCCGAATATGAATGTTTATGAAAACATTCGGTTCCCTCTGAAGGTACGCGGCACCGACCCCAAATTGCATGATGCAAAAGTGCGCCGTGCCAGCGCAATGGTTGAGTTGGACGAGTTTTTGCACCGGAAACCGGCAGAGTTGTCCGGTGGTCAGCGCCAGCGTGTGGCTTTGGGGCGCGCGATCGTTCGCGAACCAAATCTGTTTTTAATGGATGAGCCCCTTTCAAATTTGGATGCTAAATTGCGCGTCTCGACTCGGGCACAAATCAAAAACCTGAGCCATGAATTGAAGGTTACTACAATTTATGTGACCCATGATCAGATCGAAGCGATGACCTTGGCGGACCGTGTCGTGGTGATGAAGGAAGGGGTGGTGCAGCAGGTTGGCTCGCCCACAGAAATTTACGATCGTCCAGCAAATGCCTTTGTTGCAAGTTTTATCGGAAATCCTGCAATGAATTTGATTGAAGGTCAGGTGTCGAAAGGAGTTTTCAGCGCTGAGCATACACAGATCGAGGTTGGCGAGGTTCCAGACGGACCTGTCACTTTAGGGTTTCGCGCCGAAGATGCACAGGTCGTTGAGGTGGATGGCAATATAACAGCACCGATTTATACACAGGAATTATTGGGCGATGCGACCATGGTTTCGGTGCGCTTATCCGGGGCTTTGGTCGCGGTGAAGGCTGATAAAAATTACCGTGCTGCGATAGAAGATGAGGTTTCTTTTCGGATTCCATCAGAATTGTGTCACTTGTTTGATGCTCAAACAGGGGCGCGAATTGGGGGCTAAGTCCCTTATAACTGCCGTTTTAGACGGTGCAATCGGATGGCCGGGTTCCAGCACATCCGCAACTAGGGAGACAGACAAGATGTTTTTGAAAAAAGTAGCGCTCGTTAGCGCCTTGGCGGTGATGGCGGGAACGTCTTCATTCGCGTGTGAGATATCGGCGCGGGTGAGTATCGTGGGCAATGAATTTCCTGCGATTCAAACCGTAGGGGCCGGCGCGCAGGAATGCAGCGGTGCTGAGGTGAATACAAATTTAACTGCTGACCACCAGAAAATTAACGTTGCTGGTATGCAGGGAAACCCTGCCGAGTTTACAGCGGTAATCAATAATAACTCAGTTTTGACCACGATGCTTAACGAAGATCTCGTCAGGCCCCTTGATGATCTTGTTTTAAAACACGGTCAGAGTTTGATGCCGAACCAATTGATTACAATCGATGGAAAAGTCATGGCAGTGGCATTTATGGCTAATGCAGCTCATTTGATTTACCGATCTGATGTTCTTGATGCAATCGGTGTTGAGCCACCTAAAACGTATGAAGAACTGCTAGCGGCCGCGAAGATGATCCGTGAGCAAGGCCTTATGGAAAATCCGGTGGGCGGTGCGTATGCAGCGGGTTGGAATCTGGCAACAGAATTCATCAATATGTATTTTGGCCATGGCGGAGAATTATACAACGGTGCAACTGCCGAACTTTCTATTGAAAACGAAAAAGGCGTTGCGACATTAAACATGTTGAAGGCGTTGAGCGAATATATGAACCCAGATTTTCTTACGCATGACAGCAATGCTACAAATGCAGAATTCCGCGCAGGGAACGTAGCTTTGATGAACATGTGGGGCTCGCGAGCGGCCACAATGGTTGAGGTAGATGGTGTGCCTCAAGATGTCAAAGACGGCTTTAAAATAGCGGGCCCTATGACTGTTGGAGGCGGTGATACTAGCGCGGCTACACTATGGTGGGACGGATTTTCGATCGCAAAAAACATTTCGGATGAGGAAGCTGAAGCAAGCTTTAAAGCCTTAGTTCACGCCATACGCCCTGAAATGATAAACGATGAAACAGCGTTGCAGGCCGTTTGGTTGATTGATGGTTATGAGCCAACACCTGCTGCGTTAGGGGTTTTCGATGCGGCGGGCCGCACAACAGAACCATACCCCTCTTTGCCACAACAGCCTTTGTTACATTCAGCGTTAGGTAGTGAGCTGTCTGATTTTATGCAGGGTAATGAGAGCGCAGAACAGGCACTGGCAGATATAACTGCGGCCTATAATGCTGCGGCAAAAGAAAAAGGACTATTGAAGTAAGCAAAAATTGGCAGTGGGCGTTATGCCCTCTGCCAAATTTTATAGCTGATCAAATTGTTATGAAACACAGAGCTTTCTTTTGGTTTTTTTTGCCTACAGGCATCGCAATGTTTTTTTTCATTGCGATGCCAATCCTGTCAGTAATTGCACAGTCTATTTTCATTCCTCATGAAGCCGTTATGGAAACTGTCAAAAATTGCGGTCCATTTGGTTGTAAAGAAGTCATATCGATTAATCATGAAGCAACGTCTGAATTACGCGCGAAGCAACCCTTGGGTCGTTTTTCTGGTTTAGAAATTTACCTTGATAGAGGGCATCTCGCCATTAGTGAAGTTAACGCTGCTTGGAGTTCTAGCGATAGCTTGTCGCAATTTTTCAGCAGATTGGGGAACTTACCTTTCTACCGAGCTATGGGCTTTACCCTTACCTTCACGTTTGTGGTAACTCCATTTGTCATAATTCTCGGTTTGTTGATCGCGTTAGCCGTTAACTCTTTGCATGCTCGCATAAGGGGTTTGGTCATCTTCTTCTCGCTTCTGCCCTTTGTGGTTACGCCTTTGATCGGGGCGTTGGTGCTGTTTTGGATGATTGACAGCCGAGGCATTTTGGGCACTGCGGTGCAATGGCTTGTATCAGATCCTGACCTTTCTCTTAAAGCTTCAACAGGATTGATGTGGATCTCCTTAATTGTCTACGGTATTTGGCATGCAGCGCCGTTTGCTTTTGTTATTTTCTACGCAGGTTTACAAACCTTGCCGATGGATCAGATTGAGGCTGCAGAAATCGATGGTGCAACGCGCTTACAGCGCATTCGATATGTTGTGGTTCCGCATTTGATGCCGTTGGTCACCTTCGTGGCCTTGATTCAATTGATGGATAATTTTCGCGTTTTTGAACCGATTGTGGGGTTTAATGCTGCCGCGCATGCGACCAGTATCAGCTGGTTTATCTTCAATGATCTGGGTGGAGAAACGCGCCAATTATCATCGGCATCGGCTTCTTCAGTGCTGACCATTATCGGCGTGTCAATTTTATTGTTGCCGGTTTTGGTGCGCACATGGAATGATTTCAAAGGAAAAACTTAAGATGAGTAGCCGCGCCCGCAAGCAACCCCTTGGTTTGCAAATCTTGATTTACGGATTTGCGGGCCTTTGGCTGATTATGGCCGCTTTTCCTTTTTTATGGACAGCGTGGGGCAGCTTTAAAGTTGAACTTGATTTTTTCTCCATTGCTGATTGGACTTATGCCTTAACGGGCGAACGTACCAAGGCCGAATATGGCAGCCCCTTCACGGATGCAGGATATAAGGGCGCATGGGTTCAAGAATCTTTTTACCGAAATGTCATCAACACGTTCATCATATGTTTTTTTGTGGTTTGTACGTCTCTGACAATCGGAACGTTGGGTGGATATGCGCTATCGCGTTCTAATTATCGATATACATTTATTTTATTGATCACGGCTCTGATTTTTCGCGCAATGCCTCCCATCACATTGGTCGCCGGATATATGCTTCCGTTTTTTCAGTGGAATGTCTGGGGTTTGATGCCAACCACGATTATTGTTCTGGTGGCCATAAATCAGCCTTTCACGCTTTGGATGCTGCATTCGTTTTTTCAAAATATTCCTAAAGAATTAGATGAAAGCGCAAAGGTTGATGGCTGCACGCAATTCCAAGCCTTTCGGCACGTGATTATTCCGGTGATGTGGCCGGGTGTGATTACCACAGGATTGTTCAGCTTTTTACTGGCCTATAATGATTTTGCGGTTACCGCGATGCTTTTATCGGAAGAAAACCGTACGATGGTGCCACAGGTGGCGGCGTTTTTGGGGACAACCTATACAGAGGGTAACATCATGTTTGCTGTGGCTTCTGTGGTCTCAGCTACAGCGCCATTGTTTATCCTGGTGATGTTTTTTCAGCGTCAGATTGTATCGGGCCTGACACAAGGGGCGGTGAAGGGATGAGCTGCGCGGGTAAGGTTTGGATGTGCCAACAGATAAAGATGAAAGTTGCAGATGCTCAAAAACGCTTAAACAGGAGCTTGGGCGCATGAAGGGCACCCGCCCAGAGCAAGCCACGCTCAGCCGCGAGACGGATATGTCTAAAACAGACGAAACGCGGGCCGTTATCGAGGCCATGGTGGATGGGTTGAACGATCACCGGATCGCCGATATTGGCGAGTTTTTCAGTGATAGCTTCCGCTGGATGGGCAATGCAGGCTGTGGCACGAAGTCTGGCCTGACAGAATTTCAGAAAAATTGGCAAAAGCCGTTTCAAGCCGCCTTTTCAGATAAGGTGTGCGTTGATGAAGCGCGGCTGTTTATGGGCGAATGGGCGGCGGCTTTCGGGCGCCAGGAAGCCACCCATAGCGGATGCTTTATGGGCATTGAAGCGACGGGAAAGCGCATTGAAATCCGCTATATGGATTTTTGGAAAGTGGAGGATGGTAAGATCTCTGACAATTGGGTGATGGTGGATTTCCCCCATGTTCTGGCTCAGCTTGGCCATGATGTGTTTGGCGGCGAAGGTTGGGAAGCTTATGACCGGGGCGCGCGTCAAGCGCCAAGCCCTGATGGGAAGGATGGGTAAGATGACGGTTGAATATTTAAAGCGGGGTAAGCCCGAGGCAGATCGAGCCGAAGATGATGCTAAAGTGGCCACTGCGGTTGCCACAACGCTGAAAGATATCGAGATGCGCGGAGATGAGGCCGTGCATGAATTGGCGGTAAAATTTGATAATTATGATCGCCCAACCTACCGCCTCACCGAGGATGAGGTGCAAACGATCATCGCCACAGTGTCAAAGCGCGATATGGAGGATATTAAATTCGCCCAAGAGCAAGTGCGCAATTTTGCGCAGGCGCAGCGCGACAGTATGTTGGATATTGAAGTGGAAACGCTGCCTGGCGTGATCTTGGGGCATAAAAACATCCCGGTGCAATCTGTTGGATGCTATGTGCCGGGCGGTAAATTTCCGATGGTGGCTTCGGCGCATATGTCGGTTGCCACTGCCAGCGTTGCAGGAGTGCCGCGTATTATCGCAGCCACGCCGCCTTTTAACGGCGAACCAAACCCTGCGGTGATCGCCGCGATGCATTTGGGCGGTGCGCATGAAATCTACGTATTGGGGGGCATTCAGGCCGTTGGGGCGATGGCGCTTGGGACGCAGAGTATTGATCCGGTTCATTTGCTTGTGGGGCCGGGCAATGCCTTTGTAGCCGAGGCAAAGCGCCAGCTTTTTGGGCGCGTTGGGATTGACTTATTTGCAGGTCCCACTGAAACGATGGTGATCGCGGATGACACCGTAGATGCGGAACTCTGCGCAACTGATTTGCTGGGCCAAGCAGAGCATGGATATAATTCACCCGCGGTTTTGGTGACCAATTCGCGGAAATTGGCCGAGCAAACATTGGCTGAGATTGATCGCATCCTGCGAATTTTGCCCACCGCCGGCACGGCGAAAGTGAGCTGGGAAGATTATGGCGAAGTGATCTTATGCGAGACCTATGAAGAAATGCTGCAGGTGGCTGATGATATCGCTTCAGAACATGTGCAGGTGATGACGGATCGTGATGATTGGTTTTTGGAACATATGACCTGTTATGGCGCTTTATTTTTGGGTGCCCGCACCAATGTGGCAAATGGGGATAAGGTGATCGGCACCAACCATACATTGCCGACCAAAAAGGCGGGCCGGTATACGGGTGGCCTCTGGGTTGGAAAATTCCTGAAAACGCATAGCTACCAAAAGGTTTTAACCGATGCGGCTGCGGCTGAAATTGGTGCCTATGGCAGCCGTTTATGCATGTTGGAAGGTTTTGTGGGGCATGCCGAGCAGTGCAATCTGCGCGTGCGCCGTTATGGGGGGCAAAATGTGCCTTATGGAGCAGCGGCAGAATGAGCATGGCAGCGCCATCTGAAAAATTAAAAGCGGTTTTGTTGCCTTGGCGCAGAGCGATGGCAGATTTTAAAGATGCGGCGCATATCCGCCATGCATTAACCAATTTATGCGCCCCCGATATCACGCTTCATATGTGTCACCCTTTTGGCGATCTTAACGGCGCTGATAAAATTTATGATACGATCTATCAGCCTTTGATAACAGCCTTGCCCGATCTTGAGCGGCGCGATTTAATCTTGTTGGCCGGCACCACGCCTGAGGGCCAGGATTGGATTGGCACGATGGGCAATTATATGGGCACATTCTTGGCGCCGTTTATGGATATTCCGCCAACTGGGCATTTGGCGCATATGCGCTATCACGAGTTTTTTCGGGTTGAAGATGGCCGGGTTGTTGAAATGCAGGTGATTTGGGATTTACCTGAATTGATGATGCAGGCCAAAGCCTGGCCAATGGCGCCGCAATTGGGTGCATTCTTATGCACGCCCGGGCCGCTTAGTGGTGATGGGCTGAGCGCGTCTGGCGACGGGCGGGCCAGTCTTGAGCATATCAAAGATATGGAAACGGCTTTGTGTCGATATCCTGATAATCCGGATCCAAAAGTGATGCAGTTGGATCGCTTTTGGCATCCTCGGTTCAATTGGTACGGTCCGGCGGGGATTGGCACGGGCCGGGGTATATCTGGGTTTCGCCATTGGCATCAGATCCCTTTTTTGCGCGGAATGCCGGATCGCAAAGTTGATCCAGCTGGGGATCGCTTAGCTGCAGAAGAGATGTATGATTTACATTCCCATTATATCGCAGAAGGGGCCTATGTCTGCGAAACAGGCTGGCCCAATATGCGGATGAAATTAACGGGTGATGGCTGGATGGGGATCGCTCCAGCGGGCCGCGAAATTACCCTGCGGAGCATTGATTTTTGGCGCTTGGAAAACGGAAAAATCCGTGAAAATTGGGTTCAAATTGATGTGCCATATACTTATGCGCAATTGGGGGTGGATGTGTTTGCGCGCTTGCGTGAATTCAACAAAGCCCGTTCTATGTCGGCGATTTCACTAGATCAGGGGCTGTCATGACTTTACCCACGATGCCGTCTTTCGATTTAACTGGCAAACGCGCATTGGTCGCTGGGGCCTCCTCGGGCATTGGTCTGGCTTGCGCTGTGGCTTTGGCTGAGCATGGGGCCGTTGTGACTTTGGCCGCGCGCCGCACCGAACGATTGCAAGCCCTTGCTGCGCGTTTGCAGGCCGCAGGACGCCATGCAGAGATAATGCAATTGGATGTTGCGGATATTGAAGCCACATCTGTGGCCGTGGCTGCGGCGGGCCCGTTCGATATTTTGGTCAACTCGGCCGGCTTGGCGCGCCATGGCAAGGCCAGTGATACAACCGTGGTCGATTACGACGCCGTAGCCGAGGTGAATATTCGCGGCGCTTACTTTTTGACTCAAGCGGTGGCAAAGGGGCTGCTTGGCGCGCAAAAACGCGGCAGCTTGATCAATATCTCAAGCCAGATGGCGCATGTTGGAGGTCTTGATCGCGCCGTTTACTGTGCGTCTAAGCATGCGGTTGAAGGGTTTACCAAAGCGATGGCGATTGAGTGGGGGCATGCGGGGATCCGCGTTAACTCGATCTGCCCGACCTTTGTTTTAACCGATCTGACGCAGGCCACGTTTGAGGATGCTGAGAAACGCGCATGGGTGGAAAGCAAGATCAAATTGGGCCGCGTGGGAACGGTAGAAGATATTATGGGGCCAGTTGTATTTCTGGCCTCTGATGCCTCTGCGTTGATGACAGGCGCATCCCTTTTGGTGGATGGAGGCTGGACGGCCGAATGAGCGGACGGATCACATCAAGCGAAGTGGCAAAGCGGGCGGGGGTAAGCCAATCTGCGGTGAGCCGGGTATTCACGCCGGGTGCCTCGGCTTCGGCCAAAACCGTCGAAAAAGTGCGCCGTATTGCGGATGAAATGGGCTATCGTCCAAATTTCATCGCGCGCGCGATGGTGTCGGGAAAAAGCCGGATTATCGGGCTGGTTGTGGCCTATCTTGAGAACCAATTTTATCCCGAAGCCTTGGAAAAGCTTTCAAACGCTCTGCAAGAAAAAGGCTATCATGTTTTGATCTTTATGGCGGGCAAAGACAATGCCAGCATCGAACATGTGATCGAAGAAATTTTGGATTATCAAGTGGATGGTATCGTGACAGCATCGGTGGCGATGTCATCGACTTTGGCAAATCGTTGTCGAGCCGCCGGGGTTCCCATGGTTCTGTTTAACCGAAGCCAAGATGATACAGGCATGTCTGCGGTGACCTCTGACAATCACGCAGGCGGGCAAAAAATTGCGCAGCACCTGCTGGCCACAGGGCATCAGCGGATTGGCTATATCGCCGGCTGGGAAGGCGCTTCGACGCAGCGGGATCGCGAGGCAGGGTTTCGCGCAGGTTTGAACGCTGCCGGTGTGGCTTTACACGCAAGAGAGATCGGCAATTTCACCATGAACGGCGCCACAGAGGCTGCGCGGCGGATGTTTGCCCACAGCCCACCGGATGCGGTATTTGTGGCGAATGACCATATGGCGCTGGCGGTTATGGATACATTGCGGTTTGAGCTTGGGTTAACCATTCCTGATGATGTTTCCGTGATCGGCTATGACGATGTGCCGGCTGCTGCCTGGCCCGCCTATAATCTCAGCACAGTGCGCCAACCGGCGAACCGGATGGTGGCCGAAACCGTCGCAATTTTGATGGCGCAAATAGAAAATAAAACCGAGGCGCCCCGCCGCGTTGAAATCGATGGCCCCTTGGTTTTGCGCCGCTCGGTGCGCAGAGTGCGAAGGAGTGAAACATGAAAGGATTTTCCGAACAATGGGGCGATCTTCCAGATTATATTTTGGGGATTACCAAAGAAATTTGGGAAGGCCGCGGCTTGGCCACGCTCAATCATTACTATGCTGAGAATATTCCGATGCGTTTCCCCGAAGGTGTTTCGATTGGTAATCAGCGCACGATCAACGGAACTTTATCGACCTTGGCCGAATTTCCCGATCGTGAATTAACCGGCGAGGATGTAATCTGGTCGGGCAATGAACAAGACGGGTTTTTATCTTCGCATCGTTTGCTGACTATGGGCACGCACACTGGGGGCGGTTATTTTGGCCCCCCTACCGGTAAGCGCTTTGTCATTCGCGCCATCGCAGATTGTGCGGCGATCAACAATCAAATCAATGATGAATGGCTGATCCGAGATACAGCAGGTTTGGTGTTGCAATTGGGTCTTGATCCGAAAGAATTTGCGCGTGATCTGATCGTACGAGAAGGGGGGGCAGAACGCTGCGTTACACCGTTCTCTCCGGCGGTCGATGTTCAAGGGCCTTATAAAAGCCGAGGCAATGAAAACGAATGGGGCGCGCGGCTATCGGATATTTTGCGCCGGATGATGGAAAAAGATTTTTCGGTGATCCGCACCGAATATGACCGAGCGGTTCAAACGGAACATCCAGGCTCAACCACGGTGCATTCTTGGGCCGATACTGAAAAGCTTTGGATGGGTCTGCGGGCGTCTTTTCCGAGTGCTGAATTTTCGGTTGACCATCAGATAGGCCGTGAGGATCCGATGCTGTCTCCGCGTGCGGCGGTGCGCTGGAGCTTGAATGGCACGCATGATGGGTGGGGGATGTTTGGCCAGCCAACGGGCGCTCAGATCCATGTAATGGGCTTTACCCATGCCGAATTTGGGCCTTACGGGCTGCGCCGCGAATTCACATTGTTTGATCCGGTTTCTATCTGGAAACAAATTTTCATCGCCACCGGGGCCGGATGAGAATGGAAAACCCAGATGGCAAGCGCCTCTTTGAAGCAAAGTCAAAAGCTTTTTACACCCTGCAGCACGCCGTTCTAGCCAGGTTTAGCCTGCATATGAGCGCGCTTCTGCTACAGCCCCGTTAATTTAATGGATCAAGGATCAATAATGATGACGCCGCAAGAGATGGAAAAAAGGATCGTAAGATATGGGGATTTGATCCCATGTAAAACGGCCTTTATCGATGCCCATACCCCAGGTTCGGATCAAAAGGAAAACTTCACCATTATCGGTGGGGGGGTCTCGGAAAGTGCGGATCAACATGTTCATATCAATATTCCGCACGGTTTTAATATTGGCGCTGCCGGGCAGCCGCCCAAATGCCGAAACTCACTGCATTCGCACCGCACAGCCGAAGTGTTTTTCGTGCTTTCGGGCCGGTGGAGGTTTTTTTGGGGGCGTTGGGGCACCGCGGGTGAGGTGGTTCTTGAGGCAGGGGATATCATCAACCTGCCGACAGGTATTTTCAGAGGGTTTGAAAATATCGGAACCGATTATGGAATGATCATGGCAGTGTTGGGCGGCGATGATGCTGGCGGGG
>Ga0209652_1001735_pt1 | contig 17554 bp, 15 predicted proteins | sample SaaInl74LU_5_DNA_FD_184641 | JGI IMG/M metagenome (GOLD analysis project Ga0209652, IMG submission 184641) | Marine microbial communities from expanding oxygen minimum zones in the Saanich Inlet - ESP_74LU_5_DNA (SPAdes) (version 2) | ecosystem: Environmental > Aquatic > Marine > Intertidal zone...
TTTAGGGCAACTTTTGAATATCTTTTAAAGTCGCCACTTAACGTGGGAATTAGTACAATAGAATTCGGGGGCATTGCTGTCGGTTTTCTCATCTTTTGAAGTCGACACTTTCTCGTGGGAATTAGTACAATGGAATTCGTGGGATATTGTATCTGTCTTTTTCTCAGAAGTATCCTCCACTCAGTTCACCTTTCCCATTCTCGTTGGACATTAGCAAAGCAGGTCGCTCCGTTTGGTCCGAGGAACATACATCACTAATTTGTATTATTCAAGAAGGAACTGACGTTAATTGTCTACACAGTTGTTTCAATGCTACTTGTTGCCAGCTCAAACAATCGCTCCACATCACAACCCTTCACATATCCATCAGGGATTCGAAGAAGTGACCGAGCAATTTTTTCCTTGGATTCCTCATAAATCTCTGATGTACAAACAATGATCTTTCCCACCGGGATGCTACGTATCACATTCTTGGCATCCTTTGGAATGATGGTGCCTTCTCCGTTCTTGAGTGTTTCTGCCGGCAATACCCACGCTGGAGAAGTGACACGGTAGAGACATGGAAAAGCAAGCTTTTTCTTTGGCCTCTCCCAAGTGCTTTTATTCAAGTCTCTGTTGTAGTAATACTTTTTTCCAGAGATGTGATCTACATGCTCTGTCCAACCTACAGGCAGCTCGTCGGATGCTGGTTGCTGCACAGTCTCTGACTGAGACTGCGATGTGGATTGCTCATTACCTTGTCCTTGGTCTGGAGCCGTACCGTTGTTAACACTTGCCTCTCCACCCTCTCCCTCTGCTGCAGTAGTGGAGGGGGTCGCTTCTGTAGCCGCCGTTGCAGCTGCGGCCGCAGCTTCTTCTTTCTCTTTCTCCTTCTTCATCCTTGCCTCATTAGCTGCAATATCAGCCCTACAAGTCGGACAAGTCTGTTGCTGCACGAGCCATTCTCTCAAACAGTGCGTGTGGAAAGCATGTCCACACCCTGGTAGCTTCTTACAGCCACCCAACAAATCCATTTGATCACGACAAATGATGCATGTGTGCCCCAAACGATCCAATTCTTCTTCGTCGGTGACACTCTCAAAGCGTTTCTCCATATTGTTGGTAAGTCTTCGATAGTTGTTGAATGCAATCAACCTCCTACGCAATTGTTGGAAGGAGACGTACACCTCGCGGAAGATGTTAATTGGCATACCATAATAGGTGAAAACAATCGCAAAGAAAACGACGTAGAATAAAAATTTGGCAGCCTGTGCTTGCAATTCAATGACAAACGAGAATGTGGCACGTTGGTCCCTCCATGGATTGGCAAAGTGTTTCAATAGGATTCCCGCAACGGATTTCGGGCGTTGCTGCGGCTGTTGTGGTTGGGCTGCATCGGCTTCCTGCTCGGGTCCATAATTATTCGTGTTCGCATCCCCCTCATTTGCAGTAGGCTCTGCCATACCACCCACCGGATTATGATGATGTTCCCCCTCCGCCCAATGATGTAAAAATCCCATAAGACCATCAATCACATGTAGATTGTAACTCATAAGAGAACTTGCCGCCGAAATAAGCATGATGGCAAACTCAAATCCAAATAGAATTTGCACACTCGGTCCATCGGTGGCGACCGACAAAGCACAGTGGGCCACGGCGAGAAGGTCAACGATTAATAGCGTACATAGAAACAGGTAGTAGCGAATATGTGTCATTCGTAAGCGGGGAATGCGTTGGTACCATGATTTCGCCCGTGTTTGTGCAGCGTTGTTTGCATCATTAGTATTTCCGCCGAGGTCCTCGTCATCCGGATATACGAATACCTCCTCGGTCATTCTCAAATGTGATCCTCTCAACTCTGCACTCCAATGCAAGCTAAAGAGTAAAGTATAAAGAATCAATGATAATATGTGATGAGGGGCACAGTTCTATTATTTCATGATAGTTCCAAAAAGAAACACAAACAACAAACAAACAACCAAACTCACCATTTCACAACCACCAACCCCAAAAACATCACCGCCGTAACAACATCCAACTCACTCCTAAAAATAGTCAACGCCAAACAAGTCTCAGTAACATCCCACCGTATATTCTCCCCAATCGCATCACGTTCATTGGGACGTAATCCTCCATCCAAAAATAATTTGGTGAGGAGTGAAAAGGTACTGACGGCTAGTGCAATTATGGCATTTCCAAAGATTATGTAGGATAATTTGGAGGATTGGACGTAGACTACTGCCAGATAGAATTGTTGTCGGGTACGTAGTGTGTGGTGTAATAGGATTAAGGCGCAGATTATGGAGAGGGGGGTGTATCGACAGAGAGGACGGAGGAATTTGAGAAGTTGTCGTGTGAGGAAGGGTTGATTGTTCAAGGCGTTGAGTTGATCTTGACGACGCTGGTTTTGGAGTGCTTGACGTTGACGTAGGGCTATGGCTGCGGGGTTATTTGCCGCTGCTGCGGCGGCTGCTTCATCATTGATGTTGGCAGCGGCGGCAAGAATGCCATCGTCTTGAAAATCATTATTATTATCTCCAAGATAGGCAATGTTTGGGTCAAAGTGAATATCATGTTCATTATGCCCCTCTGCAACATCCTCTTCTTCTTCTTGCTGCTCCTCTTCCTGAATGGCCATCATACGGGCTAGTGCAGAGTCGATATCATCCTCTTCTTCGTTACTTTCAGTGCCACTACCGCCGTTGTTATTTTTTTCATCACCGCCCGGAGAGGCATTTTCAAGGATATGTTTCTCATTGTTTGATGCAGTCGATGCGCCATCTATTGAGTTGCCAGTGTTGTTGGTGATTTCTTGAGGCTCATTTTGATGCTCGTTCTGGGCAACGAGGGGCTGGTTTGCGGCGTCATCGTCGGATGCCATGGTTGTTGATTGTTTTTGAGATTTGAGATTAGATCTCTCATTTAGGGTCTTAGGTTATGTTTTGTACACGCGTAAGTTGTGGTTACGTGTGGCTGCTAAGTGGTAAGGTTTTATCAAGGCTGTGTGCTTCTTCATGGTCTTTGTGTGTTAACGTCATCACAGTGAACTCTCTACATTTTGATCTGGATGCACCCCTTACAGTTTTGTATGTAAGGATACTCAAAGCTTGTGTAACCTTACAAAATCGGTAAGATGTAGTGAAAAGTTGTAAGCAGGTTGTAAGGATATTTTGAGGAGATTACAGAGTCTTCGTCAGGATACGGAAGAACAATGTTAATTCCAAAAGACAGATTGATTAGTGCTCCTGGTATCGTCAATAGTAGCGTATGCAGTTCTTATAGGCTTAGGCTTAGGGTATATCTTTGCTCGGAACAGTGACAGATAATCTATTTCTAGCAGCTGCCGCTAGCGCCGCCCAATCACTTCGCCATATGACTATTGAATTTGCAGTCGAGATGACAAGGAGGCCAGCAAACATTCCGATCCATAATCCTTCTACTCCCATTCCAAGCGGGAGAGCGAGGTAGTATCCCAGCGGAATACCGATCACATAGTAGGCAACGAAGTTCAACTTGGCTGAAAGCGATTGCCTACCTGACGCACGGAAGACACCCTGCTCAACACCATTGATTGCATCTGGTAGTTGAAACAGCGCCACAACGACGAAGAGACTTCGGCACTTGTTCAGTAAGTCCTCGTCTTTCGTAAATATCGATGCCAGATTGTCCCGAAAGGTCACGATCAACGTTATGTTCACCAACGATAAAAGTGTTCCAATTGCCACTGCTAAATATGTTGCAACTTCCGCTCTATGCGCATCGCCTGCTCCCAACGCATTGCCTATTCTCACGTTACCTGCCACACCAGTTCCAAGGTACAGCATGAACGCAAACGATGACACGTTCAGAACAATAGCATTACTTCCAATAGCAATGAGCGCCTCTTCTTGATCTGGAATAATCCCACATAGAAGAGCAATAACCTCAAAGGCAACCCATTCAAACATAACTTGAAACATTCCTGGCAAGCCTAAATCGAGAAACTTTACTACAGCCCTGAATGTCAAGGCTTGACTTGGTTGAAATCCTTCCCAAAGGTGTTGAAATAATTTTCCGTCCGACCCTTCATTCGTTGCATCATCATCATCATCATCATTTGATTTAGATGCCATTTTCATTGCTTCACCACGCTCACAATAAACCATTGAAACAATCAAAGCTGGCAACATCAAAATAGCCCCCACACTCCTTGCCACAGCAGCACCCAACCATCCCCACTCAGTGCAATTCACCAAATAATAACCCAATGCAACATTCACAACATTCGAAACAACCGCGGATATAATCATGGGAGTAGCCTCATTCCTTGCCTGTGAGATTTTTCGTAGCATTTCATAAGCATACACAAACGGTACACTGGGCAACATGTATTTGGAAAAGTGTCCGGCTTCCATTGCCACATTGGAATGCTGACCACATGCCAATAGAATAGGTGATGTATTCCAAATGATGAATCCTACAATGACAAATGTGATTGTCATGACAAACATTCCAGTTAGTAAATACGTCCCCATTTTGGTGGGTTGATTCGCCCCATGCGCATGTGAACACAATGTATCCATGGCAGTCAATAACCCCAACCCAGTGGACATTCCAGTGATGTTGACAAACATGACAGCTAATGCAGTAGAATCCATGTGCACTTTGTTACTATCATTCATTCGTCCAACCAGGATAATGGTGGTGATACCAGGAAGCATTTCCAACACGTAAGTGACACAGACTGGTATGGATAATTCAATCATTGACTTCATTTCATCTTTGAGTAGATTGCTATCCTCGGCGAGTGAGAGACGTCGATGATGTTGTTGTTGTTGAGTTGTTTGTACCAGTTGATCGATATAGGCGGCTTCTTCTTCGTCAATAATGTCGGAGGAGTGTGGTGGTTCAATTTCAGCTACCGTTCCGTAGTGGTGAGTGTTGTTGTTGTTGTTGTTGTTATACTTTGCTTGATCATCGTTGATGTTTTCAGCTAGCAGCAAAGACTCTGACTCTGACACCGTGCCCAATTGGGAAGAGGTTCTAATGTCAGCGATCACTTCAGATGAAGATGAGAATCTATGTCTCAATAAATCAGCATTGATGGAGCTACGACGAGGCGTCATGGCTGCACATGTGGGAGAGCTCATCTTTCTACAATGAAAAAAAGTTTTAAAGTGCGTCAGGCCGATGTTGTGGTAACGCTTTGCAATACTCCTCACTACTGAAGTTTCTGGCCTGAAGTGCAGAAAGAGGCTGATAGGTACGATGGTGATACGTTGCAATGTACTCCGCTTACTAGCTATTGCTGCCGATCTCTGCCGATGCTACTACTGCTGACAGTGTGCTGACTTCATTCGGCCGAGAAGGTGATCATTGTTGATGAGTGCATGCGTGGTGTCATGAAAACCCGAAATCGTCCCCTCGATGCCCCGTTTTCGGGGCTATCACAGCTACAATTCAAAATCAAAACAATGCTGAAAAGCATCACATGCACCCAAAATAGACATAATCAAGCAACACCATGCCACGCCGCTCCAGATCCACCGCCACCGAGTCAGTCTCCTTCATCGAAGAAGAACCCAACAACAACAACTCGGATAATGAAGACTCCAAAGAATTCTTCACCCAAACTCAATTCACCTTCAGCCAACAACCCGCGGACCGTTCCCAAAATGTGGACCTAGCACGAGACTCGGAAAATAAAAAACTGGAGGATTTGAATCCTACTACTCGCAATAAGATTGTGACTGATTTATCACGCATGCTTCTCTTCAAGGCATTGGGGATGAAGGATCCTATTGATCGTACCAAGGTGTGTGCCGAGGCATCGGGGGAGGTCAAGGGTGTTTCCAAATCGGCATTGAATGAGGCGGATAAACGGCTCAAGGACGTGTTTGGCTTTGGTGTCAAACGAGTTAATTCCAAGATGGAGGAGAATCTACCTGCGAGGTTTAAGAATCGATTGTATTTGATTAATGAAGTAGTGGATGATGACGAGGGGACACATTCATTGAATTTACATTCGGCTCATCAAGAGTGCATGACGGAACGCGGATTGTTAATGGTGGTATTGTCATTTGCGTTTTGTAAGGGTACTTCGGCAGTTCGTAGTGGGCAGATGAAGGGTGCTGGAAAGAAGACACGTTGGATTACGGAACATCATTTGTATAGTTTGTTGCATAGGGTGGATGAGAATATTCCGAGTGAGCCCCCTAGTGCGGAGGGGAGGAAGAAGAGTCGGACTAGTGGTGGTGGACGTCATTCTCTTGGTGGTGGTGGTGCTGATGGTGGTGTGAGTGAAACACCCGATATTGATGGACTGCTTGAAAAATTCGTGTCTCAGGATTATCTCTTGCGGGATAAAATTGAAGAGGGTGAGGAATCGGCAGGCACTAGTGAAGATGGAAAAGTGATTGCCTATGCCATGGGACCACGTGCGGCCATGGAGGTGGGAAGGCGTCAGGTTGTGTACTTTTGTAGTAATGTGTTGGATGAGCAGCCTGATCCTACCATGTTGGCGGAGATTGATGAAGATGATGAGTCTAGTGAGGAGGAGGAGGAAGAAGGAGGGGAGGACGTGGTGGAAGAGCCTAAGAAACGTGGAAAGAGGCAGAAGAGGGGATGAGCATTGTGTAGAAATTTGCAATCTATATGTAGTAGCGCTTCAACTATATAGTCATTGTTGTTAGTAGCAATTTAATCTATTCAGATTCTGTCAAATCATCTGTTAGCTTGATGCATTTGTTTACTCCATTTTAGCCTTTTGTATCGCTTCATAGGTTAGCACAGCTTGTTTCACAGCCTTGACATTGTGAACTCGTAAAATATTGCACGCATCACGAATTTCTTCTTTGTTTTCAATCGATACCAAACAGGCAGCAATTGTTCCAAAATCTCTCTCTGCCGGATCAGTCTCTCCAGTTACTTTTCCGATAAAGCCTTTCCGACTCGGTCCAAATAAAAATGGCATATTGCCACAATTGTCACGTATCACACCCGCTCCCTTTATCAATGATAAATTACCATCGACATCCTTTGCAAAGCCAATGCCAGGATCAAGAACTTGGAGCCATCGTGGGATGCCAGCTGCCTCTGCCGCTTTCGATCGTGCCATCAACTCCGTCACCACACCAGACAAGACACCATCATTCTTGGTATAATTTGTCAACGCTTGCATTGTCTTTGGATTTCCTCGCATATGCATTAAAATCATTGGAACTCCCATTGACGCAACGCAGGACAACATTTCTGGATCATGTGTACCACCCGACACATCATTGACAATATCTGCACCTGCCTCAATCGCTGCTTGTGCAACCCTGGCATTTCGTGTATCAATCGATATCGGAATATCCGACTCATCTCGAATACGCTCAATAATCGGTAAGACACGACGCAACTCCTCCTCAATCCCAACCGCCTCGGCACCAGGCCGTGTTGACTCCCCTCCAATATCAATAATACCTGCCCCATCTTTTTCCATTTGCAATGCTTGTGCCAATGCATCTTCGACCGATTTGGAAAATTTGCCACCGTCACTAAAGGAATCAGGAGTAACATTTAGTATTCCTTGTATTATTGTTTCATTGAATACAAGCATTCGACCACGTGGTAATGGAAGAACTCGATGTGCTGGTGGATATTCTTCTTCACCATCATCACTATTGCTGTTTTTAGTATTGTTCTTGATCAACATCATCAATAGCTCATTCATCGACTTGTTCAATACTGGATGAGTAATCTCATTTCCATCACCACCCATTTCCAAATCCATCATTGGTGCCAAGACAAACTCTCGTTCTTGCATTCGTGGATGAGGTATTATCAACTTTTCCGATGGTTGATGCATCACTAGTGCATTTGGTTGGAGGTCATTTTCACCAATAGTTTCGGCAGCGGTACCCTCCGATGTGGTGACATCATACCCATCATATAACAAAATATCCAAATCGACTGGTCGTGGCCCATATCGTTGAGAGTTACCACTCAAATCTCTTCCCAAGTCATTCTCCACTTGTTTGATTGCAGATAGTAGTTCAAATGGCGGCAGAGACGTTTCCACTTGTACGGCTCCGTTCAAAAAGTTGGGTTGATCTGTGACATACATGGGTGCAGTGGTACGTAGAAAAGATGTTTGGAGGAGTTTGATGGAGCCATTGGATTGGAGGGAGGATAATGCATTTGCAATGTTTTGGTAAGTGTCGCCCATGTTTGAACCGACCGCGAGATAGGCCTTGCGTTTTTCTTCATTATCTGTATTGTTGGCAGCATCATTAGAATCATTGTGCACCAGTAACGATGATGAAGAATGATAGAATCTATGTCGAGGCTTATAATTCACGGCGCATCGAGCTCGAGTTGCTGTTGATATTGATGGATAACGACAACCAACGAAGGCCCGCCTTGCAGGGAAAGCAAACGCTGCTGATGATGCGAGAATTGTCATTATTGCTATTAGAACGGTGACGACTACTTCTTCGAATAACTTGCTACTCTTTATCCTCATTTCCTGCTATGTTTGGGCTCCGTCAGGCTCTGCCTATGATATGTTCATCGTCAACGTGCTGTGATCAGGAGGGAGCTGTTTTTCATTTTCCCACTACGGCGAATATGGCGGGAAACATAAAAAGACACCATCTCAATTTTTGTGCCAAACCATTTTCATTTCCGAATTTCCCTCCAATCGCTGAAAGAAACACGCCATGATCCCGCAGTCCTATTTCAAACGCGTCGGCGGCAGCGGTTTGATCCATTAACCTCAATGAAACGTTGGTGTAGTAACGATCATTATCCGTAAGCCCAACGATTTATGTCTTCTGTTGACCAACGCTCTACAATGATGGTTCCTCAACACAATCAATGTCCAACACCGCTCTCTCCAAAGAAGGGATCCAATAACCCTCACCTATTGACACCAACCAAGCGACGATGTGTCACAACTCCATCCAAGAAATCCCGCAGGAATAACAATCTACCATCCCTCTCTCCACCTCTTATCCGAACTCCAACAAAGAGTAGAGACTCGGAATTCTCCACATGGACCAGTGATCGATTCATACCCAATCGTTCCCACTTGAATGTCGACGTCGCACGTGCCAATGTTGAATCGGCAGAGAAGAATTTATCCAAAACATTTGAGAAATTTGCAAAGAATATTGGAGAGAATGGTGATCCTAATGCACAATCGCCTGTTCCACCACCTCCTCCGAGGAGTCCATCGGGTACTTCTATTCAAGAGGAGGCTTTGACTCCTTTGCAGGTTGAATTTCGGAGGAGGATGAGGGGAGCTTTATTGAATATTCCAATGGAAGATGCCAATAGTCGCATGATTGCAAACAACTCTACATCCAACAATACTAGTAATGGTGCTTCGGCTACCTCGTCGATTACGGACAGTGTGGGCAATAGCAACAGAGAGAACATATCTAGTATGGTTTATGCTTCTCTGCCTAGTCAGCAGGAAGAAGAGGAGGAGTTGTCGTCTGTGGCACCAAGGAGAGGATTTCAACGTATGCTATCATTTCAAGGAATGAGAGATGACTCATCATCAACATCATCATTCCGAACCAAGTCTTCTGGATCAATAGGCACTGGCGGTGACGATTTCAGTAGCAGCAACCGAAGCTTGACTGGTGGTGGTGATAGAGGGACGTCCTTATCTCCCAAACGCCGTTTGATGCGTCAACAAAGTTTCAATTCTACCATGCCTCATTCACCTCATCGTCGGCGGCCCAGTCCCAGCCCTTGCCACTCTCCAAAGCCTGCGGCAATTGACCCTTTTTCACATGATCAACTACATGTTCTTCATCGCGCTGCATCCAATGGGGCAGGATCACAATTTGACTCATTATCTCAAGCGGAAAATCGGTTGAGAAGTGTGACTAAATCAGTTGGCAGGCGTATTCCAAAGACACCATCACGAATTTTGGATGCTCCCGAGTTGGTGGATGATTATTATCTCAATTTAGTGAGTTGGGGTGAAAACAATGTGTTGGCCGTTGCACTTGGTCAATGTGTGTATCTGTGGGAGGCTGCGACTGGTAACATTCGACACTTGCTTACCTTGCAACATGATGATGACTTTGTCACGAGTGTATCGTGGGTGAGAGATAAGGCGAATGCAAATTACATTGCCATTGGAACGAATCTTAATGCCGTGCAACTTTGGGATGCCGAGGCGGAACGTCGATTGCGTACGCTTGATGGACACAGTGCACGAGTTGGAGCATTGTCGTGGAATCAGCATTGGTTGTCTTCTGGTGGACGAGACTCACAGATCATTCAGCACGATGTGAGAAGTAGGAATCATATTGTATCAACATATGTTGGGCATACCCAAGAAGTGTGCGGTTTAAGGTGGAATGATGAGGGAAGTACTCTCGCAAGTGGAGGGAATGAGAATTTGTTGTGTTTATGGGATGCGTCAATGTCAAGAAGAGGAAACAGTAGTGGCTACAATCGTTCAGAGAATTTTGATCAGTCGAACATCGGTCCAAGGCTTCACTTGATGCAACACAAGGCGGCTGTGAAAGCATTGGCGTGGTGTCCTTTCCATCGAGGACTGCTTGCCAGCGGCGGAGGCACTGCAGATCGAACAATCAAGTTTTGGAATACAAACTCTGGTGCAGTCTTAAACTCGGTCGATACTGGGTCACAGGTATGCTCACTGCTTTGGTCGAAGCATCAGAGAGAGCTTTGTTCGAGTCATGGATTTAGTGAGAATCAATTGATTTTGTGGAAATACCCGACAATGACAAAGATTCAAGAGTTCAAGGGCCATACTGCTCGTGTTCTTCACATGGACCAAAGTCCAGATGGTGGGTGCGTGGTTTCAGCAGCAGCTGACGAAACGCTTCGATTCTGGGATGTCTTTGGGAGTGCACCGAATGAACGAAAGGGGAAAGCGTTATCAATGGGAAATTTCTGCGGAAGCCCAATGATTCGATAGAGTACAAAATGTATTGTTGGATGGAAAGTGTCAGTCCTTGGAGAATATATATAGTGCGTGTTTATGAGTATGTGTGTTCGCTTACTTTAACTTTAATAGAAAGCAGTTGTGATAATCATCTCCCCAGCCAATGTTGTTGGTAATTTCTTATCCTAGATCGTTCATCCCCCGAAACAAACTCAATATTTAAGCAGTTGACTTTTCGAAAGACTTTTCAAAGGTGGCAAAATCATCAGCGGAACGAGCCTCACTATCATACTTGACAACACTTCCATCAGCCTTGATGAAGTTGACAGTGGGGAAGCTCTCTGTATTCAAGCTAGCCTGAACAAAGTCACGCTCCTCATCTCCACGGAACTTGTAAACGGGAACACCAGCACTCTCAGCATACTTGGCAAATTCCTCCTCCATTCCCTGGCAGAATTGGCACCATGGTGCGTAAACGGCAACAATGGCCTCCTTTCCACTGCCAATGATTTCGGCTGCCTCATCAGTTGATGCAATGTTCTTAACAGCACCCTCTTCCCACAAATCACGATCGAAGGTTTGTTCGGCACCGGCAACGTGGATACCACATTCAGTCTTGGTGGATCCATCTTTGTTGGCCAAACCGACGAATCGTCCCTTACGTTCGGAGGCATAGTCGAGCCATGGGGTTTTGTCTCCCTCGAACTTGAAGTTGACGAATTTGGTGGATCCGTCCTCTGGGATGGGGATGGTATCCTTGGCATCTCTGTAAAATTGTTGTTATTTATTTGATGAAACAATCATTGTTGTGGAAGTTGTTGGTTGCATCATTCACATTCACGTGGCAAGAATTGTAGGCGTCCAAATTATTAGCATGCAGAAACGAAAAAACACAAAAGAAAACATCATCACATCATGTGCACAAAACATCACAACAACAACCACCAACACAACACAAACAAATCAACACAACTCACCCATGAGAAGGGTATCCCTGAGCATGCAAAGGATGATGAGGAACCTCATACTTGGCAATATAATCAAACGTATCCTCCAAAGTCCAATAAGCAATAGGGTTACACTTGGCCAAGCCACCCCCAATAGGAGCATTCTCAAACTGATCAATCCACGCCCTCTCAAATCCCTGCCACCTCGTACGTCCATTAATCATACAATCGGTATTCAATGTCTTCAATCCACGTTGGAATGGTTCCACCTTGCACACCTTATCGTATTGTTCAATATCCTCCTTCCACAAGTTGGCTCCATACTTTGCATCATAGCCAGCCTTGTCTCCAACGGGAATACCCTCGGCACAGAATACTTCGGCCTTGAATCCATAAAACTCCTCAATCTCCCTTAAGAAGTCCATAGTCTCAGGGAAGAGGTGGAAGGTATCCACAACCATAACCTTGGCTGCTCCATCCTTGAGATATCCCATGCGGTGAAGAAGGTGGGTGATGACGACATCTCCGGCAATCATGGCATTGGGGAATACAGCATTACCGTAGTTCTCAACGGCGATTTTTAAGGCGAACATGGCCTGTTCCTCGAGGTACTTGAGGCGCATTTCTTTGGATTCGGCAATGTAGGCTTCTTGGTCAAAGACTTTTTCATCATCGGCCATACCGAGGGCGGAGGAGAATTTGGTTTGAGCGACTCCTCCGTTGGTGCGGGTGGTGATGGAGTTAGCGGATGGGGCAAAGGCCGAGATGGCGGATGCTCCGAAGAGGACGGTGGCGACGGCGGCGGCGTAGGCTTTCATGATGATTTGTTGGTGGTAGTTTCTTTGGCTTTGTTGAAAAAGTGAGGAAGATGCTGTTTTTCTGTAGTCTATCATCGTCGAACACGTTCCACGCAAAAAAAATATGAGGTCCTGCGAATTCCTACGCTGTTGTCGTAGGTAGATGTCGGTAGTGTCGATTAATTGTAATGGGGAAAGATACAATGACGCGTCGAGCGTCGACCTCGACTAAAATCAAAAATGGTATCTTTGAGACGCAGAGATCTGAAAAGAATGGCATTGTTGTTATTTGTTACGTGATGCATCTGAATAGTAAGCCTATCTTTGGTATACCTCCTCTGAAAGAAGACGACCACAATGACAGCAGCAGCAACCACAACAACTACCCGCCTCGCAAGAGATCCCTCATCTCTATCCAACCCAGACCAAGCACACATCACCCATCTCTTCTGGGATGCATCCATCAATTTCGATGAGCAACTCATCATTGCAAAGGCCACCTACACTGTACAACTAGTCGGCAATAATGATGATCCATCCTCCGTCAAAAATGTCAAACTCGACACCTCCCACCTCGATATCCACTCTGTACACGTAAATGACACACCAGCCACATTCTCCATGACAGTACCCGACCACCAAAAATCACATTTAGGATCCTGCCTCGAAATTCAATTACTCGACAACACTCAATCCACAATCACAATCACCATATCCTACACCACCACCAAACAATGCTCTGCGGCACAATGGCTCCCACCAGCACAAACTGCGGGCAAACAACATCCCTATATTTTTACACAATGTCAGGCGATTCATGCGAGATCGTTATTGCCGTGTATGGATTGTCCTTCGGTCAAGTTTGAGTATGAGGCGAGAGTGTCGGTGCCGGAGTGGGCTACGTGTGTGATGAGTGCTTTGTCCAAGGATGGTCCATCCAACAATGCTCCACCACCACCAACAAAAGCAAGTAATGATAGCGATGACGACAACAATACAACCACTACATTTCACTTTCACCAACCAACCCCCATCCCATCCTACCTCTTCGCCCTCGCCGTAGGTCAACTCTCCTCCATGGACATTTCCCCCCGCTGCCGTGTCTGGTCGGAACCATCCATGGTGTCCGCAGTCGCGTATGAGTTTGCACAGGTGGAACAATTTTTGGAAGTGGCGGAAGAATTGACTTTGAAGTATCAGTGGGGACGGTATGATATTTTGTGTTTGCCTCCTAGTTTTCCTTATGGGGGGATGGAGAATCCTTGTGTGAGTTTTGTCTTAGTTTTGTAGAGTGTGATGTTGTCGCGTGATTCTTTATTGTTTGAAATCTCACGTGTTTAACTCATGTGAATGGTTTGATCATTTGTATACAGTTGACATTTGTCACACCAACATTACTAGCAGGAGATCGCTCTCTAGCTGATGTGGTAGCACATGAAGCAGCACATTCCTGGTCTGGAAATTTAGTTACCAATGAAACATGGGAGCATTTTTGGCTCAATGAAGGATGGACCGTCTTTCTCCAACGCAAAATCATGGCCAAAGTATACAATGATGATAAATTCTTTGACTTTGATGCTATTGGTGGATGGAAGGATTTAAAAGATAGTGTCGAAGAAATGCCAGATGCTTACACCAAACTAATCCCAGAGTTGGGAGATGGAGATCCAGATGATGCATTTTCAAGTATTCCATATGAAAAGGGGTTCAATTTACTGTACTCATTGGAGAGGATGGTTGGTAAAGACAAGTTTGGGGAATTTACCAAGGCATATTTCAATGAGTTCAAGTTTGGTGTGATTACTTCGGAAAAATTCCAGAACTTCTTTGAATCGTATTTTGAGGGTGTTGTGGATGTGTCATCGTTTGATTGGGAGACTTGGTTGCATCAGCCTGGTATGCCGGAAGAGCCCAAGTTTGATCGGACTTTATCTGCCGAGTGTGAGGAGCTTGCCCAGGCATGGATATCATTGGATGAAATCGAAGGAGGGAAAACACCTTCTACCAACATTTCTGACTGGTCGACTGCACAAACTGTTACTTTTCTTGACGCCCTGACTAATATGACCAATGATCGAAGTAAGCCATTGTCTCTTGAGACTATCGAAAGCATGAAAGAGGCATACAACATGCAACAAAGCAAGAATTCGGAAGTGTTACATCGTTTCTGTATGCTTGCAGTTGCAGCCGGTGACTCGGGCATCATCCCCACTGTCATTCGCTTCATTACGACACAGGGACGGATGAAATTCGTCAGACCACTATACCGTGCATTGTACAAATCAGAAATGGGGAAAGAGATTGCTGTAAAGACTTTCTTGGCAAATAGAGAGTTCTACCATCCCATTGCGTCCAAGATGGTTGCGACTGACATGAGTGTGGGAAAGACCGAAGAAGATGGTGAGAGCAAGAGCAAGAAGAAAGGCATCAGTTTGATGGCTGTAGGAGCAGTGGTCGTTGTGGCAGCGGCAGTTGGAATTGCTCTTCGTCGCGGAAAGCGGTAATAGATTGATGTCTGTTGCTTCATACGCATGTGATAGAGTAGCCTAGCAGCTCAACACGTTATTTTGTTATTAATTGTGTCTTACGTAATTTTACTCTTCTCCTTTAGCCGTGCAAATTTCTCCCAGAGGTATCCATCTTTCACGCCTCTTGTCTGTGACTTGGTCATGTACAGCACTAAGTTGCACGCGTTTGGCTCTAAAATTGCGCTTGCAACAACTTGTGCTAAATCAGCTCTTGAGACAGGAACGATATCTTTGTTCATTTTTTGTAACCGTACCGTCGATGAGTCGGTTCCTGGTTGCTTCTCATTGTAACCTGCAACTCGGATAATTGTATAACTCAGTCCACTCTGTTTGATCATCTCCTCACCCATGTACTTGAAGTAGGTTTCTTCGGCGCTACGATCTTTCTTGTCTTTAACTTTCTGCGCTTCTTTGTCGTTAATTATACTAATCACATCATTGGACGACTCCATTGGATTGGTTGTCAATCTTTTAATGTCGTGTTTCACCATGCCGTCATTGACTACGGGAGGTATCCTCGAATCACTCAAGTAGACAAATTCTGGTTCTGGTTGTCCTCGATACACCTTGATAAAGTCCAATGCCAAGTAAAACCTGCCAAATCCAGAACTCCAACTCAAAGGATTACTCTGACCTCTAAATCGGAATCCCAGCTGTCGTATATCTTTACCAACGAACTTGGGTATATTTCCACTCTTCCCCAATGCTTCTCGAGAATCTTCTTCATCCTCCTTGGTCTGAAATTGAGGTCGCATTCTCGGTAAAAAGTCTTTGAATTCCAATCGTACCGTGGAGAATTTATCTCTGGAGCGATTCTCACTCCCACTCGTCGGTGTCTTGGATGCAGTCTTGAATTCACAAACATACTCCACGCCCAATCTTTCAAATGCCTCCGTCCTCACAAATGCTTCATATACACCGCCATCACTGCATATGCGACAGACTAATCCTGCAAACCCACCCACGGACAAATCAATACCTAGATCTGGATCATTCCGTGATCGCAGCCGTGCTGATGCCAATGCAGCTTCACCATATCGATCAACCTTTCCTGTGAAGACACCATGTCCAAACTTGTTTTTGGTCCACTCACATTGAGATAGAGATGTGGCAACTGATTCAGCTTCACTTGCTGCGTCATCTTTTCTCGTGTCACCGCCATCAATCGACCCATCATCAATACCAAACAAACCAAAATCCGCAGGACGTTTCCGAAACTTGAATAAGGTACGTTTGGCAGCTTGACTTGGACCATAATCACTATGCCGTACATTCAAATAGGCATGAAGTAAATTACGTAATCCAATCCCATCCACCAATTCGGCTTGTTGTTTTCGTTGGTCTAATATTGATTCCAGTTTGTCCCATCCCTCCTCCTCTTCTATTCCATCCCCATTTTCTATTCTTCTGTTATCATTCCCCGCACAAAAAATAATCTTATCCACATCCGTCACAGCATATTCCAAACTCTCCATATTACTCAAATCACCTTGACAATACGTCACACCAACCCCCAACTTATTCAATGTATTCGAATACAAATCACGTACTAGGACACGTACACGAACATTGTTTTCGAGAATGAGACGTTTGACGAGGACACGGCCGAGTTTCCCGGTTGCACCAATGATGAGTACCTCGGGACGGTAGTCTTTGTCTTGTTCTTCTAGCCAGGAGGATGTTGTGGTTGGTACTGCTGGTTTTGATGGTTGTATCGTTGATGATGATGATGATGATGATTTTGTTACAGCAGTTGAAGTAGTAGTCGATAGAGCATCATCCTTCAACTCCAAACTACTCAATCCCAACTGATCATCCACATAATAATTATAATAAATAGATCGTCGATCGGGTGGTAGACGTGATGCCATATTTTCTTTCGTGCTGGCGATTGCGGAGGCTAGATCGATTGCGGATTCGACTGTGGAGCGTAGTTGTTTTCCGGCGTTGAATGGGTTGATCATTTGGAGAATGTTGGATGATTTTGCGTTGGCATTGTTGTTGCTGTTGCCCTGTTTGTTCTTTTGTTGTGGCTTGTTTGATTTGGTATCATCGTCGTTATCAAGGTTAATATCATTTGATTTTTTGGATGTTTTGTCGCCGTTTGCATCTGGCCCTCCTCTGCCATCATCCTGATCATTTGTTTCTTTCGTACTATCATCATCGTCTTGAGATAGAAACAGGCATGTGCTAGACGGACGTATCCGCCGTCTTCTAGTCTGATGGTGGTTATGATGTACTCCCACTCCATTTTGAGCATGTGATGTGCACACTGATGAATCTCTGGAGCTGTCACCATCATCCAGCAGATTTGTCGTCACCCATCCATTCAAAGCAGCGCCTCTTCTTCTTATCCGCGTTGTATCATGTCTATAATGGTGCTGGAATGCTGCCGAACCTGATAAT
>Ga0209652_1001741_pt1 | contig 17534 bp, 14 predicted proteins | sample SaaInl74LU_5_DNA_FD_184641 | JGI IMG/M metagenome (GOLD analysis project Ga0209652, IMG submission 184641) | Marine microbial communities from expanding oxygen minimum zones in the Saanich Inlet - ESP_74LU_5_DNA (SPAdes) (version 2) | ecosystem: Environmental > Aquatic > Marine > Intertidal zone...
GAGAAAAGGTGAGCGTCGATGAATCGATGATTAAATGGTCGTGATGATAAGATGCATTAGATCATTGTCAACTATTGTTCCTTTCCAAAAGATAGAGTTGACAATCTACAATCCATCGAAATCGCCAGAACATCATCGAAAAAAGAAAACTCCACTCTCAATCAAACACAATGTAACAACGTACCACAATCTCCGCCAAACTACCAGGCATACCACTCTCCTCATCCACAACCAACCTAACCCCCTCCGGTGGACTCTTGACCAAATCTCGTACATCTCGTGCGACACGTGCCAATGTCCTCGGTGGGAGATTTTCACCGCATCCTCCGCCGCCGCCCATGGCGATGGTGGTTGACCCGCCCATTGTAGAGGTGGAGGAAGAGAGGGAGCGGGTGGAGGAGAAGAGGGAGGAGGTGGAGTGTTGTGGTTTGATGGAGGTGGAGGTGGAGCGGAATAGTGAGGTTGAGGAGGTAGTGGAGGAGGTGGCTGATGCGGCGAATGTTGCAGTGGCTGAAGTGGAGGTTGTTCGACTTGCGGTGGCGACGGCGGTGGTTGCCGATGATGGCTGTTGTTGTTCTGGTGATGATGAAGAGTGTTCCATTGTGATGCTATTATATTATATGAGGGAATGGGAATGAAGGAAGCAACGACTAGGGGTGGTGTTGTCTACTGTGGGAATGAAGAGAGCGAGGCGGGCTTGGTTGTTGATGCCGTGTAGTTTTTGACGCGAGCTTTTTTTGGCGAGAAGTGATGGAGGGCGCCAAGATGTGAGAAAGGGCCCTCATAATCACGCATAAATAGAAGAAAAGCCAAGTCGGTGCGACTCACAGTTTTCTTCGTCCGTACGTCGACACTTTTTCCCTCCTTCGCGCCAATTTCTCTCCACCCTCTTTCAAAAAAAGAGAGAACAAAGATGATGGCCGGCCTACCATACTGTGCCGCTAGCTAAGCTCTACACTTGCTGACAGAAGTACAATCCGCAATGATGTCATCAACGTCAAGCAGCAGCAACAAACGAAAAGATCAATCAGCACCAACACCACTAGGCGTACTAGAATTCACATCAGCACTCAACGGTGAGGACCCGCTACAAATTCTGCAAAAGTTACATCAGTTTGTTCGTGTGGTGGAGTATGAACGATGCTTGGTGACTGGTCGGTCTGATGGAGGTGATGCTATTGATACTACTAGCGTAGGTGATAATGATCAGAGTGATGACGACGATGATGTTTCCTACATCTCCTTCGATGATGATGACATCGATGATGATGTCGACAACCCATCATCATCATCATCCACCAACAAACGTCAAAAACTACTCCAATCAACAACATCATCATCATCTACAACCACCATCACACCCAAAGTCAAACATTCCTGGAAACTCGATAAAAACAACTACAATGTACCCTTTGTCGGCACATCCGTCACCAAGGGGGAGACTGGAACGATCAATCGAAATGGTACATCGTGGCCTACGGGATTTATGGAGGTTTATCGGAGGTATAGTCCGATGGGGGTGGAGTTGAATAAGAATGAGTTTATTTGTGCCTTGCCTCCTGGGGGGGTGCACAAGTTGTTGTGCAAGGATGATAGTGGTGTTGGTGATGATGGTGGGGTGGTGACTGATGATGATGGTGGGAATGATGAAAGTAGTGGTGGTGGTGGTGGGAAGCGACGAAAGAAGAAACGGGGTACAACCACAACTACCACTACCAAAAGCAACGAAGGACAACAAAGCCGAGGAAAGATCATATCCATAACTCTCCAAACCAAATATTGGACAGCAGTCAATGAATGGATACTCAGCTTTGTCCCCATTGACAAACTTCGCTCACAGCTACATTGGAAACAAATTGATTACTCTTCCACCAATAACAATTCCAAAAAGTGTGCATTGCCACCACAAATCATGACAGTCTTGATAAAGGAGCGTTTGCCAGAGTGGATTGATGCGATTCACAAGTATATAGCGAGGCAACAGTATTATACGCAGGTGCAGCAGAAGGAACGGAAGGAGCAACGACAGAGGCAGAAGAAGCAGCTGCTTAAGCTTAAGCAGCAGAAGATGTCGAAGGAGGAAAAGGTGATGGAGGAGAAGCGTCAGCAGGAGATTGAGGTGAAGAATGAGAGGGTGCAACGTAGATTGATGAAGCAGCAATCTCGTGAGCAGGCTCTGTTGTTGTCGGCTCTGCATTGTTTGACGTCACTTTGTCATTTGTCGAATGGTACGGCTCGTGAAGTACTTCGTAGGTTGTCAAATGGTAGTAGTGGTGGAAAATCAACTACTGTGAAAGATATTATTCCTTCCTCCGCTGCTGCTGGTCATAGTGGTGGTGGAGGAGGAAAGTTTGCGGGGAAAGGCAGCCCAAGTGGCAATGTGGATAGTGGCACTGAATGGATGGTCCAATTATTCCAGCAAGGGAACAAATCGTTGTCGTCAACTTCCATCAAGCCACTAGTGGAGTGTGTACGATTGGTTTGTACTCTCCTTGAAACACAGGATTTTATTGCACTGTCGCGTCTTACCGAGGTACCATCTCCGGGCTGGGCAACAAAAAGAGGGGGTGGTAAGAAGGACGTGGGTAATTTTGGTATTGGTCAAATTGCATTACGTTACGGGATCCAACGTCTATTGGACCTTGTAAGACAAAGCCAAACTGGGAATGATGACGGTGATGATGAGAGAAGTGTGGACGATGACATTTATGCAGAGTGCATTGCCCGCCTGTTGAGGGGGGTGAATGGAATTATTCTCCCATCATCTGAGACGAAGAATCAAAATGTTAAAGGTGACAGCAGCAAGAAGGATAACAAGGGTGGATTTGTGCTCGGTATGGGCGCAACGGCCGACTTGCTATCTGGTGAAGTCCTTGGCAGCTTGTCCGAGTTATCGTTACTTGCACCACAATTTGACCCAACATTAATTTCGATTCAGGATATTATCAATGGAGACGATGTTTACGATGATCTTGATAGCATCGAAACAGCAGCAGTAGAAGCGAGGAGAATATTATTTGCTCTGCTTGCAGACACACGCCGCTCGCCATTCCTACGCGATAGCTCAAGTTCCTTCACTGCTGAGAAAGATGATCAATTCACTGCGTATCTCCCACAGCTGTCAAAATCTCTTCACTCTCTGCTCTCTGGTCAGGGGCATAGTGTCTCTTTGAAGATGATCCTCGGGTTATGTCTCAGGACAACACCAGAGATAACTCCTCACTTCTTTCGATCGTTGCAACTTTCTGATCCAAAGCCAAATTATCGATCGTTGGCTGCATTAACTTTCGTTGAGGGTGTGGTACGTGACATACCTTTTCCTCGAGTAAAAGCACTGCGAGATGGAAAGATGCCCACAACGCAGCAAGTTCTTTCGGAAATCATCCCCAATTGCGTGACCAAAACTCTTCTCAGCAAAGTCTTGCAGAGCTCATGCGCTTTGCTGACATCGGGTGGGTTGAAGCTTATCATCACGTTGCTACGCAGAACTCGCGGGGTATCATTTGACGATAACCGTGGTTCAAATATGAAGAATAGCAATAATGCAGAAAAGGACTTTCAGAGGACCCTACAAGAGGCAGTGATGAGTCAAATGCCTGAGCTAACAATTCTCCTCTCGATTCCATCGCGGTTTGATCCATTCGAAACCTCGTCCCATTCCAATACTACCATTGTGATGCTGCAACTGTGTGAGGCTTTTCAATGCTATGCACAAATTGATTCATCTCTAGTTGCGAATGCCAAGTATGATTGGGTCAAGTTTTTGCCATTCGAAGAATCTCCTAAGCGGTCCTTTCTCAGTGCAGAACCACTTCTGCAGTATCGAATTTTACGTACCCTGCATCTAGTATCAAAGCTCGATCAGATTTCATTTTCATCCAAGATGCTTCCGGGTGCACTATCCATTATGACATCATCGTCAATAGCAACTCCAGAAGTTTATGATGCGGCTCGAGAGTTAGCGTTGTCGTTATTGGAGCAGGAGATCTTTCCCCATTCTGACAATGATTTCGAGGCCATGTCATGTCGAAAATATGAGACATCTCTATGGGTAGATGCCATTAGCAAAGATACAATTCAAGATCTGATGACGATGATAGCCGAAGCAAGGCAACAAACCGTTCAGCACAAGATGACAATCCTTCAGGCACTGTCAAAGGCCAAACTGGGATATGATTCAGCATCCAGTGTTTCTTCAATTTTATCTCTTTCGATTTCCTATCTCATGTCGGATACCGAAGACTCTCGGGTTTCCTGCACCAAAGAGTTTGAGGTGTGTTTGATCCAGATTGCCACCAAGGTGCTCCTCTTTCAGACGAATGCAAAGCATTTTGCTGCGTTAATCGTGTACTCAGCTGGTCAGCACTCTCCGGAAGATGAAAAGGCCGCAGGTTTGCATCAGGTGGCAAAAGCATTATTGGATGACAGTTCCGATGCAAATACTCATCTTTACGCTCTGTCATCAAACATATTTCACAGAGAATGTCTGCTTAATTGCATGCTGAGAGTATCTATCGGAAATGTGCAAGATATACTACAATGCAACTCCACACCGGAAATGATGAGACAGTGCTTGAGCTTACTGAAGTACACAACAGAAGGGGACTGTCGTGACGAACTATTAAAACTTCTGAGGCAGATTGTCGTCCATATTTGTGCAGTTGAGGGTGCCAGTGTGGTAACAGAGATTGAAACGATATTGGTTCAATCCACACTCAACACAGTAGATGTTGAAGGAATTATGCTAGTGCTCTTCTCGATGTTGAGATCAAGTGGTTCCCAGAGTATGAATACTGAGTTGGAATCATCTCTCATGCAAAACAGCGATGAGACAATGACTGGCATGAAAGTCGTGACTTCCCTATTACGACACAATATTGTCCCTGCTAACCACCATTGCCGTGCTACTGATGATATCTGGAAGGAATGTTGTACTGTTGTGGCTTCCGATCATCCCAAGCAATTGCGATTGAAACACTTCCTCCTTTCAGTGGTGCTGCGTATGTTTTCAGATGCGAAGGTCTCGGTGATATCTCCACTCCTGGCGACGACCATGTTTCATCTATGGGCTGCTCTTTCGGACGATCTTGAAGAGAAGTTGTCTATGGAAGTTTGTATCCATTTATCAGACTGTCTTGCTGAGATGTTTAGTTCCCCGGAAAAAGGTCACTTAGCGTGGCCTGTGTACCAAAGCTTGTGCAAAATGGGCATGGCTGCATTCGTCGATTCCTGTTTACTCACTCTCTTCAAGCAAGACCAATTCGGCCGTGAAAGCAAGCGTTGCTTCCTTGCCTCTGTCATGTCATACGATAGTACCAACTTCGTATGCTTGGCAAAGGTATTGCTTAAGAACGAAGACAAGTATGAACGTCTTTGGCAAAGTGGGCTCTTGGATATGGCTGCGTCTACGCTTGTGATGAAAACATATACGCAGGGAAGCTCTGATGAAGCTGTGGAAGGCATTATGTCGAAAGTAGCAGAGGTGGCTGGCAATCGATTTTTAACCCTTCTACCTGGGATGGAGGAGAACAAAGGAGCCCATTTATCTTTAGAAATGATTGTAGATGTCATCGAGAAGCTATGCTTTGGTGGGTACAATGTTTCCGAGACGGTGCAATGTCTGCAGGAAGTATTTGGCTCACTAGAAAAGGGCACCCTTGTCCTTTCAGCCCAACACGAAATTCAAATAGTCAGGTTGGGGATCTGTGTCGCCGCGTCAATTCAAGAGGAAGAAATAAACGAATCAATAGTCATCGTGAAGGCATTCCTTCGGTGCTGCAAACTCATTCCAAAGCTTTTAAAGAAGGTCGTACGGACAAAGGGAGTGGAAGAGGAACTGACCATGTTGTTGGAAATGTTGCTTGGATACACTGCGAATCTTTGGGAGCGTAAAGATTGTTTCAGCGACGATGCCATCTCATCATCGTCATCGATTGTAGATAGCTTGATCGTGTCGTGCCTGAAGTATGGAATGATGGATACAAGTGCGTTTGCATCCTCCTCAGTATTTGGAGGGTGCCTGAAGATCATTCGGCTTATCTTGTGTCAGTCGTCAGAAGATATGTTCGCCACAGAAGGAACTATCCGGGGTCAGGTTCATGCAATGGCCATCTCTCACTCGGCATTTGGTTTGGCAATCAGTAAGAAGGAAGAATTCTCGACAGGGCTCAAATCTAGTCCTATCTCAAGAAGTGACGGCGAGTCACAATTTTGTGAGGGACTCTCACAACAGCAGGAATTAATTCGTCTCTTGTTGTGCTGCGTATCACTCGATGCTAGCCATGTAAAAATCAGCACTGACGCTTGGGGCTCTGTTCTATCCGCGTATGATGCCAGTACTAGCGTCACAGACGGGTTACTTCGACGATTGTTATTTCTCTACGATGCAAACAAATGCTGTGAGAATGAGGTAAGTAATGTGTGCGTGAACATCTTTGGCATTTATCAAAAGAACGACTGACTGAAAAGTGCATCTTTCAATTCATTAGATCTTGCTATGCGATTATCAATGGGGTGCAATGTGTAAAAAGCATAGCCTAAAAATGAGTGCGGACGAAGGTGCGCCCCCTTTCGATGAACAGCAGAGTTGGGAATGGTTTTTAGATTCTCTGAATCACGACCGTATTCGTTCGACTTTGACACAATTCCCTATTGCAGATACTTTGGTGCCTGTGGCGGAAAGCGATGTTGAGTCCGAATTTAGGAATGCCAGCAATGAGAATGATCAGATGGACACAGACATGGATGACATGTCAGAGAGTAGTTCCTTTGGCGTAGGCGATGACTCAGACGGTAACAACTCCTCTGCGGCGAGTTTGGATGAGCCTAAAGAGGTCACACCTGCTTCAATCCATTCTACGACTGATATTTGGCGAGGTACTGGTGAAGACCCCCGTTATAGTCCTGGTTTCATTCTTCCTTTAGTCTTGGGAGCTCTAGAAGCTAACTTTCCAAAAGAACGAGGTGCTGGAAAGGAATCCCAAGGTGCAGATGAAATGGAACTTGACAAGGATGATGATAATGACGACGATGATGATGAAAGCGAAGAGGACCTGGCTCAACACCAAGCTTTTAGTGTAATTGCTCGCAGACTTTGCGATAGGGGCTGTATTTCGCTTGCTATAGCATCGCTCTCGTCCAGGTGCCCATCAGTGAGAAAAGTCGCCGTTGCTATTTGTGGTCTATTCTTGAGAGCACTTCAAATGAAAGAGTCACACGAGATGAAATCATGGCGTGAAAGACCCCAACAAGAGATGATAATGGCATCACTACAACGGGGTTTGACTGTACGGAGAGCGATGCAAATAAAGAAGCTTTCTGAAGCTGATGATAGAGTGGAGCTAGGGAGCACAAGCGTTTCGAAACAGAGATTTAATGTGACTATGCTCCCAGCTCTCTCGGCAGTGTTTCTTGCTAAAGCTTTGATGATTATGTCAAGGCCTAGTGATGATATGTACGGGGCAATGAACAAATATTTCTTGCGACTTAATGACTACCACGGGGCTTTCCAAGATTGCTTCGGCCTACCAGCATTCCTTTCTTTGTATTGCTCGTCGTCTGATGATCTCACTCGATGCAGAACTGAAAGGAATTGGGCCCTACTGACGCTGAAGGATAGTACCGTGGATGAATTCTGCTATCGGATTATATCACAGCATCATGTGCCCGAGCTCATAATGAGCTCGTTTGACAGTTTGTGTGACCAAGTTGGAGGCAAAAGCGAGCTATCTCTAACAATTGATGTGATTCAGTGTTTGATACAATCGGGAGGTTCTCGTTCTTCCACTCACTTGATCAAAAGACTTGGTCTTTTATCCTGGTTACATGGTGTAATCAGCTGGCGAAGTATCTCTACTGTTTTACCCTTTGCTACGCTGAAGTGCAAGTTCCTCCAACTAATCTCCACCGCTGTAACATCTTATTGCGATGAATACTCAAACTCGGATAGCTTAGACGGGGACCCAATCTTTCTGGAGAAAGTTCCTCTAGCAGATGCTGTCATTCAAATTTGCCTTGATGGGTCTGACGCATCCAGCAACGAGTCTCACACTGTCCTCGCAGCTGCATGCGGTACATTGTGGACAATTCACGTGGCTGATAAGAAGCAGGGGCTTGTCATGCAACGGGTAGGATTGACTTCTTTGGCTCAAATGACAAATCTTTTGACAAAGTGTGTTGAAAATGATGAACTGTTTGCTCAGGCGCTTATATCCATGAGTGCGTTACCATACAGTGTTTCGGGTGACGAGCAGGATGGACACACCCCTCAGCTGTTTTGCGAGCTAGCGTTAACATTCATGTTAGAAGAGAGGGTAAGATTATGCCGAGGTGATACTATCACCATTCTGAAAAGAGTCTACGATTTGATGAGCATATTTTCCAAGTTGAGAGAAGACACTGAATTGGTCAGGACAATAATGCAATGCCGACATATTGCTGCATCAATCAATGACGGTGTGCAAGTTTGGGATAGCTTTATCCCATTCCTGACGTAAGCGTAAGCAAAGGAATGAAGATGAAGTAAAGTAACTGAACCAAGTCTCTCATATTGTCCGAAGTCCGAACCAAAACAAAAGGATCTACCTACAAAACACAAGCCAACCACCAACAGATGTGTTGTGATTGCAAATGATTTTCGTTGCAGTAAGCATCATCATCATTCTTGTTACTGCCGCAACCACCCCATTAATATAGATATAGGCGGCTGCAGTACGTAGTGAAGGTGGTGTCTCGTCGTAATTATTATCCATTGCAATCGGTGCCATGGTGGTTTGGTTGTGTTTCTTCTTCAGTCTTCAGGTTCGAGCTGCTGCTATCTAGCTATTGTAACTTGCGGAAGAGATGAGGATACTCTCAAAAAGACACGAATCTCCAGGCCAGGTTGAAAACACATCTTCTAAGCAAGTTGCCACCTCTCTCTCTCTAGGTACCGGACGGAAGTTCAGGGGAAGTTGAAGTAGCGAAAAGAGTTGAAGACAATATGCATGCGTAACTCTAAAATGGAACGGCAGGATTAATTAATTTTTTTAGTACCGAGAACATCGTATCCACGATCAAAAGGGTTCGCCGGCATATGTTTTAAGTACATATGAAAAAGAACTCAGCGAGAACACTGCATAGTTACTACCGTTCGTCGATCCGCACAAGTAGCCGACGCTGCCATAACATTACTCCAAAGAAGAAGACAAAGGAGATTACTCTACATCCAGCACTTATTATCTTTATCCTTCAGCTTCAAAAGAAAAGCAAATGATGCATTGCAACAGCCTTCCCCGAGAACAATCGCCAGCAGCACGGAGTGAAAGTTCTGGACGACGTGAGAGTCTGCTTGAGGATTGGCCCCGGCGTGCTTCTTCCAAAGAAACAGATCAATCTGGAGTGGCTTCTCGGAATTCTCGACGCTTCTTGTCTACGACGACTTGGATTATCTGTATCTCAAGAAGGCTTACTCCAAGGTTGACCGCGAGATCTTTGGTGCACAAGCGATGATCGAAGCAGATCGAATCAAGAATCTGATCATCAATTCTCCACCTACCTCCGTCAAAGAATCTGTCAAGTACCTTCTCAAGAATGACATCATTACTAGAGAAGAACTTGTGGGTATTGATCATTTAATCCTACGAAGACGGAAACATGTATTGCAGGTGCGTCGAGAACACATGACGGCTGTGCTTCGGAAATAGAACGAGCAGCGGCGGCAGCAGCCCGTACTAGAAGAAGACTGTTTGATCGATTTGGGCAAGTTTGCTGAGCAAAGCTCCCTCAAGTCGACACATTCTGTGATAGCTCGAGCTACACTATAATGTTCCCCGCAGAACAGCTCATCGTCTTCGTCTGCCGACAAACCGCTTGGACTGGGCTGCCACATCAACTGTAAATAGTGCGTTGAATAATTAGTAGTTAGTTAGTAATGTTAGGTTCTTCAGCTGATTATCTTTAGCTGCATTCCGTATCTAATTTGTTGGCTCTTTTTCTGTCGCCAAGAAGAGAAACGATCATACCACATTGTGCCCATTGCTACTTAAGTTCAGGGGAAGTTGAAGTAGCGAAAAGAGTTGAAGCAAATGCACGGGTAAATAAAATGGAAACGGCTTCTCGTATCCACGATCAAAAGGGTATTTAGGGTTCGCCATTTTATAAGAACTCGAGCAGAGAACACTGCACAGGTACATATTGTACACTACACGTTCGTCGATCCGCACAAGTAGCCCACTCTGCCATAACATTACACTCCAAAGAAGAAGACGAAAAGATTACTCTACATCCAGCACTTGACGCAAATGATGCATTGCAACAGCCTTCCCCGAGAACAATCGCCAGCAGCACGGAATGAAAGTCCGCTTGAGGATTGGCCCCGGCGTGCTTCTTCCAAAGAAACAGATCAAGATCAAGCTGTGGTCTCCGAGTCACAATTTGGAGTGAGCTTCTCGGAATTCTCGACGCTTCTTGTCTACGACGACTTGGATTATCTGTATGCCAGGAAGAAGGCTTACTCCAAGAAAGACCGCGAGATCTTTGGTGCGCAAGCGATGATGGAAACGAAACGAATCAAGCATCTGATCTTCAATTCTCCCCCTGCTTCCGTCGGAGAATCTATCAAGTATGTTCTCAAGAATGGCATCATTACAAGAGACGAACTTGTAGGTATTGATCATTTGGTCCTGGGCAAACCCAATGTATTGCAGGTGCGTCGAGACCACATGATGGCTGTGCTAAAGAAACAGCAGGAACAGCAGCCCCAGCGAGAAGAAGACTCCTGGATTGGATTGGGTAAGTTTGCTGAACAGAGTTCCCTCAAGTCGACACATCATGCGATAGCTCGAGCTGCACTATCTTGCTCCCCGTAAAACAACTCATCGACTTGCCAGCAGACCGTCGCTCAGACGTGACTGCCGTATCATTGAGGAGTATTGTGCCATTGCCATTGAATCCAATTAAGAGTAGTATGAGAGTAATGTTAGGTTCTTGTAAGCTTATTATTCTTAACTGCATTTCACATCTACTAATCTAAGTCTTCTCCTTGCTTTCCAGCTAGCTCAGAAGGAGCGACCCAGCACCGCTTCTCGTCTGCTAAAAGCTCAAAAGGACAAAACAAGCTCTGGATCGATGAACGTGTGTGCTGTGTTCTCTGCTAAGTTCTTCTTAGAACCCGAACCCTTTTGGATCGTAGATGCTTTGTTCTTGGTACAAATTTCCTCTTAACTTCCCATTAGTGGAGCAGAAGTAATTATTTCCAAGATACTATTCCTACTGTACAGCTGGCGAATCCTTTGGGACCTGATGTGACCCTTGCAGCCCCATATTACGCAAGTCAAAAGATCAAATAATATGACATGGAACACCACAACAACTCACTAATATGTAGTTAGATTCTTGTCTATAACCGACTTCTATTACCTGTGCAAGTCGCGCATGCTTTCACTATCTCGTACTTCAATACCTTTCCAGAAGAATTACGGGGCAAAGAATGCATGCGAAAGACACGCCTTGGTCTTTTGAATCCAGCCAACTGTTGCTGTTCACAAAACGTTCTCAGCAACATCCTCAACTGATCATCTTCAACAGCTCCATTTATCTCCATCATCCTTTGCTCTCCTTTCAATACAACGGCAGCACACACTACGTCTCCAAACTTGTCATCTGGAAGAGCAAATATTGCACATTCTTCAACATTTGGATACATGGTTATGACAGAATCCACTTCGGTTGCCAATACCGATTCTCCTCCAGTACGAATGACATCATTGACCCTACCACAAAAGTATAGATCATTTTGACTATCAATGTAACCTAGATCATTGGTAAGCATCCAATCCCCAACCTGCTGAGACTTCTCATCTCTATTGTCAGTATTGCCACGATTCCAATAGCCAGACATTACATGTGGACCACGTGTACCAATGATTCCCATTTTACCCTTTGGTACAGAAATAATGTTGTGTTTGTCACTTCTTTCGTCGAATATTCCAATCTCAATATGTTGTGGTGTTGATCCAACAAGCGTAGCTCCATCCACTTTTGTTTGTTGCTCCACATTAGCTTTGATAGCAGCTCCATCCGAGTTAGATGTAGAATATCCAAGATCAAGAAATGTAATTGACGATCCAGCCTCTGTGCATGCATATGTTTGTACTATTCTTGCCTTTGGGAAGAATTGACGTGTTTGTTGATATAGCTTATCTCCAATAGATTGACCTCCGACTAGAATCAGTCTCACATAATCATTGGGTGGTAACTGATGTTGCTTTTGCAGTTGGAACATTGCGTGGAGCATGGCTGGAACAACCACTAGTGTATTTGCAGCAATTAATTCAGCATTATCCCTTTGTTGCAACGATTGCAGCACTATATTCGGTTGAAACCCTTTTCTCCGAACTCCCTCTGATCCAATCCGACCCTCCTCCTCATCGTCAGATGGAAACACTAAACAACCACCACCCAAAACAACTGCCAAAGCCGAACTTATTCCCCCAACATGAAACCACGGTACAGTCGTTGCTACTACTCTACTTTGTGAATCGTAATTGCATGGGGGGCAAGTTTTGGCATGTGCTTGAATGAATAGTGATCGATGTGATAATCGTACGCCCTTGGCTCCATTGGGCGAGGATGTTCCCGAAGTAAAGAGAATGAGTGCATCTGAATCGGACAACTCTTTGCTTTTGGAAGGATTGTAATGATGCAGAGAACGATCTGGATTACTGTTTATGTCGTTTGAAAATAAAGGAAGCGGTAGAGACACAGCAAAATGATGCTGATTGGTTGTGTCACAATTTATCAAGTGCACAGCTTGCCTCGCAGATTCTTCATATCCTTGACCATAGAGCAATATTGTTACATGGTGCTGCTTATCATCTATCGCCTGCTTCTTGCTCTTATCGGTGTGCACACGAAGGGCTCGCTGTGTTTCCAATGGCGTCCAACGCACATTGATCATGGCAGGGATCGGAGACAACGCCTCTTTACGTTCACATTTGTCACTGCTGCTGTTATTACCACTACAGTGAGTTAGATCGATGCAACTCAACATTGATAATAAAAGATCTGGAGAGTTATCAGCAAGATAGCCAATTACTATATCATTCTCCAGTCTAGACGGAGATGGTGATGATGATACATATCCATCTTTCTTCCACGCGTCATCGTGAACAGATATGATTTTGTTGCGTATCCACTTCTTGTGTTGATGGAGAATATCCCAACAGGTGTCATAGCTTAAAGTTTGGTTACCGATGGAAAAGAGGGGCGAATTGCCAATGCTATTGTTGCGCTGTAATGCCTCGGTCAAGGAGGTGCTATCCGTCATGGTCAGGTGTTTAGTCAGGTGCTGAGTAAGAAGTGTATGTTGGTGAGTGGTGAGTTGATAACCTTTTCTTGAAGGGCTCGGTAGATAGTGATAGAATGTTCACATTGTTGCTCCTCAAACTGGAGCAAATGAGTTCATAAATAAATCATCATATCGTTAGCATATCTCTTGTGTCTCCTCCACGACATCACCACCAGCCTTCTCCTCCTGCGTCTTTGTCACAAGAGAAGCACGTGCCTGCGCTTTCTCTGCTCTTCTCTGGGCCATCATCTTCTCTTTATACTTAAGCAATTTAATCTCTCGCTTTGCAAACGAAACTTCCTTCTCTTTCTCTTGTAGAGTATTTTGCATTGATTCCATCTCGGCGAGAGCAGTCTTGAGCTGACTTGTTAACTTGTCGTTTAATTGCATTGTTTTTGCCATCACATCACCCATCTCTTGGTACATATTTGAAACCAACTTTTGTCGCAAGCTTTCAAACTCGTTCTCAAACGATTCCTTCATCGCTACTTGTTCGGAAAGATGCTTCTGTTCACTCTCCTCTCGTTGTTGTATCTGTGCACATGTCATTCTCTCGACCTCTTCTTCTAGCACTTGTATTCTCCCCAGCAATGCGACTTCTTTTGCCCCAGCTTCGCGTAGCTTGATAGAGATAGAATCATCATGTAACTTCCTCTTTTGCTTCTCTTCTATTTCGGCAATATCTTTGACACGGATGATCTCCTTGAGCTCTTCCAAACGAGCCGTTTGATCACATATCTGATCTTGGTAGTGCTCAATCAATGTTGACGCGTTTGCCTCTTTGTTTTCGATGTCCACTCGAAGGGATCGATTCTCAGCATTTAGAGCCGCGTTGACTTTCAATGAATCGTCGTATTTTTCCACTAGTAATCTCGTCTGATTGAGAAGTTGTGGGTTCATAGCCATAGCATTCGCTCAAGTCATTCTTATTCTACCATTAACCGGACAGGTGATTTATTTCGTCCAGAATTCTTCACAGCCTATTTCCATTTTGCACACGTTATAAAGTGCGGGACACCGTTTTGGTCTTTTGCAAACGCCTGTCATTATTCAAACCAGTCTAGACTACGATCTTCTCCTTGTTACACTCATCCATCTCCAACTCTATCCCATGCGTGATCATGATGCAACAATAGTGAGTGGGCGAGTTGTGCGTACTCCACAGTGTTCAGTTGATTATTCCAATGCCATCATGCTGCATGTACAATGGGAGCCAAATGCGAATCAGTCAGGAAGACTAGGCAGGGGCAGGGACTCCGGTGCACAGCCACAGCCACAGCATTACGCATGGAGAATATCTCCCCAGATCCTATATGGCCGATATAATTGGTTTGATTCCTTACCGTTATGAGAATAATGTTGTTGCCGGGGAGTCTCAGCGAAGGCCTGGACTCAATCACATTGACATTGAAGCGCCAGGGAAGGCACGATCGTCTGCCAATTATACAATATGGTTTACAATTGCATGGGGTAAGGTTTTTTCAATTACCCAGATTGTCACGGTGTGGCTCCCTTTTTGCGACAAGAGTTCAAGTAATAAACTTAGACCAATGGCATGAATGCGCTTGTGGACAAGAGGCAGGTAGGGGACCTATGTACTTTTTATCGGAGAAAGTACAATGGAGATCTTATTTGCGTAGTATTTAGTACCGGTTCCCTGTGGATTGTCGCACTTGAAAAATTGTTCCCAAAAAATGGAGAATTCGCAACAAATTTTGCACTTCGCGCACCTGCCATTTCGTACTGCCCTTCTTGCCTCTTGTCGCCACTCTCACAATCTTTACTTCTTCTACCACTCACCACCATACCTCTTCTCACGTCAGCCTACAAGCTTCTTTTTACTTACTTACCTACTAATCTACAATGACCATCACATCAATGTTCCAAAGCAGCCGCCTTGCTTCCAAGTCTAATCAGAATGCTGAGCAAAACGTTGCTGCAAACGCAAAGGAGACCGATGCAAACGTTGCTGCAAACGCAAACGAGTCTGTTGAGGTGAAACAAGTCTCCTTTCAAGAGTCTCGAGACGATCCAAGCCTTTTCGAGAGATTCTTCAGTACTCCTTCAAACGTGCTTTCTGGTGCTATCGCGGAAGCTGCGAGTATTGCAGATGACATCCAAACCGTTATTACCGCGGAGTTAGATGAAGAGAAAGAGTTGAGTCAGTTGAGAGAGGAGAGAGAGGAGAGAGAAGTGCAAGGTGTAAAGAAGGAGGATTGGGAAGAGGTCGAAGTCAAAGGAAGTCATACTGACTTAGCCAAGGAAATTAAGAAACTTGGCAAGCTTGAAAAGATTTTGGAGAGGGCCGAAAAACAAATCATGAAGTCTGAAAAACAAATCTACTTGACTGAACAAAAGCAGATGAAGACTAGGATGAAGATCAAGGCTCTATCTCGTAAGTTTGAGTTGGATGAATAATGCCGGCGACGATGAAAGGACCGTAGACAGCGTTGATGAGGTGCTCAAGGATGACGACTGCGAATATGTGAGGAGGAGTGAATAGTTGTAGCGATCTCTGTTTGAAAGGATTTTAAGCCACACAGAGATATTAATTGTTTTAGGACATGTAGTTTTGTTAGGAAGACACCTCTAGTCTCTAGTTGAAATCAATATTTTTGTTCTTGAGCTAGTCGACATCCACCAGCTTTGAACCATACGATACTCCTCCTTGTTGAACATGAAAAGTCCAGCTCCCCGAGCTCTCTCTCTCTGTCCCTCTCTCTCTGTCCCTCTCTCTCTCTCTCTCTCTCTTGCGTGAGCATGAAGCAACTACAGCGAGTGAAAATTATTACTTCATTAATAATCATTACAGGATTAGCCGTGCAAAATGACTTGATGCCCCACTTTTAAGCAAGGATATGATGGCATTAGCATAGATAGCTTTGAAAATGGACACATACATGTCATATTACTATGATGTTGTCAAATGAAGAACAGCTTCCTGAGTCTTCCAATAGAATGATGCTTATATATTACTATATTTTATCATAAGATGACATCTCTCCCCGACAATATTCAGTGCTACTTTCCCCTGATTGAGCAGTTTTCATATGTATGACCGATGAAATTCCTCATCGCCATGATATTATGTTGTTTATGCCGGGGAGTCTGCGAAGGTATTGCTCTGGACTTCACATAGAAGCGCCAGATAAGATGCAATCGTCATTTCTTCACCCTGGTTAAGACATGGTATAGCTCGTTTGTATGGCCCTGATAGATGCGATGGATGAACGATGAACTTATCTGTACGACACTTGTGCAAGCGAAGACCGGCCACCGCCAGTTCTTCAGATTAGTTGCTACTTATTCTGTTTCGCACTGTCTGCAGCAAATTGCTACAGATGGATCAAGATATGTCGGTGCCCTCTTATCTTCTCTGCTGCTGCAATGTGTATGAGTTTCATTTGTGATCCAATGGCAGATAAACAAATTTCTCGGCTCTCGGCCGAGCATTCAGCGGGTTGGTAGCTGGTAGCCACCCGTTACTTTCTGCTTTCATCATGGCATCGAGTACAACCACCAACCCTGTGACAACGCACTGCCATGGCCGCCGGCCTGCCAGAGAGTAGCAGCCTTTCCTACTTCTATGCGTGGTTCCGCTACAAAAGCTGGCAGCCTTTCTCTACACACCTACCTGTTTACGTTTTATGCGAAAAAGTTGGTGCCGGTTTCTCATGGGTCAAAAATTGTGAGAGCTGAGAGCTCACAAAATTTTCATTTTGCACTTGCTTCGTTCGCGCACCCAAATTTGTCATTATTTGTACGATCTCACTTTCGGAGTGAACACTGCTCACTTTACTGATATTAAGAACTCGCCCACTCCAGCCCGAATTCATCCCACTACACCATCGGCTATCAACTATCTACAATGACCTTCAAAGAAATGTTCTTCGCCCGCCGCGTTGCGTCCAAGTCTAAGCAGAACACAGGCACTGAAGCAGATGATTGGTCAAATCAAGATGAAGATGAAAGGGTAGACTCCTTCGAAGAGTCTCGTGATGAGCTGAACCCTTTGGAGAGATTCATCAGCGGCGCTACCAGCGTATTCTCTGGTGCTGCAACGGAAGTCGGGAGTATAGCTGAAGATGTACAATCCATTATTGCCGCGGATGCAGAATTATCTGCTGAGAAAGAAGTTAAAAAGAGCCTGAGCAAATCTAACAGAGAGGAGTGGAAAGAGGTCAAAGGGAGTCCTTCTACCTTGGCC
>Ga0209652_1001743_pt1 | contig 17530 bp, 9 predicted proteins | sample SaaInl74LU_5_DNA_FD_184641 | JGI IMG/M metagenome (GOLD analysis project Ga0209652, IMG submission 184641) | Marine microbial communities from expanding oxygen minimum zones in the Saanich Inlet - ESP_74LU_5_DNA (SPAdes) (version 2) | ecosystem: Environmental > Aquatic > Marine > Intertidal zone ...
CAAGCACCCGGACGCGGCGATGAGCGCCGCGCACTCCTCGGGCGTGGCGAACCCGTCCACGATCGCCCACTCGCCGCCCGTGTGCGCCGTGCGCGGCACGTGCCACGCCGCGGACCCGGGGGGGAGGCACGACTCGTCGAACCGCGAGGGGCGCACAAATTCCTCACTGGAAAGGTGCCCCACTCGCGACGGCGCGGGGGGATCTCCGCGCGCGGGCGCCGCGCGCGCGTCGTCGCCCGCCCGCGGCGGCGCGGCCGCGGGATCGGTCGAGTCGTCCATCAAGCGAAGCGCGTCGGTTTTCTTCTCGAAGGGCACCACAGCGCCACGCGCGCTCTGCTCTGCCCATGACCGCGCCTCGGAAACCCGCCCTCGTCGGACAGGCTTAAAACGCGTGAAGGGTTCGGGGAGTTGCAGGCAGGTTCAAAAGCCGGGTCGAGGGTGCGTTCACGGTTCGAAACTCGAGCCAGCCGCCGTAGAGTTGGAGATAAATCAACTGATGTGTCACGCTTCGTTCGTCGCGTTAATCAATTTTTCGTTCGGACGTGCCGAGACTTCGGTTTCGTTTCGCGTTTTCCCAGACTGCTTGATCGGTTTTCGCTCATCAGGCTCGATGTCGGACGCCAGTCAGAAAAGACTAAGCTGCATTTTACGTCCACTTAAAAACATTGGCAACGGGGTTAATCGGTCTGATGTACCCGGTGGAAGGACTTCCGCATCCGACCACCTTCGAGCGCGTTCGCGAGGCGACGCGCGGCGCGGCGCGAAAAGATTTTACGTATGTGTTTCGCTTTTTCGGTATGCGGCGGCGGTCGCGTCGCGGGAGATGGCTCTCCCCCGCCCCGCGGAACCGCCGCGCGTGGTATTAAAACGCGCGCGAACAGCGCGCGCGCGCGCCGCCTATCGCGGAGCGCGGCGCGTATCCGCGCGGCTCGTACAAAAGAAGGTGCGCCCGCGCTTCGCGGAGCTAAAAACAATCAATCGATGGAATCGATCATCGCGTCGGCGCGCGCAGTCGTCCCGACCCGGACCCGCCGCCGCGCCTCTCTCTCGATCTCCTCCGTGTCCGCCGGACGACACGCGCGAATCGTCCGACGAACGCCTCACTCACTCACTCATCTCAAAAACGAAACGTAAACGTTTGGCACTATATAAACGTTTAGTACATGAACGCGGGGTCGGTGACGTCCTCGACGAAGTCGATGGATCCCGAGTCGATGGGCTTCATGAGCGCGATGGCGAGGAGGTTCGAGGCGAAGCCCAGGACGAGCGGCGCCTTCTCCAGCGGCGACTCCGCCTTGGCGAGCGCGGTGTTGATCACCACCAGCTTGTCGAGGTGCTCCTTGAACTTGGGGTTGTACGTGTCGATCACCTGGGGGAAGATCTGGGCGGTGGTTTTGTTCGTCTGGTGGATGACGTGCATGTTGAACTGCGTGGTGTCCAACCCGATGGACTCGTAAAACTCGGCGCGGCTGTGGTCGTTGAGGTACATGGTGACGTACACGGAGAGGCAGAAGAAGCGGCTCCACAGCTTCGCCTCGAAGTCGTTGATGAACTCGGGGCGAGCCTTGAGCACGGCGGTGAAGAAGTCGCCGTGGCGGTTCTCATCCTGGCACCAGTTCTCGAAGTACTGGAAGATGGGGTACAGCTGGTCGTCGGGGTTCGCCTGAAGGTGGCGGTAGATGGAGATGTAGCGCCAGTAACCGATCTTCTCCGACAGGTACGTCGCGTAGAAGATGAACTTGGGCTTGAAGAACGTGTACTGGCGGTTCTTCGTCAGGAAACCCAGATCGAGCGCGAGGTTGAAGTCGGACATGGCCTTGTTCAGGAAACCCGCGTGGCGCGCCTCGTCGCGCGACATGAGGGTGAAGATCTCGGCGCACACCGGCGCCGTCTTCTTGAGGCGGCGGCCGAGCTCCTTGTACAGCAGGAAGCCGGAGAACTCCGCGGTGCACGAGCGCTCGAGGAACTCGATGAAGATGCGGCGGGCCTCGCCGGTGATGCCGTCCGCGGCGGTCTTGAACGAGTCGTTACGCACGAAGTGCTTCTGGTTGAAATCCTCCTGGAACTCCTGGAGGATCGCCACGAGCTCGGATTCGTCGAGGTTGGGGTTGATCTCCTTGCTGAAGAGCTGCTCCATCTCGTCGAAGTCGGTGGTGTAGAAGCGGGGCGTCAGGAGGTTCTCGTTCGCGGCCTCCTTGATGCCGTCGCGAGCCATCTTCAGGCCGGTCTCGTTGTCCACCGCCGCGCCCGCGACGGTGGACGTGCGCGCCGCGCGCGCGACGCGAACGGGGGTCGCCTTCAGGGAGGCGGTCTTGCCCGCGCGCGCGCCGAGCTTGGCGACGCGGGGAGCCACGAGGGAGGCGGACATGACGGCGGCCATGGTTGCTGGGAGTTACGACGACGGACCTTGGGCGGCGCGTGCGTGTGTGGCGCGCGAAGTGCGCGCGCGCGGGGGGACACGTAATCGAAATCGGTCCGGAAACCCGTATCGGTATCTCGAATCGATCGCCCGATCGCGTGGCAACACGGGTTGCCTGGAATTTCGGAGATTTTTCCCGGATCGCGCCCAGTCGTCGATTTCGGCCAATGAGCGGCGCGGAAACCGCGAAGCGCCGAATGAAAACGCGGAATCGAGAATCTGGAGTTGCCACTATGCGCAAACAGACTGAAACAACATTCTCATCGTCCCGATCGATCAGCGGTGCCGATCGACCGCGAAACCGTCCCGGTCGGCTAACGCGCAGTTCACCGGTCGACCCGGTCGAGCGTCAAACGCGCGTCGGAGTGGATCACGGAAAGCGCAACGAAAGCGCGATCGATCGTCTGTGAAGCGAACAGAGACGAGACGAGACGAGGCGCCGATTCTGCTAAAAAGTGGTTTGTTCATCACATCCTGTCCTCACCGTTGGGTTGTACACGCGCGCGCGGCGCGCGGGCCGGGCGCGCGCGCCGGGCGTTCCCTCCCCGGGGACCCGCGCGGACGCGCCGCTCCCCGCCTCGCGTCGCCGCTCTCTCTCCTCACACCGAATTCAAAAGCCAACGTTCTCCCCGACCGCGCCGCGGTCGCGCTCACAGAGAGCTCTCTGTCGTCGACTTACTGGTCGAAGACGCGGGAGAAACCCGCGCCGTCGGAGGCGAGGCCGTCCGCGTTCAGCTTGCCGCCGAACTTGATCGAGGCGGGGTTGGCGTTCTTGCCGATGGAGCGCATGTTGTTGTTCACGCCGACGCGGCCCTTGTTGACCTTCTCGGGGTACACGCCATCCTTGGGGTGGAGGTACTGCACCTCGCCCGAGGGGAACACGCGGTAGATGCACCCGTTGATCTTGTTCTTCGCGCGCATCGAGTTGAGCAGAGCGAGGCACTGCTCCTTGCGCGCGAGCTTCAGGAGGTTGGGGCCCTTGCGCATGATCGCCGCGCCGCCGGTCTAAAGGGTTTAGTGAGGAGGAGAGAGGGAAGGAGGAGAAGTCAGCAAACGCGTTCGCGGTTCGCGGCGAGGAAAAAATTTGAACGCGAACGAGACAAAGAGCGCGAGACGCGCGACGCGTCGGAGGACCGATCGAGGCGCTCGCGTTTTGACGGCGACGAAGCCGCGATCATCGCGGACGACGACGGAAGTCGACGCGTGCCTTCTTTCGCGACCACCTCTTTCGTTAAAAAAACCAAACGTCCCAGGTTGATCGATCGACGGCGGTCGAGTCGACGACGCGAACAACCGAAAAGCCGCGCGCGAGAAGAGACACGCACCGGCATCTCGAAGATCATCTCCTTGGGGGACTCCCAGGTGAGCACGTAGAACTCCTCAACCTGTTCGTGAGAGACGCGAGACAAAGCGACGCGCGTTTTTTAGTGTCGGGGAGAGGAACAAGGTCAGAGGCGATTCGCGCGTGGTGAGGACTCGCGTTCCGCCTCCGCGGACAGGAAAAAGTAACACGACGTCGCGAGTTGACAACGTCCTCTGACACACCGGCTCGATCGGCCGGCGACGGGAAGGCGACGGCGCGCGCGCGCGACCACGCGCGCGCCGCCGCGCGTCGCGATCGCGTGTGCCTTCGCGCGACCGAGCTGACCCCGGGATCGGGTCGTTCGGTCCCGCGTCGCGTCGCGCGTCGCGGTCGATCAGCGGCACCCATCCTATCGCGATGGCCGGGAAACTCGCGTCGCGCTCGTGCGCATGGATTTGCCGCGTCGCGCGCGTCCGGGTCCGCGCCGTACCTGAGCCTTGCGGAGGAGACCGCCGGTGGAGCCGCCGAAGATGGGCGAAGGGGTGTTGGGGTTGAGCTTGGGGGGGGACCAGGGCGCCTCCTCCTTCTTCTCCTCCGCCTTCTTCGCGGGGGCGTCCGCGGCGCGCACGACGAGCTTCGCGGCGCGAGGCGTCGCGAGGGACACCGACTTGGACGAGACGGCCTTGCCGGAGAACGCGGACTTGCGCGCGCCCGAGACGGACATCACGGGAGCGACGCGCGCGGCGCACTGCGCCTGGATCATAGCGGCCATTATGCTAGCACTGCTCGACGGGGAACGTGCGTAGGTGGGTGCGGGAATATACGCGCGCGCCGATGGGCAGAGCCCTTAACGAAATCGCGCTGCGCGAGAGAGCGTTCCAAACCGAGCGGGGCGATTTTTCTCTCACCTCATTGGAGGACGGGCGCGCGCAGCGATTCTCTATGCGCGCGCAGTCTGCCGGGCTTTAGGGTAGGTAATGGGCCCATTTTTACCAATTTTCGTCAAAACGCGCGAACCCCCGAACGACGGTTCACGGGCGTCGAATGAGATTTTTCCGATGGGCACTTTTTCCCCAACATGGCCAGCCCCGAGTCATCATCAAGTCGCAGTCGAAAAGTCCGACAACGACGAGAGCATTTGTTGGGGCGTCGTCGTCGTCGCTCGCCACTGCGCCTGGCGGCACCTCCTGGCGCGATGTCGTCGGGGGCGGCGGGCGCGGCGCACGCGTGGGTCCCCGCGGCGTCGTGCCCGCGGCGCCACGCGCGCCGGCCCGCGTCGTGCGAGGCACCGCGCGTCGCGCCCGGTCGAGGCGGCGGCGTCTCTTGGGTGCGCTTCCTCCGAGACGCGCGCGCGACGACAAACGCGGGCGGTCTCCCGGTGGGGAGACCGCCGTTGTGGCGGTGTCCCGCGCGCGTCACCTGGAGCACGCGCGCGTTGGCGAAGAAGTCCGACTGGGACTTGATGGACGAGGAGCTCCGGGGCATGCGCGCGGCGTGCGGAGGCGCGACCGCGCTCGGGGTGGATTACGGCATGAACCGCACGGGGTTCGCCGTCAGCGCCGGCGGCGTCGCGCCGAGGCCGCTAAACGTGGTCGACTCGAAACCCATCGACGTACTGGTGAAGGAGACGGTGCGGATGGCGATAAAGGAAAGAGCGGACGTCATCGTCGTGGGACTGCCCGTGCCGCCGAACATGACCGCCGCGCAAGCCGCCGGACTCGAGCGCGCGCCGAGGATGAAGAGAAAAAAAAGTCTCGGCTCCGAGTCTCCGACGCCGACGACACGTCTCGCGCGCGTGGACGTCGCGACGTTAATGGCCAAACGTTTCCGGTGTATAGAGGACCTGGAGGACTGGCTCGGCGCTGACGGCTTGGCGCGCGAGCTCGCCAAGCACGGCATGAAAGCCGGGGGCACCAAACGCGAACGCGCCGAACGCTTAGAAAAGCTCATCGACGCCGGCGGCGTTTTGAACGACGTCCCGTCGCGCTTCTTCCCCGGGAACGCGAATGGGAAACGTTTGGCCGTGCGACGCGCGTTGGGAGTCGTGGACGTACCGGACGAGGTATCAGAGACGAGGGAAGGGGAAAACGACGATGACGATGACGATGATGACGATTTTCAAAAACCACAAAAACCATCTTCGTCGGGACCCGTCGGTCCGCGACGCGGAGGGTTCGTCCGCGTCGCGGCGCGCGGAGGAACGTCGGAGAGAGCGTTTGGGGTAAAAAACGAAAACGGTCCGCGTCGGCCGCCGCGCGAGATGCACGTGCTGTGCCGTCGTTTCGCCGAGCGCGTGGCGGACGCGGCGGCGGCGCTGGACGTGCCCATCCCCGTCGAGCTCTACGACGAGAGCAGGACGAGCCTGCAGGCGGGCCTCGCGGTGGAGGCGAGCCGGGGCAGAGCGGGCAGACCTAACGCCGGTGTGAAAAGCAACGCGCACCTCGACGACGTCGCCGCCGCGCTTCTGCTCGAGCGGTACTTCAAAAAGGACCACGGGCCGGCGATTCCCGTGAAGCCAATGGGCGGAAGCGACGCGAACGCACCGCCGTCGTAGTGGTGTTCGAGATCTAGCTAGGCACTGCGTAGTCTGCTAAACCACGATGATGGTCTATTGAACACCCACGTACGTCGTCGTCTCCTATAGCTACGGTACGTAGCTCCCGCTCCCGTACTACTCTCGAAAGTGAGGCGAGGCTCATTTCTTTCATTTCTCGGCGGCGTGTTTCTGTTTCGCCGCTTCCTCGCGTTTGGCTTTGCGCGCGCGCGCCTCCGCCTCGAGCTGCCTCCTCTCCTCCTCCTCCGCCTCGCGGAGCGCCTGCACGAGGGTCTTGCGCGCGTACCCGGGCGGAACCTCGAAGTACGCCGGGTCGGAAGGGGTGCGCGCCGAAAAGTCGAACGGCGCGTCCGAAGTTCCTCTTTCGTCTTTTTTGGTTTCGTCTTTCGGCTTCTTTCGAGAAGACGCGCGTTTCTCGTTTCCGTCACCATCCGCCGCGGCTCGGAAGTTCCGGAAGTCGATCGTGGCGTACACGGTCATCATGATGGGCACCGTGACCTTCACCGGGAACGTACCCGCGTGCGCGCCGCGCCAGTACTCCACGACACGCTTCGCCTTCTTCAGGTGCTTGTTCGCGCGGGCGGCGATGTCGAGAATCGGAGACACGTCCTCCACGCGCACGGGGAATCCCTCGGCGAGCCAGCACCGCGCCGTCACGCGCCGCGGCTTGGGAGGCTCCTTCTCTAAACGGGCGGCGCGGCGTCGCCTTCGAGCCTCGCGGCGAGTCTCACTCACCGGTCGGTCCGACGGCGGTTTCTTCGAAGAAGACGAAAAAGAGGAAGACCCCGGAGACGCGGCGGACCCGCCGACGTTCCCGCCGCTAGGGGATAACGCGGGAGAACGCTCATCGTCTGAGCAAACAGGCTCGATCCCGTCCCCTTCTCCGACATCGAGTCCGTCGACGGACTCGACGGACGTAATTACGGACGCGGGAGCGGGACCCGTCGGACTGGGACCCGTGCTTTTCCGCTCGACCCGGTCCTTGACGCCTTCGTTGGAGGACGCCAGGTACTCCCCGAAGGTCCCTTTTACGTAAAACGCGCCCAAACGCGTGACGCGTCTCCGCGCGACGAAACCGCACGCTTCCCAGACGGTGGCCCTCCAAGGCCCCACGGACTCGACGCGGTCCCCCCCCAGCCACGCCTTGACGGGCTTGAACGTCACGTCGCCCGCCTCGTACTTCTCCTTGGCGGTGGACCCGCGCGCGAGAAGCGCGTCCACCTCGGCGTCGATCAGCTCATCACGCGTGAAACCCTCGATCCGACCGGGATGTTCCACAAAATCCCCGGACTCGTCGCTCATGTCCACGGCTTCGCGCTTCTCGTGGTCCAGGTACCACATGGCGGCGCCGCCGTTTCCGTCATCCGTCTCGCCCTCCCCCCCCCCCGGGCGGTCCTCTTCCTTAACGCCGACGAAAAGCATCGAGAACGCGCCGCGTTTCCACTTCGGAAGCATACTCTTGGGCTCGCCAAACTCGTTCCGCTCCTCATCCACGCCTCGCAGCGTCCCGTCCACGCGCACGTAACTTCCTCGCTTGCTTATGTCGTACGTGTCCGAGGGCGCGTACGCGCGGAGCACGGGCCCGAACACGGCGCTTCCGAACGCCCAGCGCATCTGCATGGTCATGTCCGGAACGTCGCGCAAAGCACACACGAGCTTTTGCGTCTCGCGCTTAGCGTCGCGCTTAGAGCGTTCCATCGACTTCTCCACCAAGAAACGCACTAACGGCTTAAAACGAGCGTGCGTCGCCTCTTGCGTTAAAGTCCACCCGCTCGCCGACCGAGCGTCGATAGGAAAGTCGCACACGTCGTCGTCCAGGAGCAGAGCGAGCGCGCGCGCGTCGCCGCGGAGCACGGCGACGTGCGCGGCGGTGTTGCCGCACGCGTCCAAAGCCACCAGAGAGGGGTGCGGCGTATCACCAAATCCGGCGTCCTCCAAAGAAACAGGCCGAGTCTCCTCGAGCGCGGCGAAGATTGCGGCGCGGAGCGCGTCCAGGTCGCCGTAGAACGCAGCCGCGTGCAGCGGGAACCGGGCGGCGTCCGGGTCGGACGCCAGAGCCGCCGCGCCGCGCCGCGAAGGAGGACCCAGCCCGCCGGCAGCGCGGTGACGCGGGCGAGAGCCGGAGGCGCTCGCGGGGCGAAAACCAAAACCGGAACCGGCGGGAGTCGTCGGTCGCGGCGGTTCCGTCTCTTCGCGATTTTTTTCAGCGACTTCGCGTCGCCGCGCAAACGGCTCCGGCGGTTCCGCGGGCCTCTCGGCGCCCTCCCGCTCGGCACGCGCCTCGAACTGCCTCCGCAGCGCGGCGACGCGCCCGGGCGACGTCTCCGCCGCGGTGACGTTTCTTTCTGATGCTGATGCTGATTCTGATTCTGATTCTGATTCTTTCGCCGCGGAAGCTTCGTCGTCGTCTCGGCTCGGCGCGTTTTTTTTCGTTCCGTTCGTCGCGTCCCCGTTCGTCGCGCTTTCCTCGTTTTCGTCTTCGACTCGGCGGCGGTCGCGCGGAGAACCTCTCTCGGGTAAATCGATCGAGTCGCGGTCGCTCGAGACGTCAACGTCTTCCTCGCGTCGTTTCCACGCGTCGGTCGTAATCGAAGGGAGCTTCCCTTCGCGGGAGCTTCCCTTCTTCCTCGGGTTCGGGGGAAGCGCGATCCCGGGCACCGCGTCGCGCCACGCCTTCTCGGCGTCTTCCGCGGGCTCGGCTTGCCAGCCCCTTTTCGCCCTTTTGTACGGGTCCATCGAGGCGGGGAGCGAGTCGGTCGGCGCCGGCGCGCGGTCGCGGCGCTGGATGCGCACCTCTACCGGCTCGACACCGGAGGGAGTCCCCGAACCGCCGTTTCCGCGGAAACGGGGTGAGCCTGGGAGGGATCCAAACGCGGGGCTTCCCGCGGCGGCCGAGTCGCGGAGAAGAGGGGAAACGTCGCCGCCGTCGGATCGCGATCGCGACGACCCCCCGCGCCGCGCGCGGCCCGGGGACCGGTCCCGCGCGACTTCGCGCTCGAAGGCGTCCGCGAAATCGCCGTCGAAGGTTCCCGAACGGCGTGCGCCGTCGCGGAACGACGCGCCGTCGCCCCCGCCCCCGCCCCGACGCGTCTCGCGCGGCGCGCCAAACGCGTCGCGATCGTTGGGTCCCTCCAGTGCCGTCGGCGACGCTTTTTGATTTTGAACGAAACCGAACCGCGGCGACGCGCCGGGCGTCCCCGCGGGGATTAAGGGATTAAGGGATTCGCGCCGCGACTCGGCGATGAGCACCTCGCGGTCGCTGGGCGCGACGTCCAAAGCGGCGAGCGCGGCGGCGTCGAACCGCGCGCGGACCTCGCGCTCGAGTACCTCCGCCTCGAGCCGCCGCAGACGCGCTTCTCTTTCTTCGCGCCGACGCGCCTCGGTTTTCTCGTCGTCGGAGGAGGAAAGCGCGGCGTCGCGCGGCGTCGCCGCGCGACGTCTCCTCGCGCGCCGCGCGCGCGCCGCGCCCGTGTCCTCCTCCCACGCGTCGACGGCTTTGGCGCGCTCCGGGTCCTCGTCGCTCGAGTTCCCCGACGAGAGGGAACGGTTTGTTCGGACAACGGAAAGGTGCGGTTCATCGAACCCCCTTCTCGCCGCCGTCGCGTTCGTTTTCTTCTCCCCCTCTTCTCGCAGAAGCATCTCGCGGCGGTCCGAGGGGGGCGCCGGCGCGCCGGTGTCTCTCGGCACTATGGCGATCGCGTTCTCGTCGCTCACGTGACGAACCGTTCGAGCGTCATCGCACGACGCGTCTTCCGCGTCGACACCTCTGAGCATGGCGTCCGCCGCCGCGCGGGACATGGCGTCGCGGACCACCTCCGCCGACACGGGCGCGACGCCGCGCTTTTTATTTTTCACCTCCGCGTCGTCCATCTCGCTTTCGCGCGCCATCGCGGCGCGTTCCAGGTCCGCCTCGGCGATGCGGTCCGCGCCAACGGAGGTTAAACGCGACGGAACCTCATCCGCCCACGCGCCGGGCGGGCCGCGATACGCTAACTCGCCGAAGTACCCCTCGTCCAGCAGCAAGCCGTCCACGCACTCGTGGAAATCCTCATCCGCGAACGCCTCGTGCTCGAGCACAAACTCGTCGTCGTCGTCACGCACGCGTCCCCCAAACGCCTCGTCTTCCGAGTCGTCAAGCTCGAAACTCGCGGCAGACTGGAAGTCGCTGTCGCTGTCGTCGTCCCAGGGCTCGCGCTTGGTGGCCATCGTCGCCAAAGAGGCGCTCTCGTCGGCGCGGAAGCGCGTCGAAGCCACCGACACTCGGGTGCGTCCGAAGGAAAAGCCGAGGGGAGACCGACAGGCGCGCGTCAGTGACCTCGCGTCGTCTGCTGTCGCGCCCCGGGTGCTGCCGCGTGCGACGCTCGTCTATCGCATGGTGGCGTCGAGTCCCGCGCTCGGGGCGGACCGTGCCGCGCCGCAGGTGGAGTGCGGGGAAGAGCGCCGAGGCCGCGGCCTAAGAAATCGCGTCGTGGCTCGAAGAATCGAGCCGACCGACGATTCATCCGGGCTTTGGCTTTCAGTGCTCAACTTCTCTGCTAGGGCGATCGCTCGTCCCCACACTGCCGCGCACACGCCTCGCGATGCTTCGTCGCGCGGCGCGGTCCCTCGGGACCCTCGGGGCGTCCGCGTCCTCTCGCCCGCCCGCGTGGTTCGGCGCCCCCGCCCCCTGCCGCGCGTTCCGCGCCTCGCCTCGAGCCGAGGATGCCGAAACAGAAACCGACGCGTCCAAGAGCACGGGCGCGCACCAGGATGCGTCTTCCGATCGCGTCGGCCAGGGCATGCGCGGCGACGGCACGGCGCCTCGGTTCTACACGCACGTCGGGATCGAGCGAATGTCGGACGGGAGCGGTGACTGGGGCGTGACGCTGGACGGAAGGGCGCTGAAGACCCCGCGACGCGTCCCGCTGGCGGTGCCTTCCAAGTCGCTCGCGCTCGCCATCGCCGCGGAGTGGCACTGGCAGAGCGGCCGCTCGGTGCGCCCGTTCACCATGCCGCTGATGGGCCTCGTCGCGACCGCCATCGACCAGATGTCGCAGCCCGAGGTGCGTTTATTCCACGTGCGAAAGCTCCTCGAGTTCTTCCCCTCGGACGTCGTGCTCTGCCGCCACGAGCCGGGGCCGGTGGCGGATCGCCAGGCGAAGGCGCACGCGCGCGTGCTGAGTTGGGCGAAACACGAGTTGGGAAAAGATTTAGAGCCCTCGACGAGCATCTTCGGCGCGGACCTTCCGGAGACTGTCGTCAAAAACGCGGAGAAGCGGTTGAACGGCATGGACGCGTTCGAGTTGACCGCGACGTTCAACGCCGCGGCTTCGGCGAAGAGCCTTTTGATAGGGATGGCGTTAATAAGAGGCGCGATCGACGTCGAGGGCGCAATCCGAGCGGCGCGCGCCGAGGAGGATGCGTCCATCGAGGAGTGGGGACTGGTCGAGGGGGGACACGACGTGGATCAGGCGGACATAACAGTGCGACTCGCCGCGCCCAGGGCCATGATGACAATGCTCAGAGCGGGGTGAGTCCAAAAGCGGAGCGATCGCGAACGTCGTACGAAGCGTAGTCCGCGTAGACTTGACGACTGTACCGAAGAGACTTACACGCCGCGCACGTCGATTTGAGAGTCTGCCGTGAGGGCAAGGGTTGCTCCCAGGTGTGCGTCTCCCGACATTTCGGAGACCTTCGTGGTCGTCACGCACACCTCCGGCCTAGTGTCGGCGCGCGCGATGTCCGACGCCGCGGCGCCGGGACCGCCCGGGGACGATGCCGTCGTGGAGGGCTTCGACCTGTCGGACGACGCCGTGCTGCGGCGGCTGGTGGAGTCCGTCCGGACCCTCGCCGCGGACCCGGAAACGTACGAGACGCAATCGCGTTTCCGACCGCTCCGGCGCGCGCTCGAGCCTCTGATGGAGCGGTACGCCACGAGGCAGGGCGAGATCCTCGAGCGCGCGCGCAAGCGGCAGCTGCGCAAGGAAGCCCAGTCGCGCGCGTCCAAGCAGGCGCACCAGGACAAGCTCCACCGCGACAACACGCGTCTGCGTTTCGGGCGCATCGAGAACCTCGCGGCGTTGACGGAGGACGGCGGCGGCGGCGGTGCGATCGCCACCCTCGACGCCGTCGCGGGCCTTCTCGCGGACGGGGAGACTCTCGGCGAAGCCGGCGGTCGGAGCGTGGCGTACCTCACGCAGGTACCCGACGGCGCGGTCAAGGACGACCAGAGGAGGTTCCAAACGACGCCCGGGCTCCTCGGGACGACCACGACGGATGGCGGGGCGACGAGCGCGTCCAAAAAAGCGAACGAAGAAACAAGACGCGGAGGCGACGAAAGCGCGTCGACTGACGCGGAGAACGACACGATGCGTTCGACGTCATCGCCTTTCACGAGCGGTGATTTGAAGGAACCGAACGACCCGAACGACTTGAACGACGACCGCGACCGATGTACGACCGGTACCCTGCACACGTCGCGGCAATGCTACACGTGCAAGGCTCGGTTCTCGAAGCTGCACCACTTCTACGCGCAGTTTTGCGAATCGTGCGCGGCGGTGAACTGGAAGATGCGCGGTCTGTCCGCGGACTTGACCGGCAAGGTTGCGCTTCTGACCGGCGCCAGGGTCAAGATCGGCTTCGAAATAGGGCTCAAGCTCCTCAGAGCCGGCGCCACGCTGCTGGCCACCACGCGCTTCCCCGCGGACGCGCACAGGCGGTACGCCGCGGAGGACGACTTTGAGGTTTGGAAACAACGGCTGCACGTGCACGCCGTCGACTTGCGCGACGTGCGGGGCCTCGAGGCGTTCTGCGCGATGCTCAACGAGACGCTGCCGAGGCTGGACATCATCGTCAACAACGCGTGCCAGACCGTGCGCAGGCCGGTGAGCTACTACGCGCACCTGCTGCCCGAGGAGAGAAAGCTGGACGCGCTCGTGTCGGCGGCGGCGGGGCGCGGAAAAGAAGAAGGCGGCGTCGGCGTCGACGGCGGCGGCGTCGACGGCGGCGACGCTTCGCCCGCCGTCCCCCCCGCGCTCGCGGCGCACGCCGAGCGCGTGTTGCGCGACCGCGCTCGCGTCGCGCGTTCGGAAAACGCGTCTTCGGCATCGATCGACGCGTCCGAGGCTGACGAGACGGGCGAGACGTCGGTCGTTCCTTCGGGGCCGAGCGGCGACGAAACAAAAAACCTCCTCCGCGTCGGGGCGGAGGACGCCGACGCGTTTTTCCCGACGCCCGCGCAGCTTTCGCAGCTGAAACTAGTCGCCGAGGACGACGTCTCGTTACCCGCGCTCGGTGCGCTGGACGTGAACGGCCAGCAGATCGACCTGCGAACGAACAACAGCTGGCGTTTGAAACTCGACGAAGTGCCTTTGCCCGAGTTAGCGGAGGTGATGGCGATCAACGCCATGGCGCCGTTCGTGCTCAACGCGCGGCTAACAACTCTGCTCGAGAAGAGCGCGGCGATGGACGGTAATTCGAAACGCGCCGCGTTCATCGTGAACGTGAGCGCGATGGAGGGCAAGTTCTACCGGCACAAGACCCCCAACCACCCGCACACCAACATGGCGAAAGCCGCGCTGAACATGATGACCAGAACCAGCGCCGCCGAGCTCGCGGAGAAGAAGCGCGTGTTCATGACCGCCGTGGACACGGGCTGGATCAACGATGAGAACCCTCGGCACATCGCCGCGCGCATCGCCAAAACGCACGATTTCCAAACCCCCATCGACGAGGTGGACGCCGCCGCGAGGGTGTTACACCCGGTGTTCCACGGGTACGCGCCGGGCGTCGAGCCGCTGCGTGGCGTGTTTCTGAAAGATTACGTCGCCACCGAGTGGTGATCGGAGCGGCGAGAGGACGCGAAAGAGCGTGACCGATACATCGTGCGGTGAGATAAAATAACGTACGCCAATATTAATAGTCTAACGTTCGCGTATCGCGTTCGCGATGTCCGCATCGCCGCGTCGATCGCCACCATCGCTTAGTGAAACCCGTTGTTCTCGAAACAGAAGCGCTGGAGAAGCGCTGCTTTTTTTTCCATCAGTCCCTCCCCCCGAAAGCGTCGCGCGCGGCTTGGTCCTCGTCGTCGTCGAAGCCCTCCTCCTCGAGGTACTCCCCGAGCGCGTCCTCGTCCTCCTCGTCCACGCTCTCCTCCACCAGCTCCATCGCCGCCGCGTCCTCGGGCTCCAGACCGAGCATCTGCGGCAAGCCCTGCACGATGAAGTCCGGCACGGGGGGCGCGTCCTCGTCCCCCGCTCTTTGCGCCTCGATGGCTTCGTCCACGTCGTCCAAAGTGCTCACTCCGCTCAAAGTCAAAACCGTCACGCCCGCGCCGCCGGCCTTGCCAAACGCCACGTCCGTGTCCAGCCGGTCGCCCACCACCAACGTGCGGCTCATGTCCACGTGGTTACCCTTCAGCAGCTCCAGCAGAAACGCGCTCGGTTTGCCCGCGTACATCTCGGGAGAGACACCCGAGGCGGTCTCCACCGCCGCCACGATGGCGCCCGCGCCGGGCATCATCCCCGGCCCCAGCGCGTCCGCGGCGTCTGGGTTCGTGGCGACAAACGCCGCGCCTCTCTGGATGGCCAGCGACGCGTACGCCAGCTTGGCGTACGTGAACGCGACGTCTTGGCCGACGATAACCGCGCCGACGTCGTCGTCCAGGAACATATCCTCCCAGTCCTGCTCCGTGCACTGCACGGCGTTGAACACGCCGGGGTCCACCTCGATCTGCATGTCGTTGAGCTCGTCGACGATGCCGCGGCCTCCCACCACGAAAGCCTTCTTGGCGAACTTGCGCGTCTTCAGGTACGCCGCCGCCGCGAACGCCGCGGAGAAGATCTCCTCCTTCTCCACGGCGATGCCGAGCTGCTCGAACTTGTACACGTACTGCTTACGGCTCTTGTTGCTGTTGTTGGTGACGAACACCAGCCGCTTGCCCTGCTCGCGAAGCAGCGCGATGGACTCGCGAGCGCCGGGCAACAGCGTGTCGCCCTGCCAGATGACCCCGTCGCAGTCCATCACGATGCAGTCCACGTCCGCCAGACTCACGCCGTCATCCAGGAGCAGCGCGTCCGCGTTCGCGGGGAGCGCGCGGGGGGGGGGCAGGCGAGCGGTCGCGGCGCCTCGACGAACGTGACCTAATTTGTGCGCTTTCGCCGCCGACCCGGCGCCGGGCGACGGGGCGCGGTGCGCCCGCCCGAGGCGCGGGGGGGCGGTCGAGGCGACGGCCGCCGCCATCGTCCGAGTAGGCGTGGAGAGAAGACGCGTGTGCCGGCAGAGCGTGCGCGGCCGACGAGGCGCGCGAGGGGCTGTGAGGGGGGAGCTCTCGGAGGAGCGCCCGCCCGATGCGATGCCGCCGCCGCCGAAAGCCCGGAAACGCGCGAAAAACCGACACGTGCCGCGCGCCAAAACGAACGCCGGACGCGAAAAGGCGTCTTTTTTGGCGTCGATACGCGCGCGTCCGCGGCATACGCTTCATAGATTACACTACATACACTACATACACTACATACACTCCTTCACGCTCCTCCGCACCGCTCGTGCCAACCTCCTGACCCCCTCCTCGATGTCGTCTTCGTCCAGGTACGCGAAACACACGCGAACGCACCGCCCGCACGCCGCCGCCGCGTCGGGGTCGGCTTCGCCCGCCACGCACCTCCCCCCCTGAAGCGTCGCGACTTTCTCTTTCTTCGCCTCGAGCGCGAACGCGTCGACGTCGCACTTTTCGGGGAGCTCGATCCACGCGAAGTACCCTCCAGAAGGCACGCCGCGCATGCGCCACCCCGTCAACGCCGTCTCCTTTCCCACCGCGTCCGCCAAAAGAGCGGAAGCCGACGCGTACCGCCGCCGCAAAAAAGATAAAAACCTTTTTTGGTCCCCCGCGTTTATGACGTCCGTCGCGACGGACGCGGCGAGCGGCGAAACGCTCCCCCCGCTGGAGAGGTACCCGCGATCGGCGAGCGTGCGAATCAGCCCATGACCCGCCTCGATCCAGCCGAGGCGCATTCCAGGGGCCAAAATCTTGCTGAACGAACCCAAAGACACGACGCGCGAATCGACGGAGTCTTCGTCGATTCGCGCGTTTGCGTTTGCGTTTTTGTCTTCATCCTCCGCCGGCGACGAGAAATTGACTAATTGCTCATACGGATCGTCCATCTCGTCGGACGTCGTCCCCGTCGCCTCCTCCCGCCCCTCTTCCAAACACATCTCCCGCTCCACCTCCCTGAACCGCGGCGGCGGCGCGTCCTCGCCCTTGCCCCAGGAGAGCAGGTGGTACACCTCGTCGGCGACGACGTGAAAATCGTGCGCCCGCGCGAGCCGCAGTAAACGCTTCCTCTTTTCGAGACACATCGTGCCCGACCGCGGGTTCGAGTGCGTCGGCACGACGTACACCAGTCGCGGCCGCAAGCCGTTTTCGAGCCGTCGTTCCAGCGCGTCCACGTCGAAAGAACTGTCGTCGGTCGATGGTTCGCACGTCGCGCCGGCGACGCCGACGACGCGGAGCCCGCGATCGGCGAACACGTCGGCGGCGAGGAAATACGTCGGCGTCTCCACGACGACGACGTCGCCGGGTTTCGTCAGCGCCGCGCACGCGACGTCCAACCCGTGGCTCGCGCCGGCGACTAGAAGCAACTCCGAAGCGAGCACAACAGAAGAGTGTCTGTTTATGTCTTCATCGATAGTGTCGATATCGACAGTGCTATCGATAGGACGACCCGACCAGCTCGCGACTTCCGCGTACGCGTCCGAGAGAAACCTCGCGAGCGCGCCGATGGCCGCGGGGTCGCCTCGCCGAGCGACGTAGCTCATCGGCACGCGTGCGCTGCACACGTCCACCGACCCGTCGCTCGGCGCGACGAGACCGGCGGCCGCGCGCTCGAACGCGCGCGCGAGGATCGCGTTCGGCAACGCCGCGGGGTGCGGGTGCCCCACCGCGAGGTTCACCACGCCATCGGCCTGCCGCTTCAGCGACTGCCAATCGGAGACGTCGTCGCTCTTCGCGGATGACATCGCGGAGGACATCACTGTCGCGCTCGTGCGCGACCGCGAACGACACCGAACCGCGGCGCACGGGGCTCGGCGGCGCGGGTAACGCGCACGGGGTGTCGCGCGTGCCACCTCCGCGGCGTGCACGCCGCGCATTCGCGCTTTTGCGCGCGCGCGAGCTCGTTTCGCAGTTTTGAGAAATCCCGAATCTCAGATCTCATCCGGCGCGGCACGCACAACGTCGCGCGCGGGGCACGCCAGACACACACAACCACGCGCGCGGTGC
>Ga0209652_1001746_pt1 | contig 17522 bp, 15 predicted proteins | sample SaaInl74LU_5_DNA_FD_184641 | JGI IMG/M metagenome (GOLD analysis project Ga0209652, IMG submission 184641) | Marine microbial communities from expanding oxygen minimum zones in the Saanich Inlet - ESP_74LU_5_DNA (SPAdes) (version 2) | ecosystem: Environmental > Aquatic > Marine > Intertidal zone...
TTGGTAGATCGCCATGTCCGTCGTGACGTCCGCAAACAAGGTGGGACCCACCCAGTTGCCATCGGGGTAACCTTCAACTTGCACATTGCGACCATCGAGCAAACAGCGCGCGCCCTGCTCGACACCTTTTTCAATGAGGCCAAGTACTCGCTGATGTGCTGCTTTTGAAATAATAGGGCCGTAGCTGGCGCCCGCATCGTTCCAAACACCGGGTCGAGCTTTACTCATACGCTCTTTCAACTCCTCGACCCACTCGTACGAATCACCGACGAATACAGCGACCGAAATCGCCATACAGCGCTGACCCGCTGCACCCACCGAAGCGCCCACCAAAGCATTCAAAGTAGAATTGCGATCAGCATCGGGCATAATCACCATATGGTTTTTAGCGCCCATCATACACTGTGCCCGTTTGCCTGCAGCGGTGGCGGTTTGATAAATGTGCTCACCCACACGCGTCGACCCAACAAACGACACGGCTTCAACATCAGGATGCGCCAATATTTGATCGACCTGCTCCGCGCCACCGTGAACCATGTTCAACACACCTTTGGGCGCACCCGCCTCGATAAATAATTCGATGAGACGGATGGGAGTCAAAGGCACTTGCTCAGAAGGCTTCAGAACAAAAGTATTACCGCAGGCAATCGCTAAAGGGTACATCCACAGCGGGATCATGGCGGGAAAATTAAACGGCGTAATACCTGCCACCACGCCCAAAGGTTGAATATAGCTGTAGGTGTCGATTCCGCCAGCGACATTAGCAACCGTTTCACCCATCATGTTCGACGGCACGTTAGCCGCTTGCTCGACTACCTCGATTCCACGCCACACATCGCCTTTGGCGTCTTCAAAAGTTTTGCCCGTGTCGTTCGCTAGAATTTCACCCAGCTCGTCATGATATTCTTTTAACAGGGCTTGATAGCGCATCATAACCCTCGCGCGCTCTGCCACCGGGACCAAACGCCATGTCTCAAACGCCGCTTTGGCCGACGCCACTGCCAAATCCACCTCGGTCACTGTCGCCATTGGCACTTCAGCTAAGACCTGCTGGTTCGCTGGATTGATAACGGGCATAACCTGCTGAGACGCACTTTGAACGAACTCGCCGTTAATGAATAAAGGAACGCGCTTCATAATTTTTACTCTTTTAAACGTGACAGTGGCTAAGCTAACACGAGACTTGACCACCCGATATTACCGATCTTGGGAAATGCATGGACTATATTGCTCTTCTCGACTAATCTATCGAGATGAGCTCACCATCGCAATGGCCACTGCCGCCCAAGGGCAGCCGCATCGTCAGCCCAGCGTTTATGCTAGAGCGTTTGCAAGCACATGCGCTAAGTGAAGATCTATACCCCACCGCTCTGGGCTACTACCCTAGAGCCAAGGGCCACCGCATGCAACGCGCAATCCATGACGATTACCTGATCATATATTGCGTTGATGGCCGCGGGAAACTTACCACCAACCAGAACCAACACGATATCGAGGCCGGCGATATCATCGTACTCCCAAAGGGGCAAGCACACAGCTACAGGGCTTTAAGAAACAAACCCTGGACCATATTTTGGATTCACTATTTAGGCAACAAAGCACAGCACTTTACCGACTACTTGCTCCAACAAGCAAACTACCGTGTGGCCCACGTCACCAACCACCCGCAGCTGCGCTCGGCTTTTCAAGGCTTGCTCGACGTCGCTAGAACCGGCTATGACCTGAGTGCATTTTTAACCCTAGCCAATAGACTCAAACTACTGCTGACCGAGCTTGGACAGACGCGCTATCAACAAGCTGCACCGAAAGGCTTGGATCTAGAGGCCACGCAACAGCTGATGCGCGAACATCTCAATAGCCACATCAGTCTAGATGAGCTGGCACAAGCCGCTTTCTTATCAAAATTCCATTTTTCTAACCGCTACAAACGCCTGACGGGCTACCCCCCTATTCAGCACTTTTTGAACATGAAAATGGAATACGCTTGTGAATTGCTCGATGCCAGTACCTTTAGCGTGAAAGCCATCGCAGCCGAGCTGGGTTACAACGACCCACTGTATTTTTCTCGATTGTTTAAACGCACTATTGGCGTATCACCTTTGATCTACCGCAAGTCTGCGCAAGGTTAACCCAAAATACGGTTGTACAAACCCACCGTCTCGACATATTGTGCTGCGATCATCAGGAGAAAACCATGTATCAGTTCAGCGAACAATCTCGAGCATTTCAGACCCAATTGCAGCAGTTTATGAACCAGTATATCTATCCGAATGAGTCGACCTTCGAGCATCAACTCGCCACTGCAGACAACCGCTTCGCACCGGTACCCATCGTTGAAGAACTTAAACAAAAAGCCAAAGAACAGGGCTTATGGAATCTGTTTATCCCGCCCTCACATGGCGAGTACACGGACTTTGGTGGGCTAACCAACTTCGACTACGCCCCCCTGGCTGAAATAATGGGACGAGTCGCATGGAGTGCCGAGGTTTTCAACTGTAATGCCCCCGACACCGGCAACATGGAAGTGTTCATGAAATATGGCACCAAAGCGCAACAGGATCGTTGGCTCACGCCTTTACTTGCAGGCGAGATACGATCTGCCTACGCCATGACCGAACCTCAGGTAGCGTCAAGTGACGCCACCAATGTAGAACTCTCTATCGAAGCCGACGGGGATGAGTGGGTGCTGAATGGGCGTAAGTGGTTCATTACGGGCGCAATGTACAAAAAGACCGAAATTTTTATTGTGATGGGCAAGTCCGACCCAAACAACCCGTCGCGCCACCTGCAACAGTCTCAGGTATTGGTGCCCAAAGGCACGCCTGGGTTACATATTATCCGACCGCTGACCACTTTGGGCTACGACGACGCCCCCCACGGTCACGCTGAACTTCGCTTCGAAAACTGCCGCGTACCTAAAGACAACATTCTCCTTGGGGAAGGACGTGGCTTTGAGATCTCACAAGGGCGCCTCGGCCCTGGGCGCATGCACCATTGCATGCGTTTAATCGGCGCCGCTCAACGCGCGCTCGAAATTACCTGCCAACGCGTGACGCAACGGGCGACTTTCGGCAAACAGCTCGCCGAGCATCAATCAGTGCGAGAGGACATTGCCGATTGTTTTATCGACATCGAGACATCGCGATTGCTGGTGCTTAAAGCCTGTCACAAAATGGACGAAGTCGGTGCCAAAGATGCGCGCGATATGATTGCCGCCGCTAAAGTGGGCGTGCCACGCACCATTCAAAACGTATTGGATAAATGCATGCAAATGCATGGTGCCGGCGGTTTGACCGCCGATTACTTTTTAGCCGATGCCTTCAATTATGCGCGCTGGTGCCGCCAAGCAGACGGCCCGGATCAAGTCCACCAAATGGCCTTAGGTAAACAACTGATCAAACAATGGGGCTAAAAAGCGAGGCCGACGTGACGCTAAGGCGTCACGTCAACAAATAGTTTTTTAAGCGCTTCCGTCGTCGCGCAATCACTGACTCGCGCGAGGCTGGCAACCAGCTGTGTAACAAATCGATTATCGTCACCGCAAGCGGTAGGCACTAACGCATCCAATGCCATAAGCTTAGCGACATAAGCACTTGGTTCATGGTCGACACAGTGCTTCAGGCTGCCTGCAAGCGGGTCATTAATTGGGTAGGATGCGCCTTGCACCCCCTCACCGCGCAGGTGCGCCATCCAGCACGCCAGAGCCAGGACAGCAATCGGTGAATCCAAGCCTTGCCGCCTGCGATCAATGACCCCGCGCAACCAACGCTGGGGCACTTTCTGTGAGCCATCCATCGCGATCTGGGCTAGTTGGTGGTGCAAACTATTGTTCGCGAAGCGCTTGAGTAAGGCACGGCAATATTCGTCGAGATCGACAGCAACCTTAACCGTGACGCGAGCCTCGCCAAAATATGCCAGCACTAAGGCACGCAAGACTGGGTCGTTAACGGCCTGATCGACCGTAGAGTGTCCAAGCAAGAGCCCCGCATACGCTAAGAGCGAGTGTGCACCGTTAAGCAGACGCAACTTCATGGTCTCGTAGGGTTCGACGTCGTCAACCATGGTGACGCCATCAAGCTCCCAATCAGGACGTCCATTCGCAAAATTGTCTTCCACAACCCATTGCGAAAATTGCTCGGTCACGACAACAAGCGGATCTTGCTTACCGACCCAGCGCGCAGATTTCGCAATAGCCTCATCGGTCACGGCGGGCACAATGCGGTCGACCATGCTCGATGGAAAACTCATGGCCTGAATACCGTCTACCAGCTCTGGATAGTGCCGCTGGGCCAACAAACACACGGCGGTCTGAACACGCCTGCCATTGTGCGGCAGGTTATCGCAAGATAACACGGTGAAGGGTGCAAGCCCTTGAGCCGCTCGCGCGTGTATTGCAGCCAGCAGCAAGCCAGGGACCGATTTAGGCGCATCCAAGCTCTGCCAGTCAGCGGCAATCGCCGGATCCTCTTGGTTCAAGTCCTCGCCATTCGACAATAATCCATAACCCTTTTCGGTTACCGTTAATGTCACCAGGCGTGTTGCTGGGTCGATTAATCGCTGCACCAAAGCAGACTTATCGCTTCCCGCAAACAGGGTTTCACTTAAAACCCGCACGTTCGTCACTGTCGCCGCATCTTCCGACTCATAAGCCACAACCGGATAGCAGTGATCAGCGTCGTGAAGCGCATCGACAATCGCCTGATTGGAGCGAATATTGGCGGCGCAAATATGCCACGAGTCATCGCCGGTTCGATCGTAGTACGACTGCAAATACACCGCCTGATGAGCGCGGTGAAAAGCGCCCAAACCAATATGCACAATCGCGGGCACTGTTTTAGACATTATTAGACCGCGATTTTCTTCAGGGTAGACAGGGTGTGAATGACACCACGTAGCTCTGCCAGACCACGCATGCGTCCCGCATAAGAATAGCCGGGGCGAGTCGTATTGGCTTGCTGGTCGACATCCATGGTATGCCCGTGATCAGGACGCATTGGGATCGGTAGCCAGTTTCCTGATTGTGCACGACGAGCGTTCTCTTCATCGAGCAGCGCATCGACGATACCAACAATATCGTTGTCACCGTCCAAGTGCTCTGATTCCATAAACGAGCCGTCGGCTTCTTTCTTGATGTTACGCAGATGCACAAAGTAAATCCGGTCAGAGAAGGCTTTTACCAAACTGACGAGGTCTGCATCTGCGCGAGCACCAAAGCTACCTGCGCACATCGTGATGCCGTTTGCGCGGGTTTGCAAATGCTCAGTCAAACGTCGAGCGTCATCCGCAGTAGACATGACACGAGGCAAACCAAATAACGAAAACGGTGGATCATCCGGGTGGATCGCCATAACCACGCCGGCTTCTTCCGCGACAGGGATAACCTGGTCAAGAAATGCAAACAAGTGCCCGCGGTAGGTCTCGTCATCAAATTCTGCAAAACGTTCTATCGCGGCTTTTACACCCGCTCGATCATACGAGCCCTCGCCGCCGGGAAGCCCTGCGATGATATTGGTCTCTAGCGCCTGCACATCTTGCTCGGTCATTTGCGCAAAGCGTGCCTCTGCTTTCGCTAAGACCTCAGCAGTATAGGAAGTTTCGGCTCCCGAACGCTCCAGCACATAACGATCATAGGCCGCAAAATCGGTCATCTCAAATTTTAGCGCGACGCTACCATTGGGCAGTTTGTACGAGAGACTGGTTCGAGTCCAATCGACCACGGGCATAAAGTTGTAGCACACCGTGCGCACGCCGGCCTTGCCCAAATTACGCAGCGATTCTTTGTAGTTTTCGATCATACGCTCATAATCGGCGGTGCGTGATTTGATATTGTTGTGAACGGGAACCGATTCAACCACAGACCATGACAGACCGGCATCCTCTATGATTTTCTTACGCTCTACAATATCAGATAAGGGCCAAGCTTCACCGGTAGGAATGTGGTCCAAGGCTGACACAATACCGGTCGCGCCAGCCTGCCGTATTTGACTGAGAGTCACTGGATCGGAGGGACCGAACCATCGCCACGTTTCTAACATCGACTAATCCTTGCAACAGCGCACAATCGCGTTGCAAGGATTATCGGTCAAGTGGCCTTACCAATCAAGCAGTTTTATAAAATTCTTGTTTAGACCCCGCCAGCGCCAGGCTCGCGGTCAACGATTTGAGCCAACACACGCCCCAAATGCGAATGCATCGCCGAGCGCGCCGCATCCGCATCGCGCCGACGAATAGCCTCATAAATTTGACGATGATCCTCTACCGAAGGCTGGATACCACTTTGGCGCTGCTGTTCATGAAAGAACATGCTCATCGCTGTGGTCGTTCGCCACTCCCACAACCGCTCTATCATTGCGATCATGGCGCTATTTTTTGTCGCAAGCGCAATTAGGGTGTGAAATGCCTCATCCGCATCCTCATGTGCCGCTGATGCTTCGTTCTCCGCTGCCATATCGTCCAAAGCGCCAGCAATAAGCGCGAGGTCAGTATCGTTCGCTCTCTGCGCAGCTAGCGCTGCGGCCTCACCCTCAACAAAATAGCGTGCTTCGATCAACTCAAGCGGCCCCGGCGCATCGTCGGGCATGGTCTTACCACTAAGATCGGGCTGTTTAACGTAAACGCCCGACCCTGAGCGAATTTCTACCAAATCGGCAATTTCAAGGGCAATCATGGCCTCTCGAATCGTTGGTCGACTTACACCGAAGAGGGTCGCAAGATCACGCTCGGAAGGAAGCCGCTCACCCTCTTTAATCTCGCCACTGCGCACTTTTTCGGCCAACTGGTCAGCGACTCGCAGGTATAACCGTTCTTGCTTTATCGATTGTATTTTCATAGAGCTATTCATTGAGTTCCTGCTTCAATCATACCTGAAAATCGCCCAGTCCCTAAAGGTCTTACCGTAAGTTTGCGTAGAAATCTGGTCATGTGTTTTCAACTATTCTCATGCGCCAAGCCCCACTTGCACCGCCCTGACTCGATTGGAATCGAGGCATCAAATTTAGCCCAGACAATCACTGACCAGCACCCAGGCGCGCAGAAATACCCTCGGCTCTGCCCACTGATTCACGGCCGAACCATCTGGTCATGTGGCCTTACCGGCAGAGACTAGCCTACAGGGCCTCGAACTGCAAATGATTTTGCTCGTTTAGTGAGGCCAAAAAAAACCGCTGGCAGAGCGGTTTTGAGGAGCTGTTGGGCTAAACCTATTACAATCAGCCCGCGTGTTTCAAGCCACAACTAGGCGTCAGCTCAAAGTTAATGACCCGAGTTTTAGGATCAAAACCCACACAGTACACCTCGACCACTTGCGACAACTGGAAACGTCGAGTTGTTGACGTCAAGCTTGCGGTCCACTTATCGAAGCTGAACTTCTCTGGATCTTTGCGCAAATCAACAAAACCTTCTAAACCTGAATCGCTTAAGCGGGCAATAAAGCCACTGCTACTGATTTGTGCCACAAGGGCCTTTAATGGCGCATTGCGTTTAAAACCCGTAAGCTTTTTCAAATAGTTTGCAGCGAGCCAGCGCTCAGCAAAAATACAGGCCTCTCGCGCCGTTTGAATGCTTCCACTCAAACCATCCAAGACATCCTGATCGACGTTATTATTCGCATTTTGTCGAAGCAGCGATTTTATCTGCCTATGAACCAACAAGTCGGCGTATTTTCGCAATGGTGACGTGCAGTTGGTGTAAGCCGGCAACGCCATCCCCATGTGCGCACCGCCCACCGTATTGAGTGCGGCTCGGGTAAGCAGTCGATTCACCATTTGTCGCAGCGGCAGTTCATGTTCGCTGCTAGCAAGCGTCGCCATTATCCGGCGATAACCTTCAACGGTAGCCGGATCAACCTCGAGAAGTTCGGGCGCGAACCGCTCAAAAAATTGCTTCGCCTCGTCCAAGCGATCCACCCTGAAGCCACTGTGAGTGACAAAGGGGCCGCTGCCATGTCGCTCTAACATAAACTGCGCAGCGCAGCGATTAGCGACCACCATGCATTCTTCAACAAGCTTTTGCGAGGTTAGCTTTTCATTGGGCTCGATGGATTCGATCTGCTTCTGATCGTTTAAAACCCAGCGGAACTCTTGGCGATCTTCCATGACCAACTCATTTGCAGAACGCCGCTCACGTAATACGCGATACAACTGATACAAGGCTTCGACCGCTGAGGTGTGCATTACCGGATCTTCATTGTTGCCTGAAAGATAACGGTCAACCGCATAATAACTGAGCTTGCCATGCGACTTAATCACTGCTTCTATAAACTCAAATTGGGTTATTTCCCCATCGTTGTTTATATCGGCTTTTAACACTAATGCGGGCCGCGACTCTCCCTCAACCAAAGCGCAGGTTTGTTGCGCTAATAGCTCTGGCATCATTGGGATCACGTCACCATGAAAGTACACCGAGGTCGCCCTCGCGCGAATTGCCTGGTCTAAGTTTGAGCCAGGCTTAATGTAATCTGCCGGATCGGCAATCGCGACGTATAAAGTCCAACCTTCCGCCGTGGTTTCAGCATATAAGGCATCGTCAATATCTTGCGTCTTCGCCGCATCAATTGACACAAAACCCAATGCCGTTAGATCAACCCGCCCATCAAGAGCAATCCCCTCGGCGAGAGCCGCCTCAACTTCTTTTTGCAGCGAGGCGGGCCATTCATCCGCCAGCCCAAAGCTCGCTACGGCATAGTGGTTTTCTATACCGGGTGTCGAATGATTGCCGAGCACGCGCAAAACTTTGGCTTGGGGTTTCCCGTCTTTAATGGGATGGCGCAAGATGGCGCAACGGACGTGATCGCCCGCTTTGGCGCCATTACGGGCATGCGGAGGAACGAACAACCAGCGAGTTAAGGTGCCGTAATCGGGCTGCACAAAGAACGCTTTACCCTTGGTAACACAGGTCCCTACAAATTCACCCATAGAGCTATCAATGAGCTTTTCAATGTCGGCGATAGGCTTGCCTTCTCGGCCCGGATGAACGCACACGCGCGCGCGGTCACCTGGTAGTACTTTAAGCATTTCATCGGGCGGAACAAAAATTTCACGCCCATCATCCAGTACGGCAAAACCGTAGCGAGATTGAGTGCCTTTGATGGTTGCATCAACTCGCTCTTTTTCCGCCTCCATCTGCGATTTTAGGCCTTTAAGGCTGGCCAACGCATCTTTATCTAGCATGGAGAGCTTTTCACTAAAAAAGAAAAAGCATAACGGAAAAACATGAAGCTGTCAGTGATTATACGCGGCTTTACCGCAAATTAACGAAACCGTGATTTTCTTGTTGACACCAACCACCGCCCCACAGAGACTAATCTCGAATCTACTTGAAAAGGAACGCTGCATGCCGGTATCGCCCAAGCTTCGAGTCGAACCCACTCCTATCACGTCAACCCAGCGAAAAACCTACGTCCTAGATACCAACGTCCTGCTCCACGACCCCAACGCGATTACCGCCTTTAACGAACACCACGTGGTCATACCCATGACCGTTCTTGAAGAACTCGACGACATTAAAGACCGGCGCGACAAGACCGTTAGCCGTGAGGCACGCATAGCCATTAACCTCATCGAAAAAATCGTCGAGGGCGCCACCCCGGCCGAATTACAAGCAGGGGTTGAGATCCCTGGCTCCTCTGTCGTCGGCCCTCTCGGAAGCCTGTCGGTCTATGCCGACCAAATTATTGAAGATGATGGTGAGGTACCGTTTTTAAGTATCAAAGAGGCTCACAGCAACGACAACCGCATCATCAACGTTGCCTTGCGAATCCAAGCGGCCTCGGAAGAGAGTTTTGTGTGTTTGGTCACCAAAGATATCAATATGCGCATCAAAGCCAAAGGGTCGGGGCTTTTGCATGTTGAAGATTACCGCCGTGACAAAGTCCTCGACGACATTGATTTATTAGCGCGGGGCTGGACAAAAATTGAGGGCGATTTTTGGTCGAGTGTGGCCGAAGTCGAAACTCTGCGCGAGGGTGATACGACGCTGTATCGGGTGCCTCGCGAAGTATTACCCGAAGCCTACCCCAATCAATTCATCTACGATGATCAAGAGTTCATCGCCTGCGTAAAGCGCATGGACAGTGAGCACCTCTACCTCAGGGTCGAAGATCGCCATCACTTAATGAATCGTCAGTTCTGGGGTTTAACGCCGCGCAATCTAGAGCAAGCCATGGCCATGGCCTTACTCGACGACTCGAATATCGACATGACCGTACTGACAGGGCCTGCGGGTTCTGGAAAAACGCTTTTAGCACTTGCCTACGGCTTGCATGCGATTCTAGAAGGAGGCAAGTACAGCAAACTTATTGTGGCACGATCGACGCCACCCATTGCCGAAGATATCGGCTTTTTGCCCGGCACTGAAGAAGAAAAGATGGCGCCCTGGCTTGCCGCGTTTGACGACAACCTCGAGATCCTTCATGGTGGCGATGAATCCGCCAGCGGATCAATCGACTACGTCAAAGAGCGCGCCAATATTCAGTTTAAGTCTTTAAACTTTATGCGCGGACGCTCGTTCAATAATGCGTATATCATTATCGACGAAGCACAAGGACTCACTCAGTTCCAGTTGAAATCGATTATTACACGCGTTGGGTCAGATTCAAAAATCGTAGTGCTTGGCAACCTCGCCCAAATCGACAACAAATACATATCGCCACTCAGTTCGGGATTAACCTACCTAGTCGAAAAAAGTAAGGCCTATGCCCACGCCGGCATTATGACTATCGGCGGGATTGTGCGTTCGCGCCTGGCCGCTTTTGCAGAAGAACAGCTCTAAACGCACACAGGCTAAGGTGGCTTAACCCACCCTGGCCATACTTTCTAGCATTGCGGCCATTTGATTACGCACCACGTCCATCGCTTTGAGCGGCCGTACCATCACCTTAAAATCGGTGATTTTGCCTGCGTCATTCCAATGAATAATATCCACACCGTTCACATGAATACCCTCGAGCTCAAGCTTAAACTCTAGCATTGCATCATTTGGCCCAATGATTTCACGAACATAAGTAAATGACTCGTTCATCAACACATGAAAAGCCGCCGATAAATACGCGTGCGTAATCGCGCGCCCTTCCTGAGGTGAATGCACCACCGGCGAATGGAATACCACCTCGTCGGCCAACATCTCGTGCAAACCTTCACTGGTATGATGTTTGGCAAGTGCATGCCAACGCTCGATAACCTCACTCATATTGATCCTTATTATTTATATCTAACAGCGGTGATCCATTTCAGTATGCGAGCAAGCAGACGCTAAATCGTCAAAACGATCCAACTTATTAAATCGAATCATAGATTGGATCTCTTGCACATAGTCTTCGCCACGCGTCGAATAGCGGGTCAACCCTTCCGCCAACTCGACGCCTTTGGGGCCGCTCAATCGCTTACGCTCTTGCTCTCGAATACCGCGCAGCTCGCGATAGGCATCACCGGTATTGAGGTTATGCACATACGCTATAACGGAGTCCCGATAGGTCGCAAACGAGCGAACCTCATACGCTTGCCCCGCTGGACGACCTTTAGGCACCATGCCACAACCCAGGGTAAAACACCATTGACCAAACAAAGCTTTGCCCTTGGTCGCGAAACGAGACCGCCCCCAGTTGCTCTCGTTGGCCGCTTGGGCCAGCAACAAACTGACGGGCACGACATCAACGCGGCGCAACAGTGTTTGCATATCACTCGGATCCACATCGTAGCGCTCTGCCAGTCGTTTCAAGAAACGCCGATCCCACCAACCTACACTGTCTTTGGATTCTGCAATAGACAAAAGCCGGCTTCGATCTTCTAGAATGCTCGTGTTTACCTTCGCGGCGATCGGCTGAAGATAATCAAAAAAAGCTGTTTTACGAGCTTGCACACTCTCGATAGCTGCAAAATCGGGCGGAGCGTGCTCGCCTGCAACGCAACTGGCCAACGAACTCAACAGCAAACCGACTAGCCAAAAATGGCGTTTGAATACGGGACTCATAATGATTTCATTTTTGTGTTTTCTTGAATTCTAACCTGCGGTAGCGCGCAACCCGACTATTTTTTGCGGGAATTTTGACCTTCACGCTAAGAAAACATAGTCTTGTTGCCATTGCGATTGGGCCCCGGAGATGACACAAACCATGGATACGCAGCGCTACACCGACCACATTTTTTGCATTGACACCGACTACGTTTCACCGGGTATCGCTTGCGCGTACATTGTACAAGATGGGGAGGAATGCGCCCTTATCGAAACCGGCACCGGCCCTGCCCTATCCGCTATGAAGGAACGCATTAGCGATTTAGGGCTGTCTCTCGACCAATTCAGCGCCGTTATCCCTACCCATGCGCACCTAGATCATGCCGGCGCCGCTGGGCATTGGATTGAGGCCATGCCCAATGCCAAGCTCTACTGTCACCCCAAAGCTGCGCGCCACTTAATCGACCCCTCGCGTCTCGAGGCCTCCGCTCGCGGCGTCTACGGAGAAGCCTTCGACGCACTCTATGGGCAGTTGATACCGGTACCAGAGAATCGAGTCGTCATTTTAGAAGATCACGATTCAGTAGAGGTGGGTCAGCGCAGGCTCAGCGCCTATCATACCCGCGGCCACGCGGACCACCATCTTTGCTTGTGGGACGAGCAAAGCCGTGGCTGGTTTACAGGCGACACCTTCGGCATTTGCTATCCCCACATGCAAACAGGGGATTGGCCTTTTGCCTTGCCGGCAACAACCCCCACCCAGTTCTTGCCATCTTACTACCAAGAATCTATCGATATCATCGCCGGCAAAAAGCCCCTGTGGATTTACCCTACCCATTACGGCCGTATTCCCTTTGACGTGCGAACAGCTCAAAGCCTAAAACAACAAATTGGCGCCTATGCCAACATTAAGGATATCGAGCTCGCAGCCGAAGAACTACAAAACATTACCCTGCACAACCTAACCCAGACTTTAAGTAAGCCAGAGGCAGCGACGGTATTACAAAATCTTAGCCAAGATTTGGCCTTGAACGCACAGGGCGTGATGTACCGATTAGCGAAACTGGGGCGCTAGCGCAAAAATATTTAAATTTTCAGAATTAAACGCATTCCGAATTCACCGCAGTCCTGAGAAAGTCGATATACTTGCTCTCTACGTGGTACCAGCGGATTTGATTATGTCGCCTTTTATTTTGTTTCAGCGCCTATTACCCCAACATCTATTGTCTCGATGGGTGGGGAGTCTTGCCGAACTTAAACGCCCAAAATGGCTTAAAAATGCCTTGATCAAAGCTTTCATTAAACGCTACAAGGTCAATATGGAAGAGGCCTTCGCGCCCTACCCCGAAGCCTACGTCAACTTTAACGAATTTTTTACCCGAGCCCTAAAACCCGGTGCTCGTCCCCTAGCGATTGCCGATGTGTTGAGTCCAGCTGACGGTGCTTTTAGTCAGGTCGGCAAAATCAACCGCGATCAGATCTTTCAAGCCAAAGGCAAATCGTTTACCACCACAAGCCTACTGGGTGGCAACGAACACTGGGCCGAGTTATTCCAAGATGGCGACTTCGCCACTATTTACCTAAGCCCGAAAGACTATCACCGTATTCACATGCCCATACAGGGTACGCTACTGGCGACTCGATACATCCCCGGCGACCTTTACTCGGTAAACCAAACCACGGCTGAAAATGTCGACGGCCTGTTTGCTCGCAACGAACGCTTGGTGTGCCTGTTCGATACCGAAGCCGGCCCCATGGCCGCCGTCTTAGTGGGCGCGATGATCGTAGCGGGCATCGAAACGGTCTGGGAAGGCCAAGTGGCACCCCCTGGCGCGCACGTTATCACCCGACATTACGCCCAGCCAGCGCCGAACGTAGAACTCAAGCAAGGAGATGAATTAGGCCGATTTAAACTCGGCTCGACTGTCATTTTACTGTTCGGCAAAGATCAAGTTGCTTGGGAAACCTGGTGCCAAGCCAGCAATGATATCCGCATGGGCGAGTGTATTGCCTCAAGAATTAACGTCTAAACCGGCCGGTCGGCGTCTAATGCGTCGACCAATATTTGATAACTACGAAATCTGGCCTCGCTGATACGCCCCTCACCAACCGCCGCATTTAGAGCGCAACCCGGTTCGGCCTCGTGCTTGCAATCACGAAAACGGCAAGCCCCCAAAAACGGCGCAAACTCCCGGAAACCCTGTTCTAACTCGGCGCGGCTCATATGCCATAAACCGAACTCGCGAATGCCGGGTGAATCGATCAATACGCCACCGGTGGGCAAATGGAACAAACGCGCCGTAGTCGTCGTGTGCTGCCCTTTTTGATTGTATTGCGACAGCTCGCTGGTGCGCAGTGCTGCCGCTGGCAACAATGAGTTTACAAGGGAGGATTTACCGACTCCAGATTGCCCAACAAACACACTCACGCGATGTTGCAAAACCTGGACCAAAGCCGATAAATCGGCGCGATTCGCACTGCTTTGCACCACTCGATAACCCAAGGCCCGATAGGGCTCTAGCACGGCATTCGCTGTATCTCTTAACTCGGGCTGGTTCAGCAAGTCAGTCTTATTCAGCAGCAGCAAAGGTTCAATTCCCGCGGTTTCTGCTGCCACCAAATACCGATCAATCAGGTCCGCATAGGGCGTAGGTTGCGGTGCAATCACGACCACAACTTGGTCAATATTCGCGGCAACGGGTTTTAGTCCAGTATAAGGGTCCGGGCGCTTCAATATGGTGCGGCGCTCGTGCAAAGCCACCACGACGCCTGCGTATTCGCCAGCGCAAAACACCACTCGGTCGCCCGTGACTAAAGCCGGTAAATTAGCCCGGATAAAACAGCGCTGCCGCTCACCGTTTGTGCCCTCCACCTCCACTTGGGTACCAAAATGCGAGATGATTAGACCTTCTTGTTCTTCGCCTAGCTCACCGCCAACGAGTAATTCGTCGGCTTTGCTGTCACGTTTCTGCGAGCGCTTACTGCGCTCATCTTGAATCTTTTGAATTCGCCACGCTTGCTGCTTGGTTAATTTTCGCTTGCCCACCGCTTGTAACCGCCTATTGCGCCGAATCTAACAGGTCAACATTTTTTCACGATAGTAACGCAGCTCTTCGATCGACTCGCGAATGTCATCAAGAGCCAAATGCGCGCCTTTTTTCAAAAAGCCATCGGCAATCGCAGGCGCCCAGCGCTGGGCCAAAATCTTTAAGGTACTGACATCTAAATTACGATAGTGAAAGTAGGCTTCCAATTCGGGCATGTGCCGCGCCATAAAGCGGCGATCTTGGCAAATTGTATTTCCGCACATGGGTGACTTTCCCGCTGGTACCCATTGCTCAAGGAAAGCAATAGTTTCGAGACTGGCCGCATGCTCGCCTATAACACTGGCACGCACTCGGCCCACTAAACCCGAGGCCGTGTGGTGCGTGGTATTCCATTCGTCCATACCCGCCAGAATGGCATCGGACTGATGAATGGCAATTACCGGGCCTTCGGCCAAAGTATTCAATTCGCTGTCGGTGACAATCGTTGCTATCTCTATAACCACGTCTTTATCGGGCTCAAGACCTGTCATTTCCATGTCTACCCAAATAAGATTTGAATCTGAAACCATGAACTATCCCGCTTAAAGTTGCTGCTCGCGCCAATGATGAGTGGAAATCCGTATCTGAAGCAAGTCTTTACGAAAAGACTCGCTGATACAGATTCACAATTTCCTCAGCAGACGGCACACGAGGATTATTATTCGGCGAGCCAGACGCTAAAGCCTGCTCTGCCATCAAGGTTAAATTCGCTCGCCAGCTATCGGGGTCAATACCGTAACTCGCGGGCGTTGGCACACTTAAATCCGAGCACAAACGACGCAAACCACTGATCAGTGCATCACATGCGGTTGAGTCATCGCTGTCTTGGGCTGCGAAACCCATATGCCGAGATGCGATAGCATAGCGGGCTTGAGCACCTGGCACTGACCAGGCGGTAATCTCTGGCAGCAGCATGGCATTACTTAACCCGTGCGGCACATGGTAGTGTGCGCCGATAGGGCGGCTCATCCCGTGAATTAACGTCACCGAGGCATTCGCAAAAGCAACACCGCCTTGAGTTGCAGCCAACATCATCGCCTCGCGAGCTTCACGATTGCTGGGGTCGGCGCATGCTTTGGGCAAATAGGTCACCACCGAACGCATGGCATCTAAGGCGATTGGGTCGGTAAACGCATTGGCTTTAAGACTCACAAAGGCCTCTAGGGCGTGGCACAGGGTATCTAGGCCTGTGTCCGCAGTTAAACGATAGGGCATTTCCACCGTCAGCTCATAGTCGACCAGCGCCGCAACTGGCATCAGCGCCAAACCTACCCACAGCATCTTTTCCTGCGTTTCGGTGTCGGTTATTACCGCAAATTTGGTGGCCTCAGAACCGGTTCCCGCCGTCGTTGGGATCGCGATGATCGGCAAGCCGGAATCTAAAGCGAAGGGTACTTTGTATTGCCGCATGGGCTCAGACCGCCCTTGCATCGCAGCCATTGCTTTTGCCGTATCCATGGAGCTACCGCCCCCGATAGCGATGAGACAATCGTAATCCTTTGCCGTCAACGCCGACAAACCGGCCCGCACCGAATCGGTGGTTGGGTCGGGCACGCAGTCAGCAAAAACATCGGCAGCAACATCAAGATCAGGCACTGTACCGACAATCGCATCAAAAAACGGACGCGAACGAATAAATGGATCAGTCACAATTAAGGGCTTTGACAGCCCCAACTGCGCGAGGGTCGCTACTAGCTCCTGGCTTGCACCGCCTCCAACGCGGAGAATTCTGGGTAAATTCAACTGACTGATCACCGCCCTTGGCTCCTTACTCGATCCCGATCAGATGGACTTCAAATATTAAAGCGGTGTTGGGTGGAATCACACCACCAGCACCTTGCTCACCGTAGGCTAAATGCGGGGGAGCAAACACCCGCCATTTGTCACCCACAGACATCAGCTGCAAAGCTTCGGTCCACGCAGGAATAACCTGAGTCACACCAAAGGTCGCTGGCTCGCCTCGTTGCACCGAGCTATCAAATACCGAACCATCGACAAAAGTACCGTGGTAGTGCACTACGACGGTGGAATCAGTGGTTGGAGTCGCGCCATCGCCCGATTCAAGCACCTCATATTGCAAACCCGATTCGGTGCTCGTTACACCCTCACGCGCTGCGTTTTGGGTCATAAACTGGTCTGCAATAGCGCTTTGCGCAGCACTTTGCTCGGCCTGCGCCGCTTGTTGCTTGACTTGAACAGATTGATACGCTGGGTTCAATTCTGAGTCAGGCAGCTTGCTAGCGCCATCAGTAAACCAATCACGAATACCCGCAACTACCGCATCGATGTCCATACCGTCGAATTGATTTTTACGTAATTGATCGCCAAACTGCAGGCCAAAGCCATAGCTAACCTTTTGTTCATCGGTGGTAAATTCGGTGTGCTCGCTCATGGTCTCTCCCCTGTTCTAAGAACCCCACACCTTAACAGCTGGATTCCTTTGTGGCGAGACAGAAGCGCTAATCAGGGTCAAAAAGTAAGACTTCTACG
>Ga0209652_1001748_pt1 | contig 17499 bp, 16 predicted proteins | sample SaaInl74LU_5_DNA_FD_184641 | JGI IMG/M metagenome (GOLD analysis project Ga0209652, IMG submission 184641) | Marine microbial communities from expanding oxygen minimum zones in the Saanich Inlet - ESP_74LU_5_DNA (SPAdes) (version 2) | ecosystem: Environmental > Aquatic > Marine > Intertidal zone...
CGTGCGGCCCGCCCCGACAAACACAGGCTCTGGCACCGTCATGCGGGTGTCGTCGAACTACTACGTCACCGTCATGTTCACCACCGGTTCGGCGCTGGACGATACCCTAGCGGTGCGGCAGGTCGAACAGTTTGTCGACCGGGACTTTTACGAAGCGGCCACGATCCGCGACCGCATCAGCCTGCGTTACCTGCCCGATGATCCTGAACGGATCGAACTGGTCGCAGGCGGAATGCAATCCAACAGCAATGCTGCCGGTTGGGTGGCGCTGGGGATGGTTGCCCTGTCTGCCCTGCTGGGTTGGCTGATCTGGACGCAAGCGGCCAAGGTGCATCGGTTCAAGACCCTTGGCACCCCGGTTCTCGCCACGATTGCGGCTGTCGCGGTGCAAAACAGCTGGACCATCCTGACGCTGACACTGCCCGACGGGCGCGAGGTCAAGGCCCTGCCGATCAAACCCAGCCGCCCCGATCTGGTCGAAGGTGCCACGATCACCGTTCTGTCAGAGCCGGGCATGCCCGGACAGGTCATGCTGCCTCCAAACTGATCCCTGCCGATCCCGGCGATTCAGGGCGGCAGTTGCCCAACCCAGACTTTTCAATACCCCGATCCCCGGCTATGAACGCGCCATGGATATTCTTGACAAGATCAAAGCTTACAAGCTCGAAGACGTCGCCGCCCGCAAGGCCGCCGTCCCCCTGTCCGAAGTCGAGGCCGCGGCCCAGGCCGCGCCCGCCCCGCGTGGCTTTGCCGCCCGCCTCCAGCAGGCCGCAACCGAAGGCTATGGCCTGATCGCCGAGATCAAGAAGGCCAGCCCGTCAAAGGGGCTGATCCGGCCCGACTTTGACCCGCCCGCCCTGGCGCAGGCCTATGAGGCTGGCGGGGCGACCTGCCTATCGGTTCTGACCGACACCCCCTCGTTTCAAGGGGCCGACAGCTTTCTGACAGCGGCCCGCACGGCCACCAGCCTTCCGGCGCTGCGCAAGGATTTCATGTACGACACCTATCAGGTGGCCGAGGCCCGCGCCCTGCATGCGGATTGCATCCTGATCATCCTCGCCTCTGTTTCAGACACCCAGGCGGCCGAGCTTGAGGCCGCGGCCTTTGAATGGGGCATGGACGTCCTTCTGGAGGTGCATGACCGGGCCGAGTTGGACAGGGCAACCCTACTCAAATCGCCCCTGATGGGGATCAACAACCGCAACCTCAAGACGTTTGAGGTCACACTGGACACGACCCGCACATTGGCCCGGCATGTCCCGTCGGATCGGATGATCGTCGCGGAAAGCGGGCTTTACACCCCCGGGGATCTGGCTGATCTCGCCCGCTATGGCGCCCGGACCTTTCTGATCGGGGAAAGCCTGATGCGTCAGGACGACGTGGCCACTGCGACCCGCACCCTGCTGGCCAACCCCCTGATGGGGGCCGGACAATGAGCCTCAGCCACTTCGACCCCTCGGGCCAAGCCCATATGGTCGATGTGTCGGACAAGGCCGTGACCGCCCGGATCGCGGTTGCAGAAGGCCACGTCCGGATGGCGCCAGACACACTGGCGCTGGTCACGGCCGGAACGGCGGCCAAGGGCGACGTGCTGGGCATTGCCCGCGTGGCCGGCATCATGGCGACCAAGAAGACGGCCGAGCTGATCCCCCTGTGCCACCCTCTGCCGATCACCAAGGTCACTCTGGACCTGACCGCCGACCCCGACCTGCCCGGCGTCCGTATCAGTGCCACGGTCAAGACCACCGGCCAGACCGGGGTCGAAATGGAGGCGTTGACGGCAGTATCGGTCGCTGCGCTGACCATCTACGACATGCTCAAGGCCGCCGAAAAGAGCATGGAAATCGGTGGGGTCCGCGTCACCCTCAAGGATGGTGGCAAATCAGGTCGCTACGAGGCTGGCCAATGATCACGGTAGAAGAGGCGCAAGCGCTTTGCCTGTCGGGCCTTGAACCGCTTTCGCAACAGGTGATCCCCCTGACAGAGGCCGCTGGACGGGTGTTGTCGGCCTCGGTCCGGGCCAGCCGGGCGCAGCCGCCCTTCGCCGCTTCTGCCATGGACGGCTACGCCATCGCCGCCAGCGCCATCCGGCCCGGTGCCCAGTTCACCGTCGTGGGCGAGGCTCCCGCAGGACACGCTTGGCCCGGTCGCCTGCAATCCGGTCAGGCCCTGCGTATCTTTACCGGCGCCCCGGTCCCCGAGGGGGCCGATGCCGTGGTCATACAGGAAGACGTGACGCGTCAGGGCAACTCGATCACACTTGGCGACCACCTCGGGACAGGTTTGAACATCCGGCCCGAAGGCGCTGATTTTAAATCCGACTTTCAGCTTGAGGCACGTCAACGCCTTGGCCCCGCACATCTGGCCCTGCTGGCCGCGATGAACATCGGCGACGTGCCGGTCAGCCGCCGCCCTGCGGTCGCGATCATCGCAACCGGGGACGAACTGGTGATGCCCGGCGGGCATCCCCGGCCCGATCAAATCATCGCCTCTAACCTTTTTGCCCTCAAGGCGATGCTGGAGGCCGAAGGGGCCACGGCGCGACTGTTGCCCATTGCCGGCGACACCGCCCCGGCGCTGGACCAGGCCCTTGACCTTGCCGCGACGGCTGACCTCGTGCTGACCATCGGCGGGGCTTCAGTCGGTGACCACGACCTTGTCGGGTCGACGGCGGCCCGGCGCGGCCTTGATCTGGCGTTTCACAAGATTGCCATGCGACCTGGCAAACCCCTGATGGCGGGCCGCTTTGGCGCAACCCCGTTCCTTGGCCTGCCCGGCAACCCGGTGTCGGCCATTGTCTGCGGACACCTTTTCCTTTTGCCCATGGTCCGCCGGATGATGGGGCTAGACGATGTCCTGCCCCCGGTTCTGACCGCACGGCTGACCGATGCGCTTGGCCCCAACGGCCCAAGGGCGCATTACATGCGCGCGCGGATGACCGAAGGCCCCACGGGGCGCGAGGTAACACCCTTTGACCGGCAGGACAGTTCGCTGCTGACCGTGCTGTCCGAGGCCAACTGCCTGATGATCCGCCCGATCCAGGACCGTGCCCGCGAGGCGGGGGAACCGGTGCAAGTCCTGCCAACCTGACCTCTTGCCCCCGTTGTTGACACAAAACGAGAACAGGGATAGAACATTATCGTAACGCGCAGCAGGCGCGAAGCGGTTATGAGGCGGTGACATGCTGACGAAAAAGCAACTCGATCTTCTGGAATTCATTCACAACCGGGTGCAACGCGATGGCGTCCCCCCCTCTTTCGACGAGATGAAGGAGGCGTTGGACCTGCGCTCAAAATCCGGAATCCACCGGTTGATCACGGCGCTGGAAGAACGCGGGTTCATCCGCCGTCTGGCCCACCGGGCCCGCGCGCTTGAGGTGGTCAAGCTTCCTGACAGTATGACCGGCAAAGGCTTTACCCCCCGCGTGATCGAAGGCGACGCCCCCCGGCGCGCCCCTCAGCCCCGTAACGCCTACCCTGTCGAGGCGGCTGGCGCGATCGAGCTTCCGGTCATGGGCCGGATCGCCGCGGGTGTCCCGATCGAGGCGATTTCAGAAGTGTCGCACAATGTGTCGGTGCCACAGTCGATGATCGGGTCCGGCGACCACTACGCGCTTGAGGTTCGCGGAGATTCGATGATCGACGCGGGTATCAACGACGGGGATATCGTCGTGATCCGCGAGACCTCTACCGCCGAAACCGGGGATATCGTGGTGGCCCTGGTTGAGGATCAGGAAGCGACGTTGAAACGGTTGCGCCGCCAGAACGGCATGATCGCGCTCGAGGCTGCGAACCCGGCCTATGAAACCCGGCTGTTCCGCGACGATCAGGTCAAGGTGCAAGGCCGCCTTGTCGGTCTGATCCGCACTTACTGATCCGCACTTACTGAGCGTTGCGCCAAAGGGCGGCCATCAGGCCGCCCCTACCGTCTTGCCAAGCCCATGCCCCAACTCGAGATCCGGTCCAAGGCCGGTTTCCTGTCCGGTCTGCGACTGTGTTAATCTCAAGCACACCCTCGACAAGCCGTCCGGCCAGGGCGCCGGTCTCGCGCAGGCGGCGGATGTCATAGACCTCGCAAGGGCGTGAGCCTTCAACTTCAACATTGGCAATAAGCAGATCGGCCCCGTCGCAGCCTTCAAGCCTTGCCAGCGCTGTGATGCCGGACACCTGCAGGACATGCGTCCCGCCGATTACGGCCCGGCTGACCCGATCCTGCTGCCCAAAGCCACCCGGGGTGGCCGCCTCTTCCTGTGTGGTCAGCACACCATCGTTCTCAAGCCAGATCCCGGCCGCAAATCCGTCCCCCCGTGGTTTGGAAAGGCTACGCCCGGGTTCTGCCATGACCCCGATCAGGCCGCCGCTGTCTGCCACCAGCAAATCCGGCCGCGATGCCCCGACCCAGAGCGCGGCAGCCACCAGAACCGGCAGCGCCCCGATCCAGCGCAGCCGACCCTGCCATAGGATCAGCGTCAAGAGGCCCAGCGTCAAAAGAGGGAGCATGGCGTCAGGGGGCCGCACAACCGCTGACATGGCACCGGGGGTGGCCGCGACCTCGCTGGCCACGAACAGGATCCAGCGCGATCCAGTTTCGATCATCCAAAGAGCTGGCTGTTCCAGACCCAATGGCCCCAGAATGGCCAGGATCACCGCCCCCGGCATCACCATCATGCCCATGGCAGGGACGGCCAGCAAATTGGCTACCAACCCGTAGTGGGCCACCCGGTTGAAATGCGCTGCCGCATAGGGCGCGGTAGCGGTTCCGGCCACAAGCGACGACAACAACAATAGCGCCCCCGGCACGATCACCCACCGCATCAAAGGACGGTCGCCCCGATAGACCGGGGTCCGCTGAAACACAAAGATCAGCGCGACAACCGCGGCAAATGACATCTGGAAACCGGGGTTTATGAGGCTTTCGGGTCGTAGCCCCATGACGACAAGTGCCGCGATGGACACCGACCGCAGGCTAAGCCCCCGCCGGTCCAGAAGGACGGCAACCAGCATCACGGCGACCATGACAAAGGCCCGCTCTGTCGGGACATCGCCCCCGGCCAGTGCAAGGTAGAAGGCGGCGGCAGGCAGGGCCATCAGGGCTGCGATCTTCTTGGCATCGAACCGTAGGGCCAAGGGGGGGATCATGGCGGCACCGATGCGGACCAGCCCAAAGACAAAACCCGCCAGCATCCCCATATGCATCCCCGAGATTGAGACCAGGTGGTAAAGGTTGGCCGCCCGCATATCGTCATTGGCCCGCCCGGACAGACCCGATCTGTCCCCTGTCATCACCGCCGCCGCATAGCCCCCCGCGTCGCCCGGTATCCTCGACCGGATCGCAAGGCTAAGTCGGCTCCGCAAGCGGTCCACCGCGAGGTCAACCCGCCCCGCCTCAACAGGCGCCAGCGCGAGAACCGGATTTCGCGTGTATCCCACCGCCCCCAAGCCGCCAAACCAGGCCATCCGGCGAAAGTCGAAGTCCCCCGGTTCGGCCGGGCCATTGGGCGGCGACAGATGGCCGGTGGTCATCACCCAAAGGCTTGGTTGCGGGTCGATCCAGTCCTGCTGACCATATAGCGACAACCGAACCCGGTCCGGGGTGCGTCCCGGGCTCATCCGGTCCAGCACCACATGATCCAGCGTCAGCCGCACCGCATCCTTGGCGGACCGGTCGATCGCGACGATCCGCCCCTCGATCGGACCATAGTAGCGAAAGCCAAGGACAGGCGCCGCCACCATCTGCGCCCGCAGCCCGGTCAGGCAAAAGCCCGCAATGACCAGCACAAGCGCCAGCAAGACGGGAGACCAGACCGCCCCGACAGGCCGGACAAGCGCCAGCAAAACCACGGCCAGTGCGGCAAGGACAAGATAGTCCGCGACAACCGGCTCGACCCGCAGGGCAAAGTAGAGGCCGATGCCTGTCCCGATGCAGACAGGGACCCAGCCAAACAGGTGTCCGCGCTGTGCAAGGCTTGCCTTGGCGATTTGGGTCACCAGCCACACTTGTCCTTGGACCCCGCAAACAGTATCTCCTGCCCTCAGGATTTATGCCCGTCAGGGTGAACGAAAGGTTAACCTTGCCATGTCCACCGACCGGCCCGTCGTCACCCGCTTTGCCCCATCGCCCACTGGGGCGCTGCACATTGGCGGGGCCCGGACAGCCCTTTTCAACTGGCTGTTCGCCCGGCGACACGGTGGAACCTTTTTGTTGAGGATCGAGGATACCGATCGCGCCCGCTCAACCCCGGAAAACCGGCAGGCGATCCTTGACGGTCTGGGCTGGCTCGGGCTGGACTGGGATGGTGAGCCGATCAGCCAGGCCGCAGGCGCAGAGCGTCACGCAGAGGTGGCCCATCAGATGCTGGCGGCTGGCACCGCCTACAAATGTTTCTCGACCCAGGATGAGATCGAGGCCTTTCGCGAGGCCGCGCGCGCGGCCGGAACGTCGACCCTGTTCCGCTCTCCCTGGCGGGATGTGCCGGCAGATCAGCACCCGGACGCGCCGTTTGTGATCCGGGTAAAGGCCCCGCGCGAGGGCACGACAACGATTCATGACGCGGTGCAGGGCGACGTGACCCTGTCCAATGACCAACTAGACGACATGGTCCTTTTGCGGTCGGACGGGACGCCTGTCTACATGCTGGCCGTCGTGGTGGATGACCACGATATGGGCGTGACCCATGTGATCCGGGGCGATGACCACCTGACAAACGCCTTTCGGCAGGGTCTTATCTATAGTGCGATGGGCTGGGACGTGCCGGTCATGGCCCATATACCGCTGATCTTTGGCCCCGACGGCAAGAAACTGTCCAAACGCCACGGCGCCACCGGTGCCGCTGAATACCAGGCGATGGGCTATCCGGCAGCCGGAATGCGCAACTACCTGACCCGCCTTGGCTGGAGCCATGGGGACGCCGAATTCTTTACCGACGAACAGGCTCGCAACTGGTTTGATCTTGAGGGGATTGGCAAGTCGCCAGCCCGTTTCGACCTCAAGAAACTCGAGAACCTTTGCGGCCAGCATATCGCCATTGCCGACGATGCTGCACTGCTGCATGAAATCCAGGCTCATCTTGCCGCCATCGGTGCGCCGGCCTTGACCGATGCCCAGAATGACGGGCTTCTAAGGGCTATGTACTGCCTGAAAGAACGGGCAAAGACCTTGCCGGAACTCCTTGAAAAGGGACACTTTGTCCTGACATCGCGTCCAATTGTTCCGGACGAGAAGGCCGCCGCTCAACTTAATGATGTATCCCGTGGTATACTGACTGAATTGACGCCGCAGTTGCAAAATGCTAGCTGGGAGCGCATCACCCTGGAGGGGATCGTGACAGCCGCCGCAGAAGCGCGGGGGCTTGGTCTTGGCAAGCTGGCCGGCCCTCTTAGGGCAGCACTTGCCGGGCGCAGCGTCTCTCCCAGTGTCTTTGATATGATGCTTGTCCTTGGCCCCGACGAGTCCGTCGCCAGGTTGCAGGACATGGCAGACTGAAACACAGTCGTAATCTTTTGCCCTTAGCGAAGGAGGCGACCAAATAGCACCGCCGGGCAGGTCCCGGACGGTGGTCCGCAGAAGGGGAGACGACATGGCTGACACGACCAAGACCGCCACTCTGACGATTGACGGGGCTTCTTTCGAATTGCCGATCCACAGCCCGACCAGCGGCCCAGACGTCATCGATATCCGCAAGCTTTACGCACAGGCTGGCGTTTTCACCTATGATCCGGGTTTCACATCGACCGCAGCCTGCGACTCGACCATCACCTTTATCGACGGCGACGAAGGTATCTTGCTGCACCGGGGCTACCCCATCGACCAGTTGGCCGCCAATTCGCATTACCTCGAAGTGTGTTACCTGCTGCTTTACGGTGAGCTGCCGTCGGCCGCCAAGCTTGAAGAGTTCGAAAGTCTGGTGACCCACCACACCATGATCCACGAACAGATGCACAACTTCTTCCGCGGGTTCCGCCGTGATGCCCACCCGATGGCCACTATGGTCGGAGTGGTCGGCGCGATGAGTGCGTTTTATCACGACTCGACCGACATCAACGACGCCTGGCAGCGCGAGGTCGCCTCCATCCGCCTTATCGCCAAGATGCCGACGATTGCGGCGATGGCCTACAAATACTCCATCGGCCAGCCTTTCGTGTATCCCAAGAACGACCTCGACTATGCGTCGAACTTTTTGAACATGTGCTTCTCGGTTCCGGCCGAGGAATATCAGGTCAACCCGATCCTGAGCCGGGCGATGGACCGGATCTTTACCCTGCACGCCGACCACGAACAGAACGCTTCGACCTCTACGGTGCGTCTGGCCTCGTCTTCGGGGGCGAACCCCTTTGCCTGTATCGCCGCTGGCATCGCGTGCCTTTGGGGCCCTGCCCACGGCGGCGCGAACCAGGCCGCCCTTGAAATGCTGCGCGAGATCGGGACGGTTGACCGCATTCCCGAATACATTGCCCGCGCCAAGGACAAAGACGATCCGTTCCGCCTTATGGGCTTTGGCCACCGGGTCTACAAAAACTTTGACCCTCGGGCCAAGGTGATGAAGGAAAGCGCCGACGAAGTGCTGGATCTTTTGGGCATCCACAATAACCCGACCCTGCAAGTCGCCAAAGAGCTTGAGCGGATCGCGCTTGAGGACCCCTACTTCAAGGAAAAGAAGCTTTATCCCAACGTGGACTTCTATTCCGGCATCATTCTGGATGCGATGGGTTTCCCCACAGCGATGTTCACCCCGATCTTCGCGCTGGCCCGCACGGTTGGCTGGATTTCCCAGTGGAAAGAGCAGCTGGCCGATCCGCAGCTCAAGATCGGCCGCCCGCGTCAGCTGTATCTTGGCGAAACGGCCCGCGACTACGTCGATATCGAGAATCGCTAGGTCCTGATAACCGGGACAAAACGGCAAGCGCCGGGGCCCAACAGCCCCGGCGTTTTTGATTCGACCGACCGCGGCGGAGCGCGGCCCTTGGAAACAATGCTCGTTTGACGCAAGGACTGTGCAGGCCAGCCGATAAATTATGGCGGCAATCGGCCCCAAACCGGCCCTAAATAAGGATAATCCAAGATTTTCCTTGGCGCCGCCGCCCAATTTCCCGATCAACGAGGGCGTTCGTTAATGAGTGGCAGTGTTGAGGAGTGCCCTATGCCCGGAAACAATAGTACGACGGTCCTCCTGGGCTGTGAGCCCTTTGTTGAACTGACGATTTTCGAAGATCAGGGAAGCCTTGTCCTGCTTCTCGACGCCAGCGACCGCGGGTCTGATATCGACGGCCTGTTCTTCAACATCGCGGCCAGCAGCGCCCTTGGCAGCCTGACCATCTATCCGATGGTCGACACCCGTGAGATTACGGGGTTCGAGGCCGCGCCGGACAGTGCCATGACCCTCGCCAACGGCGCGACCGTGGCCGAAGGTTATGATGTGGGCGTTCAGTTCGGCGCTTCCGCAGGAAGCACGTCCGGCGAGGTGACAACCACCGGCTTTACCATCTACGCCGACGATGGCATGCCCCTGAACATCGCCGATCTGGACCTGACCAACATCGTGGCTGTGGTTGATTCCGATAGCGGCGCCGGCCTTGCCCTGACCCCGGCGGACGGGCCACCTGGCGGAACCGTTATTGAGGTGACCGAGGACTTTGACGACATCAGGGACCCGGCCCAAAGCGACATGATTGCCTCGGACGAAGCCTGGAAGATCCGCCAGGACGCCCTGTTCACCAACGGCGCCAATGACGGCACCGTTCTGTTAGAACCGGTCGAGACGGACCAGCCGGTCTCACTTAGCTTTGAGGCCCGGGCCCGTGGTTTGCACCAGTTCGAAAACAGCGGGCATGGCCTTGATACCCTGCGGGTCGAGGTTCAGATCGACAATGGATCCTGGGTGCTTCTGGATGAATTCATTGTCAACGACGCCGGAACCGCACTCATCGGGTCCGAGACAGGCCAGCAGATTGGCCCCCGGGACGGTCCGCTGACTTACGAAGGTGGCGTCTTGGACGATGTTTCGGAAACGGCCCAGTTCCGCATCGTGTCCGACATTACGTCGAACAATGAGCGGATCTTTATCGACAATCTCGAGGTCACGACCACCGAAGCCGCGTCACTTCCCTGCCCGACCGAGATCGTGACCGAGGGTTTCGAGGGTCTCGCCTCTGGCGACACGGTGGATGGCCAATTCGAAGGCCTGACGGTATCGGCCCAGAAAAGTGGGGACAGCTACGAGAGCCCGAATGATGCAATGATCTTTGACACTGCCTGTCCGACCGGCGGCGACCACGATCTGGCCTATGACGATCAGGGTAATGCTGTGATCATATCCGAAGACGGCGATGCGTCAGACGCCGATGACAATATGCGCGGCGGGACCATCACCTTTTCCTTCACCGATCCTTCCAATGTGGTGAGCCTGCGCCTGCTAGACATCGAAGAGGCGGGTGGCACCATCGACCTGTTCGACGAGGACGGTGAGTTGATTGAGACTGTCGACATCCCTACCACCGGTGACAACGGCGAACAGGAGGTTGCAATCAACGTGTCGGGCGTGGCGATCATGGATGTGAACCTGACCGGGTCAGGCGCCGTCGACGACCTGCGTTATGTGCCGGGTCATGAATGCGCCCCCTGTGACGACGAATACCTTGTCGACTACCTCGGTATGCCTCTGGTCGCTATGTCCGATGAAGACCCCGACATGGACGACGAGGCAGAGTTGCACGGCTTCGCCGCGTGACGTACCACGATTGGGCCGGGCAATGGGTCCGGCCCGATCAACCAAGGTCCGTCGCCCTAATGGGGTGCGTACCGACCAAAGGACGCCGCATGGCCATGGTGCCGGATTACCCGACGACGCTCAGGACCGACCGGCTTTTCCTGCGCCCGGCACAGCCCTCGGACCTTGACGCCTTCTACGACATCCTGAGCAATCCCAAGGTTATGACCTACTGGTCCACCCCGCCCCATCCGGACATGGCCACAACGCGGGCATGGCTGGATTGGCAGTTGGCCCCCGAATGCCTTGGCCGGGACTTCGTGATCGAACGTGAAGGCCGCTGCATCGGCAAGGCCGGGGCGTGGCGGCTGCCCGAGATCGGATACATCCTGCACCCGGACGCTTGGGGCAAGGGCATCGCCCGCGAGGCGATGGAGGCGATCATCCCGCATCTATTTGCCACCTCGGACGTACCTGCGCTGACCGCCGATGTAGACCCACGCCACGTCGCCTCTCTGGCATTGCTGGACCGGCTGGGGTTTCGGGAAACCCACCGGGCCAGGGACACGTTCTGCATCGACGGGGTCTGGGTGGACAGTATCTACCTTTCCCTGCCCCGTCCGACCGCCTAGCGCCCTTCGTAGCGGGCGGGCCGCTTCTCAAGGAAGGCGACGACACCTTCGCGAAAATCGCGGGTCTGGCCGCATTTTCCCTGCAACTGCGATTCAAGGAGCAATTGTTCGTCCATCGTATTGTCGTAGGTCGCACGAAGTGCCGCCTTGATGTGGCGGTAGGCCTCTGTCGGGCCAGTCGCTAGATGGGTCGCCCGGTCGCGCCAGTGGCTGTCAAAGGCATCGGCGCCCACGGCCTCGTAGATCATGCCCCAGTCTGCGGCTTGCCGGGCCCCTATCTTGTCTCCGAACAAGGATGCCCCCATGGCGCGGGCAAGGCCCACCTGACGTGGCAAGAGATAGGTGCCACCCGCATCCGGGATCAGGCCGATCCGGGTGAAGGCCTGCACAAAGTAGGCGGCATCCGACGCGATGACCACGTCCGCGGATAGGGCAAGGTTGGCCCCTGCCCCGGCGGCTGCGCCATTAACCGCCGAAATGGTCGGCACACGCGCCTCGGTGATCGCCCGCAGCATCGGCAGGTATTCGTCACGCAGCGTCCGCTCAAGGTCCAGATTGGCAGCAGAACCGCCATCACCCAGATCCTGACCCGAACAAAAGGCCCGGCCCGCCCCGGTCAGGACGATCACCCGGGCCTCCGCCTCACTGGCCTTCACGGCGTGCGTGATCTCGGCCCGCATCTGGGTGTTGAGCGCGTTCATCACATCGGGCCGGTTCAGGGTCAGAACCGCAATGTCATTCGTGATCTCTAGGGTGATCGCCTTGTAATCCATCGGGTCTGGTCCTGTCCTGATCTGCTGTCGGAACGTACCTAATGGGAAAAGCGCGAAGGAAAAGCGCAACCGCGCGTCAGGACCGCAGAATCTCGTCCAGCCGCGCTTTCTCTGCCGCGTCCAGCGTGTCCGATGGCGGTTTGGCGCTGCGGCGGCGGATCGTGCTCCAGCCGATGACGAGACCGACCAGCAAAAGACCAGGGGCCGCGAGCCAAAGCACAAGATTGGCCCCGCGCACATCGGGCCTGAGCAACACAAACTCACCGTAGCGGGCCACGATGTAGTCGATGGCCTCTTGATCAGTGTCGCCTGCAACCAGACGCTCCCGGACCAAAAGGCGCAGGTCCCGGGACAGGGTGGCGTTCGATTCGTCGATGCTTTCGCTTTGGCAGACGGGGCAGCGCAGGCCTGCGCTGATCTCGCGGGCCCGGCTTTCGAGGACCGGGTCGTCCAGAACCTCGTCCGGCTGAACCGCCCAGGCGGGCGCCGCGAGGATCAGGCACAAGATGAGGAGAATGCGCTTCATTCCGCCGGTACCATCGTCGTCGGCTTTTTCACAGCGCCCGATGCAACCCGCAACCGCCGGTCGGTCAAGGAGATCGCCCCGCCAAGGGCCATCAGGATGGCCCCACCCCAGATCCAATTGGCGAAGGGCTTGATATAGGTCCGGACCGCATAGCCACCTCCGACCTGCGGGTCACCAATCACAAGGTAGAAGTCGCGCAGGATGCCGTTTCGGATCGCGGCCTCGGTCGTGGGCATGCTCGCCACCGGGTAGAACCGTTTTTCAGGGGTCAAAACTGCGATTTCGCGGTCGCCTTTCCAGACGGCCATGGTGGCCATCGTGGTGACGTAGTTGGGCCCCTGCCCCTGATCGACCGACCGAAGCTCGATCTCATACTGACCAACGGCAAACCGGTCGCCGACCTGGGCCACGCGTATGTCCTCTTGCTGCCAAGCGGTGATCGCCGCAACCCCAAGGATGGTGATCCCAAGACCGGCATGGGCCACTGCCTTGCCCCAGTCTGCCCGCGGCAGGCGCGTCAGTCGACCAAGCCGGGCCGCAAGACCCTCGCGCCCGGTGCGTGACCAAAGGTCATAGGTTGCCCCGGCCACAACCCAGACCCCAAGAGCGACGCCCACCGGGCCAAGGGCCGACCGCCCGGTCTGCAAGGCAAAGGCAAGCGCCCCGACCGCAATCGCAAGAATGGCGATGCCACCAAGGGGCAAGGCTGTCCGGCGCAGGCTGCCCCTTTTCCAGGCCAACATGCTGCCAATCGGCAGGACCAGCCCCAGTACCACGAAGAATGGGGTAAAGGCCGCGTCAAAGAAGGGCGCCCCAACCGAGAGGGTGCGTCCCAAGATCAGCTCGGCAAAGAGCGGCCAGATGGTCCCGATAAAGACAACAAAAGCCGACACAGCCAAGAGCACGTTGTTCAGGACCAGTCCGCTTTCGCGGCTGACGGTGCTAAAGACGCCCTTGGCCTCCATCTCGGCGGCGCGGGCAGCATAAAGAACCAGCGCCCCGCCAAGGAAGATGCCCAAGATGATAAGGATATAGACCCCCCGTTCGGGATCATTGGCAAAGGCGTGAACCGAGGTCAGGACCCCAGACCGCACGATAAAGGTGCCCAACAGCGAAAAGCCAAACGCCAGAATGGCCAGAAGGATCGTCCAGCTTTTCAGCGCCTCGCGCTTTTCCACAACGATAGCCGAATGCAACAGGGCAGCCGCCAGCAGCCAGGGCATGAAAGAGGCGTTCTCCACCGGGTCCCAGAACCAGAAACCGCCCCAACCTAGCTCGTAATAAGCCCACCAGGACCCAAGCGCGATGCCGATGGTCAGGAACAGCCATGCCGCCAGCGTCCAGGGCCGGACCCAGCGGGCCCATGCAGCATCGACCCGCCCCTCGATCAGGGCCGCGATGGCAAAGCTGAAGGACATCGAAAGCCCGACATATCCAAGATAAAGGAACGGCGGATGGAACGCGAGGCCAGGGTCCTGCAACAACGGATTGAGGTCCTGCCCGTCGAAGGGCGGCACCTCCAGCCTCAGAAACGGGTTCGAGGTAAAGAGGATAAACGCATAGAACGCGACGGAAATCGCGGCCTGCACCGACAGTACCCGCGCCCGCAGGGTGGCAGGCAGGTTGCCCCCGAACCATGCGGCACAGGCGCCAAAAAGGACAAGGATCAGGATCCAGAGCAGCATCGATCCTTCGTGATTGCCCCAGACGCCGCTGATTTTGTAAATCATCGGCTTGGCACTATGCGAGTTCAGGTAGACCAGCCGCAGCGAAAAATCCGACGTGACAAAGGCCCAGGTAAGGGCGGCAAATGACATGCCCACCAGGATAAATTGCGAGGTCGCGGCCGGTTCGGCAAAGGCCATCCAGCCCCGCCATCCCTTGTGCGCGCCGACCATCGGCACGATCATCTGCATGATGCCAATCCCGAAGGCCAGAATCAGCGCGAAATGTCCAAGCTCTGTAATCATGCGCCTTTATAGGCCAGCCCCGCGCCGCCGCCAATGCGGCGTAGCGGGGCAAGGTGTCACGTCTTGGTGGCTGCCTGATGCGCCGCCAACGCAAGGTTGGTTGCGGGAACCTCGACAAGCAAGGTTGCGCCTGCGTCGGTCCCCGTCGCGGCAGCGCCGGGGGTCAGCGCATTGGCCAATGGCGCCGCATCCGTCCACACGCTCGCGGCAAGTTCGCGCTGAAACGCCTGATCGACCGACTGAAACCGCGCGCCAAAGAACAGGCTTATGACTGCACCGATAACCCACCAAAGGGCCTCGGGCATCTCGGACAACGCCTCCATTCGGTTTGCAAACCAATCGGGCGCCACCATCGCGGTGGCCAGCAGGACAAGGGTCCCGATGGCCATCGCCGGGCGGGGCAACCGGTTGAGCGCGTCGATCAGGCGGTCATAGGCCGCCCTCTGACGCGCGGGTGTCGGCAAAAGAATGACACCGTCCCGTTCGGCCGCCCTGCGCATCTGCTGGGCAACGCTGGTCAGCCTGGCGCTGTCCGACGCCCAAAGCGACCTCGTCATGCTCTGGATCAGACCCATGCCGATGTCCTTTCCCGGTGCTGCGCGTCCGTCAGGTGGTAGCCGGGCGACAGGAATTCCTCGGCCCGCAGGATCCACCCACCCTTTCCCCCATCGCCGCGGCGGGCATATTTGCGGCTGGCCGGTCGGCGGTCAGCCAGAGCGTAGTAGTAGTTGCGGCGGGCGATCCCGTAGGCGTCGACGATATGATCCGGTGCAGAGGCCGCTGCAAGGCTAGCCACAGCGATCGTTCGGGGACCGATGATGCCATCAACCGTGACTTCGATTCGCATATCGCGGATAAGACGTTGCAGGAGGCGCACCGCGTTGCTTCCGGCGTTGACGTACATGTCGAACACCGTCGGATGCAGCAACACGGGCAGATCGCAGATGCGGGGCCGGCGCCAGTAATGTTCGATAAAGATCGTTGTCGCCCGTTCACGGTCCAGCGCCCTTACATCAGCCGTGGTCACCTTACCGTCGTTTGTCAGGTCAAGGCCAAGTCGCCGCATGGTCCCGATTGTGACCCCGTATTTCGTGGCGCCACCCGGGTCATCGGGGTCGTTCACATAGCCACCCTCGCGGGCAACGATCTCGGTCGTGATTTGTTCGACGGTCTGCATGGCCAGAGCCTCCACTATGACGGAGGCCCTAACCTGAGCGGAAAGCGTTAATTGGTGACGACAGCAGCGTCCTGTGCATCGGGGTCAATGTAGACACCCTGTTCCTTGAGCGCGTCGATCACCTCGCTCGGCATGTAGGTCTCGTCATGTTTGGCAAGGATTTCAACGGCTTCAAACGTCCCGTCAATATAGCGGCCTTGCCCGACCATGCCTTGGCCCTCTTCAAACAGGTCCGGCAGGATGCCTGTATAGACAATCGGGATCGAGGCCCCGCCATCGGTCACGCGAAAGCTGATGGTTTCGCCTTGACCGCGCACAAGCGAACCTTCTTCGACCAGACCGCCGATACGGAAGAGTTCGGTCGGGCTCGGCGGCGCCTCGGCCACCTGGCTGGGCGAGCGGAAGAAATTGATGCCGTCCCGCATGGCATAGCCGATCAACCCTGTCGACAGGGCAAGGGCCACGAAGGCCACCACAATGATCTGGACCCGCCGCCGCTTTTTCAGGTTCTTCAAACCGCTCATCTGGCTCTCCTACGGAAAAATCGGAGCCAACATCAGGCCCGCAGTTTCGTCCAGTCCCAACATCAAATTCGCATTCTGCACCGCCTGACCAGACGATCCCTTGTTCAGATTGTCGAGCGCCGAAACGACCATTGCCCGGCCCGTCACCCGGTCTCCGACAACACCAATATGACAGAAATTCGATCCTGTCACATGGCCGGTCCCGGGCAAGGTGCCAAAAGGTAGCACTACGATGAAAGGTTCGGCAGCATATTGCCGATCCAGGGCCGCGTGGATCGCAGCAGCCTCGCCCTGCACATAACATGACGCGAGGATGCCCCGGGTCGTCGGAACCAGATGCGGGGTGAACATGATCTGAACGGGCCGCCCCGCGAGGGCCGAAAACTCCTGATCAAACTCGCCCAGGTGGCGGTGCTTGCCACCTTGGGCATAGCCCAAGACATCGGTCGCCCGTTCGGTGAACAACATGTTCTCCTTGAGGGTCCGACCGGCGCCTGACAATCCGTTCTTGAGGTCGCAGATGATGGTATCAAGGTCGATCAACCCGGCCGAAATCAACGGACGCAGCGCGAATTGCACGGTCGCTGCATTACAACCCGTACCCGCGACAAGGCGCGCACCGCGAATATCGTCGCGGTAAAATTCGGTCAGGCCATAGACAGCCTCTTTTTGCAGCTCTGGCGCGACATGGGCAGCGCCGTACCATTTCTCGTAGTCCGCGGGATCGCGCAGACGGAAGTCCGCCCCAAGATCGACCACTTTGACCGACCGGGGCAAGTCGCGGACCAGCGCCTGGCTTAGTCCATGCGGCAGGGCGGCAAAGACCAGATCAACATCGTCAAAGTCGATCTGATCAATCGTGCACAGCCGGGGCAGGTCCATGTGGCGCAGCTGAGGATAGACATCCGCCATCGCCAAACCGGCCTTGCGGTCCGCCGAAAGGGCGACGATCCGCATGTCGGGATGGGTGGCGATGATCCGCACCAGCTCTGCCCCGGTGTATCCGGAAGCGCCAAGAATTGCGACTTTGTTTGCCATTTTGTTTCTTTGGCCTTTTCTTTGTTTTCCCAAAGCAGCTGGGATGTCCTGATTTTGGAACACGCAAAAATAGCCCTCAACTTATGCGTGTTCTTTGGTATTTTGATCTCGTATTTAGTGTGCGAGGATTTGCATGGACGCGTTGCACAAAGAGATC
>Ga0209652_1001751_pt1 | contig 17491 bp, 20 predicted proteins | sample SaaInl74LU_5_DNA_FD_184641 | JGI IMG/M metagenome (GOLD analysis project Ga0209652, IMG submission 184641) | Marine microbial communities from expanding oxygen minimum zones in the Saanich Inlet - ESP_74LU_5_DNA (SPAdes) (version 2) | ecosystem: Environmental > Aquatic > Marine > Intertidal zone...
CACTTATGATGCAACTTGGTATGGATGGAGTGTTCGTTGGAAGTGGAATCTTTAAGTCTGCCAACCCAGAGGCTCGTGCTGCTGCCATTGTGAAGGCTGTGACCCACTACAAGGACCCAAAGGTTCTCATGGAGGTCAGTACTGGATTGGGACCTGCCATGGTTGGAATTAGTGATATTAAGGGAGATCCCGTTAACTTCCGTGATAGGGAGGGTGGAGAATACATGTATGCTGGAGTCGTGCCACCAAAGAAGGAACTTCATGGAAAGACTGAGACACAGATGTATGGATCATCATGGGCAAACTAGAATCTGAAAAAGAAAGAGAGAATGATACGAAAAAAGAATAGAATCCAACATTGCTAGAGAGATATGATGATTTAGAGATGGAGACAAATGCACATTCTGGATGGGATAGGTTACAATTCTCTGTGAAATAATAATAAATAATGTCTATGTTATGGATCGTAACGAAGGTGCCGTGCCTCTTGCTTCTCTTTCCCCTACTGTAATTCATCTTGCCTTCCGTCCTGCTTCACATCTTTTCTGATATCGTTATCAGGTGCTCTTCCGTTTCTCAGGTTGAAAGAAAGAATGAATCTCTTTCCACAAACGGCTTTTTGACTGGTTAGCAGCAGTGCACAAATCATGGCAGATCTACCTGCAGATGATGATGATCACTCTGTACTACCATACGAGGTACGAGGTGGTCCATCGCTATCACAGAGTCCTACGTAGGACCTCAGTATGATCTACCATCTTCCCGGTTTTTAGCACGGACAGGAGTTCGGAGATTTCACAAAATGAAAAATGCCGTTGCATCGAAGCAGGCAGTGATACATACTAGATAAGCTCCTACCATCCAAATATATCATGGCGGACGGCGATAGAGATGTTGTCGTTGTGTATAGGGGAGGGCGAGCTCCTCAGCACGTCACTCATGTCCGCATCGATAAATCTGTCGAGGTGATCGAGGAAGATGCTTTCAACGGTTGTAAGCATTTAGTGCAGGTGGATACTCACGATAGGATCAGAAAAGTTGGGTGGGGTGCATTCTATGGATGCGAATCTTTGAGGAGTATTGATCTCCGATCTGTTGTTGATGAAATCGGTATGGAGGCATTTCACGACTGTGAAAATCTAGTAGTTGTAAAGTTTGGTGACAAATTGGAAACAATTGGATGGCGTGCATTTGATGAATGTATCTCTCAGAGCGTCTCAATCTCACATGCATCATTATGGTTAGATCAGAAGCTTTCCGGTCCTGCGAGGCCCTGAGTTCTATCGAATTTTCTGAGCGACTTGAAACAATTGAACCAGATGCATTCCAATGCTGTGATCGCCTTCAACGCATCACCATCCCACTGAAAAGAGATCTGTTTACATTTGATCGGAAGTACACCCAGTTTGATGACTGCGACCTACTAACAACAGTTGATCTTGTTGGGGAGGCACACAACAAAACTGTATCTTCGTTACACATGGAGAGTTGGAGGACTGAAATGAAAGGAGAAACCAATCGAATCAATCAATTTCTCCCCAATACACCTGCCAATGACAAGACAGTAGCAATAAAACAATGGATGGAATCAGTCATCGACAAAATGGATCATTACAAAGCTGAACATCACAGATATGTCAAGGAGGCTGTATCTCTACTTGAACTAGCTCTCTGGAAGGCCAAACTTGATGAAATGGACGAGAATTCTGTGGAGGAGAAAACAAAGAAGGTCGGTCAAGCTTGATGCTGAAAGTATAAGGAAGGAGAAACGCATCACATGTGGTGCTGATATAGTGATCAAGAATGTCCTCCCTTTCCTTAAATTAGAATGAGTTCCAGCTCTGCAAGTTGTGAGATATGTCTCCCCTGGCGAGAGAGTCCCAAGGTGATCTTCTATACACACGTGGTGTGCACTGCTCGCCTATGATTCATTTCAAACATGTTCTACTATTTGCCTCACTTGACTTTCGATACATCTTCCATGCATCAATTGGGCATTCTTTTTGATTTACTTGGCAATGAGCTATTATACATTATATTATACTGTTTATTTGCATTGGTACCAAAAATGGAAAACACCTACTTTCACACCGCGAATCCTTGATCCAAGTCATTACTCAAAAGAGTTCCATCCACCCATCTTCCTTCCACCGTCAATCCAAAGTTATACTGCATGGAACCCATACCATTAGGAATATAGTCAGCATTCACATCACCTGAATACCGCCCCGTCTTTCCAAATTTATCGGACCATTTCATTCCTTCCACAGAAGAATGCTTTACACTACTACTAACACTATTGCCGCCACCAGCTTTTGGGGTGTATTGTCTACTTCTACTTCCATTTCCACTTCCCACGCTACTGGCTGCAACTCCTCCTTGACCTTGTCCCACTGCAAATGGCAATGAGCTTACTGCTTGCATCATTTGGAGTTGTTGAGCTACATCCCCAATATCAATTTTCGTTCCTGCTGGGCGATGTTTCGGAGGCGGAGGTGCATGACGATGTCCTGCACCGCTAGCTGGTTTCATGGGCATTTGACTAGTGGTACCTGCACTCGATGCAGTTCCATAAGAATGTCTGCTGTGGAGTGATCTAGTAGTTGACTTCTTCGTAGTATCAGCATACTCTTCTGAGCTCTCAACTATGGGTGCAATTTCAGGCTTTGGTTGAGTATTTCGACGGGCATGACGAGAAGAAGGTGCACCACTTGCCCGTCTTGGCGGAGGCGGTGTTGCAGCTGCGGATGATGATGCATTATTGACTGTCTTCTTATACGACGTCATTCTCATGCTCATACTTTTTGGATAGGCACTCTGAACTGGCGATGACATGGAAAGTTCAGATACCGCTAAAGATTTCATTGCATCGATATCGCCTTGGAGCTCCAGTGTACCCTTCTTCGTTCGTCGAGTTGTCAGCGGTTTCGGCTTCATGGCTCGTATTCGTGAGGCTGGCGGTGGTGCCTTCATCAGAACGGTGGGTAGTGTCAGATCGGATACTCGACCTGTGGACGAATCCATCGAAGTTAAATCAAGATCAAGTTCCTTGACTGGCCGACCATGTTCATCAAGCCCATCCTGCAGCTCCGACATCTTTCGTTGTAGCTCATTGTGCATCCTGCTCAAGGTTCCCATCGAGTGGGTAGCGGAAGAACGATCACCACCAAGTGGTGACGCTCCTACTGCTATTGCGCCTGGCTTTTTCCTTCGAATACTCGAATGAGACGGAGGAGCAATCGAACCAACCTTCTCGTCAGACGCAACCGAGGCATACCCAATCAACGAATCACCTTCCCCACCACTACTGCTGCTACTACCACCACCGGCACTGTCCGAGGAGTCATGACTTGATGATGACTCCTTATTGGTAACATGATTGGTTGGTACTTCAGGCGATTCAGTAGCGCTACTACCATACACACTTGATATAGGCTCGGGTCGAACTATAGAAGACCTAAATGTAAAATCATCATTGGTCCGCAATGATTCACTGACTTGCGTCTTTTCTTCCTTGCTTGCAGTTGATTTATCGTCAGTTTCTTCTGAATTGGTGGCATTAGTGTCATTTTCATCATTTTCTGAAATCATTTCTGAAATCACTTGTGATGGCTCTTCTTCTTCTTCTTCGACTCGGGGTGGTGCAGATTTGGGTCGACGTGGAATTGGTATGTCAATGTCATCCTCCTTTTCATCATCATCATCATCGCCATCAATATCATTGAAATCAATAACGTCTTCTTCCTCCTCATCCTCATCATCATCGCCGTCAATATCATTGATATCACCAACTATTCTCGCTGATGCTATTCTCGCTGATACTGGTGGTGCCAATGGAGGAGGAGGAGGAGCTCGTATAGGTGCAGGCGCCGGTTGTAACGGCTGCTGCTGCTGCTGTTGTTGCCTAGAAGACATCCCATGACTCATCCTAGGATCATCATCATACCTCTCATTATGATCAAATCCTCCACCACTCTTCATCCTCGTCGTCGACGGAACAACACCACCACCCCTTCCCCTCCCTCTCCCACCACGCCTACTCGCACTCAAACTAGCCATACTCTTCATCAAGAATATATCCTCCTTGTACCTCCAGGAACTATCCATACTGGCAATGGGAGAAATGACCGAGTCGAAATCCGCACGACTTGCACCACCACCACCTTTGCCACTACTGCTGCCATTATGGGAGTACTTTTTGTTGCGCAACGGAACTTCAATTTCCTTTTCCATTTCCACCATTACATCTAAAAGAGAATACCGTTGAAAATTTCTTGGGAGGGACTTGGATCGATTGTAGTTGTTGCCATGATTGTTTTTGATGGCATTATTATTGTTGGTGCTTTGTTGTTGTTGTTGTTGGCCATGATGAAAGGGTGGTGGTGGAAAACGCGGAGGGGGTGGTGGAGGTTCCGTGAGTAATGATGCTGGTTTTTGTGTTGCGATTGTTGCGACTTCTGCTTCCAAATCTTTAATTTGATCTTTGTTGTTGTTGGTGTTATCACTTCGATTGCGAGAAGTATGTTTTGGACGTGACCGTCCTCTAGGTTTTGCCCCCCATTCATTATTCGATGATCTTACAGCAGTAGTAGTATTGTTGTTATTGCCACCAGATGGATTTGCAGAGGATTTCCTCCCCCGTTCTCGACTACCTCGTGATGATGACAAACGTTTCATTTCCTTTTGCAAATCTGGAAAGGATGCTTCCAAATGCTGATTATTCATCGTCTGTTGTTGTTTGATTTTCTTTTCCTCTCTATCGTCATTCTTTGTATTCCAGCGATTGTTTTGGCTGTTGTTGTTGGCATTACCTTTCCAAAATCCTCCCAAGGTGGGCATGTTATCCAAGAATCGAGCAGGCATACTCTTCCCCCGTCTTCTCTTGCGTTGATTCTTGTCATTCCTATTACTACGATCGGTTGTCATCCATGATGGTTTTGTATTGCTACTACTAGAATTGTTCATTCTGCCACTGGACATAGATCGTCTCCTTCCATTGTAATTATCATCATTATCATAATGTTGCTGTCGATGTTGTCGAGGTTGAAACGATGCACTCCGGCTCCTCCTCAAATTATTCTTGTTGGCACTACGATCACCAGTAGAGAAGGAACGTAATCGAAACGCACTTCGTTTTCGTGATGTAGAATTATTGTTACTAAGACTTCCTCTGTTTCCAGAAGATAATGAACGTCGCAACGTATTTGAAAACGAGTGAGATGGTGGTTCCTCTCCTCTATGTTTGGGTGTGGAACTTCTCCCCCTCCTCCTTCTTCCACAGTCATCATGACTCTTGCCCCTTCCATTCTTAGTATCATTGGAATGTTTCTTATTCAGCAATACACTGGGACTGATATTGGGTATAATATGCGGCATGTGCAATTTACTTCGAGAGATGGATTTTGGTTTTTCTTGACGGTGGATGGTGCCGCCGTTGGATGGTTGTTTGTAGAAGCGATGTTTGTCGTCTTCTGCAGCATTGTTGCTGTTGTTGCGACGAGAGGAATTATTGGATCGACTGCGGTTGCCTCTGCGAAGACTGTTTTGTCGATTGTTATTATTGGGTCTTGGACTCTGCCCCCTCGTGTTATTGCTTGTGGATTTCATATTATTGCTGTTACCGTTATTTTTGCCTTGCCGATGGTTGTTTGATGAGGATGATCGTGATCGATTCCGCCGCCGTTGTTTGTGCAACGACGACGAGGAGGAAGACTTCTTCATGTTTGATATCTTTGTTGTACTACTGCCCCTCGTGATGAAAATGTCTTCGTTACCAACCTGCTTTACGCTATCGCACCAGCTTCAGGCGCTGCGCTGCGCTCACTGTGAATCTTGTGTCGACCTTTTGCTGGACAATCGTGTTCAAGAACAATATCCTCGCTCGCTCATCTCATTCAAATGTAGCATGGTTGAAAGAGAGCACACAACTTGTGTCTGTTTTCTGAGTCTCGCCTGTGTCTGTGTGGAGCGAGGTACCATAGCGAGTGAGAAATTATGATATCTAACCAAGGAAATGTAAGAAAAGGTACGCCTAAAATAGATAGTATCTATCTCCTTGATGACATCGGGTTCGCATTGTCAAAAGATACGACCATGACACTCTTCCTCTCTTTGTAGCTGTAAGTATAGCTGCTTCATGCATATAATGTACGGATCATGCAGCGCAGTAGCAGAGCGGCAGCAAAGCAAGTAATAGCCGCAGCTAACTTGACGCCTACTAAATCATCATCTTCCAAGCACAGGACAATGGCCTCGCTTGCCGCCAGTGTTTCTTGTCAAGAACAGCAGATGCAGCGCCGACAACAACACCATTCTCATCACTTAATGAATCCATCCGTAACTTCAGCACCAACGGCATCAATCATTACACCACCTCCATCTCCTCAACTGTTACTCGAAGGAGATGAAATGTACATTTCCAGCGACTGTAAATCTCACACCTACTATCGCTTGCATCATCATGCACATCATCATTCGGCATTCAATAACACTTTCGAGTATCTTTTGGAAGAAGCATATGATATCGAAAATGCTCGAAAGGAGATTAATTTACTCCAACAACAACCATCATTCAGCAATGACGACAACTGCAACGATACAGAAATGAATATGAGCACAACATCATCCACAACAACAACAACTGCACCACACCCACCATCCAAAATCTTCTCCTTCCCCCTCCAAGAAATCAACAACGGAATCCAAAAAGGAGCGGGAACAGGATCCACCACATGGGATAGCAGTATTGCCATGGGATTATACTTTGGAATGTATCCACAAGAACTACTGGTGGGGAAGGATGTATTGGAACTTGGGAGTGGGGTGGGTCTTGGTGGGATATTGTCTCGTGTTGTTTCCAAGAGGTGTGAGAATAGCGGTATGAGCATTGGTGAGGTAGATAGTGTGAGGTTTACTCTGTCAGAAGTCAATAGGGATATAATCAATATGCTACGTTATAATACGACAGTGGCGGCTGCTGCAAATGCGTCAAGTGGACTGTTGGAAAGTGATGAGTTGCATATTGAACAGATGGATTGGTTTGATTTTCTAGTTGGAGGAACGAATGTTGTTGCTGCAGATGATCACTCCTCTACTAATGCTACTAATGAAGCACGAAAGAAGTATGATACAATCATTGCAAGCGACTGCATCTACCTCCCATCTCAAATCAAGCCACTTTCCGAAACAATTGCCAAATTACTTGGACGTGACAATCCTAATCATCAAAAGGCGCACATCTTTTCTCCGTACAATCGTGGTTTCATTCCAGATCTTATACAGGAACTACGAGATGGCAAGAACATGGATGTCCATGTGGAAACTATTGAAATGTCCAAATATCGTGTCAAATTTCATGAAAGTGAGAATGTGAATTTGTCCAGATTGAATTGGTTGCTTGGTGAGGATGAGACCACGTATAAGAGGCAGGATGTGGTGTCAAGTTGTACAGCAAAGTTTCTTCACATTACAGCTTCGTTTAAGAATGATGGAGTGAAGGAGAGTGATAACTCGGATGAGAGCATGACAAGTATTGATTGAAGAAGAATTTCACTGCAACCCAGCAGTAAGACTCGTAAAATCCATACGACTCGTTTGATTGCAATCACGTTATATTTTCTTCAGAAGCAGTGTATTGCCGAACTGTATTTCAAAGTTGGTGCTACTCACAGTATTGCACTCTTCTTCTATGCTAATGCAACCACGCTTAGCTCTACAGCAGAGATGACAACAATACACCCGCATTAGAACACTACGAGGCTGTAGCATCGCTGCTATCATAACCAAGTAGAATGGGCCAATGAGAATCGGATGTCGCTCGTATTGACAGCACTAGATACGATATGGTGGTTGAATGTGGTGCTGATGGCCAAACTAACGCTTTCCTGACATGCAAACATCTCTCTATTCAATCTTCCTTTGCTTCTTCTGCATCATCATGCTCTTTTTCTTCATCAATGCCCTCCTTATTCTCTGTCCCAAATGGGGCCATGAACACGAATGGGGCCATGATAATCATCCAGCGCTGCTCCTTGCCAATCTTCAACAGAAGGAGTGCTACCGAGTACCAAGCAACCGCAATGAGTGGAACCAGCTTGCGCCATAGTCGATACAAACTACTAGCTCTACCTTCTTCAACCTTGACGGAAAAGAAGAATAGAGCCAAAAGGCTTGCGCCGATTAGGTTGATTTCATAGTATAAATCAATTGACCCATCTTCAAGCCATGCCGTCAGGCTGAGTGGGTAAACTACAAGCACTAACGACATCAGTACAAGTAGCCATACGCTGACCACGGACATGTGATCTGGAGAGTACTTCAGCGCATGATGTGTGACAATCCAGTATACCATAACGTGGAAGAAACACAGAAGCGCTGCAAGAAGGCCGGCGGAGCGTAATCCCGCGTCAATTGTATTCTGCCACCCGAGCGTTTCAATGAAGAGAAAGACTGTCGACAACCCAATGATGGCATCGAAGTAGTTGAGTACTCTATCATTTGAATATGGCGACAGGATGTTGCCTCTTTTCAAATCTTGGAGTGCTCCTCGAAAGATGTTGACTTGAAGTGTTGTTGTTTCCACACCTTCAGCGGTGCTATTGGATGCCTCTTTCGTCGCGCCCAAAGGAATCATGAATACGAAGGGTGCAATGTAAAGCATATACACACTTCTCTCCACACCTTTTAAATTGAGAATGGCCGCTATTCCATAATACACAAACGCCACCAAGGGAACAAATTTATGCCAAACCCTATACAAACAATTTGCTCTCTCATCCACTTTCGTCAAGAAGTTGAAGATTATCAGAAAGAAGCAGATCACAGTATTGATGATGGCATATTCCAAACTGCCGCCCCTCTCTATCCAAGCTGCTAAGCTTAATGGATACATGACTAGACCCAAAGATGCCAAGAAGATCAGCCACACTTGCAATATTGAAAAGATTTTTGGAGAAAACTTGAGAAAATGATGTATCTCAAGCCAGAACACCATTACGTGGAAATAACACAATAGTGATAGTAAAAGCGGTGTAGAATCTTCGCTCACGTTTAGAAGTTGATCATAGTCAAGTTCTTCGTATAGAAATACAGATACGAGGCTGATTACTCCGTCGAAGTAGTCGAGGACACGTGCAGAGTCAAAGGGTGAGAATATGTGACGCTTTTGTATATCTCTGTATGTTCCTATGAAGAGTTGCTTGAGTGCGCTGCAATGATGATGGCAGCTAGATGATCTATTGGCTGCAGCTGAGGTCAACGAAGAGAGCTGAGGAGAAGAACTTTGTTGACTTTGATTTCTGCTCGGCTGTTCTGACGTGATGTTCACATCTTCATCGTTTTGCATCGATGTTTGGGTCATAATTGTATTTTTCTCTCTGCTATGGATTGGTCCGCCGCTGAATCATCCAATCAGCGTGCAATAGAATCACGCCATTGAGATGATCTGGCTTATGCAAGAAGGCAGCACCCACACTATCTATCGATCTTGCACCATGCCATGCTATGTATGCATGCATGTGGCTTCGGTATTTTGCAGTTAGATAGTTGTGCAGTTTTCAGTTTTGCATCTCGATCTTGATGAATCTTAGAGTATTTAGCTATGCACGTAAACAATTCGGAGTTGCACAGAAGCCCAATGACCAGGACTCCCCTTTAAGATTGCCGAACATTCCGCCATAATTGCTACTAATTCCTCCGTACTGACGTCCGAGAACCCCATCCATTGAAAAAATTCGATGAAAGTACAGCGGGTTCTAGCAGTGACAGCCTGCTGGTTGATGGTGCAGACATGAGCCCATTATTCTTGACTCTTGGCACCCAAGCAATCACCGCTGACAACCTCACAAATAGTTGACACGTTGCTAGACTGACTTCAATTCTGATGCCTTCCTTCCATCGGATGAAGTCTACCTCCAGCAAAATGACGGCCCCAACCACAAAAGCTCGTTGGCGTTATTCATAATATCCATTCAGGAATCCACTCTTCAGAACATTGAAGAACTTTCGCCACCCTCATCGGCTCCAGACTCGTTTTCATCGGCAGATTGCAATAAACATATCCAATTTAGTTTGGAACTAAAGGTGTGAACTATATGTCAGCATTGGGCCGCAAAAATGGCATTTTGTTCGTGTATGGCGGGGGGCGTCATCATCTGATGTGATTGACACCTCTTTTGCTTGCAGAGAACATCTTTCCTCACCCCCTCCCTTCTGCTCTCACCGGCTTCGGCTTATACATGATTTGATATGCTTTGACATAACTTCGTCAATGATCATCAGTTTCACCTAACCTTGCTCCTTCTCGCTTCCGTCTTTCGGCAAATATTAATAATCAACCAACCTCAGAGTTCCAACAGAAGAAAAGGCAACCATTCTCATCCAACCATTATTCATCTACGGGTCTTTACATTTACAAGCCCGTCACAACACTTCAACACTACGGCCCATTGTCAAAATGTCGTCCACCACAACTGACCAAATGGACGGCCTTCCGGTAGTATCCAAACTCTACCTATCGTCAAGCTGTCCTGAGCTCAAGGCCGAATCGGTAATCTCTGACTTTTCAGATACGGAAGAGATTTTATCGGAAATTGAACGTGTAGTGACACCGCCTATTCAAGAAGAACAAGAGGAATTCATTATCGAATCAACAACATTACCTTCGCCCATACCTCTGTCAAGAATAGGCGTACCAGCAACAGCAGGACTAGCCATTCCAACAGCACTACCATCCTCCCCCCTATCCTCAAGACGCTCACTCGAATGGCAATTCAAAGGCCTCACAGTCTGGCTCGAACTCGAAGAATTCGACAACGATCTCACAAGAGCAGTCGAATACTTCTCCTCCAAGCACAATTCACCCTTCATCCCTCAATCACACACCACGGCCATTTACGGTATGGAGCATTTATCCATTGAAGAGGCAAGAGCACGTCTACGAACTGTTCGTGACCTAATCCCCCAATGGCCAACGTTTGCTAAACCCACTGGGATCACATCCGATATAGCTCAGTGTGGAAGACCGGGACAGGTATGTGATATAGCCTGGAGTGAACTCACTCTTGCCACCAACCCCCAACACGAGGCGGCATTGGACATATTGTACGAATTGTTCTACGGATCAGTCTACCATAGAGATCGACCGTGGAAGCCGCATAACAGTGTGGCATATGATAACCCCGATACCAACCATTTGAGTTTATTGGATACGATTATGTATGCTAGTCAGAATCCGAGTTTGTTGGGGATGGAACGGAGGGTGGCGGCGATTGCTCTTTGGTCGACTGTGGGGAAGATGGGGGATTGGGAGTGTTTGGAGCGGGTTAGATTTATTGATTAGAATGAGAGAGAGAGAGAGATTTATTGAATAGAATATGAGAGGAGAAGAAGAAGAAAGATACAGATGTATATAGTACTACAGATGATAAATAATAGAAGAGGTACTAATGCCAATTCTTGAACAATGGTTTGATGTTGATGTTTGTAGCCAATTTTTTTGTACAAAGCAATCCTAACCTTGGTGACAGAAACATCCTAGAGAGTGCAACAATGCGATATCTCTACCTTTGTAATGTAATACATTTTAGTGTATAATTCTATGGTAAGTATGGCAATCAATGTTGATAACATTCTCAAACTTGCTCAAACCCCAAACGCATCTGCTCATAGCGGAATGATGAATCAGTTTGATATTTGAACATCAGTTCAAAATCATGCGTCATGAAGTAGCTGAAAGAACGGGAATCATAGCCGTTTGCAACATCTTGCAGCATTGCCCTGTCCGATCTGTTTTGCCAAACGCGTAATTCCTCCTCTGACTTGGCAGCCTCACGCTTGGCATCCAACCATGTCGAGTACTCATCTAGCTTTGCCAGCACCTGCCCGAAGTAATTATGTGTCTCTTGAAATCCTCGAGTGTTCTTGGCTGAATCGAATGATTCTTCCGTCTTGAGGAAATCGAAATGTTTTTTCCATGCTCTTTGTGCCACTCTTTTGAGGCTGGATTCATTGAGATAGTTCGATGCCTTTGCTAGAGAGGCAGATGGCTCAGTTGCGAGTATCATGGGGGACAAGTCATACTCTTTCAGATAGCAAAGTGCCCTGAAGAAACAATCTTCCTTCATGAAGCCTCTAAAGTTGGAATCCAGTCTATTAGAACTGTAATATGAACGTGCGTTGAACACAGCGTCCGCATTCGGAAAGCTTTCACGAAAGAATGCCTTCGCTGCACTTTCAAATGCATCGTCATCTGACAAGAAGTTCATTGCCAACAGCTGATCCAAACTTCGAAGGAATGTATTGATTTCTTTTGCTAGCTCTGTGGGAGTGTTCTTCTTGATGCTGCTAACGGCACGGAGGTAGGGGCTCGTCAAATCTTCCACAAAAGGAGTCACAAAGGTTTTGTACGATGAAGATGACCTTTCCACTGCCTTCTCACGAAAGGGTTCATCGATGAGAGCTGTAACATCAGCCAAAAACTTGTCAGTGGCGGCCCTCCTGTTCTCCTGCTTCTTCACCCTCTTGTCACGCTTGATATCCTCCTTCTCTCTGGCAATCCTTCGTGCCCTGTCTGTAATGTCAGCAAATGCTTCAATGAATTCAGAATATTCCTCCACTGGAGGTGCGCCAAGCGTATCAGTCAAGTATCGGTCAATCCACTCAATGTTAGACAACGCATCCGCCTGTGCCTGCCTTCCTGCAGCATGATTAGCGGCGGCAGAGGAAGCTGCGTTGGCTGCTGCAGTAGCGTTCTTGCCATCAGCGCATTCGGCCATCGCATCACTAATCGAATAAGAGTTGATTGTATAGAACAGCACGTTAGTTTCAGGATTGAAGCATGGACAAGAAGTGAATAGCAACTTTGAGATACTTACATATCTTCCCAACACACAATAGGACCAAACTTTTCCCCATGGGCATCCATACGATCCTGAATCCAAAGAAACTTCCCCTTCGACTTGTCTCTGAATGCAACACGCGGATGATTGAGAATCTTTTGATACACAGGATTTCTCCAGTACCTTGCCCAAGAAGTTTTCCACGCCTTGGTAAGAGGATCATCACCTTTCGTCAGGCATTCCCAGCAAGAAAAAGCACCAATATTCAGACCATTGTACAATGAGTTGACAGACTTGTTGACGCAGAATTCGCATCTCTTCCCATTGGCCAAACGTAGTAGACGGAGGGGGCTTGGAACGTGAATAGAGCGGTTCTTCATCATGTTGTACAGCTCCTCCATTGTCTTTTTGGCATTGCCTCCGTGAATGAGTGCTGAGTGAACGACCATCTTTGTCGTCACCATTTCTCGGAGGGATTTGCACGTCAAGGCAATATTGTAGAGTGAGCGGGGCGGCAAAAATTCCATGACATTCACCATCGCATCAACATTGATGACAACCGGACCACTACCTCCATGTTCGGCAGAACTGCTGTCATCTTCAGCCGGCTCTTCACTTTTGAGCGCTGCCTTCTTATTGCGACGGGGCCGTTTGGGTGGAGAGTTTTTGATATCATCCTCCTCCTCCGCCATTCCAGCAATGAGTTTCTCGCTCTTGATTGCTGCTTTGCGGCGAGGCCGTTTGGCTGGAGGCTTGGAGTCCTCTTCGGGGAGGCAGTCTGCTTCATCGTTGGGGTGCTTTGCTGTCTTCATCTTTCCGTTGTACAATGGAGTGGTTGTCATTGAACGATGCGCTCTCTCTCTTTGGAAAATGGCTCTTTTTAGAATTCGGGGGCGATAGGTCACGGGATAGATAGCCCTCTTTTATCTTACCTTCAGCTTCGATAACTATGTAAGCCAATTTACTGTTTTGGGGCTTTTCTTGGGGCAAGAATTTACAACAGGGGGCATTTGCCCTACAATAAGTGGTGATCACAGGGGCAATCTTTTTGTTCTTGGTTTGAGAGAAGTGGGGAGAACGCCTAAATACCCAATGAGCACTTTATATACCCAAACCTGTACATATTACATCCACCATTACCACCATCTCCAAAAAATAAAATGAAGTGGTGAAGACTCGCGGCCTACGATACGCGCAATCTGCAATCTTCAACGCCATAATCCAACCTCTACCGCGGCCTGCACATCATAGAATATTGCCACCTGCAACCAATCTCCATGTACATCATCTTGGTCAGATTAAAATCAGAGAGAAATGGCCGCACTTTTTGAGAGGCCCCAGTCACGTCACTACCAAAAAATTGTGACTATCACTGCCATCGCATTTTTGCTTGCTTCTCAATTCAAGCTCCTAATCTCTTTCACTGGGCACCGTCTCAAAGATCTTGAAAACAACCTCGGCACTATTGTTCCTGTTGATGCAAAAACACCAGCTAACCAATATGAGCAGAAAGAATCAGAATTAGATGGCCCCAATAATGCACACCCAACCATATCATGCGATTCATCCCCATGCAATGGTTTCTTTGCGTACGACGGCCCTAACAAGGACAAGAAGGCTGCATTGGATGTCTTGAAGAAAGCAGTTGCGGTGTACGATTATGGAGGTGTATGGAACAATGAGACCCATAATGCATTGATCTTCATGCCAAATGCAACGAATCACCCAAGTTGTGTCGCTGAGTGGAAAGAGAGTAGACCAAAATGGGTTCTCAAGTAAGTTCACACCAGCCAACGGCCAGCTGCAGTATCCCAAGAGGCATCGCATCTGACATGTACTGGTTTATTTGTTGCATTTTGAAACTTATATCTTAAATGCATACTACATATTATTGCCTTTCGCCTACAAACACAAAGGGGGATGAGTGCACATACGCAGAAGACGTAACAATATATAATGCTTTCTTCAGCAGCTCTGAATTCAGAGGGGGGAACCGCACTTACATGGAAATTGGTGCACACGACGGAGTTAGGGAGAGCAACTCTAGGTTCTTCGACGTATGCCTTGGTTGGAGTGGGCTGCTGGTCGAGCCCCATCCGAAGAACTATGAGCGAACAGTGCAACTGCGTCCCAATGCACACCATCTAGGCCTTGCGCCTTCGTGCATGGCAAATGAAACTGGAACAATACTTTTTCCTGAGCACATGTACACGAATGCACAAGTGAATGAGGAGGGCAGTACGATTGAGATTCACTGTGGTCCATTGCAGTATTACTTGGATGCACTTGACATCCGTCACATTGATTTCTGGTCACTAGATGTAGAGGGATCTGAGCTCAAAGTGCTTGAAACGGTTGATTTTGATCGCACTCATATTGATGTCATCATTGCGGAATCAAAGAATAGGCTGAGTCGTTTGCCGGAGACTCAGAAGAAAGTGGAGGATGCGAGGGTGCATCTTCTAGGCAAAGGATATTTGATGATCAAGAGTGTGAGTGTTCGCAAGTCAGATGTGTTTCTGCACAAACGGGCGTGCCGTAGTCATGCCAATATTGCAGAGTGCAATTCCCTTACTCAGAAAGTAAGTTAACTCTCACATAAATGGATTTTAAATGTTGTTAGCAAGTCTCCAGAACGCTGTAGGTATGTTCGATGATATAGTAACGGCATCTCCTACAAATCAAGAGAAATCATCCAAAATAATCTCGGTCCAATCGAGATGATTGCGATAATTTTGTTGTATTGCATTGTCATTGTCATCATACCCGTCTTGTCCAAGCACCTGTGTGCGGAAATAGTCTGTGAATCCTAGATCTCTCTCTTCGAAAATGATATTTGTATTTGTAGCAGGACTTATTCTTGTTGCTGCTGCTTGTGTGTTAGGTTCTTCTTCCGATGACTTGGAATTGAACTTGAGTTTCCGCACAACCTGTTTCACTTTTTCACCAAGTTTTTTGCTGTCACTACTGCTTGTATTACCGATAGTATCATCAATTGTGTTGTCATTGTACTCGTCATAGTCAGTCGCTTTCTGAATGTCATGTATGACTAAAGAAGGATCATAATTGCTCGACGGATTCTCTTCATCATTACCATCATCAATGTTATCATCTAATGATGCTACTCCTGATGACGACGGCGTTGGTAATACCGCCATCATCATCTCTGTCGGCGTAGGCGACCGTGATCGAGTCCCCACCTCCGGCAACTCCTTCGGATCCCCCACCCTCCACTTATCCATCTCAGCATCCTTCTGCAATTCCTTCTTGGCAAATCTCCACGTAATCACCAACCCAATAATCCCACTTGCCACCCCGGTCGAAATCAATACAACACCAAACACATTATCGTCAATCCCCTCACTATACATACTACTCGACACAGCCCCCAAACAGACCAAGAAGAGATACCAAGGCATCACCGCCGGCATGGCCAAAATAAACGTGGCCAAATCCACACCCGATATCCCAAAGATATAATTCATCACACCAAAGGGTATCAACGGATTCAACCTCATCAACATCATCACCCGCAATGAATTCTTGACAATTGCCACATCCACCGCTCGTAATATCGGATATCTCCTCATTAGGATTTCCACCAGATCTCGGCTTAGGAATCGTGCCCTCCAAAAGCCAAGTGAGCCACCAATCAGTGTCCCTATAAAGCTTGCTACCCACGCTATGACTATTCCACTTCCTCCATAAACATCTTGAAATATGAATCCGCTCGCAAACACAAATAACGAAGGCGGGACAAAGAATAACGTCAAAATGCTCATCATGACAATATACGCCATCACCGCCACATCTCCATAGACAGCCATCCAGTCTAAAAAGTTGGAGGTGAAGGTGGATATATGCACATTGTTGTAGAGAATGTATTCCACGACGACTAGGACGAGTGAGGTGATGATTAGGAAGGAGAGGAGTTTTTTGGTACGGGAGCGGTTGATGAAGTAGGTGAATAGTTCGTGGCAGAGGCCCGTTTTTTCGACCGTTGTTGACCGTTGTTCATCATCATCATTGTCGATAGTTGGAATAGATGGAATGGCATTATCGTCATCGTTACATTGTTGCTGTGAAGACGACGGCGGCGAAGGCATAAAGCCACTCGGACTAGGAATATCACCCATGATGTGATTATTAATAGCAAGAGGTTCCTTCAGAGGTGATTGCTTGGGGAAGTCGTTACCCCTTCGTGATAATGACAGTTCCATTCTCGCCATTTTTGTCGTGTTGGGTGTATCGTGGTAACGACTTGTGGTCGTGCTAATGAGTAAACCGCTCTTGCTTGAATGCGACGCGATGATGAAAAAATGTCCGTTATGATTGAAAGCCAGTTTACAAGTAGGGCTCCAATTTTCGTTGATATGATCAACTGCCCTTTTGGATACTATCCTTCTTCTTCTTGCGTCTCTACTGATGGCCTGCAATGCTACACTTTTATGAGTGCGCAATGTCCATCGCCATGTTCATGTTTCATGTTGTTGGTTTCTGTCAAGGCATTCATCTAGCGGGCTAGAGGGGAAACCCTCCAAATCCGTCAGTTGAGTACCGCTTTAATAAAGAAAGAAGTAATTAGGGTGACAAATCTTTAGAGTGCTATCGGCGGGCAAAGCCCGATGAATCTACCATTTTGCCCGTTATGTTCA
>Ga0209652_1001752_pt1 | contig 17483 bp, 7 predicted proteins | sample SaaInl74LU_5_DNA_FD_184641 | JGI IMG/M metagenome (GOLD analysis project Ga0209652, IMG submission 184641) | Marine microbial communities from expanding oxygen minimum zones in the Saanich Inlet - ESP_74LU_5_DNA (SPAdes) (version 2) | ecosystem: Environmental > Aquatic > Marine > Intertidal zone ...
CAGGTGGACCCTTGACGTCCCTTCCCATGTAGCCTTTGAAACGAAGATCAGCTCCAGTAACTGTAAACTTCAGTCGAGTTGTGAAGTAGTTGGTCAGCTTTGCTCCTCGTCCGCCTCTCACTAGTTTGTATCGTGAAGATTGCGGTTGACGCTTGAAACTCAATAAGAGGATGAACGGAGAGACTCGAATCTTCTTCACGTCGTACAGCTTGTCACTCCTTGGAGGTTTGTAGTTGCCGTCGTGGTCAATATCATCAGCATCCTTCAGTCTGGGATCGGATATTGCAACTGAAAATTTACCCTTTTCTTCATCCCACCTTAAATCTAGATCAACACCAGCTAGTTCAGCCGTCGCAAGCATAGTTCGGTGAGATATGTCCAGCATCTTCCAAACAAAATCCTCTCCAGTATTGATAACGATTTTCTCTGCTTTCCCCTCGCTGTAGGCAAGATTAACGTCAAAGAGATCAACTCTGATCAAGTCAGCATTTAATGGACCTCGAGTTCTCACACAAAGATCGATGAAATTCTTATCAGACATGGAGTCAAACACTATTGGGCTCTCGCTATTGGGCGAACAATCCATTATTCTGACATTGTGTATCACAACAGAAAATTGAGCACGTTCACTTGAGGGAAGACTTATGGCCTCGGGCTTCGACTCATCCTCCTTAAAGATACGTTGGAAGTCTACTGTGAATCGATGAAGTAGAATTTCAGCCACATCAGGGAAAGCTTGTCGCTTCTTGCCAACTTCCATGTTGTAATCATGACGTGCTTCAGAAAGCTTCTTCTCTAGCTCTGCAGAATTGACATTGTGATGTTCTAAATACTTTCGAATAGCCTCTCTGTTTTCATCATATTTGTCACTTTCTTCTTCTGTATCTTTGAGGGTGATTCGCATTTCAGACCACCTCACACGGCATCTGATATAGTCTTGGGCAAAAAGCCCACTCGACCGGTCATTATCACTGACTTCCTTGAAATTAAGAGCTCCAATCTTTATGACAAGACGCGAATCTCTTGCTCCAGTCACAGTCTGTACAGCTAAACTACCAAGTGGCTCTCCAGTCTCTCTGGACTTGGCAACACAAACCCTGAGGCCAACTCTGTCTATTTGAACAGGGCCAGTGAGACCATTGATAGCTGGGATTTCGAATTGTACTACTATTGAATTGTTTCTGTCGCGAGAAATCGGAGATATCTTGGAAGGATCCAACAGGAACGGAGGCTGAGAAATTTGCCTCACACATATCTGGTGATGAGTGCTACCGTTGAATATGACATATTCCGGCACCACGTGCAGCTCTGATCCCTCTGCTGTTAGATTCCTGTATGCAAAGTACCCTGAAGGTGTACTGTCAGCCCAGAGTATTGGCGTAGCATCCACGCCTTCCGTCATTGACACATCCTCCACTCTAAATGGAACACTTTTCTTCATCCCTTCATCTCCATCCATTGTTAAAGACGCGAGTCGGATCAGATTAGATGAGCCCGGAAGTAATGACACTCGACGACGATGCTTTGCAGAGGCGTAGGCACTGAATGGAGGCGACCCCATCAGACTAGAAGGATTGATTGACCTAGAAGACCTTTGAATGTTTTGATCACCAAGTAGAACCTCTTCAAAAAGGAGATTCCCAGTGTGGTCAATTACATAGGCGCACACGACAAACACAACAGTTCTAACATCTTCAGCGACTGCTGCATGGTGCTTCTGTAATGATCCTTTCAGATCGGGAGTAACATCTTCTGTCTCCAACACATAGAAGTCACTTCCACTGCCACGAACCGCTACCTGTCGAGAAGTCCTGTATCGATCGAGAGACTTTGATTGGTATGGGAAAGTACACCTCACTGGCTCTAGAAGGCACTTATCTTTTCCGAGCGGGACATCTATCCATTCGCCATCAATCCAACCCGTCAAGGTACCACCGATAGGTTGGTCGGCACACTTCATTGAAACTGCAATAGATGGGCCCGGCGTGAATACCTCGATTGTCTCCAAAGGATTCAATCTGCAAGTGGAATAATTGGAATCTTGGACGTTCTCGTGATGTTCACATGTAGGGAATGCATGAGGCATTGGAGTCCTAACCAGTACTGGCACTGGTAGTTTATTCTTTAGTACCGCTCTTGGTGTAATCGACAACTCGATGAATGCGTGGTCCCCGTCAATCAAAGACACGTTGAATGATATGTGAGTGGTGAGAGAGGAGGCACGGATCTCACGAGAAGACGGTGAGCACGTAACTTCAATAATTTTTCGCTTTCCATCAGACGAGGAAGCCATTGAAACCAGGCGTTCTAACGGAGGGAGATTGAACATACCCACTAAATCTCCACCACTAGATCCATCGCTAAGAATGGGAGAGACTTGAAGGCAAAGAGTCTCCGTCGAATTTGTAGCAAAGTTGCGAAGTAATGGAGCAGGGAGACCAAACACAGAGTGTGTCATAAGCTCCTCGTTTTCTTTGAGCAGCGATTTCGAATCATCATGACGGCCATTCTTTCTTTCATCGAGCGAGCTTTGGACAACTCCTAAGTCATGAATGCTTTCATCTCCTATGATGGAAATCCTAAATGGCAGGGAAGACTTGTTATGCATCTCAACATGGCTGCTAAGGTGAAGAACAGTAGAATTGCCTCGCTTCACCACTTTTGTAAATACATGAGTCTGCATATCTGCAATGTAATGGACAGACCTCAACTTACTCGCCTCTGTATCCATATCGGGAATAGATATTTTCGTACTCCCCACATAAATGATAAGGGACTTGGCGTGCTTGATATCTTGACCATACTTTCGCACACCTCCCGAACCCTTTTCTGGGAACAGTTCAAACCGGAAGAATCGAGTCGAGCTAGTTGGTAACTCGAAACTAGTTGGGTCATTGTAAAGAGAGTAGGATGCGTTGATCCCCGAATGGTTTTCAATGGCATAAGGTAGTGTTGTAATCAGTGATCTCGCAGCATGTGCTGCCATACTTCGTGATAGTCTGCGTTTACTTGAGTTGTCTTTGACTCGTTCTTCAACCAATGTGGTTGCTTGTTTTGTAGCACCCGAGTAAACAGACCACATCCTACTTGCAGCACCGACATTCACAAGAAAATGCTCAGAGAAAGAGACATGACAAGGGTTCGACTCAATGTCAAACGTTGTAGACATTCGTTTGGAAGTCGTGCGCGTTTGGGGCCCTCGTGAGGCGTTGAATGTGATTTCCCAAGGCTGCACCAACAGAGTCTCCCAACGACAACTAGCCGCATCAAAGTAGTCGGCGAGCACGCTCGTGTTCATGTTGCAACCAAAGCATGGTTTGTCAGAAGTAAGGCTTGGATAATCAATTTCTCCTCCTGCAACGCAGTTCATTACAACAATCTTGAACAACGCTTCATCCAACCCTTGGAAATCGTTCGTCACAGTAGTTGCAGCTTCTGGCATGGTAGATTTGAGGCGAATGATCCTCCTTTTCGCTTTCGTAGACAACTTGTTACCACTGTGAACAGATAGATCAGTCCCGTGCTCACTCGGAGCAGCAGTAGACACGGCCGAGTCTTTATCAAGAGCCGATTCGAGCCGTGCTATCCTGTTGGCATCATTTGCAGGAAAATGGAACTCGTCGTCTATCGAGTCGTTGACGCTATCATTATTTCCAAATGCATCAGTAATGCTCGTAGCTAATGCGCTCGCTAGAGCTGCATTTTGCATCGAGAAGGTAACTTCAATGGGCGACAGTGTGACAAACTTAATGTCGGTGACATGTGGAGAGTCATCGTTGCCAATATCTTGATAGTAGAAAAGCGCAAACTTTGCTGGCTCGAGTATCTGAACTGGGTGAAGTAAGTCAACACCCTGCGCCGTGTAGATCTCCACACGTTCTGCGTCAATCTTATAATCCTTTTGTAGAGTCTCGTCATTAACTTCATTTTCCACCTTCTCGAAAGTGGCTTTCATTTTACCCTGCACCACAATCGTTTCGGTGAGCGAAGCAGACTTGGACGATGAAAACGATCCCGATGCGTCGACACTCCCAATGTCTACAAGAACAAGTCTCATATTTGATGATTCCACGTGATACTTGGTCTTCTTCAACACTACCGCTTCTGTCCCGCTGCTTTCTTCGTAGCGCATTTCAACTGCCTCTGGGTCATCTTCGTTAGAAATCACTTTCGTGGAAGGTCCATTGCTCCTCCCTAATACACTTGTCCCTGCAAGAGTCTCTAGACGACCCTGAATGGGCGCTACCTTGACAAAAGCAATGAGATCTGAAATTACATCCGGAAGCACAACCACTTGGGACGAGCCTAACTTGACTTCAATGTCTCGAGATTCATCCGCACCATATTTTGTATAATTCAAAACGAATACCTCAGAGTCTTGTAAGTCCGTCCGGTTCGAAGTTGCTTTACCAATCATCCTTCTAAATGTGCGATCAACCGACCCCAACCGTCTGTCATCGCATACCAAGTCATGGAGCGTTACGTAAGCTTTTGTAACATCCTCGTCTGGAAGGAGCTGCGCCAAGATGTGTGTATTGACCGCTGCGAGCGACACAATTGGATCATCAGTATCGACCCCACATAATTCCACGGAGAGCTCTTGGATGTTAAAGTTGATGTACATTCGTTTTATCACGTCGACGTTTTCTACGCCAGCGTGACCCATACTCTTCAAAATTCCGTCTACCGTCCCTTTTCTTGCATTGTCATCGGTCTGAGCAGCACGTTTCGGTTGCAGGCTTCGGTCTCCACGAAGAAAGTTATTTTGCTCACTGATGTTATAATCTAAAGTTCTCATGATCTGAGAATAATGACACCTTGCAATCAATATCCTAATTCGGGAAGTGGACATCTCGATTCGTGTGGCTAGTTCTTCCTCCGTCCCCTTAGCAAATGGCGGCTTCATTTGTACTTTGACAGAAAGATTCACCGGTGTCGAAACCATCGTCATATTTCTACCACAACGCATTGATACATCCTTCAAAGAGACTTGTGCCTCGGACCCTACATCATTCTCAAACGCTCGATAATGTGCCTGGAAATTTCCAGCGTGGAACAAGAAGTAATTCTCTGAGTATGCTGCTTGAGGGAGAACTAAATCAAAGCCAGACGCAACAATATAAAATAGTTTTTGACCACTTTGAGAGCTCTTCGCCACCTCCATTGCAGCTGCTGCCGCTGTTGACGCCACACTCGCCGTAAGTGCACCGAAGACGCCTTCAGTGACATACTCAATCAAAGTGAACACCTGAGAGTGCACATGAACAAACCTCATCGGCGACAGCACTATCTCAGCACAAGCTTCGCATTTCTGTTTGTCTGCACCTCCAACGTTGCAGGAACGAACTGCATTAGCGCCCTTACAATACCTCACAGTGAGTAAACTTGTAGCAACACTCGGTGCTAAACCAAGAAGAACTCGATAAGGCTCAAGAGTGTTGCTGTAATCAGGCGTGACCATCCGGAAGTCTCCAAGAGTGAAAGTCATTTCAGAATTGTCGTCGTCTCCTTCAAGGCTGTGGTGATTCACTTTTGACCCGGACATAATGAGCGTGAAAAGGGGTAGGTCATCTTTAGCCGAGTTCAAAGATATCTCAAACATGTCCATTTGTGCAAGTATGAACACGGAGTTCACTTTTTCAGTTTTCGATGTAGCAGTATGCAACTTCACGTCAATTTTGTGGCCGTCCTTTTGTTGAAGCATCGACATCTGCCCATAAGTTGTCATGGCCTCTTCCTTGAACCCAGTCAAATCGTTTTTGGCTAAGAGAAGAGTTTTGATCGCCTGCGGATTCCAGTTAATGAAAAGACTGGTGAATTTAGCATTCACGACAGTGACCTTATCAACTTCGTGTAATGATTGAATGTAATCACGTGAAAAATCTCTCACTTGATCATGGTAGGATTTCGCTTTGTTCTCCGGAAGTTTGAGGATATGAATATCCGCAAGTTCTGCTGATCCCGAGTAGTCGGATTTGAATACGCCCTGATTGGTAAGGTCATCCATAATGGCCGAATACTTGTCATCAGTGGCATAATCAAGAGCTGGTCGCGGCAGATTCGAATGGCAGAGTAGGCGTTGTCTCCTTGGAAGTTTCAGCTCTGAATCAAGCTGGTCAAGGATCCAAAACCATCCCATGGCTAATTTCGTTGACGAGGTGCCATCTGTTGCAAGTGATGAAGAAGCCATTACTGACACCAAATGAGCTTCGAGTCCACCGCCATTCTCTGTATAAACATTGATGGACAATCTCAGCAGAGAGACGGATACATGCATGAACTCAATGCCAGTTGATGAGTCGGTGTTCTGTCTTGAGAGGATCAGAGACTCCAAACGATCCTTCTTCGATAACAATGATTCAGTCCTTACAGCACCGTTCTCTTCATCCTCATCACCCCCGTCTAAAATAGAAATGCCAGAGCCACTGGACATGATCTCAATATCTGGATCTTCATCGACCAATTCTTCTGGAACATTCGAAAGCTTTACTTGACTTGAATCATTTGGAACGTCACCTCGTAATTTGTGCAAGTTGGAAGTCCAAATCGCAGCCACGGAAAGCATTTTCGTAATGTGTGACGGAGCCAGACGCAATATGATGGCTGGTAGGACACCAATAACACACGTACGTGGAGTTTCATCACCTGCTGATATTGTGTGTTCCAGTCCAACATCTAACGTGAAGGATATGGGTTGAATGACACTACCAGACACGTCAGTATTATCACCATCCAGGCCATCCTTGGCTACACCTACAGAGCTAATTGTAAAGAATAGATCATTCATTTCCAACTTCAGATGATCAACCTCAGAATCCATCTTGTGCGGTCGTTGCCGATCGTTGAACCATTGAGTTACAGAGGACGAGAGAGCATCTGTCCCATACCTAAAGTTGAATCGACCAAAGTTACAAATAAGAACTGTTGCATTTGGATCAGTACAGTTCTCGGGAAGGATGAGAATAGGAGCTGAAATATCAAAATCCATTCTCCACTTTTGTCGGTTTTTATTCTTTCCATTCCAAGCATCCATAATGGCAGATGATACCTTATCAGAAACTCTTCCGTCTTTCAATGCAACTGCATGCGTCGAGAAGTCAAATTGAGGCTTAGCAGTAGTATTTCTTGTCACGGCAGGGGGCATGAGGACGGTAGATTCCCCTCCTTTGGCATCAAAAAACAAATCTTCATCCCCACTGCTACTTTGATACAGGTATGGATTGATGTTGCTATCATTTCCATTGTACTTAGCAGTCAGCGGAGGCAACTTGAAGAACTCCTTGACCGCAAAGAGCAGCATTGGCGAAGCAACAATCTCACATGCCACCATCTTCAACACCAACTCCTGGTCTCCAACCTTACTCTTTTTCAATTGGAACCGAAATGCATGAGATGTGTTCGAATGCGCTCCCTTTTGTAAACTTCGGCACACCGTGGGATAAAATGTAGCAGGTGTAACTCCATCCAACACTTCCAAACTCAGGACTGTTAACCCCGACGTGAAAGAGCCATCGGCATTCGCCTTGAATGATGCCGAGACCATACCCATTTCCAACGAGGTGAGTGGTTGCTTTGGTCCCTTAACGAGATTAACATGGAACGAACCCAACGTAAAGTTGACATCGCAAAACATAGAGTCCTTTGATAGGGTGGAGTCAATAGTCGTCATTGCCAAATTCTTCTCCAGCTCTCTCATTTCATCCGTGGTTAATGCAATGTCGTCTTCGTCATCATCATTACCATCATCTGTCAATTCCTGGTATAATTCACTCGTGCCCAGAGAATCCTGTTGTGATAACGACGATGATGTCCTCTTGGGAGCAGGACTACCAAACACGGAATTTTTGGTTTTGGCAAAGGAAGACGACTTTTTCGAAGATCTCTTCTTCCCTGCATTAGATGATATACTGCTGCCACCGCTACTACCACTCCCTGTACCAATACGATGATACTTCTCCTTCTCCTTAACAAACTGTGCATCCGCAATATTCCTCCAGTGCATCAACCCCAAAATAGAAATAGATCGATCCCTCTCAATATGTTCCAATTCGACACGTTCCTCTATCCTCAATTTTGATAACCACGGTGACGAAGTCACTGTCCCCTTTTTATCCCTCCGTTCTGAATAGACACTGCGCTTATGTAATTCCAAATACCGCTTCCGCTTCTGAAATGCCAAATAGAATTCAATCCAAGAGCGATGACGATTTAACCTTCCTATGCACCGTACCGCGTACTTCCACCATTTGTGTGCATTCCCCTTTACTGGAACTAGTGGTCTATACTCGGGGAATAATGGTCGATTTTCAGTAGTTGTGCTATTGGGTTGGGAGGTAACCACTGCCATGGCAAGTTGATGTCCTAATTCAAGTTGATTTCGTGACACTGTGATGGACAGCGATGACAATTTGGAATGGACGAGATATTTTGGAAAGTCGATACATGTGTCTAGATCAGACTGACGTAGTTTGGCTTGGAAGGAGAGTGGTTCGAGGATGTATTCTGTATTGGTGGATACTCTAGCCAGTCGTTGTTTCAATGTGCCGCCATTGCTGTTGGTATCGTCATTATCACGTTGCAAATATATTCCAAAACCAGAAATCAACAACTCCTTGTACAAAAACGACGATGACACTTGCTCATGATGATTCATTGCCGATGCAGAAGAAGAAGATGCAGATGATCTATCCACAAATGTTTTATTCCCCTTTGCATCGGTGGTACTCAATGATAATGAACCAAGTACAATCCCAGCGGCAGTTTGACATCCTCTAATGGCAATGTGCACATCTTGAATTTCCACTTGTAAATTTTCAATGATGCGGCGGACCAAACGTGTAGTGAATGTATTGCTACTGCTGCTGCTACTTGTAGAATTGGTGTCACTAACATCTTCTGAATCCTCATTGTCACCATCATCTTGTCCCCCTCCACCCAAAGCAAAATTCTTCATGGCACTCATCCGTCTACGCCCCTCCTCCGCAGTAGCAATTGAATTTATCCGTTCTTCCATCACCCCCTCTTTACTCCCTTGCACTTTCTGCTGTTGCTGTTGTTGCTGCATAACACTCTTTCTCGATTTCATCTTGGTCCCATATCGATTCTCAGTATACCCATTCGGATTATTCCTCGCCTCGGCAATAAAATCATGCGGCTCAACATACACCCACAATCCACTCGCTCGAAACACCACCGGTCGACTAGTCAATCGTGCCCATGGCACATCCAACTGGACCTTATCAAACCGTCCCTCAATGACCTTGAAGGGACATGCCAAGTTGGGTGCCAATATTGCTCTGCGGGATAATTCGGAATTTACCGCGTGTACGTCGAGTTGGAGCGATTGGAGTTCGATTTTACCGGACCAGACTGCCACGTTTAGGGATTCGGAATCGAGGTTGTGGACGTATTTGCCTATGGTGCTTTCGAGGACTTCGAGGATGGCTTTTTTGGCCATGGTTGTTCGGTTGTAGTGGTTGGTGTGTCAATTTTATTCTTCCTTCCTTCGACAACGTTTCTATGGTTACTGCTGCGGGTTAAGATATCAAAGTATTATAGTCAGCTATGATGATGCAGCTGGATGTCCTCTTCTGCCGGCTTTGATGAGGAATGATACAACGAAGTAGGAAGCCAACTAGCTGGTCATGGTTGTGGTCATAACGATGATCAATCTGGTGAGGTTGAGGTTTGAGGTTCTTCGCTTTTGACTTTTTTTGATGGGAACAAAAAGTTGGGTGTCAAAAAGAGGCGTAAAATGGCACATAAATTAAATGACACGACACAAAATATATAGCGTTGCGACTCCTTGCGACACTCAATCAGTCGCAACGGGTAACATTACTGATGGATGATCGCAGCTAAGTTCATATCAGTATGAATGAGATTACTTTGTCGGGCAGCGGTGAGGGCAATCTTCTTAGTTGTGGGTATTGTACACAAAGTTATCATCATGTTCTTGGTAGTGAGATGTGCAAGTAAGGATCTCCTGTGAAGGTGGAATACAAAGCTAGACATACCAATACCTCCATGTCGCTGTAAATATACCTAATATAATAAGTAGCTAAGAATGTCATGAAATAAGTACTTCAGCAAACATTTTAAAAAGAAGATGAATACTTAAAAGAATAGTAATAAAAGATAATGATTGCCTAAAGATTAGATGGCTCGTGTAGCTATTTACAATATGCGCAAAACTAAGGTACTCCCTCTAGAGTAGAGCAACTCTCTTAACTTAGAAGGAGAAAATATTCTCTTCCTTGTGATTGAGTGCCTTCAAGTTTGGCGTGCAACCTCTATCAAGCATGACCGGTGGACCGCACATGAGGTTGTAGCAGTTCTCACCAGCGGGGTAAAGCACCTTCTCGAACAAATCTTTGCCCACAAAGCCAGTGGAGTGACCAGATGCTTCCCATCCCTCAGGAGCGGCGTCAGAGAGGATGTAGTGAGCCTTGAACCGGTCGGCATACTTTTCACGCCACTCATCAAGGGTGTTGCGGAGGAGAAGGTCTCCCTCGATACGGGCTCCAAAGACAAGAGAGATCTTGGTATTGTCCTCAGTATTTCGCAAGATTTCGGAGGCAATCTGCATGACGGGTGTGATACCAGTTCCACCGGCAATCATATTGAAGTGGGTGGCGTAACATTCCTCGTGCTCCTTGAGGAAATGTCCATTGCCGTGGTAGTCAAACTCTCCAACAGGTCCTCGCATATCGACGGTGTCACCGACCTTGAGTGAGTCAAGGTGTTGAGAGAACTTTCCTCCGAGGGGGAACCTCTCACATGGCGGGTAGGCCTTGATGACAAACTTCACGCAACCAATATCGTGGTCAGAAGTGATGGGAGTGTAACGACGCATGACCATCTCACCCTTGACCATGGCAGAGAGGAAGATGTGCTTTCCAGTAGGAAGACCAAGCACATGCTCAGGCGATTGAAGAGCAAAGTCAAGCTCGAAAGAGTCACGGGACAAGACGGTCTTCTTCTGAAGCGTGAATGCCCGCTTATGCTTGGGATCCAAAGCAACCTTCCTGCCAGTCTTCTCACAGATAATATCCTGTACTTCATCCTCCTCGGCAACAGACGTAGTGTCCAAGTCACCAATGTAGAACTTGTCCAACATCTTGGTCGCCTTGGTAGAGTGAATTGCAACGAAGTCCTCAGTAGAATCCTCTCCAGCATTGATGAGGATGGAGTCAGCTCCACCAGGGTGAAGATCGAGGTATTCGGTACAATCGTACACCTTGTTGTTGACAATGATCCAAACATCTTCCTCCTTGTTGTGCTTACGCACCTCTGCAGCAGTAATGCGCTTATCACTCTTAGCAGCGGGTGCGGCGGCAGGTGCAGCCTCCTCCTTCACAGTTTGACCCTGCTCAAGAAGACGTCCGAATCCAGCGGAATCGGGTTTCTCAGAGAGCTTGGTCATCCATCCACCCTCCTGTTGTCCGGGTCGAGTGGGGTGCTCGAATTGGAAGACGTGCTTGCCATTAACATCCTTGGCCATGTGCACCTTAACACGGAAGACTTGGTTGTTACCCATACCCATCAAGTTCCATGTGGGGTCATTGGGTTGGCAGTTGTTCGCCTGTGAGTGGGTACGAGAAGAAGTGAAGTGGTAAGTTAGTCTTGCGTTCCAAAAAGAAACATTGAATATATGCATACACCAAGTCGTCATGTGTAACGTACCTCATCCCAAGCACGGCACCAAATCTCCTTGCAGCCAACCAAATCAGCAACCTTCAAGTCATAGTTCCACCACACCCAGCACCAATACATACCATAATCAGTAGGCTTCTCAATCTGATTAATCTTCGCCATCTCCCAGTGCTTTCCACCATCGGTACTAATCTCAGCACGAGTAATACGACGTCCTCCTCCAGTGTAGGCATATCCTCCCACATTGTAAGTGCCGGCAATGTTGGATGCAAGATCGATTGTCTCATTGTGGTCAGGTGCCGTCATGGCAGAGTTGATGTTTAGCTCGTTAAAGATGTATTCGGGCTTGTACCACCATCCACCAGTCAAAGACTCCTCAGCAGTAATGTGCGGAGGCAAGATACGATTGTCATGATAATGGTAGTGGTTTTTGGTCTCATGCTCGATGACATTAATGTCAGTGAGCCACTTGATCATACGTCCGCCGATGTATCCAGGGATGATGAGACGGACGGGGAATCCGTGATCAGGTTGGAGCTTCTCTCCGTTAGCCTCGTAGGCGATGAGGATGTCGTAGGCGGGGTTCATGGCGCGAGCTAGAGGGACGGAGGTTCCGTATTTGACGAGCTGTGTGTGTGTGCAGTAGAGAGTTATGAGTGGTGAGTAAGTGCGGACATACTCAGACAGATGCAAACAACTGAGTATCATACATGCCTCACATGCGCTCGGCATGATGCAAACAATAACTCACCTTGCCCCAAGGCTCATCCTTAAAAGGACCGGGTCCAACCTTATTAGGCAAATCCTCGTGACCAATGAACTCCACATGCTTTCCGGACATATTCTTCTCACTGACACCAGCCTTCAACAACAAATCTCTCAACGTCACTCCCTTCCAAACATTGGTACTCACACCACCTGCTCCCCAATTGAATCCAATAGTTTGTCGAATCATGTTCTGCTCCTTCCGGCGATTTCCAGCACAGACGAGTGTAACGGGTAATTCACGTGGTTCCATGGCAGCAATCTCGTCCATACTCAAATCGAGTGGGGTGGTGGCACATGATCCGCCGACACGAACGCGATGCTCCTCCCATTTGAGATTGGGACATGCTCCATGATTACGCACGTAGTGAAGGCACGTGGGTGTGATGAACTTGTACTTGTGATGCACACTGAGGGGTGGCTCCACGTTGAAGGGATGACGTCCCGTAAGACGAACCAACTTTCCGTCACGAGGGATCCATTCATCGGGTGTGCCGACATCACGATGATCGGGATAATCCTTCACATCCCACATGGTGGTGGCCTTGGAGATGATATAGGGAGAGGGAGTACGTCCATCCTTGTGAATCATTGGGACGGGGATGGACGAAGGGTATGGGCCGTAGAGCTCCTCACAGGTTCGGTCGGCGGCATCTTTGTCGATGGTTTCGAAGTTCGAGAGGGAGGTTGATGGTTTGATAAGAGTGGTCAGATCGACGGACGAGTCCGAGACCGTTGAACGCATAAGAACAGGAGCCATGGTTGCAGTTTAAGATGTTGATGTGTTGATGGAGATGCAAGCGGCTGAATTATGGGAACTGCAGTAGAAGCCTTCGAGAGGAGGGATCCAACCGAAGAATCATCGTCATCCTCTTGCTTTGAAAAGAGCAAAGCTCCGGCCTTGTTGAGAGCAGCAAAGAAGATGATGCCCAACCTACGATTAGCGGATAGCTTTGAAACACGTTACGACATATATTCTACAGAGGAATAAATAGCAAGATTTGCAACCTCTCGGAAGTGGGCCCAACTTCCCTCTGCTTCCGGCCCTCCGGTGTTTGAAGTCGAGTCAAAAAAGTACCACGTATTTGAGGTCGGGAAGGAGGGGATGCTCCCTGCCCCCCGCTTAGCCCTCAAATATTTAAGTATCTACATTTACCTAAGTAGGTATACCTACTTAGGTAAGGCTTACTCCTATGTACGTAGTGAGGTGACTGTGCGTGCCGTGTGCCGTGCTATCACCGTGATGCCCGCGCCGCCCGCCTCGCCTGTGAAATGGAGAAGACAAAAACGCGACTGGACCTTGTCATATCAATATCACAGTGCGCCTTAGAGAGTGTCTTATGTATGTGGACAGCAGCGCAACAAAGAAGGCGATAAGTAAGTTGTAGTCAGTCAGCGTGCAAATCATTCAATTAAAACAGACTTCTATTGTGAAGGTGAAGTTTCAGTGGCTATCGAAACATGATTTGAACTTGGCTCCCGGCAACCTCTTCATCTTACAGCTCACTGCTACTTCTACTTACAGAAGTTCTAAAAGCTACACCTTTTGATAGAGATTTGGATACAAGTCATTAGTGGTACAAATATAAACAGATATTTTCATCACTTCGTACTCATATAAGTATGGTACAACACGGTAACAAAACACAAAAATTATAGCAGCTCACTTGACTTATTTAAACCACTCATGTACCTAATAACAATACCTAAAAACAATAGCAAACAATTCTCTACTTTGTGTGATGATGATGCTTGACTGCAGTAACTACCTCATCATCACCTCTACTGCGACTTGATCTTCTCTTCTCTTCTACTTCTACAGATGCAGTCTCCTCCTCCTCCATCGATGATATTCTCATCTCCTCCACATTCTTATTCTTGGATGAGGCATAGTACTTCACAGCACTATTCCATTGCCCATTCTGTTCCACTTTGTTGAACTCTTTTTTGAAAGCTAATCCGTCGTACATAACCAATGAGTTATCTTCATGAGCTTTCCGCAAAGACCCAGTATTGGTACTCATCCGCAAGCCATTTTTACTGAAGACAAAGAGTGAAATTCGCTCCCCAGCAGCAATAGCTACCTCCTTATCGAACTGACCAATGTTTGTGGCAACATTCTGTTGTAGAGAGACCGAATGATCAAACACACGCTCCCAGGCTCCTTCGTTGAATTCATTGCCTTCGTAGTCACCTTGCAGAGCATATACAGTAACTCGACTCTCACCGTCTTTCTTGCCTTCAACATCCAACGAGCGCAAGGTGACAGCTTCTTTGGCGTCAAGTGAGAACATGAGTCCATTTGTCTTGGCGTTACTCTTGCCATTGCTCGCTTTGAAATCAACAATGATGCAATCTGCATCACAGTCGTCTGGTGACTCTTGTCCGTCACAGATGCCATCCCCACAAAATGGACCCTCAACTGGATTTGCTGTGGGTGGAGGAGTGGAAACCACTGGGTTTGCTGTGGGCTGAGGAGTGGTAGGAGGACCAGTGGTCGGTTCTGCTGTAGGAAGATTTGTAGGCACGGATGTTGGCTCATCGCCAAATACAATCTTAACGTGAGCGTATCCTGGCGCATCGCCGGTATTGGTATTGATTTCCAAGACTGTGATCGTCAAGTCTTGTTTGGTACCTCTCCACTTGGAGATCGTGTGGCTCTCTCCTTCTGCAAGGTATGCATTGAGAAAAGAATTGGAGTACGATAATCCATTGTTTCCCATTTCATAAATAGTCACGAGATCGGAGGCCAATCTGTTTTGGGAAGTTGCGCCTGTTGCTCGATTGAAACCAACGAAGTAATCTAGAGATCCTCCCGTCTCGAGCTTGATTACAACGGGGTTATTGTCTGTAATTTTGTCAAACTCCGCAATCCCGACCATCTTAGTGTCCAAAACAGTTCCACCCTCTTCACCAGAATCCCAAGTGATAATTTTCCCTGGTCCGTCGTTGTACCAGGCATTATTTCCTACAGCAAGCTGAAAGTTCTTTGCTGCATTGAAACACATCTTTCCCTTATCATCACCCCAAAGAGGATTTCCCATTAGACCAGTATGGTCAGAGTACGTCCTTCGGTCTGTTCCACCAGAGTGCGCAAGTCCCATGTTGTGTCCAATCTCATGAAGGACTACACCAGGTTTGATGTAATTATCCTTTTTGTATAATGATAGCCAACCACTGATGTAGGCATAAGCAGCCCACCCGCAATTGTTGCCATAACAATTTTCTGTCAGGAACATAACTTGTTGAAAAGGCTGGAGTAGGTAGGAACGAAGAAACGTCATGAGTAATAAGTTATAGACGAGGAATCAATGATGATGACAAATGTGTTCAGAGACATCTCAACCACCTGAGCAGTCGACTGTTAGCTCAGTTGGTTCAGATGCCTCTTGACAAAATTGAAACACAAGCCCACTTCAATTTTTCACACTTACTCCTGGTAGATCAAAGCCCAACTTTGTTTCCACTGCTTGCTGCGTAGCCGATCGAATCGCCGATTGAGAACTCGACTCGAACGAAATGTTAATGTCCACTTCTAAAACTCCGGGTGCCGAAAGCTTATCGTCAATATTGACTGAGTACTCATTGGTAAGTTCAAATTTGCCGAAGGAACAATCCTTAAAGCCCTTAGCCGGATTGATGTCATCTCCACTTGTGCCAAACACTTTATCCGAGATATAAGTTGCGTGACCTTCAACGGCCAAGCCATTTCTGTCTGTAATCTTGACTACTAGTACCGGACTCTTGCCTTCAAACTGAACTTTGTAACCAGCGTTGAGTTTTCTACCATCTGAAGAATTGATAACATTGACATCTCCTGGTGGAAGAGACACAGAGCCTTGCATCAACGATGAAAATGCAGGTTGCTGTTCTCCTGAATCATCATCATCTCCAGCCATTCCATCGATCATTTCAACCTCCTGTAGCACCTCAAGTGTCGACTCATTACTAATTAAAGTTCCATCATGCAACAAAGCCCTCATCTGACTCATTTGCTCCTTCGTTCCCTGAATGGGCAGCGTAACTCCATGAACGAGTTCGCATAGAAAGTCTTCATCGTTTTCCTCGCCATCATCACTCATCGCTTCGGAAATACTGTCGATTGCAATGATACTCTTACATTGACTCGATTGCAACTTCCTCCTTGACAGTTCCTTCTTTTGTTGAGCCTTTTTTCTTCGATGGAGTAAAAGCCTGCTATTGCTTGGGATGGTCGAAGAGAGATCTTCTCCGTCTAGTTTTTGCTTCTCTCTATCCAATGTAGTTGAGCGTTGGAGCTGCCGGGCACCGACTAAGATGGGTGGTGATAGGAGACCCAACCCCGTCGCTGCGAGGATGGTAGATAGACGTAGAATCATCTTGGATATTGAAGAGATAGTTGATAGTAGTAGAGTCTGACTAACATATTATGAAGCCGCATTGTGATTCTCATTGATATATTTCGATTGATGAACGGAACCACAACAGCTCGCATCGAGTGAGAGGCCAAAATTGGTGACTGTCAAAAATTTGAGAAGATAAAGAGTAAAGTAATACTTGCTAACTTAGATAGATACTTACCAAAGTAGAGAGATGATGGATGAAGTGAAAGAGAAATCAACAACACTACATATGATGAGCACCCACCTGCGGTAATACATGTCGGGGAAGCTATAGTAACAACCTGTTAATGGATTATTTTTTAGTCACTACTGAGGGCCAATACCATTGGCAGTGGTATATAGGTGAATTATGTGATCTAAAACTCTTGCTAAGCCAAGCAGAAGGCGTACCTCAACAGATGTGGGACTACCACATACGCATTGATCAACACAAATATATAGGAAGGAAGGGTCAATTACATTTGCCATTTCCAATTATGCTGCAGCAGGTGAGGGAAAGGTGCTCGGAGTAACAATGTACGAGGAAAACCAAGGATGCATATTTAATTGAAAGAGCTATATGCGCTACGGCCTACGGCATATTAGAGGCTACCCGATTTACCAGCTCAAATAAGGCAATCACAAGTGAGGAAAGTACAATTGAAATGGATGATGATAGCGGAACAATGTGTACGGCAGAAG
>Ga0209652_1001754_pt1 | contig 17480 bp, 14 predicted proteins | sample SaaInl74LU_5_DNA_FD_184641 | JGI IMG/M metagenome (GOLD analysis project Ga0209652, IMG submission 184641) | Marine microbial communities from expanding oxygen minimum zones in the Saanich Inlet - ESP_74LU_5_DNA (SPAdes) (version 2) | ecosystem: Environmental > Aquatic > Marine > Intertidal zone...
ATGCAAAAAGCCATACGGACAAAATTGGCCAACTTTACTCCTGCGGGCGGGCAATTTTGGTCGTCTTTCTCGCAACAAAGACTCCATCGCTTCTACACAAGACGAAGCAAGGCTGAGTTTTTCACAAAATCAAAATCAACATGTCCTTTTGATCCGATCGATCGTCAAACTTCTTCGTTGGTATCATATCTTTCAGTTTAGCAGAACACAACCATGCGCCTCCAGGTCCCCGCTGCTACCATCGCTGTTCTCTCAGGAACTTGTCACCAATGGGTTGCCTCTGCTCAAACCAACAAAGATGCTGACAATGCGATGTTGAGATCTAAATTCGCAAGAGATGTGGAGCAAGCATACAAATCGGACCCGATGGGACAGAGGCAGCAGCTGCAGAAGAAACGTTCGTTGGAAAAAAGAAAGGAACGCAATAATAATAGTCAAAGTAACGCAACAAAAAAGGTGGATGTGGGTATATTGGCAGCGAGTGGTAGTAATACTTCTCCTATCTACCCACAGTTTCTTTATGGTCAAAAGAGGATGGGGAAGGAAGAGAAGCAACGTTTCCTCCAAGAAGAAGAGGGAGGGTCCAACTCATCTTGTCCTTCGGGATGTCCGCAAGAGTTTTGTGACTGTGGTGCTACATACAAAGAAGTCGAACTCTGCACAAAAGAGATGTTGAGTGTCTGCGAAAGGGGCTTGGTGCCTAGATGTGTTCGGACAGAGGACATTGAGTTCTACGAGGAAACCTATTGTCCCTTTTCGGAATGCATTGAAAACAATGAACCTGAAGAAATCTGTAATTGTGACTACTATTCCAATTATTGCACATTGTTCTATGAGTTCGAGGATTCTTTCGAGAGCTGTGTCACTGCGGAATGTTGCGACAAGTCACCTGCTGGGGAAAAGGCAACTTGCATTCCCGCGTTGCAACCTACTTTCAATCCAACAAGCACTCCTACAGTATCTGTGCCACCTACAGCTGCCCCTTCGGTAAGATTTATGTCTGCTTTGGGAGTACATCTCATGTGTCTAATGTTTTCAATTCAGCTCACCCGTGTTTACTACTTCTTTTGGCATAACTTTCACCAGGGAACTCCTGCGCCTACAGTATCCAGTATGCCAACCATCTCTAACAAGCCTACACCGTCTCCATCGATCAGTAGCAGCCCAACTACGTCTCCAAAGCCAACTCCATTAGCTAGTGACAGTCCATCTGCACAGCCTTCTATCTCAGCCAAAGTGAGTATCGTGTCATATCTTATTTTCTTTCTATGCAATGAATTTTGTCTCAATTCTTATCAACACTTTTGATTCAGCCATCAGTCTCTCCCACAGAAGCTCCGAATCCATCTCCGTCTCAGTCTCCATCGTCTGCACGTAAGTCCTTGTGTTATATATCTTGTCTCTTGTCCGTTTGAGAAGTGTGAAGATACATGTTCTAACCCTTTCCATTCGCTTTGACGCGCTTTTAGCAACGGTGTCACCTACTGACGTGCCCTCAACCAGTCCAACCGACGCTCCTTCCAACTTGCCGACTGTATCTGCAGCCCCAACGATTTCTGTGAAGCCTTCCACAGGGCCAACTTCTTCTCAGTCTCCCACTGTTAGTGCGCAACCCACGGACTCACCTTCAATCAGTGTAGCACCAACCAGCAGTCCTTCAGATTCTCCTACTGTGTCTGTTGCGGTAAGACTTGTATGCATTATACTCTTTCAAATACTTTTGAAGATCTTCTGTCATCTCACATGCAACTGACTCGTTTTCTTTGCAGCCAACATCGTCTCCCAGTACCCCTGTCCCCACTGGCAATCCAATTGTAGAGCCAACAATGGAGCCCACGTACGCGCCTACATTAGTTCCAACTTACGCTCCGACTTATCGTCCGACAGAAGCGGAACAACTAGGAGTACCTTCAGGAGGAATGTCCCACTCCAGTAACATCCTCATTCCATTATGTGTCGGTGTCGCAGGAGCGGCTATGTGGCTTTTTGGATTGTAACCATCTTTTTTACATCCACCTTTTGTGATCTTATACAACATCCTGGTGGATTTCTGTGTTGTGATGCCTGTTGTGTTCCGTACCCATATTCGTCAAATAAGTTTTGGTAGAAAAAAATCTCGTTTAAGATAATGAAAGTCTCTATACTGTAACATATTGTAAACTGTAGTGGATGGGGAAGAGTCAGATGATGAGTAACTATGCTACCAAATCCATGTCAAAATCCCAATTGATAGCATCTATCACCTCCCCACCCTCCTCTTTCCTCTTTGTCTCCTCCTCTTCTAGTTGTTCAAATTCTTCAAGTGATACTATTCTAATTTTGCCATCGTTGTCAAGTTGCTCTTCTTCATCATCAACTTCTCCCATGAGCACAATAGAATCCCCGCGTACAATATAAAGACCTAATTTGATGTCAGTCTGATAACATATTGTCTCGTCCTTATCTTTTGTAACTACCAATATCCTTCGCTCTGATGTGCCTTCCATAACCATATTGGAAAATTGATCAAAGGTTCGTAACGTGCCAACTAAGTGTCTCCCATCACGCAAGACCACGAGCATTTGTTGATCCAATTGCTCTACCAAAGATGACGCGCCAGGTAAAAATGGTGGAAGATGACCATAAGGGACGGCCGTGGCGGGGCGTGGCCCGTTGCTGTGTTGGTCATTGTTGGATCGTCCTCCTCCTCGACCTCTGCCAGCGCCTCGAGAGTTTCCTCGCCCTCCGCCTCTGCCGCCTGATGACTCTCTACTTCTGTCTGGCGTTTGGCTTCTGACTGGGGCACTTGATAGTGCGCTTGCTGGTGGTGGTAGGGTGTTTGCGGTTGCCATGGTTGCTGTATCTTTGTGAGGCTTCAGCATGTGATGTGAAAAAAACGACGGCCTGGCCGACGCTGAGAAAAACCTTTCTTCTGGTGCTTTCCCTCCAGCCCAAGAGCCAGCCGCTTCTTGCCTGCAAGCTGCAAGGAGCAGTGGCAGTAAGTATAAGGAAGATAGAGTCAGTCCATATACTTGAGTGCGCCCTGTATCCACATAGTACATCTTGGTCAGAGATCAAATAGCTTCAGCAAGTAAACCTATTCACCCTGCGTTTCAAGTTCAAGCTTTCAAAGATAGTTATTTTTAGCACAAAGACAACATACTGCCATCGACTCCCCCCCCAAACAAACGTATCTCAGTCTTCATACTTTAAATGTCATCAAAATCAATACCAATATCATCATCATCCCCATCTCCAGCCATGGCCTGATCAACAGCAGTCTCATTAATCCTTGCTGTTTCTGGCAACTCCCCATACTGCTTCAAATTCCTCGCCTCATCCGCCGAATACTTGTGCAAAATATCCACCTTTTCATCCTGAAAGTCACGCTTTCCTACCAATACAATATCTCCAGCCGTCACCCAAACCTTTTTACGCATCTTTCCTCGAATATGTCCAAGACGGGTAACTCCGTCGTAGCAGAAACATTCACAACGGCCATTACCCAACATTCGTACGACTTGGGCGTATTCTTGTCCTTCTTCTTTGAATTCGAGTTCACGTTTGGCTTCTTCGCCATCTCCCTTTCCTCTCCTGCGGTTTTTTCCTCCCTTTCCTGTTTTGTGATTTTGTAGGTTGTTGAGTTGTTTTATTAGTTTGTTGTCGTGTGATGTTTTTGCAATTTATTTAGAGTTGATACAATCGCCAGTGGAAAATGATGAAGCAGCGATGGAAGAAATGCAATAAAGGTTAGAAAAGGTTTATAGTATTGCTCGGTTCACGATACAAAGCAACAATTGACGAGTGTAGGCCACATATTCGAAAGTACGCACCTTTAGGTTTCGGCATCTTTATTTAGCTGTGTAAATTAATGAAAAATGAATTCGAGAGCAAAACTTTGTTGTTGCCGTCCTTTTTCTTGTTATCAACTGGCTTGGGGCACTGGTTGCAACGCTGTCACTACGTTATAATGTTGAAGAGGCAATGCAATGATCGGCGTGCTCTTTTTCATTATTTTTGCAGAGGTGGAAGGAGAACAAAAGTGACGGTCAGGCGGGAGGTGGTTTGGAATGCAGAAAAGATACGGGCTTCAGTAAATAAGCCAAATTCATCCGCTGCAGCAAACAGTGCACATCATCATTGCCTTTGCACTCACCGACTCCGCTGTTGTGTCTATTTATTGTATTGTAATGTGATCGATGTGGTAGCCAGTAGGAGAGATCAACTTGCTTTTCAGAACGAAGTGAAATTTTCAGTTTAAAATTCAGATCAATTTTTTGATCCAGCACTCAAGAGGACAATTTCTTTGGCTTTGATCCGCCGACTCTGCTACCCTTCACCTGCCGTTGCAATGTCCAAGAAGCCACTTTCGAAGAAGAAGCAAGGTCTACCTGAGCTCACCGACGATCAAAAGGCCGAGATCAGGGAGGCGTTTGACTTGTTTGACACGGATGGAAGTGGAACGATTGATATAAAGGAATTAAAGGTCGCCATGCGAGCACTCGGCTTTGAGACCAGCAAGGAAGAACTACGCAAACTCGTCGCTCAAGTCGATAAGGATGGATCGGGTGCAGTGGACTTTAAAGAGTTCCTTCAAATGATGACCGCAAAGATGGCCGATCGTGATAGTCGGGACGAAATTGTAAAAGCTTTCCGCCTTTTTGACGATGATGAAACTGGCAAGATTTCCTTCCGCAACCTCAAGCGCGTTGCCATGGAACTGGGCGAAACAATCTCAGATGAAGAGTTGCAAGAGATGATTGATGAGGCCGATCGTGATGGTGACGGTGAGGTGTCTCAAGATGAATTCATTCGTATTATGGAGAAGACCAACCTGTTCTAGATGGACATAATATTATTCTCTATGGAGTGTCATTGTTGTTGTTCGAATAACACTTGTGGTATCTACCGGCTGGTCCTGGTTGACTTTCCTTTGGGAGAGGAGGGAGCACAGATCTTTTGTGGCTGCTGCATATTGTTGACATCCGACAATCTCAGGTCATAGGCAAAATCATACATAGCAACAGCACGTAGTTTGAATTCTTCACTCAATAATGCACTCTTTCTTTACTCAATGACTTGCGTTCATATTTTAGTTATGTAACAACTTTACAATTCGTCAGAAGCCACTGCATTTTCATCATCCTCAAAGGAAGGGCCTACGCTCAACCATAGATCATACAAATCATCACCAGATGTTGCAGTAATCATCTTTGGACTTAGATGTGGTCCAATTGCATCATTTTCGCACTTGACTGCTCCCTGCGAATACTCATTTGGCTTCCCTACCAACGCACACTTTCCTACATCAAGCAATGGCTCAGGGGTTCCCTCCGGGTTCTCTTTCATGTACCAATTTGGATCACCAATTGGCCTGTAGTGCGTAAAGAGGTTGGCATAAAACCCACCAGCAAGTGGTGAGTTGCGCCCATGTAATGCCTTGGCACTCTCATAATATACGATTGTGCCTGGCTCCATCACCACCTCATGAAGTCGGTTGGCGTGATCGTACACTTCCACAGTCCAGGGATCAGTCAAATTACCTTGAGCCACATTTACAATCAGAGAAACCGCATGTGTTGTAATTCGATCGACGTGAGTAAGCAATCTTGCACCCGCTTCATATTGTCGCATGCCATACAGATCCGTCTGCTCAATCTCAGTTTCACCGACCCATTCTTGCACCACATCTTTCAGCCTTTCTTGCCAAATAAATTTGAGCCCCCAAGGTATCTGAATAAAGTTGCAGTCAGTCTCCCAGTAATTGACGTATAAACCTTTCGAATCCCACTCTTCCATTAGACGATTCGGCGGTGCACGATTGTTGTAATAAAACGCTCGCATCGACCCAAACACATCATTTGGAAGATGTCCCTTATCAAAGCCAAGAGCACTGAATGTTCTTTTAACTTGTAAATGCTTTGTCCATTCTCCTGCCATTGTTCTTTTCACCTCCTCCCGAATATCACGTTTTCTATGGTAGTTGATGTGATTGCTAACACCCATAACTCCGTTGAACTCCACAGTATGCTCCAGCAATACCTCTCCTGTTTCGGGATCCTTTGCCCTAAAGGTATGGCCAATAAATGTTGTGACAAATCTAGTGTTCCTCTCTTTCTGTAAGAAAGGGTACATGTAAGTTTCGGCGTCTCCATTAACCCAATATAAAGCGAGGTCCTTCCCAGAGTAGTTGATAAACCCAAACTCAACTCTGCCACAGGACTTCGATGCTACAAACAGTTCGAGTGATTGGTGTGTCTCATTCTCTGGGTTGTAGTATTTTTCTGGCAGTGGGTATGCAACGAGAGACGAATCGACACCACGATCGAGACAGACGGCAGGGCAATCGGTAACGGCAGAAGGTTTCATTGGAATGTTGCTGCCAAATAACTTTTCTGCAGCATCCCCCTCAACAGCGACGGGAACATGTCCATATAAAAACGTCGCTTCTATTTGTGCTTTCATCAATGCACCACATGGACCGGAGGCAGGGAAGGCGAGAATGTGAGCATTCAGATGGTCATTTTCATCAAACGGCAGATCTGAAAGATTCGACACAACATTCGACTCGAGAGCACCAGCCGAACAAAATATCGACGCAAACGTGAGATAATTCAGCAGTCGCATCATAATGATAAGATCGAGCGGAATGATTCGTTATAGATGCTTTGGTGCTTCGCCAACCTGCGCAGCTAATAAAAAGGATATTTTGATCGGCCCGACTGTTCTGGATTTTGTTTGGGACAATGATTTGTACATAAAGATAGATGTACACGTAAACGAAAATAACGTAATGGGTTTGATACTTACCTGTCGGTCACTCCAGATACAGCACCGGGAACCGGGAGGCTTTGAGTATAATGAACAGCATCCAGCACTACACTCTAGTTTAGTTTCTAATCACGAACTACGATAGATTTTGTGTGCCCATTACTTATCCAAGAGTATCATTGCATCATTTTAGATTTATGTCAACATATACCTACAACTTTATCTGAAGATTACTTTCCTTCTGTGACGTCATGAATTGCTTTGGCAATATATTCTACATTTTTGGAAGTCACGCCTGCCATACTGATCCTACCATCAAGTGTGCAATAAATGTGATGCTTCTCTCTCAAGGCAACCACTTCATCTTTTGACATACCACTATACGCGAACATGCCTATTTGCTTGGTGATATGTTCCCATGACCTGCTCGAGCCTAACTCTTCCAGAGTGTTCCTCAATTTTATCCTCATTGAATCGATCCTCTTTGCCATTCCCATGCATTGCTCGACAAACTCATCTGTCTTCTTCTCGCTTGAGAGGATTTTGCTCACGATTCTGGCACCATGCCTCGGAGGATTGCTATAACTAGGGCGAATGTTAACCTTCAACTGACTGAGAACCCGCTTTGCTTCATCTGGAGTATCAGCAACCACAGACAAGGCTCCTACACGCTGTCCATATAGCCCAAAATTCTTCGAAAAGCTCTGCACCAAAGCAATATTATGACCATCTTCGACAAACATACGCAAAGCAGCAGCATCTTTGCGTGCATCACCACTTGCAAATCCTTGGTAAGCGCAGTCGAAGAATGGAAGCAGATTCCTGTCTTTGGCAACATTACTAATTTGTTTCCATTGCTCCATAGTAGGATCCATTCCAGTAGGATTGTGTGCACATGCATGCAATAGGACGCAACTTCCTTCTGGGATGGCCTGCAAATCGTCAAGTAAACCACTGAAATCCAAGTTGCTTGTGGCATTATCATAATAGCGATACTTGCGAACTTCAAGTCCAGCATTAGTAAAGATAGGAATGTGATTGCCCCACGTAGGATTAGGAACATAGATGTGTTTGTGGCCAAATTGATGTAGAACTTCACCAAAGACACGGAGCCCACCAGTGCCGGAGAGAGTTTGCACGCCGGCGACGCGATTCTCCTTGAGAGGCACACATTCATCTCCATAAGCAAACTTTAATGCAACATCAACAAAGTTGGGGCATCCTGCAATACCAGAGTACTCATGATCTAACTCCTCAGCGACGAGTTCATTCTCTGCCTCTCTAACTACGGGAAGTACAAATGGCATTCCTTGATCGCATCTATACGCGCCAACACCGACATTTACTTTGTCAGGAAAGTCATCTTTAAGGTATGCCTTTATAATTGAAGTGATGAATACAGAATTGTCAGATGATGTTTGCAGTGTATACTTTGATGTCAACCACAAAGAAAGCTCTCACCTCAGTTAGCCCAATGATGGGGTCAGGCGGTGCCATGGGGAATTGAGACCAATGCGAATCATGAGTCACCTCATGATCCACAACTGCATCTGCAAAGCCACGACGATTTGACGATGGCGATGATGGAGGAGAACCCCAAACCCATATGTCACGCTTCGATTGAAGATTCACTGGTGTCAACACAAAATTGTCGATACCGACTGAAGATGATGTTGCGAGGAAAGAAGGAGAACTCCTGCGTGCAGTAGTAGGAAGCCTACGGCTGAGCGCCTGTGCAGCTTGGCGGAGCATCATGATGGACGGCTGTCGATTGATTGTTAGAGGCAATAGAAATGTGTGGGTGACGCAAATGCAAAGCAAAAGCATTCCGACGCTGACACCCAAAAGATCATGAAGCCTTTCCCGCAATTTCATAATGGGAGTCCTGAATAGGTGGTACTACCTGATCGTATTGTACTTAGGAGTACTGAAGTAGCTGTAATTACTCATAGGAGTACAAACCTCTTCTTATGGAATTATGAATTTGAATTGTTTGGTACAATAGCACCATCGTTGCCACTTGCCACTACCCTGGTGTTTGCTTGGTAGGTGGCCAATTCAACGACAGCTATGTCGACATCAACGGGCAGTGATACACAATATTTCCTCTGGTTCTCAGACATCCACTATGATCCGTATTACTCAACAAAAGATGCCTACAGAGCGGGTTACAACACCAAAGCAGTTTGCAACTCAACTTCCATTCCATCAATGGGAAGCATTGGCTGCGATTCGCCAAAAGCTCTGGTAGATTCAGCCCTAGCATATGCGTCTGAAATAGCTGCATCGCCTTCATTTATTGTTCTGAGTGGAGATTCCATTCGTCATGGAATTGACATGTTATATGCATCAAATAATCATGAAGGGAGTGAAAATCGGGTTGGCAGTGCAGTTGAAATGGCAGCACACTCTGAGTATCATACCGATGCAATGAAGAAAGCGGGAGAAATTATCAATGATCTAATGGCAATAATTGCCGACGCCTTTCCTGATGTAGAGGTTATCGTCTCAATAGGAAACAATGATGTGGTACCAGATTATTACTTGGAGCTTCAAGGCGAAACTCTACCACCTGATAATCCTTGCTTGTTCTGTGAAGACGGAATGCCTGATCCTGGCTTTAGCTTTGTGGTGGACGGGACTGAGAAAACGTGTGCCGAACTGAAATCACTTGTGGGTAACGAAGGAAAGGAAACTGACCTCTGTGCGACTATTCAGAACGTGGAGTATTTGTGTTGTCGAACTCCTCCTACGACAGACACAAATCCTCCATCGAGTAACTCATCAATGTCGCCTGAAGACTCAGGAATGTTGGGCATTATTTATAATGCATTGCACGTCAATGATGAAGATGAATCACCGAACTACAATCAAGTAGGTGCACAGAGGAGAAGAGGTAGAAGTCTATTATCAGCCGAAGACTCAGCAACATTTCTGAAGGGTGGTTTTTACTCACGAGATCTTCCACATGGTCTCACTGTGCTATCAATCAATACTGTACTATATTCTTCATTCTTTGGGCCCGAGCCATTTGTCGATGATCCCGGGGAGCAGTTTACTTGGATGCGGAACACGCTGATGAATATTCGTGAGAGAGGTAACTCACAAGCAATGATTGTTGGGCACGTACCTCCGAGTATGGGAAGTTTTAGACATACCCAACTCTGGAAAGAGAAATATATCAACGTCTACTATGAAATCATTCAAGAGTTTGATGATGTTGTAGCAGGTCAGCTATTTGGACATCTGCATAGTGATGAATTCCGAGTGGGTGTGGGCAAATCCGCAATTCCATCTTCTCTAAGCACACCACTTCTTCTTACTGGTTCCTTGACGCCAATACACGGAAATAATCCTTCATTTAGAAAGGTATTCTATGATGGTGGTGCAGCTGATGATAACCAGTTCAAACTATTAGACTACGAATCTCATAGACATTCAGTGAGTGACAGTAATGCAGGAGATTGGTCGAAGCTATATACGTTTTCAGAAACATACAATACTGCTACCGAAGATATCAAAACGGAAGGACTTTCTGCTGATGTCTTTCGTTCTATACTGCAATCGATGAAAGACAAGCAAGGGGACATTAGTCCTACATTACACTCATTTCTCTCACTCGTGGGGTCTGGATCGGATGGAGATGCTGAATCGTCTCATAAAGACAACGACTGTGATGCCGAATGTCGAGCAGAGTGGATGTGTACACTTTCAGGAACCACGACTGCCAAACAATACAACACATGTTTGCTCCAGAAAAGTGGATCAAGCAGGCACATGATTGGAATAGCAGGAGCTGCACTTTTTGCTGCTGCATTTTTGTTTATGATAGTAGTGAGAATTAGGAAGAGACGGGCACGAGTTCAGTATGAGTCTCCGGCTTCTATTGAGGGAACAGTAGAGATGGATGACCAAGAAATGCTTTGATGGCAAAGCTCTGAGATCAATATTAGTCGAAACATAGCTGATCTGATTGTAGTAACACGATCCGTCCAGTTTGCTACATCGTTTGACAGCAATGAGATTAACAATTGTAGACGGAAGCGAGAGTAATTGATAGAACGTGGGAAATATTGGGATGGAGCAAAAGACGATACTTTAAATACCTGTCAATATTTATCGTCTCTATTGTAGTAAGTATACGTGAAATAAGTTTAGTTACTTTCACCACCGCTCGAAGATTCATCGTCGTCGCTGTCTCCAACAGCAACACTGATGGGGACACTGTACTCTTGATCACAACCAAGATAACTGTCACTCATGCAAAACAAAGTCAAGTTGTAGTCTCCAGGCTCATCGGGTGCCATGAATTCTAACACAGCCTTCTGCTTTCTTAGCAAGTTGACACGCTTCAGCGACAACAAAGAGTTGGTCTTAGTATCACCAACAACGATCCACCAACCCTCCCGCTTTTCTTTTGGAAACAAAGATGCTGCCACTTTCCCCATTTCACTTTCATCTATTTCGTCTTCATCATCATCGTCAACTTCTCTTTCTAACGTGACAGCGATCTGCACAGGGTCACTGGCAGTAATATCATCAGCATCTTGTACATCAAATGCTACCTCAATGTTGGGGTAGTTGTTGCAGAAGACAGCAACATCTGCCATTTTTTCATCCGGAAGACGCAGTAAGTCGTTTCGCACATCATCATCTAATGTCAGGATATCAAACACAGACTCAATTGGTTCTTCTCCTTCGTACGCTTCGCATCGTTGCACAATTTCTTTGGTAAAATGAGGAATCTGCATGAGAATATTGTCTTTGTTCCAGAGTCCCTGGACAACCATCTGGCTCAACTCCATCGCGGCCAAAGCAGGTTTCAACCATCCATTGCTACTAATTACATCGACAATGGCAGGAATAAGATTGATGCTATCACAAAGAACACGCTTTTGGTCAGTTCGTAAGTCAGTTGAGAGAGCCTTGCGGCTAAAATGACAATGGAGAAGGACAAGCGCTTTTGTTCTGGGATCTTGAAATTGGGCAGACTCTGGTAAATTTTGAGGAAGATTCCTTGCCAAAATCTTGAGCGCTTTCTCTTCGCCTTGGCGTATAGGGAGATTACTGAACTCGGAAGCATGCGAAAGGATCTCAAGAATTCCTCGAACCTTCGTCTTTGCAGTTAGAGAAGCCGCAATTAGCTCAATCGTTTCATACTGCACGTAGTAGTAAGCAGCAATCATACCTAGATTCAGTGGCGAGACATCACCGTCATCAGTCAATTGGCAGCATTTGCTAGCCTCCAAATCTCCCAAGACTGTTTCAACCATGTCACTAATGTGTTCGCTGAGATGGACATTTGATGTGCCCTGCAAGTTGTAGTAATTAGGATTCTTTGACAAACGTCGGTACAGCAGTGTCCATGTGATGTAGTCTACCGCGTCTTGCATACAGCTGATGGTCTTCGTCACAATCTCAGAATTGAAATGGTCATGGAGATAATGATCGATGTGAGACTCAATCGGGAGAGGATCATACAAGAGTTTCTTCAAATGCTCTTTCTTTGGGGTGTGGCACATGATGACACATTTTCCACTGCTGTCTATGCCTTGCCTACTTGCCATGCCCATCATATGGAGAAGATCAGCAATTGGGTAATCGACGTATCGTCGTTCTCTCCCGTCGAATGTTTCTGTTCCCATAATGACAACTAAATGAGAGACAATCTTGACCTTCCAACAAATATCAACAGGACAAACTAATACATTGATCGCTCCATCACGATGAAGACCAAGTATCGTCTCCCAATCATCTTTCATCATCCCATCATGTAAGAAACTTATTCCAGAAGTCGTGACCTGTTGTAGAGCTGGTTCTCTAAGAGTGGACGCAATCTTAGCAATGCCATCAGCATCAACATCTTTGGAAAGGAAGGTGTCCCCTTCAATACTTTGGCGATATGTCATGAGATCAATTGCGGTGAGTTGTGCTTGTCTCCTGCTGGGCACAAAAATAATGGATGGCTTACTATCAGAGTGCCTCATGACAGCGTTGTAGACGGGCTTTCCCATTGCCATCAACCTACTCGCAAAGTTGCTTTGATCAAATGCATGGAAGTAAATTTCAAGTGGAATTGGCCTGACTTTCGGAGAAAAGTTGAACAGCCCCTTTGAGGACACGCCCATCCATTCCCCAACCTCACGTGCATTTGCAAGAGAGGCACTGAGGCCAATCATTCGCAACTGAGATTCTTGTTTCTGCTGCTTTTGAGTGCTTATGAAACGCATTCGAGAAATAATCACTTCCATCACTGGGCCAACATTTCCACCGAGGAAGTGCAAATCATCAGCAATGAACAAAGTTACAGCTTGTACAGCCCTTCGTTGCCTCCAGCGTCGACTGATCACATCCCATTGTTTCGCAGTACAAACAATAATCTTTGCCTCTCCAATTAGCTTGAGATCAGGTGCCACTTCGCCAGTGAGCTGCACAACTTGCCCTGACCGCAAAATCGATCCAAAACGAGCACTCCAATCCTTGTAGGTGTGAAGAGCCGTCTCTTCTTTAGGTGCAATATAAACACACTTCCCTTGAGGATCATTCACAAGCATTCTCATAATAGCAAACTCTGCACATGCCGATTTTCCTGAACCAGATGGAGCACAAAGCAGACAATTCTTGTCTGTTTTGAACAAATGATGGAATGTCTGCGTCTGAATTGGATTGAACTCAGTGAAGTTGTAGAGCTTGACCAATGCAGATTCACCAAGGACAGAAATAGGCAAAGGCTGCAAATCCAATAGCTCAGTTGGGGGGTAAAATTTGGCAGGTAGGATCATTTTGTTGAATGAAATGGGCAGCACCGCCTCTGAGTGCAACCATCGATCTGAAATGACACGGATGAAGTATGACGGCGGTAGCGGATCCAAGATGTTGACAGTGAAAACGACCGTATGCTCGTCCTCTGAACCTGTATTTTTCAGCAAAAACATTTCATGATGCAAAATATTTTCACCATTGACATCTTCCACAATAATGTGGAACAATTGAACATAGCCGTGTATGTTAATATCGAACTCAAAATCTGGGACCAAGTTCAGTTCAACCCGAAGGGTGGATCTTGTGATTGGTTGAATATGCGCCGACAACTCGAGCTTAGGGAATTGATGGACAAGTTTGTGTAACGTTCTTCCCATCTTTGGAACCCCTACTAGCTCTCCAAGATCGGAAGGATTCAAATCAGCATATCTTGCCCATTCAATATCACTCTTCCGCTCGAGCTTACGAGCAACGATTTCAGGGACATTCTTGAATTGGCGAAGAGGAGACTGAGACCTCCAAATTCGATAAGATACCATGTTTGCAAACGCCAAGGTGAGCTTCGACAAGCTGGACCAACCGCGACGGAGTGAAATTTCGAAGAGTGCACGCATGATACGTGCAGCACTCTGTTGGATGAATGCCATGTCAGACACAAGCGCAAACCCATCGAGCTTTAGTCGTGAAATATAAGCTTGAAGAAGGATATTGATTTTTGCTGAAGGCTCATTTGGGCTCTCCTTCACTGGGATTGGTACTCTTGTTGCCAACTTACTCAACTCCAACTTCTCTTCTTCTCTTACGGTGATGTGGGTAAACTCTCCACTCATCGAGAAAAGTCTCAAAAGATCAATGTCAGCCATGTTGGGCCGCAAATGCCTGCTGTACATTGCCATGGACGAGTGAGAGATGTAATACTGACTTGCAATTCTACCGAGGGGAGTTGATTGGAGCGCACCACTTCGCCTATCGTAACGAATCAAATGACTACGCTCGAGCATGCAGGCAGCAGTGTGAGCTAGATCCATCCGGCGATGCTTTAGGGTGGGGTCTTCCTTCGCTGCCTTGTCAGATATTCCATAAAGATTTGGATTCTTGAGCATTCTCACATAAAGAAAGGTGTAACTAAGCCACTCGACAGCCTCACTGACTGTTTGAATGGTGCCCAGAACTATCTCTGCGTTGAGATGGTCAGGGAGTGTTTTGATCATCTGACTCTCTACAGGTAGTTGAAGATTCGTGAGCGACAGATAATACTGTAATTCCGAGTGAGCTGTCATGATGATACCTTCTCCCTCAGTATCATATTGAGGTCGACCAGCTCGTCCAAGCATCTGCAACACATCCAACGGACTAAGTTCGGCCCATCGACCCTTTGAAGGGTCATATATTTGAGTACCCTTGATAATTACTGCATGTGCAGGCAGATTCACTCCCCAAGCTAATGTGGCAGTACAGCACAGAACACCGATGTGACCATCTGCAAACAAATCTTCTACCAATTCACGATCAGCTCGTGCCATACCGGCGTGGTGAATAGCAAAGCCATACGAGAGAACTTCTTTCAAGTCTGCATTCTTCACACTGCCAAGTTCTTCACGTAAAATTTCTTGCGTGGCACCACCTTCTTTGACAAACAAAGATAATTGATCATTTTCCATAGCAAGATCACGCAATGCTTTGGCAGTCTTGCCGGTTTCAGCACGACTATGAACAAAGATCAACATTTGATTCCCATTTCGACGTTGCATCGTGGCCTTTTCATAACAGATTTCATTCTGTAGTTGAAATCGTCGGAATGCGTTGCGCTCGGTGATACCAATATATTGCATTTGTAATGGCACCGGACGGTATGAGTGGTCAAAAAAGAACATCCCTTTCTTCGGGTTGACACGAAGAAAGGTAGCTACATCAGCATAGTTGGGAAGAGTGGCACTGAGACCAACGAGGCGAATTGGCTCAGCTGTAGTTTCAACTTGACGAATAACTCGAGCAACAATGCTCTCAAGAACTGGTCCACGGTCGTCATGAAGAAGATGAATTTCATCAATAATCACAAGGCGAACAAGCTGAGTGTAGGCACGGCCTTCTCCTTGCCGTGTCACGATGTCCCACTTCTCAGGAGTTGTTACTATCATCTGAGTTTCTGAAATCTGCTGACGAGTTAGACTAGAATCACCAGAAAGTTCACGCACTTGTATGCCATAAGGTCCCAATCTCTTTGAGAAATTCTTCACAACCTCTTGTACCAAAGCTTTCATGGGCGCGACGTAAATGATTTTGAATGCACTCAGGTCTAGAGTTCCATCATGTTTACTTGCTTTGCCGCTCTCGTCTTCATTCATCATATCATCTGCACGTTCCTTTCGATACTGAGCCAAAATATTTAGGATTGACAACATCGCCACATTTGTTTTTCCAGCGCCTGTGGGGGCACACAGCAACACGTTTTCCGATGAGCGCAAAGCCACATCTGCCATTTTCGATTGCACGCGATTCAGCATTGTCATTCCCTTGAATGCATCATGAGTCCACTCAGGAAGATCCGCAATTGGAACAAGTTTTTCATCTGGAGGGGCCACACTTCTGACAGCGGGGACGTGAACTTCTTCATACCCTGGTTTCATAGCCCTCCAAGACTGGTCAGGTAATTCGCACTTTTTGTTTGTCATTGTGTGGGATCCTTCACGGAAAGTGAGGGAGTCAAAGTCCAATTCATGTGCTGATCGTTTGGCATCCGAGGGACTTTCATCACCATCTTCCCCTCCCCCAGAGCCAACTTTGACGGAATCAAGTGCTTTTGACATCTTACTCTCTCCTCCCGCTGCTTCAGAGAGGCTATCAAATCCATTACCCCTCTCTTTCCTCAACGTGTCCTTTGCACTCTTCATTCTCTCCCCCTTCCAATCCTCCGCCCCAGACCTAGATCGCAACTCGTTCAATGCCTTCCCCCCCTCTCCACTTTCATCTTCCATCAATGCCTTCTCCACAGAATCTCTTGTCGATTCATCTACAGCACGCTTAATTGAAACGCATCCCCAAATACGAGCGCGATTAGCGAGTAGTGTTTTGATCAGATCAAACCGTTCAAAACCCAAAAGAACGAGGAGTTGATTTTCACATTCACGGATGCTTGTCCCCGGACGAATATCCAATACCGACAATACTCGATCAGCAACTTTGGCACATTCATCGGCATCGTCTAGAGTTGCTGCCAATCGCCGTTGCAAGTAATGTGCATCAATTTCGTGCACAGAAAGGATACGAACACCCCCCTTCCCCCCTCCAGACTTGGTACGTGTCGTCGATCCTTGGACCATGCGTTCTTCATCACCACTTTCATCATCGGCCCTCCCTCCTCCCTCATTTGCCTCCCCATTACCATCTCCCTCATCTGACGAAGAATCATCAACATCAACCACCACATCCTCTTCAACATCACTACGTTCATCTTCATCAACTCCACGATTTCCTTCCTCTTCCTCCTCCGAATCATCAAATACAACAGCAACTCCCATTTCATCATCCACTCCATTATTATCATCATTCTCATCTTCATTATTATTCTGCCCCAAAGCTCTATTCTTATAGTCTTCATAATCATCCATCGCCTTCCCAAGCTGCACCATTTGCGCAAACACCGCATCGGGCAAACTCGATCCACGTCCCGTTAAAAATTTGGAAATGACCTCCTTCCGTTCCGGATCACGATAATTTGCATCTTTGAGTGTTTCCAGCACTTCCTCGAGTGCCCCCCGAAGAATGGAGGATGGTTGATTCCCCAAATATTGCTTGGAGGAAAGGATGTTCAATAGTGTTTGGTATGCCGAGCGACTGCCTGGATTGGTGGGCCTGTAGGTCGACATGCCAACGGAATCATCTAGGATGGAGGTCCCTCCTTCTAATAAAATGTTCTCTCTCCTTTTGGACGAACCACCGCCGCCACCACCGGCAGAGCCACCAATGTA
>Ga0209652_1001756_pt1 | contig 17478 bp, 7 predicted proteins | sample SaaInl74LU_5_DNA_FD_184641 | JGI IMG/M metagenome (GOLD analysis project Ga0209652, IMG submission 184641) | Marine microbial communities from expanding oxygen minimum zones in the Saanich Inlet - ESP_74LU_5_DNA (SPAdes) (version 2) | ecosystem: Environmental > Aquatic > Marine > Intertidal zone ...
CTGTAGGAGTGATGCATCAGTTGCTTCTCCGAAAACAACAACTCGGACTCCCAAATCCGTTAGCATCAACAGGAGGAGAGGCAAGCATTCTATCCGAAACAGAAAGCGGTTGCCTCAGTCATACAGTGCAATGCGTTTGTTTCTTATTTCATGCAGCTGCTTCTATCTCCTATCTGAATCAAACGGTGTTACTGTTGAAGATGGAGAAGGGAACGGGAGAAAGAGCTTCCTTAGGACTGCGGTCGCAGCTGCAGCTCCGGAAGGCGCCCTGAATACTTTGACTGAGCCCTCGCCGCCGGAGATATTAGCTGAAAATACTGAAGAAGAGTACGAGTACGAGTCATATCATGCAACACATAACATTCCCGTGCCAGCATTAAGCACAACGATGATGGGTATGCAGCATAATGGTGGGTCACGGATGAAAAACAACGACGTAATATCTGTTCAACACAAGGGCATCTTTTCTTTTGCAGGAACAAATCAAGCAATGAAGAGTTTTGCCTCCGAGACTAATGAGAGTGAAATTTTAGAGACGCATCAAAACACACGACGAGGACCCCTTGCCTTTGCAGGGACAAACCAAGCGATGTTAAATTTTGCCGGTGGATCGAATGAAAAGGAAGACGTTTCTAAGGGAAGGAGAATATTAACAACGCAACAAAACAACGACCCTTTATTAGAAACGAATATGTGGATGAAACACATGCCCCACGTTTGGGAATTAGATACTGAGCAGTTGGAGCAGGAGGCTCGGGAGGCTGACTCTGATGCATCGCTTGCCTCTGACTCTGATGCATCGCTTGCCTCTGACTCTGATGATGCATCGTTTGACTCTGACTCTGATACATCGTTTGACTCCGAATCTGACGCACCTCAACAGTCACGCCAATACAGTTCATCGTCAAGGACTGATGCTGACCTTGACAATGGTCGATACCTGGTAGGTTTGGAAATGAGGGAAATTAAAGTACACCAGCAGATCGTTATTGATTACCACGACACGAACGATTTCGGAGAGAAAAGTCTTGAGCCCCTTCGGATAAAGCTCATACCCGCAGACGGTGGTGTCGATAGAGATCAATTGCTATCATCACTCCTTGAAAATTCCTTCCAGGAAAGTTCTACTCTGTGGTCTAGTGCTTTGTCGCTTGTGCCTGTTACTGGTAGGATTCTCCCGTCTGTAGACACATGCGGAAGTGCCAGTATCCCATTAGAAGATCGAGAGAAGGGTGTGAATGGAGCAGATGTTCTGATTTACGTCAGCAGCGACAATCGGTTTTGTGGCGGAGCTTCTATGCATTCCGCAGTTTGCGACTTTGATCAAAATATGAGGCCCCTTGTAGGGAACATCAACATTTGTACAAAAAACATCCCTACAAATACTGATGCGGAGACAACCATTGCCCCCCGCACAATGGATCGATATACTGGCTATATCACCACTGAACTAGGGCGAGTTCTAGGGGCTTCTACATCTTTCTTCCGTCATTACAAGAATCCCGATACTTCTATTGCTTATGGGACAATGGAGAAGACTATCACTTGTGTGGATGGTACCAAAGAAACGATCGAAGTCCCCAATGTGATAAATGAGTTTGAGTCTACCGGAGAAGTTTCTTTCGAAATAAGGACGCCAAAAGTCATAGAAGTAGTTCGAAATCATTTCGACTGTATGACTCTGACTGGTGCTAAACTTGAATCTAAGAAGGGCGGCACAAGCTGCTTTGGTGGGTTTCTTGATGATGTAAGTTCCTCTCTTATCTTGTTCATTCTCTTTGGTTCTTCATGAATATTAAAATTGACCCACCTCTTCATAATCTTTGCACACAGCATCTCTTTTTCGGTGAACAATTGTCCGCATTCCAATCAATAGGGTCATCATCGCTGTCGCCTATCACACTTGCTCTACTTGAAGATTCGTCTTGGTATGTTGCCAACTACACCGTCTCATCTGAAATCCCATTTGGACGTGGTTCGGGCTGCCAGTTTGCACGTGGTGGTTGCATTCCTGACAACGACAAAAATAATTGGGGATTTCACTGCACTGACATTGACACGCTCGGTTGTGACCCATCTCATTCCTTCAAGGCGTCGTGTGATTTCTTGGATACATCAACTGACAGCAGTGATTCCTTTTGTCCAATGTTTGTCCGCGGAGCAGTTGATTGCTCTGATGAATCAAGCCAGCTGGCTCTCACAGAAGAATATTACGGCAAAGGAAGTAAGTGTTTCAACACTGACAAGTCTGAGCCGATGTGTCTCCGAGCCGTCTGTAATGAACTAGATTACACAATTGACGTTCATTACGCGGATGAAGTATTTTCATGTTCATATGACGGCCAAATTATTGACACAATGGAAGACCTGCGAATCGAGTGTCCACGAATTGCTGCGGTATGCCCCACTCTTCATTGTCCTTCGAATTGTTCTGGGCGGGGAGTTTGCGACGAGGGTAGAGATGGAAAGCACACCTGTATTTGCGACAATCCATTTGATAACTCACCCGGCTGCTGGGCGAATTAGGCAACTTCAGTGACTGCAATCATTCAAACAAGATAAAATTTACATAATGCATGTAATATATGTTATTTTTGTCCCTAACTTTCTAGAAATCAACGAAGTCCGAGAAGGATCCCGAGCGAGATCCAGAAGCGGATTCAGAGACTGTGCGAGAGTTGCTCCGCTGCATTTTTTGTTTCATATTTCGTCGTGCTCTTGCGGAGGAAGAGAGGGGTGGTGGTGGAGCGATCACAGGTGCTATTGGTTTTGTTGCTGGTTGAACCGGCTTTGTCTGCATTTGTTGATACGATGATGACATGTTATCGATTATAGTCACTGCATTCATTGCTTTAGCCCTTCGCCTAGCTGCGACGCTAACATTTTGGTGACCAGAATGATTGGACGAAGAGGCAGGTGACAGCTGATCTTCGAATCTCGGAGAAATGGCTTTCTGGAACGTATTGAACTGGGGATTGGGTGTGAATGATGACTCACTGAATGCGTCAAAGGCGTGTTGTGTTGAAGAGTCTTGTCGTTTTTCACTACCATTATCTGTTGTTCCTTTGCCTCTCTGTCTTCTGGCAACATTCATGTCGTTTTGATTGTTAACATTGCTGCCAAAATGGTTGGGGAAGCTAGTTTGTGGTACTGATTGTGAGGGCGTTTTTGTTTCCATTTTCTCTGAAGCAGGCTTTTGCCACAAAGAAGGGTTGTTAAAGGCGTCGAATGAAAGAGGCGATGATGGTTTATTGCTGGTTGACTTGACGCCTGAGAACACATCCGCTTTGGGACGAGCCCCTGTAGGCTGAGCTTCACGGACATTTTGGGTGTTTGTCTTGACCCTCGGGGAAACACTTGTACCGATCCGACCATCACTTGGAGGTTGGACACGACGGATGACATTGTTATCAGCAGACACCTTCGAGCTTGACAGGTTAGAGTTTATGTTCTTCTTTATGTTCACGGTGGCATTAGATTTGATACTTTTGCTCTGGATCTTGTTGGCGCTCGAGGCAACAGCTATTTTCTTCTTTGCCTCGATTACATTGCTTTCACTAGATGTTCGAGGCGATGATTGAGCCCCCCAAACTACCCTTGATGGATTAGTGTCTGTGTTTTCTTCATCAGCTTCGGCACCTTGAGGTCGGGCGACATTGTTCTGGATCTTGGCGGCGCTTGAGACGACAGACATTTTGCTCCTCGCCTCAACTCGATCACTAGATGCTCTAGGCGATGATTGAGTTCCCCAAACTACTGTTGATGGGTTGGTGTTTGTGTTTTTCTTCATGTTCGGATTGACATCAGCTTTGATACTTTGAGATGGGGCGAAATTGTTCTGGATCTTATTGGCGTTCGAGGCAACAGACTTGCTCTTTCCCTCATTTACATTGCTACCACTAGATGCTCGGGGCGATAATTGAACTCCCCAGACTACTCTTGATGGATTAGTGTCTGAATTCACCTTGTCAGCTTTGATACTTTGAGGTCGGGCGACATTGGCGTTGATGTTGTTGGCGGCGCTCGAGGCATCAAACATTTTGCTCCTCGCCTCATCTACGTTATTGTCACTATATGCTCTAGGCGATGATTGAGCTCCCCAGACTACTCTTGATGGATTAGTGTCTGTTTTCAGCTCAGCTTTGATACCTTGAGGACGAATGGCATTGTTTTGGATCTTGTTGACGCTTGTGCCAACAGTTATTTTCTTCTTTGCCTCAACTACATTACTATCACTAGATTCCCGTGGCGACGACGGAGTTCCCCAGACTGCTCTTGATGGATTAGTGCTCGTGCCATTCTTCATGTTTGGATTTGCATCTGCTTTGACACTTTGAGGTCGGGTGACACTGGCGTTGATCTTGTTGGTACTCGAGAAAACATTTGTTTTGTTCTTTGCCTCAATTGTATTGCTATCACTAGATGCTCGGGGAGATGACTGACTGCTCCAAAACGACATTGGCGAGACTGGTGCCATCAGAGTTCCATTCTTCTCTCCAAGAGTCGAAACTATCTGAGACACGGATGAGCCTGGCTTCGATTGCTGTTCCGCTGATGTAGACGTAGATGGCGCTGAGATGTCCTGTTTTCCGGCTGTCTCCACTGGTTGCTGCCCTGACGAACAGCCCTCTACAGATACGGCTGATGATATATCAAAATCTCCTGATTCTCTTTTCTTCACAAAGCGTCCATGACCGATTGAATGCCATACGAAATCTGCTGGATCCGGATTCGTGCTTGCATCTCGTTCTCCATTTGCGACAATCTCAAAACCTTCAACATTAGCATCGACTTTGCCAAGCAAATTTTCGTCTGTGGCTCTATATTTTCTGGAGTTTGTGTTGAAAGGGTTTGCCTCGAACAAAGCCTTTCTTTGAGCCCGAGCTTGACGGTGGTCCTGAAGCATCATGATGTAAGCTTTGCGCGTCAAATACATTCGAACTAAAGAAGAGATCTTCGTCGCATTTATCATTGTCACCTGTCCACGTAACCGTTCAATGGTATCAAAAGTGTCTTGAATCAAAAACACTTTTGTTGCCCCAACTTGAATGCCAGCCTCGCTTAGGTCAATTGCATTGTTTTTGCCAGCTGACTTGTTTTTCCAGAAGGACCTCGGTGACACTGTGTCTGAGGAGACATCTGGTTCAGGCTCAGGTTCAGCTTCACGTTCAACTTCATGATCATTTTCTCTATCTTTCAGAATCCATTGTGAAATGAGTTTAACAAGAGCTTCACACTCATCTTTTGTACCAGCCTGTGTCTTGGAAGCACGCTTCTTCTTGGAAGATATTCCATTGAGCTTTCCTGCTTTGCTTTGAGTCTCCTTTCTGTCGCGTAGTACTGAGGAAAGTACGTTGAATCTTGCTACAAAATGATCGAAAGTATATCTTTGAGGAAAGCCAGCTCGTGAAACACGTATTGCCTCCAGAATTCCACCACACCGCAGTTGGTCAACAACAATATTGGAATCGAAGTGGTTTGGTTGGAGTTGTTCATTGGGTTTGATACAGCGAACATAGTGAGGATGCGTTTCGTCGATTCGTCGGCGGAGCTTCTGTAGCTGTCCGGAAAATTGCTTCCCAACGGACACACGCGAAATAGATGATTTGCTTTCCTTCTGGCTGCCAGTTTTTGCAGAGATAACTTGAGCGATATCCCTCACAAACGCACATGTACTCTGAGATAGGAGTTCGCTAGTCTCCATTGGGATTTCATCCTTGTTCTTTTCCATGAACCCATCAGTTGAGTACTCGACAACTCCAGCGTAGTGACGGATGGTAAACTTGCCATGGGACTGTTGCTTCCTGTCGGCCCCAAAACGCGTATTGCCATTCATGCACTTGCTATAGACGGCGGATACAAATGTTTTGTCATTACAACGCATCCCAAGTCTACACTGTTCATCAAGAATAGTCAATATACCGGCATGTTTCTTCTCTATCAGGTCCAACGTATCTTGATTATCCTGGAACTCAATCATGTCCCACCTGATTCCCTCACGGATGTATTCTTGCTGCTCAAGCTTAAATACAAACCTATTAAACTGCTGCTGAAGAGACTCATTACAGTAATTGATACAAAATTGTTCGAACACATTCTTCTGGAACGTTTCAAACCCAAAGATATCTAGTAGCCCGATGAACGCTCCACCCGAATTTTGTTCCGTGTCGCCTGATGTAGATGCTCCAGCGATGCACGAATTGATGCGACCCACAAGGATCGTAAAGATTGAGTCATACACTCCTTTGATTAGAGCCTGCACTGCTTGAGCGGCTTGAGAAGCACTCAGATTCTTTGTTACCAATTCATCTACTGCCTTGAACTGTACCGTAGTTACAGCCGAATCGAGCGCTTCGTATGACACCCCAAGCAGTGATAATGCCCGCTGTAGAGACACGCTATTTTCGTCCAACTTGCACTCTTCTCCATCATTAACATCCACAAAGGCACCGTTCAGAGTCAAGTTTGATAGATGTAGTAATGCACACACCACTTGGAAGATCTCCATCTGTTCGCCCTGACTGAAGCTTAAGGTGCCCATTGCAGATCGAAGTTCCAAAAACATCTTACGATGATCACTAAACTCATTATGGAGCAATTTTGAATTGTTTTGACCTCCATCTGCCGTAGTGATGGCAAAATCCGCAGTAGTTGTACCTTCAATCATCAGCTGTTTACGCATGGCTTCCGTAAGCGAACCTTTCGCCAACAATTCATAGAAAATGTGATAAGTCTGCTCTCCACACGTATGACCAACAATACGAGCTTTCTCCAACAGATATGTATCAATGTATGCGCCCAGTAGCCGACCCCGGTCAGAGAAGCGCATTTCAATAAACTTTCCAAAGCGAGACGAGTTATCATTCCTCAGTGTCCTCGCATTCCCGAATGCTTCAAGGATTGGGTTAGAATTCAATACTCGTTGCTCAATAGACGACTTGTCTAATTTCCCTGACGTTGAATGATCAGAATGAACTTTTCTAGATAAATCAGCCAAGTATTGCATTAAGAACTTGGTAGTGACCGTCTTTCCAGCTCCACTTTCACCACTAACAAGAATGGATTGATTAGACAAAGCACTACTTTCGTTCTTCTCCTCAATGGAATTTTTGTTCCTAGCAAAGTCAAGACCACGCATCATACCTCTATATGCAGAATCTGCCACTGCAAAGACATGTGGTGGAGGAGAAGAAGAAGAGACCTGGTCTTTATTATTGATGTTGTTGTTGTTGGCACCACTGCGTCCATTCGCCAACTGTTCACCATGCCGTTGATATAATTTCATCGTACTCTCATCATACAGTGCCTTGACCATACGACATGGATTAATCGCAATAAGAATCGGACCCGATGAAGTATACATTTCCCACCCAGACGGGAGTTGATATCGCCTATGGAGACAATCCAACACTGCAGGTTCATGTAAATGAGTGAGTTGTGTCAAGTCCGACGGTAGTGGCTGATTTTCTTCCAATGTGTTGGCTGGGAGAACTCCACGCCCCCCGTCTAGCATGTTGATGTGCTCACGCGCTATTTCGATGACCTTGTCTGCATAATCACTTTCAGGGTCAACTACGCGGATTGTTAAAGTGGCATCTGCGGCTGCATTGGCATTGTTGTGTCTTGATGGACTGGTTAAATCATTATGTGCTGAAGTAGCGAATAAATCCTGAGTAGACCCAGATACGACTTCTGACAGGACCCATACCCATTGCTCCTTCCTCGTTGATAACAGGCCGTCTGCTGAAAAGGACGATTTGGTAGAACAGTTGCTTTCCAACTTATTAAGTGCTCTCTTAGTTATGTCATCGGCATTCTTCTTGTCGGCGGCATTGGCCAACAATGCCGATTTGAGGATAGATGCATGTACCCACAACTTCATCTTATTAGCTTGACATTGCTTGCAGATAATATTATGTACTAGTTCACAATTACTGAATTCGAATAGGTACTTAGCATCTCGCCATGGTCTCTTTTGTCGAGCTTCAGCTTTTTGTGTTGGCGATTTCCTCAAGTCAAGCCCACGTACACGGAGGAAACCCACGATATGTTAGCCAAAAAAGATAGATGAAAATGGCCGTTTCTTTTTCTGTAGGATCTCTACGTAGGAATCGTCCAAGGGCTTCTTTTGATGGTGCGATTCTAATTTACAATGGTGAATTCTGCTGTCACCTCATCGCCACATTTAGAAACAGCAACAGCAGCACTATCATCGCCACTACCACTACATACTTGAACAATAATAATAGCAGCAGCAACAAGGACGACAGAGGCAATGAGCGGAAGCCCAACGTTTCCAATCCCCGCCTCCCTGCAGGAACTTGAAAGCGCGCCCTACAATCTCCTCCCCTACCCAAACGATTTCGAAGATGACGATGAGGCCGCCCGTGCAGAATCTTTCCACAAACTCATCCGAGTCGTCGAGGCGGGGAATCGGTCGTTAATTAGCAACGGACTGGGATTATTCGAGGTGCCCGATGGAGAGGAAGATTTGGATGCTTGGAACGACACGGAGCGGATTCAGGCGTTGTATACTTTGGTGAGGAAGTCAGATTCGTTGGCACCGGCCACGAGGACCCGTCTTGTCAAGGCTCTTTGTGATGCCGTTCATGGGCTGAGTGAGGCATTGGCCAATCCGGGCGCAGTCATGGCATCGCAGACGCAGCAAAGTAATGATGGAGAAGAGGGTGGTGTAGGTGGTGCCAACTCCTTTGTGGTGTCACAGAGCTTCCGTGATGCGATGGCTTGTCATATTTACATGCTGTTCACTGTTATGTTCTTGACTGAATCGAAAGAGAAATTGGGCAAGTCACTCAACGCTGGGACATCATCATCGTCATCTGGAAGAGGTGGTTCGAAATCCAAGTCAAAGTCATCCAAAAGCAAGGGACAAAACACTGAGGTGGAAGATTTGGCAGCCTCTCGTGCGGCATGTGCGGAGGCTATGCACCATGCCTCCTTGGCCATGTCAGAACACAAATCTAGACTGTGGAGGCGTGGTGTTGTCGATGAAGCAGTCGTTGGACTTCCCTGTAGGATTGCCTATCAAATGTTGGAAAGTTCCACTGGAGTTATTGCACGTAAGGCCTCCTCGGGAGATGCAGCGTTGCAAATGATTGCTGCCACTGTGGACTCGGCACCCTGTCTTTTGAATACTGTTGTTGCCGCATTGGTGGATCTACTTCACACATATGATCACATTGCACCTTTGGTTGCGGAGTTATGCTGCATTGTGAATGGACAAGTACTTGCTACTGAATTACTTCGCGAAATTGGACGTCTTGATACAACGGAGGGAAGTAATGACACGGGTAATAAAGCAAGCGGCATCAAGAATATTGCACCATTCATTAGTGAACTGGCGGCTGTTCGTCCTCGCGTGGTCCTTTCAAATATCAGCTTGTTGCTACCTCACTTGGACTCGGAGCCTTACATCATGAGGTCTGCTATTGTTAACTCCATTGGGCACATTCTCGTTCGTGAAGACCAAACTTTGATGGAAAACAAAGATGATGAAGAGGGAAGCGATGAAGAGAGCAAAGACGAACGCCATGTTGTGAATATGGCCAAGACCCGCACGTCTCTATTTGACATTCTTTGCGACAGAACATGTGACATTACATCCTTCACCAGGGGTGCTGCTCTCAAAGTTCTCAATGACTTGACGGAGAAGCAATCTCTCCCTCTTGACCGTATTATGCCTGTTACGGCAATTGCTATTGATCGTTTGCAAGATAAGGCTGTCATGGTCCGCAGATATGCCATGCAGGTAAGTGGTCGGTGGTGTGTGTTTCTTATTACCCGTCCACAACAACAATCTTCTCACCAATCATGAACACAATTTTATTAGCTTCTCACATCTCTACTTGAGAACAACCCTTTCATGGGAATGCTCAATCCAGAACCTTACCGTGAAAAGGTTCGTGAGCTCGAAGCATATTTAAAGTGCAACATTCCCGGAGAAATCTTGAAAGCTAGGGACACAGCTCTAGAGGAAGCAAAGAATGATGAATCTCAGGGCGAGCGAGAGCTACATGAAATTGAATCCGCTGCACTCGCTGCAGCAATTGCCGATGCAGAAGCAAAGAAAGAGGAGGAGGCATTGTCCGAGGCTGAGAGCACATTTTTGGCTAAAGTGAGAGCTCTCAAGTTTGCTTCTCAAGCTCTAGCATTCACTGAGCTGTTTGAAAATTCGAATGCGTCTTTCCGAACGATGCTCATGTCTTCCAATTCTAGTGATGTGACGGAAGCGCTCCGCTTCTTTGTCAGAGCAAAACATTTTGGACTTCCTTGTGCTGTTACAGGAACCAAGAAGGCACTTGCTCTTATGTGGTCAAATGAAGCAAACATCCAGGAAGAGGTTCTTCGTGCCTTCATTGAGGTATTTGTTGCTGAGCCAGGAACAGAGGGGAAAGAACTGTTGCCAGAAAATCAGATTGCACAAAACCTGCTTGACCTAGTTCGTGAAGCAAATGTGAGTGAACTCGCTTCGATAGAGGAGGCCCTTGGACGTCTCGTGAAGAAGGAAATCATTCCACCGGATGTTTTCTCTGTACTTTGGGCGATTGCATCGCAGGCAAGGGGCGAGTTAAGAGCTTCTGCAGTGTTGGTCATATCCATGGCGGCCAGCGCTGACCCAAATATTGTTGATAGCGCCTATCGTCTCCAGAATCTTTATGATGCTGGTCTAGGAGACCACATTGAAGAGAATCACGACTGGAAGACTGCTCGTTCTGCTGCTTGTGCTCTCCAACGTGTGGCAAGGGCGAAAGTTGATCCTTCATCAGCCAAGTACATCATTCTGGATCTAATCAGCGAGCGACTTGTTGCTATCGCACGCGGTGATTGGTGTGATGACGCTAATGTCGATGACACTAATGCATGGTTTTGTGCCGCCGAACAATCCATCAATGCAATCTTCACGATTTGTCCTTCACCTGAAAAAGTTAGCATGGAAATCCTTTTGGGTCACCAGCAAGTTATTTTTGGTTGTTCTGATGACTCCAGTACAGCGAGCACTCTTCGCCTTGCAAGATTCTTCTTTGTTCTTGGTCACATTGCATTGAAGCTACTAATGTACACAGAGGTGCTCAGCAGCTCTGTTCGTCGCGCGAATGCGGCAAAGACTGTCAAGAAGCAGGAATCGGCATCTACAGGAGCCACAGAAAATTCCGAGTCAAAGGAAGATGAGGGCGACGATGCAATTGAAGCAGAGCTTGGACTCGCTGCACAGGCTGAAGCCGAGACAGAGCGCAAGGTCGCTGAAATATCTGAAAATGAGATTGTTGGCAGAGGAATCATCAGCTTGTTTACTCCAATGCTTTTGCGCGTTGTCGCAAATGAACACGGCACATACTCTTCACCTGTTCTTATGCAAAGTGCCACACTTGCGTTGTGCAAGTGCATGTGCATCTCAAAGTCGTTCTGCGAGAAGCATCTGTCGCTTCTCTTTTCTGTGCTTGCAAAAGCACCAAATGACGACCAGGATCTCAGGGCCAACATCGTTGTTGCTCTCGGTGACTTGGCATTCCGCTTCCCTAATGAGCTTGAGCCGTACACTCCCAAGATTTACGCATGTCTCCGTGATAAATCCATTCGAGTTCGCAGGCATACACTCATGGTTCTCACCCACTTGATATTGAATGATATGGTTAAGGTCAAGGGACAAGTCTGTGAAATTGCTCTCTGTTTACAAGATAATGAGTCAACAATCCGTGACATGGCCCGACTCTTGTTCCATGAACTCAGCAAGAGGACGAACAGTCCAATCTACAACTTGCTTCCTGACATTGTGAGTCAATTGAGCCAGTTAGATCTCAAACAGGAAGTGTTCCGTGAAATCATGCAGTTCCTCCTCAGCTTCATCAAGAAGGACCGTCAGAATGAAATGCTTCTCGAAAAACTGGTGCTGCGTTTTCCTAAATGCACAACTATCAACCAAAAGGCAGATCTTGCTTATTGCATTGCTCAGTTGAAAGTTAACGAAAAGGGCATCAAGTGCCTCAACGACAACTTTAAGCTTTACAAAGATGCCCTCTTTGATGAAGACGTTTTGAAAAACTTCATGTCCTTCATTGCGAAGGCGAAGAAGAATGCTACCAAGCCCGAGACAAAGCAGACGTTGCAGGAGCTTGAAGAAAAGTTCACTGAATGTGCAGCTGCTGGAATGGAGAACGTGAATGCTAGTAAGAAGGCGGCTAGGGCGAAGAAGCGTGCCGCACGCCGTGTTGCTCGGAAGAAGGTTGAGTGGGACGAATCTGAAGAGGAGGAGAATGCTGAAGCCTCTGATCCCGAACCAGAGGAGTTTGAAGAAGTAGACGAAGAGAATAGACCAGCAAATGCACAGCCAGTCAAATCAGAGAGATCGTCTACCACAAAGAGGAGATCAGGACGATCTCGTTCTGCAGCTTTGACTGCGTAGAAAGTTATTCATGAGATGCGACTGCCATTATGGAAGTGGCGGTGCAAATAATATTTGTGTAGTTGAGAAATTTATAAGCACTTCCGATTGATTTTAGTTCTATGTCTCTTATTATCTTCGTTATGTAAACTCAGAATCTTCATGAGAGGGAGTGTCACGATATAAGTCAATCCCTTCAGATACCAATTCTAAATCATGAGCTTCTTCGGTTGCGACAATCAACTCTCTCTTTGCTCTGTTAGTATTCTGGCGTCTAATGAACAGGCAGGTTAATAGTATGCCTAACGAAAAGGCCGCAAGAATAACCCCCATATCACTATATGAGAGTGATAAGTTGTCATAGATGACAGATGGGGTGAATGTGTGTTCAGGTACGCAATTTGGACACTCCGACAAAGAGCAACTCTTTTCCTTGTTTGAATCTGCGCTGTCTATCTCTTGTCTAGAGTTGAGGAATCCCTGTGCTACCTGACCAGATACCAGTATTTGCATCATGACAAGTGAAACAGCGGGTTGATCCATCGGAACCATATGACCGGCCTCAAGGATTTTGATGTAAGTCAAATTCTCAAATGTCTTGACAAATCCATCTGGACGGCCACCGTTGTAATTGTTTTTCAGCGAAGGATCGACAGGTGCGTCCCATACATGCCTTGGTTGTTGCATATATTCAGACGCTTTACTCCACGGCAAAGAGTCCAACAAGCGTTCATTACCCACATGATTGCAAATCAAATCGTTAATGCCATTGAAAAACATCATGTGAGGCTTTGACTCGTGATCAAGGATTCTAACCAGTTCATCAACAACTCCCAAACCATCTTGATGCGCTAATGCAAGATATGGTGGATCCGTGCACTCCTCGTAAGTTAGGCCTGCGTCCAGTGACTCCAATGCATGGATAGATTCCAACACAGCATGGAAGTCAACCTGAAGAGGTGGCTCACTGTGTGATCTCTTGCCTCCCAGGTATGTTTCTACATCCTTGTGTCCAAGCGGGAAGGATCGTGATGCCCCCCTGATCTCCCATATCCGTGTATCGTATTGACTAACAACAGTCTTTCCATTTGCCCCATGAGACTGAGCTATGATATCATCCAGCAATGAAAAACAAACACCTGTCTTTAAATTGCCTGATTTCAACTTTTTTTGACAATCACGTTCCATATCTTCAAAATTAGCTCTTTGTGCAGTTCCAATAATACCCGCACCATACGCAGCATCAGCTGCCGCATATTGATGAAACGGATCCACCCATCCATTACCAATCGCAGCTCCACGCACTGGTATTTTCACCCGCAGCGGTTCCAACCCATTGCTTGGATCTGGAACAAGCTTGCCATCATTTCTTTGTAGGATAAAGTCCATCATGCTTGGAATGTAATGTCCTGCGTGACTCTCTCCCGAGAAGTAAAATGAGCGACGTAAAATCCTTTCACCATTGTTATTGTCATCTGATAAGAATTTATCCGAGTGCAACAGGAAGAACTCCTCAAGAAAGTAATGAAAATCCCGATTCACCTCAAAATCATTCTTGCAATACGTTTTTTTCTTGGTGAAACTTAGACCTGTTCCTACAGGCTGATCAACATACAAAGTCCAGGCAGGAGCATTGTTCCAACTATGCTCATTGACATCGACAATCCAATTGTTTCCATCATTTTTCAATCTCAGCGGTCCATTTTCCAACCATAATCCGTCCATGGAGCTGCATCCTGGGCCTCCATTCAACCACAAGATGAGAGGAATATCTTCTGCTCGAACATTGTCAGTATTACCTGGCTCAAACAGCCAATAGAAGATCTTTTTATCATCGGGATCCTTTGACGCTGGGAGATGACCTGCCCAATGACGCGTTTTGAGAACACCATCTGGGAGGAGAGGGAGTGAGGTTACGAGATGATCGTCAGGATTTGTAATCTCTTCCCGCCTACGTTGTGATTGTTGTGTAGAGGAGTGCTGCTGGGGTTCATGATTATTGTCCTCAATCGAGTAGAGCCTACGACCATGAACAAGCTCTTCTTGTTGTTCTTGGTGGGGAAGTATGCGCACCGCTTCGACAGAGCGCAATGCTATCGGGAGCAGGCATAAGATGGAGAGTATCATGTTCTTCATTGTCTTCATCTCAGTAAGAAGTATGTTATTGTAGCTCAGAAACATCGACGAAAGACCACAACATAAACTGCATGCGGTGTTTGGGATGGTAGCGAGATGAATGCGATTTTGCGTGAGAAATGAGAAGATAGTTGGTAGTTGTGTAATCTAGTGTGACCTAACAAAGTTAATGTAGCTACTTTACTGTGACCTATTAGCACTAGTTTATAGCGTCGACAAGCAACAAGCACTCAAATCAAAAGTGTAGCATGTTGTTAGGCGTTAGGCATGTTAGCTGGATGTTGGCTGCCTGAAGGACCTACATTCTATTATGAGCTCATAATGAACAACCACATGATCCTGCTGTGCCATGCTGTGGGTCCAATCTACATCACACTCACAGCGGCAGCTCTGCTATCCATCGTTTCTCCTGCTTTGAATTCGCTCTCTTCTCACGGAAAGACTCGACTCTTGTCTAACAGAAGCCATGGCAATAACAACCATGGCAGTGTCGTCTGCAGCCTCTATCAACGAATACGGAACTTTGTGTTACACAGCAACTATTTGTCAGTGAACAAGGGCAGGTTTATTGATTTCTACGCAGTCGGTAGTATCATCACAACAATTACAATTATGTTCAATTATTTGAAGTGGAGCGGCATCAACACAACAACAATAACCGAGCACAAGCATTGGTTGCCTGTGTATCTATTGCTGATCCACTTGGTTCGACGCTTTTGTGAATGCATGTGGGTTCAGAAATCAGTTTCGACGTCAAGAATGCACGTCGCGGGGTACTTGCTTGGAGTGATTCACTATCTTTGTTTACCGTTCGTCTTCATTCCGATAAATCAAGAACTGGAACAAAAGAGTAGCAGCATAATCGAATCATTCATAGTCAGCATGGGCTGCCTCTATTTTCAGTACCAACAGCATCGGCATCACGTCATTCTTGGCAATTTGAGACCAAACAAGACAACATCTTCTACTGGAGGGATCAACTCTTATCGGATCCCAAAGGGGGGCTGGTTCGATTTTGTATCATGCCCTCATTATTTGGCTGAAATCATGATTTATTTCATGTTGGCAGTATTGATACAAATACAAACCGATACGTCAATGATTCAAGATGAAGAGAGTGGCATTTTGTATCAGATACATGCACTCAAGCACTGGATTGTGTTTGTATGGGTATCTACTAATTTATCAATTTCTGCGGAGAAGACTCATGCGTGGTACATTTCAACATTTAGCAAGGCCTATCCTCGAAGAAAGAGATTGATTCCCTTCCTCTGGTGAATCATTAGTTATCACGAATTGGTGATGGTATCTTGAGTCTCGATAGAGCTCAATTTCGCTTTCAGATCGTCAATATCTTTTGCGATTGACTCTACCGCCACATCATCATCGTTGCTGGTAATGCCCTTCGCCAGTTCTAAATCAGCTAACGCTCCACGTAAATCATTGCTGAGTTGTTTTGCCGCGGATCGACGACAGAGCAAAATCACTTGCCACTTTCTTTTTGTGCAAGGGGTGGGGTGAAGGATGTTGGCGAGGGCGCAAGCAGAGCTGTCACTCTTCGGCTTGCCTTTAGAGAGAAGACTTAGTGCAGTACTACAATCTTTCGAACACGCTGCAGAGTCTTGCATTGCTAGACAAACTGCCGAACGGTTCATCAGCACTTGAATGTGACCTGGATCGAGTTTCTCGGCTTTGCTGTAGATTTCCTTTGCTTCTTCAAGACTTCCCATTGAAAAGTGCTTGTCGGCTTTGGCCTTCAGGTCGGCAACTTCCATCAGCGTCTCCAAGTAACACATATTTCGGGGTGCATCGTGATCGTTCTTGTCGAGCTGTAGCACAGAATGAAACAATTCTAGAGCTTTGTCGTGCTCTGTCTTCAAGCAATATGCCATACCAAGCGTCATGAGCAGTTTCTTCTGAAATAACAATCTTGCTTCGTCAGTTTCGAATCGAGTTTCGATAGAATCGCTCAGCTTGAGAGCCGCCATACAATCAGTATGACATCGCTCGGCTTCGCGTATGTCGAGGTAGCAAGCTGCACGAGCTATCAAAGTCTCTACCATTGTGCTATCAGCATTGAGCGCTTCAGAGTAGGCATTGATGGCAGACCCAATATCTCCGCGCTGGTAAAATTCGTCGCCTTTAGAAGTCAGCCAAGTAGGATCAACATTGCTTACGTCCGTATCGACGAGCAATGCATTGTCTCGTAGCTTTGATCTATTTTTGATGATGAATTCTTCCTCACGCTTCCTCGTAGATTGGCGTAGCGGGGTCTTGAACAATCGTGGTGTGTGACGAAAGGATAATTGCACCGACTCCCGTATTGGTGGAGGCAAGTAGATGTTATCCTCTATTAATACGTCCTTTTTGACTTCACGCAATGTTGAGAAAGTGTCAAAGATTTCATCTTCGGCATTCTTTCTCTCTTTCTCTTTGATATCATCCATACGCTGCCTCTCCTTCTCTTCCAATGCCATGTGTTCTCGGAGCATCATTCGTTCTTCGTCTACCTTCCTTGCAGCGGCCATCTCCTTTTGCTGTTCAGTCCGTTCATCCCGAAGTTTCATAGATTTCTCTCTCCGAGCTGCGATTTCGCTCTTGGATCCAATGAAGCACAATTGTCCCCATAGTTGGCTTTCTTTCTTCGTAAGGCGGATACTGAGTACTCCATCTTTGAACACAGCCTTACTCTTATCCTCTATGATGTCTTGGAAGAGGTTCAGGTCAAGAAGATACGGTTTGTAGTTGACCTTGAGAATGTTGTTTAGGGTTAGGATATCCACTGTCTTGTGTGAGACGCCCTTCAATGGAACCGATATCGTTACGGTCTCGGTCGTCTCGCTCCATGTGTATTCACTTGACAAAGGCATGGTGGGGGTGAGTGGTCATGGGGAGAGAAGGGTGTTGAATCACAGGTGGAGGAGACACAGGAAATTTTGATT
>Ga0209652_1001758_pt1 | contig 17468 bp, 14 predicted proteins | sample SaaInl74LU_5_DNA_FD_184641 | JGI IMG/M metagenome (GOLD analysis project Ga0209652, IMG submission 184641) | Marine microbial communities from expanding oxygen minimum zones in the Saanich Inlet - ESP_74LU_5_DNA (SPAdes) (version 2) | ecosystem: Environmental > Aquatic > Marine > Intertidal zone...
ACTTCGGGTGATACTGGTTCAGCCGCGATGGAGGCTTTTCGTGGGCTTGAAGCGGTTGATCTGTTCATTTTGTACCCGCATGGCCGTGTGTCTGATGTGCAGCGCCGCCAGATGACAACGCCGTCAGAGGCTAATGTCCATGCGTTGGCGGTCGATGGGGATTTCGACACGTGCCAAGCGGCCGTGAAGGACATGTTCAACGATTTTGATTTTCGCGACGACGTCCGTCTTGCTGGGGTTAATTCAATCAACTGGGCGCGTGTGCTGGCGCAAGTTGTATACTACTTCTCCAGTGTTGTGAGCCTTGGTGCGCCACACCGTGAGGTTAGCTTTACAGTGCCCACTGGTAACTTTGGCGACATTTTTGCCGGCTATATTGCCAAACAGATGGGCCTAACCATCGACAAACTGGCCATCGCAACCAACCAAAACGACATCCTGCACCGTACTCTTGAGACAGGCGTTTACAGCACCGAAGGCGTGAAGCCCTCGATCAGCCCGTCCATGGATATTCAGGTCAGCTCGAACTTTGAACGTGCGCTTTATTATGCCTATGGAAGTGACGGCGCGGCGATTGCCCAACAAATGGATGAGTTAAAGCAAAGCGGTGCGTTTACTGTCAGCCAAGGGGCGATTTCAGCGCTGCGCGATACATTTGCGTCTGGTCGCGCGTCCGAAGGTGAAACTGCGGCGGCCATTACGCGCTATCATGCGGATCACGGTGAATTGCTGTGCCCACACTCAGCTGTGGGGGTGCATGTCGCAGAAGGGCATTTGGGCGCTACGCCGATGATTACTTTGGCTACTGCACATCCAGCGAAATTCCCAAACGCAGTCGAGGCGGCCAGCGGTGTGTTCCCTGCGTTGCCTGCGCGTATGGCGGATCTATTTGAGCGCGACGAGCGTATCACCCGCGTGACTGGCGGCGTCTCTGCCATCAAGACCATCATCAAGGATCGTATCTAAGTGAGTGTTCAAACCCATCGCTTGTCCAACGGCTTTCGCATTGTAACAGAGCATATGGAGGGGCTGAAAAGCGCGTCTATCGGCATTTGGGTGCAAGCGGGCGGTCGCAATGAAACGCTGCCGCAAAATGGCATCGCGCATTTTCTTGAACATATGGCCTTCAAAGGCACCAAGCGGCGCAGCGCGTTGCAAATCGCTGAGGCGATTGAAGACGTGGGCGGCTATATCAACGCATATACCAGCCGCGAGATGACGGCCTACTATGCCCGCGTGTTGGAAAACGATGTGCCGCTGGCGCTTGATGTGATTGGCGATATTGTTCTCAACCCTGTTTTTGACCCTGCTGAAATTGAGGTCGAACGAGGTGTGATTTTGCAAGAGATCGGCCAGTCGTTGGACACACCGGACGATATCGTGTTCGATTGGTTGCAAGAAGAGGCTTATCCTGACCAAGCGATCGGGCGAACAATTTTGGGTCCTGTTGAGCGGGTTCAAAGCTTTAGCCGTGATGATCTGGCGCAATTCGTGGCGCAGCATTACGGCCCCGGTCAGATGATTTTGGCTGCCGCTGGTGCCGTGGATCATGATGATCTTGTCCGCCGTGCAGAAGAAATGTTTGGCCATTTACCCGCCGCACCGTCAATTCAATCAGACGCCGCCCGTTTCGAAGGCGGAGAGCGGCGCGAGGTAAAATCCCTTGAGCAGGTGCACTTCGCCCTGGCTTTGGAGGGACCGGACTACCGCGATCCGCAGATCTACACGGCCCAGATATTTGCCACTGCATTCGGGGGTGGCATGTCGAGCCGCCTGTTCCAAGAGATCCGTGAAAAGCGCGGATTGTGCTATACGATTTTCAGTCAAGCAGGCGCCTATGCGGACACGGGCTTGATGACGATTTACGCCGGTACAAGCGCCGAGCAAATCGGTGATCTTGCTGGTCTGACCATGGACGAGATGAAACGTGCCGCCAGCGATATGACCCCAGAAGAAGTGGCGCGTGCGCGTGCGCAGATGAAGGCAGGGATGCTGATGGGGCTTGAAAGCCCATCTGCGCGTTGCGAACGTTTGGCGCGAATGATGTCGATTTGGGACCGTATCCCTCAGCTGGATGAGGCGGTTGAGCGGATTGATGCGGTCACCACGGGAGATGTCAAAGATTTCGCTGAAAACCTTGTGACAGCCCGCAGCGCGATGGCGCTTTATGGTCCTGTTGAGCAAGCGCCGCACCTTGAGCAACTAAAGGCGCGACTGGTCGCCTGATGCTGAGATCAAAACGCAAAGTCATTATCGAAACGGAGCGAATGACCCTTCGCCAACCGGCTCATAGTGATTTTCGGTTTTGGGCGTCACAGCGCAGGGATAGCCATGATTTTCTAACGCCTTGGGAACCAACTTGGGCGGCGGATCACTTGTCACGCAAGGCATTTACCAATCGGGTTTACTGGGCACAGCGGGCGATTACCCAAGGTACGGCTTTGCCGCTTTTCTTGATCCGTCGTGAGGATCAGGCGCTGATCGGTGCAATCACCCTTGATAACATCCGTCGCGGTCCTGCGCAGGCGGGCACATTGGGATATTGGGTGGCGTGCGCTGCGGCACGGCAGGGGTTCATGCGCGAAGCCATCGAAGCTACGACCCATTATGCTTTCAACACCCTTGATCTAAGCCGTCTTGAGGCGGCCTGCTTGCCTGAGAACAAAGCATCGCGGGGCGTTTTAGAGAAGTCGGGCTTCAAATACGAAGGTGTTGCGCAAAGCTACCTGCAAATTGACGGACGCTGGCGCAATCATGTGCTGTATGCAAATTTGCGCGGCGACCGTCGGGGTCGCACGGACATTGGTCTGGCTTAAGGGGCTGCTTTTGTGCGCCACTGCACTACGTTTTACGTGTTGCCAGCCGCGCCATGTTGTAGCCTTTTCACCAAGGCAGCCCCATGGCATGAAACCCTAACCGCCCGTGATTTAAGGATGCGCTATGTCGATTGCACCGCTTGTTTCCGCCACGTCTGACTTTGAAGCCAAAGTACGCGCCCTAATGCCCGATGACGTGTTCGCGGCTGTCACTGCATCCTACCTTGAAGAGCCGCGTGGACGGTATGCTGGCACAGCGGGATTGCTTGCGAAACCGTGCACAACCGAGCAAGTCGCGACCCTTGTTGCGGCGGCTCATGCTGCAGGTGTTGCGGTCATTCCATACGGTGGCGGGACGGGACTTGTTGGCGGGCAGATTGCGGAAGACGGTGTGCCCCCTTTGATCTTGTCGCTCGAGCGGATGACAGCGTTGCGTTCCATGCACGCAGAGGAAGGCGTGATGGTGGTAGAAGCAGGAATGATCCTTGCGGATGTTCAGTCACACGCCCGCGCCGAAGGTCTGATGTTTCCGCTTTCGCTTGCCAGTGAGGGCAGTGCGCGGGTGGGCGGCGTGCTGTCGACCAATGCTGGCGGCGTAAATGTTCTGCGCTACGGAAATGCGCGCGATCTTTGCCTTGGCCTTGAGGTCGTGATGCCCGATGGCACAATCTGGAACGGCCTGACGCGTTTGCGCAAAAACAACACTGGCTATGATCTGCGTCACCTGATGATTGGCGCCGAAGGGACCCTTGGGATTATTACCGCCGCGTGTTTGCGCCTGCACCCTGAGCCCGCCTCAGAAGGGACAGCGTTTATGGCGGTTCGTGATCCGCGCGCTGCACTATCGCTGCTTGCAATGACGCAAAAGCGTATGGGCGGCGGTGTTTCTGCGTTTGAGCTGATCCACAAACAGGGCCTCGACTTTTTGTCTGAGACGCTTCCAGATGTGCGCCAGCCGTTTGCTGAAAAGCCCGAGTGGATGGTGCTGATTGACGTTGGCTTGGCCCAAGGTCTTAATCCTGCGATAGCACTTGAAGAGTTGTTTGCTGAAGCAAGCGAGGCCGGTTTGGTAAGCGATGGCGTCATTGCACAATCACAAAGCCAGCGGCAGCAGTTTTGGGCCTTGCGCGAGAATATCCCAGAAGCAAATCGCCGGATTGGTTCGGTAAGCAGCCATGACATTTCGGTGCCGCTGTCGGCTATCCCTGCGTTCATCGAACGTGGCAATCAGGCGATTGCACAGCTGGGATCGTTTCGGGTGAATTGTTTTGGTCATGTGGGCGATGGCAATCTTCACTACAACGTCTTTCCTGTGGATGGCAAAAGCCGTGCCGATCATGAGCACCAGCGTGAGGATATTAAACGCACAGTGCACGACCTTGTCCATGACATGGGCGGGTCGGTGAGTGCCGAGCACGGTGTCGGGCGGCTCAAAGTTGCTGATCTTGAGCGCTATAGCGATCCGGTGAAATTGACCACGATGCGTGCCATTAAAGACGCGCTTGACCCGAAAGGCATTATGAACCCTGGTGCTGTGTTGGCGCGCTAGAGCGTTATTGCCGCGCGCCAGCTTGCGACGTCAATCGCCTTCAAATGCACAAAGCGCGTGGATGTCGACGCCCATCGCCTCAAGCTTGGCGCGTCCACCAAGATCAGGCAGATCAATCACAAAAGCACAGCCAACAATCTCGGCACCGAGCTTTTCGAGCAATTTGATACCCGCCTCAGCAGTGCCGCCCGTTGCCAGAAGATCATCAACCACCAGAACTTTTTCGCCCGGCTGGATGGCATCATCGTGGATTTCCATGGTCGCTTCGCCGTACTCCAACGTGTAATCTTGGCTGAGGGTTTTGCCAGGTAGTTTGCCTTTTTTGCGGATTGGCACAAACCCGACACTAAGCTGGTGGGCGATGGCACCGCCAAGGATAAACCCGCGCGCTTCCAGCCCCACAATCCGGTCAATGTCAGTGCCCGCATAAGGGTGCAGCAATTGGTCAATCGCGATGCGAAATCCGCGCGGGTCTGCAAAAAGTGTAGTCACATCACGAAACATGATCCCTTCATGCGGAAAGTCAGGAATTGTGCGGATGTAATCGCGGACGGTCTTGTTTGAGCGGGCCATGGTGGCCTCCTTTGGGCGGGCATTGGGATGTTGGCTTGTGACCGCGTTGGGGCAGCTATGTCAACGGTACTGGCTTACTTTTGATCGGGGCGTGTTAGTGTTAAAACGTCACGGACGGCGGTGTAGTCTTTGTAGCCCATGCGTGCCAGCGGCGTGAAAGTGGTGATGTCAAACCGCCCATCAACGATGCAATCATCACGCATGTGAACCCCTGTCACTTCACCCAGCACCAAGAAGTTATGCTCACCGCGCAGAGTGATGATTTCGGTCAATTTACACTCAAGCGCTGCGGGCGCACCTGCGACGCGCGCGCAAGAAATCGTCTCGCATTGTTCCTTTGTCAGGCCTGCGTGCTCAAACTCATCCACGTCTTTTGGCAGCATTTCACTGCTGGCGTTCATGGCGTCACGGGCGGTGAATTCAACTATGTTGACGCAAAACACGCCGCTTGCACGGATATTGGCCACGCTGTCTTTTGTGTCACCACGGTCGGCCTTATTGCTGGTGGAAGAAAACATCACCTGAGGGGGCGTGTACGCGACCGCGTTGAAAAACGAATAAGGCGCGAGGTTGTCTGAGCCGTCTGCGTCACGGGTGCTGATCCAGCCGATGGGGCGGGGGGTCACAATGGCGTTGAACGGGTTATGGGCCAGCCCGCTGCCGGCGCCTGCCTCGTTTGAGGGGGTGTAGAACATGGTTGATGTACCTTTGCGCTTTGCCCCACATTAACCTGCATGATAGGGCGAGTTCCAGTGGCACGATAAGCAAAAGGTGAGCAGCGTGGCGGGGTTACGTGAAGAAAGTCTGCACGACTGGTGGGAGGTAGAGGCGCTTTATGACCTTTGCTTTGCGCCCGGCCGTGAGGCGCTTTCTTCCTACCGGCTTCGTGACGGGGTGACGCAGGTGCCTGGGCTGTCATTGGTGGCGCGTGATGAGGCAGGTATTTTGGGCGGTGCGATCCGGTATTGGCCTGTGCAAATCGGCAGGGACACGGCGCTTTTGCTGGGCCCAGTTGCCGTTCACCCCACGCGGCAGGGCGAGGGATTGGGAAGCGTACTTATTCGCGACAGCCTTTCGCGGGCGCAAAACCTTGGGTGGACCCGCGTCATTCTGGTGGGGGATGCGCCGTATTATTCCAAATTCGGCTTTCGCAAACTGACGGATGTGACCATGCCGCCACCAACAAACCCCGAACGGGTCTTGGGCCTCCCTTTGGTCCCGCGCGCTTGGGATGGCATCACAGGACAGGTGCAAAAAGTGGACAGCGCGTCCTAGCCAAGGCTGCGGATATAGGCTGCGATGTCATCCCGTACTGTCATTTTGCCTTCGGCGCGTGCAGTTTCGATCACTTTTTTTACATCTGCCAAATTGACCCGCATCAACAATGATTTCACGGGGCCAATTGAGGCGGGGCGCATCGACAACGTGCGAAGTCCCATAGCGGCAAAGCAAACTGCTTCAATCGGTTTGCCCGCATCTTCGCCACAAAACGAGATGGGAGTTTGCGTCTTGCTGCACCGGTCTACGATCATTTCCATGAATGACAAAAAGCTGACGTTCAGGCTGTCGTACCGTTTGCGGACGCGTTCGTTTTCACGGTCCGCAGCAAAGAAGAATTGCTTAAGATCATTGCCGCCAATGGATAAAAAATCCACATCTTCAAAAAATGCATCAGGGGCAAAGGCCAGAGACGGAGTTTCCAACATGGCGCCGACTTCGATGTTTTCGGGCAGGATATGCCCAAGCGCTTCTTCGCGTTTAATCGCTTTGGTCAGGGCTGCGCGGGCTTGAGTGAACTCTTCGTATTGGGCCACAAACGGGAACATAACGGTAAGTGCGCGGCCGTTTGCAGCGCGCAAAAGCGCTTGCAGCTGCATCCTCAAGACGCCCGGCTTATCAAGGCCTACACGGATCGCGCGCCACCCCAATGCAGGGTTCGGTTCATCCTGCGGCTTCATATAGGGCAGAACTTTGTCCGAGCCGATATCAAGCGTGCGGAACACAACGCGCTTGCCCTGAGCCGCATCAAGTACGCGGCCATACAAGCTGGCCAACTCTGATCGGCGGGGGAATTGGTTGCGTACAAGAAACTGTAATTCTGTCCGAAAAAGGCCCACGCCCTCTGCACCGGAATTCTCAAGGCTTGGCAAATCGGCCATAAGCCCTGCGTTCATTTGCAGCGAAATGGTTGTGCCGCACAAAGCGGTGGCTGGCTTGTGGCGAATGTCAGTGTAGCGGTCCTGCGCTTTGGCGAGCATCGCGATTTTATCTTTGAACGCGGTGGTAACTGTGTCCTCGGGGCGCAAGTGCACAATGCCCTGTTCTCCGTCCACAAGGATTTGATCACCGTTAAGCGCCTCTGTCGTGACGCCCTTGGCCTGTATCACCAGTGGGATTGCCAGCGCGCGCGCAACGATCCCTGCATGGCTGCCGACGCTGCCTTCTTCAAGGACAATCGCACGCAGCTTGCGCCCATATTCAAGCAACTCGCCCGGACCTATATTGCGCGCCACAAGCACAGGGTGCTCTGGCATTTCAGCGCCGGTGTCCGCGCCTTGGCCCGTTAGAATTCGCAGAAGGCGGTTGGATAGGTCATCAAGGTCTTGCAGCCGTTCGCGTAGATAGGCGTCGGTGACCTCGTTCATCCTGGTACGGGCGGCGGATTGTTCTTTTTCAACTGCGGCTTCGGCGGACAGGCCAAGTTCGATGTCTTCATCCATCCGGCGCAGCCAGCCCTTTGAGTTGGCAAACATCCGGTAGGCCTCAAGGACCTGTTTTTGTTCTTTGTCGCCGGTTCCGGCTCCAGTCAGCATTTCGTCAACGGACATGCGCAATGTCTCAACGGCATCGTTGAGGCGTTTGTGCTCTGCCTCTGGGTCATCGGCCACGGGGTTTGTGACAACAACCCGGGGTTCGTGCAGATAAACTTGTCCCGCGGCGGCACCTTCTTGGGCCACTGATCCACGGAACATAACGGCGCGCTGGTGCAACGCGCCCACGCCGGTCTCGTCGCTGACAAACGCGCCAAGCTCTGTCATCTCTGCAAGCACCATGGCCACAACCTCAAGGCCATAGATCTCGTCAGCGGTGTATTCACGGGTTTGGCGCGACTGAACGACCAACACGCCCAATACTTCGCCCAACCGTTGGATTGGCACGCCCAGAAAGCCGGAAAAGACCTCTTCGCCAGTTTCGGGCATATAGCGAAAACCACGTTGTTGTGGCGCGTTGTCGGTATTGACCAGACGTTTGGTGCGCGCCACGCGGCCTACAAGCCCCTCACCAAGTCGCATACGGGTTTGGTGGACAGCTTCGGCGTTCAGGCCCTGTGTGGCGCAAAGCTCAAGGGTGTCATCGTCGCAAAACAGGTAGATAGAGCACACGTCTGTGCCCATGCTTTGGGCAATCAGTTGAGTAATGTCGTCCATGCGCGCTTGGCCGGCGCGGTCGCTGGCCATAGTGTCGCGCAGTGCGCCAAGCAGCTTGCGGCTTTCGCTCTCAGAAGTTTGTGACACCCGTATTCAACCACTTTTGGGACGCCTTAGCTGGCGCCGTAATGGTGTCATACCTGTATTTCACCCGCCGGTCATCAAGTTAGCGCTAAGCCCGTCTGAAATTGTAAGCGCTGCAAAGCGAAGTGGTTAAAAATGCAGCACAAACAGGGCATTACGCGGCTTAGCGTTTAGGCTTTTTCCAACTCAAACGCATCATGAAGCGCTTGGACAGCCAGTTCCATGTATTTGCGATCAACCAGAACAGAGATTTTGATTTCGGATGTGGTGATTACCTTGATGTTGACGCCTTCGGCTTGAAGGGCCGCGAACATTTTAGCGGCTACACCTGCGTGGCTGCGCATCCCGATGCCAACAACGCTCAGCTTGGCCACGTCCTTATCGGCGATCAGTTCTTGGTAGTTGATGCTACCTGATGATTTTGCTTCCTGCAGAGCTTGATCGGCGCGCGCCACGTGATCAACGGGGCACGAGAACGTCATGTCCGTGCGGCCCTCTTCCGAGATGTTTTGCACGATCATATCGACGTTGATGCCTGCTTCGGCCAGCGGGCCAAAAATGGCAGCGGCGATGCCAGGGCGATCGGCGACCGAGATGAGGGTCATTTTGGCTTCATCACGGCTAAACGCCACGCCGGAGACTACGTTGGATTCCATGATTTCCTCCTCATCGCAGACAAGAGTGCCTGCTTGATCTGATTGTTCTTCAAAACTTGATAACACGCGCAGCTTAACTTTGTAGCGCATCGCCAATTCAACAGAGCGTGTCTGAAGGACTTTTGCGCCCTGTGAGGCCAGCTCGAGCATCTCTTCAAATGCGATTTTGTCGAGTTTGCGCGCTTTGTCAGACACGCGCGGGTCTGTTGTGTAGACGCCGTCAACGTCTGTGTAGATATCGCACCGCTCTGCGCTGAATGCAGCAGCAAAAGCCACGGCCGTTGTGTCAGAGCCGCCACGGCCCAAAGTTGTGACGCGGCCTTCGGGGCTGATGCCTTGGAAACCTGCGACAACCGCAACCTTCATGCCGTTTTCGAATGTCCGCACGATGTTGTCCGTAGGGATTTCCTCAATGCGCGCCGAAGCGTGCGCAGAGGTAGTTTTTACGGGTACTTGCCAGCCCTGCCAGCTGCGTGCGGGGACGTCCATTTCCTGTAGTGTCAGCGCCATTAGGCCAGCTGTCACCAACTCGCCTGATGCCACAACTGCATCATATTCACGGGCGTCATAGAGGGGCGATATTTCGTTTACCCAACCAACAAGTTCGTTGGTTTTGCCAGACATCGCGCTGACGATCACGATCACGTTGTACCCTTTGGCAACTTCAACGCCCACGCGTTTGGCTGCGCGTTTGATACGATCAGGGTTTGCGACTGATGTGCCGCCAAACTTCATTACCAATGTCGGCATATTGTGCGCCCTTTGTCTGATGTTGGGCGTCGTTTATGCCATGGGTGGTTTTTGGGCAAGTAGGAGGCGGGCGATTTAGCGACGGGTACGCACCACGCTAGTTGGCTTTGTCTTTCGCCATGAACGGCAGGGGCACTACAGGCACGCCGTCTTTGATCAACTCTTTGGCTTCTTGCACGTTGGCTTGGCCGTAAATTGCGCGTTCCGGCGTTTCACCATCATGAATTTTGCGCGCCTCGGCTGCGAAATTGGTACCCACATCATCAGCGTTGGTTTCAATGTGTTTGCGCATTTCTGCTATCGCTTGCTCGGCGGGGGAGGCGGCTTGGCTCAGCGCGCCTCGGGCGGGGCGTATTTGCGGCGCCATCAGGGATTTGGAGACATCCGTATCACCGCACACAGCACAAGAAACTAAATTGCGCCCGCGCAGCGTGTCATAGCTGGCGGCGTCGGCAAACCAGCTGTCGAACTGGTGATCATTTGTGCATTTCAAGTTGTATCGGATCATGCGGATCAAAGGCCCTAAGCATCATCAAGTAATATATTATGTAGGCAAAGCGTACCGAAGGGCAAGATCACAAGCGCGTAGCTGCGTTAGCTCAGCAAGCTGCGATCAAACGAAGAGATAATTGCCCGCAACTCAGGCTCATCCACCTTTTTGGCGGCTTTAGATTGGCTGAACCACTTGCGTTTGCGCTGATCTACTTCGGGGTAGTCTTTGAGAATTTTCTTGACCTTAAGCGGGTACACCATTGCGACGCATGGCAGGTTTGGCATGTCGTCCATTTGTTTGGTGTAGGAATAAAGCCCGATACAGGTTTTGTAGATTTTCCCCTCAACACCCGCTTCTTCAAAAGCTTCTGTTGCTGCGGCATCACTTGGGGTTGTGTCGGCCATGGGCCAGCCTTTGGGGATGATCCAGCGTCCAGTCCCGCGCGAGGTAATTAACAAAATCTCAAGCTTGCCAGCCACAACCCGAAAGGGCAGCGCAGAGAACTGCGTGCGAAGATCATACTTGGTTTTACCCGTAACAGAGAGCGGTAGCTGCTTCATTGATTTGTTGGTGCGTCTTTGGCCTGCAAGTTTTTTGTGTGGTGGCATCGTTGTGTCCTTCGTGCCTCCTAAGCCGTGAACATAACGCTAATTTCCGATGAATTCAACTTTTCGCAGACATCGGGCTTTGTTGGGCGCATGTATTGGCGCGCGGATGTGTCCATATAAGGGCTGGACAGTCATGTGTGTAGACCTAGGCTCCCCATCATCATGACTGCATCATCGCCACTTGTTCGCCCTCTTTTCATCGGGTCCGAGATTTATCGCGGCTCGTCTTATGGCGCGTGGCACCCGCTGCGTGTGCCGCGGGTCAGTACCGTGATGGATTTGTCCCGCGCATTGGGATGGTTGCCAGCACAGCAATACATCACAAGTCCGCGCGCCAAGCCCGTTGCAATTTCTGCATGGCACACACCTACCTATATTGCGGCGTTGCAAGCTGCAGAGGCGGCGCAAGGGGTCAGCGAAGAAGTGCGCCGCCGGCATCATATTGGGACCCATTCCAATCCAGTTTTTGCAGAAGTGTTTCGCCGCCCTGCTACATCAGCGGGGGGTGCGCTTTTGGCCGGAGAACTGCTTGCCAACGGGGGGCGTGTTTATGCGCCGGGATGCGGCACCCATCATGCGATGCCTGATCGGGCAAACGGGTTTTGTTATTTCAACGATCCGGTTCTGAGTATTTTGTCGCTTAAGCGTAGTGGTGTGAAACGCATCGCCTACATCGACATTGACGCCCATCACCCAGATGGCGTGGAGCACGCGTTTGAAGCTGATCCAGATGTGTTGATGATTTCTACACACGAGGAAAACAGATGGCCCCGGACCGGTGCGCTTGGTCATGAAGGAGTGGGAAACCTGTTTAATTTGCCTCTGCCAAAGCACAGCCACGATGACGATATGGCCTATGTTTTGTCAGAGCTCATACTGCCTGCACTGCAAACTTTCAGGCCTGATGCGATTGTCCTCCAATGCGGCGCGGATGCGGTCGAGGAAGATCCGCAGTCAACGCTTGCTATGTCTAATAACGCCCATTTTGATGTGATCCGCGCATTGCTTCCTGTGTGCCCGCGCTTTTTGCTGCTTGGTGGGGGAGGCTATAACCCGTGGTCCGTGGGCAGGCTTTGGACAGGTGCGTGGGGGGTGCTGAACGGTATTGATCCGCCGCGTGATCTTGATGACGCACCGCGCCGCGTGTTGGAAGCCCTTACATGGAGTGGTCACAGCCGTGCGAAAAACAGGCCTACGCATTGGTCAACCACCTTGCGCGATGATCCACGGAACGGGCCAGTTAAGGACGTGGTTCGTGAGCGTGTGGGTAAGCTTAAGAAGCGGCTTTTGGTGCACGTTTAAGATGCGCTTCAAGTTCTGTATAAAACGGCTCTTGATCTTGCGCGCGTCCCAAAACCGGCGCTGCCGCGTCGCACATCACGTTTGGCCGGCAGGTAAGGATCGCGTGCGCCAGGTCTTCGGCTGAACGGACCATCTTGGCGCCGCCCACAGCGTTCAGGGCACCATAGCTTTCCGTGAAATTTGACACGTGCGGGCCATGAAATACACCGCACCCATGGCTTAGGGGTTCAAACGGCGTGTGCCCGCCAACGGGCTGGAAGCTACCCGCCACCACGCAAATATCTGCAATGTCATACCACAGTGCCATGTCGCCCATGGTATCTGCCAAGGTGATCTGGGTTGTGTTGGTGCGGCGGGTTCGGTCCGAATATTGGGCCACGCTGAAACGCTGGCCAATCAGGCTTAAAACCTCATCACGGCGTTTGGGATGACGGGGCGCCAAGATCAAATGCCATCGCGGGTCTGCGGCATGCAAAATGTCAAAGGCATCAAGGATAAGCTTTTCTTCGCCCGCGTGGGTTGAAGCGCCCAAAACTGTGAAGGGGGCTTGGTATAGCTGCGCAAATTCTGCGAAATCCTTGTGGGATGCGGGGCGTTGATAGTGCTCTTTTAGGTTGTTGGGTGCGCTGATGTTTGGCGCGCCAAGGGCTTTGAACCGTGCCCCGCTGTCGCGGTCTTGCGGGCTGACAAGGCTCAGTGTGCGGTAAATATTGCGGAGTGAGCTGGGTAGTTTTTGCCACCGTGCAGCACTTCGTGCGGATAAGCGCGCGCCAATAATCACAACCGTTACGTACGCGTATGACAACACGGTTAGGCGGTTTGGCCAGATTTCGTTTTCGACAATAATGTGCGCGGAAACGGACCAATTATGAAGTATCATTTTTGTGACCCAACGCAGATCAATCGGGGCCAGATGTGCTTCGATCCGGTCGTTGCCCCAACCACGGATCATATCGCGCGCTGTAATCTGGTTGGTGGTGACCAGAATTTTGCGGCTTGGATCACGGCGCAAGAGCGCCTCAAGGGTTGCCTTGGCGGATGTGATTTCACCGTTACTGGCTGCGTGGACCCAAATATGCGCGCCGTGCTGTGCAGGCCGTACGAAGCCAAGCCGCGCAGTCAGCCCCCCCATTTTCAGGATGGCATGCAGCAAAATAAACGGTGCTGCGAAGGTTATGGCGGCTCTATATATCCACATGATCCCATTCGCCTTAGGCGGAGATATTGCGTCGAGCAAGAGTGCGGCTGTGATTAATTGATCAAAATGGCGGCGCTACGTGACGGCATAGGCTTTTAACATGGGAATTTCGAAGAATTACTGTGTCTTTTAGTTAATTTTTGTGTAAGTCGCCTCTGGAATTAAAAACAATCTTAACACTCGCTATGCAAAAACGGCCGCGTAACAAGTGTAGCCAGAGCGTAAGGCGCTAGTATGTCGAATAGTGATAATAAAGACCAAAGTGGGCCGGGACCTGGTGATGTGCAAAGCCGCGCCTCACGTGGGATTGTGAAGTGGTTTGATCAAAACAAGGGAATTGGCTTCGTTGTTGACGGGCAAACCGGCGAGGATGTTTTGCTGCATCAAAACATCTTGCGAGAGCTTGGCCTCAGTTCAATCGCCAAAGAAGTTGAGCTGGCTTATCTGGTCGAGGACAGCGCGCGCGGCGCGCGGATTTCTGAAATTACAGAAGTTATCGCGTCTGAAGATCTGCTGACGATTGCGGATTTAACTGCCGATGAACTAAGCGCGTTGCAGCCCGCGATCGTGAAGTGGTTTGATGCCAAAAAGGGCTACGGCTTTGTCATTCCTTACGGCGAGGCGAAAGAGGTGTTCTTTCATGCAGAAACTCTGCGCCTGTCATCCTTGGGTGAGGTCGCTTCTGGGTTGGGCATCTGTGTAGTCATTGAAAATGATGGCCCAAAAGCAGCCGTGAAATATCTGTTTCCCTGGACAGACGCGTCTCAGCTGGAGTTTGAATAACCATCGTCTCGGCGTTGGTCCCGTAGCTGGCCCCATATCAGTGCGACATTTTTGTTATTTACTGTTCATTCACCTATTTGTTCATGAACCGTTCATAAACGTTACGCTACGTAATTAGTGTCGAAGAAGTTTTCTTTGGCGGGTAACGAGTAGTGCCACGTGCACGATGTATTTAGTAATGAGCCTGATGGAGTTACTCCGTCAGGCTTTTTAGTGCGCAGACGGAAAGCCCAGAGTGCACACTCAGAACTGTTTCACAAACAATCACGCATTATTCACGTATTTGCTTTAATCAGCGTTAATTATTTCATATGCTCTACCCGTATTGTGTACAGATGTTGTTAGTATTGAGGTTGGTATCTAGTGCGTGTGTTGATGATTGAAGATGACGAGGCCTTGGTCAAAGTTGTCGATAAAACTCTGAAAAAAGCGGATATTTTCACTTACTTCACAGGTAGTGGTGAAGAAGGCATCGATCTGGCGACGCGCTATGATTACGATTTGGTCCTACTTGATCTGAAATTGCCTGATCTTGATGGGTACACGGTCCTCAAACGCTTGCGTGAAAACAAGGTGGAAACACCGGTGCTGATCCTGACCGGAATCAACCAGATTGATGAAAAGATCCGTGGTTTTGAATTGGGCGCAGATGATTTCATCACCAAACCGTTCAATGGCGATGAATTGCGCGCCCGTATTTCTGCGATTGTTCGGCGGTCACAAGGGCATAGCCACAATGCGCTTTCGGTCGGGGACCTGACCATTGATATTGAGGGGAAGGTCGCGGTTGCCAACGGGCATAAACTTAAGCTGACCAAGAAAGAATTTCAGGTACTTGAGATGCTGGCCCGCAAAATGGGTCTGGTCGTTTCAAAGGATATGCTGCGCCAAGAGTTGTATGTGGCCGACGATGATCCTGATCATAACACGATAGATGTGTTCATCTTCCGTTTGCGCAAAAAGCTTGCCGCCGCCCAAAGTAGTACGCCAATTCAAACGATTAGGGGGCAGGGGTATGTGCTGGCAGAACCCGACCGGCCGTCAAAAGCCGCCGAACCCGAGGCGTAAAGCAATTCTGTCCGTGGGCCAATGACCGCCCTTGCGCGCCACTTAACTGACATTGGCAAAGCGGTGCATATGGCGCGCGTGGGCTCAGTTGTGGCTGCCGTTTGCTTTGTTCTTGTTGGGTATGCGCTGGTGTCCGCTGCTAATCGTGCGCATCAAGATGAGTTAAACGAAAAAGCAAATCAGCTTAAGAATGCGCTAATGCTGCAGTTCTCTCTTATTGAACAAGAAGTGGCGACCCTTGCGCAAATATTGTCGATTAAGGGCGTGCGTGATCTGAACGATTTCGACAAAGTATGGAGTCAAAATCACCGTCAGTTTTCGTCGGACCTAACCCGTGTCGTCGCATACGCACCTATATTATCACGCAGCGAACTTAGTCTTTTTGGCAATTACTATCAGCGAAATACGGACTATTTCGAGGCGCAGGGATATCCCGATTTACCACTTTTGAATCTGACCGGACCACCACTTTCTGCTCCGCTTTTGTTCGTGGATCCGCCTTCGGCTAGGCAAACGAAATTTGGTATTGATTTGACTGAAAACACGGAAGGGTTTCGCGCCGTTCAGCAAATGTTTCTGCTCAATCAGCCGGCATTGGTCGGGCCATATATCTTGTCGCTCGATGCACAGCGTGGTGATAACTACCTTAGCCTGATGGTGCTGTCTCCGGTCGTTGTTGAAAACGGCCAGCCAAGTGTCTGGCGGCGCGGTGTTGTGGCGGCTCCCGTTACACCCGAGGTTATGTTGTCGCAGAGCGGTGCTGTTGACGGGCTTGGTGACTACAGCATCCGTCTTTCTGTCAATGACGCTGACGCCCCACAGATCGAGATTGCGCCAAATGCCGCAGACATTGATTGGATGGACCGCGTTCTGCCTGAGTTGAATGCCGATGATGCGCTGTTGTCGCTTGGTGGGCGGACATTGACGTTAAGCGTGAGCAAAGCAAATCGTTTCAGCCCAACCGAGGCGATTATGTTCGTGGTCATCATGGGGTCAATATTTGCTGTGGTCGCGCTAAGCTGGCTGTATCTGCGGCACATCAAACACGCCAGTGGACTTGTCCAAGCGGAACTTTTGGAGCGGGAAAGTGAGTTGCGCGCATCTGAACGCCGCATTGCGTATCTGCAAAATCAAGAAGCCATTGGCGAGTTGGTCGGCGGTGTAGCCCATGATTTTAACAATATTTTGGCAATCGTTTTGGCCAATGCAGAGCTTCTGCTGGACATGCCTTTGGATGAAAACGGCCAAGACTGCACCAATGAAATTCGCAAATCTGCAAGCCGTGGCACATCTTTGTCGCGACAACTTTTAGCGTTTGGAAAGCGGTCTTACCTTGAACCGAAAGCCCACCGCGTGGATGACTTACTGAGCGAAGCGATGGTGTTGTTTAAGCGTATCATGCCCGCATCGATTGAGATTTCTTCTGCTGTTTCAGAAGCGTTGCCACCCGTTCAAATTGACCGCAATCAACTGGAAACGGCCTTTTTGAATTTGGCCATTAATGCCCGCGATGCGATGCCTGAGGGTGGCAAATTTACCCTTACCGCACAATTGACGCATATCATGGCAACCCAAGCTGCGCATTTGCCAGGTGATCTGATGCCGGGAAAATACGTCCGAGTTCGGCTGCGCGATACCGGTGTTGGTATGAGTAAAGCGTTGGCAGAGAAGGTATTTGATCCCTTTGTGACCTCCAAGAAGGTCGGCACCGGCTCTGGGCTTGGCCTATCGATGGTTCAAGGGTTCATGCGGCAATCTGGCGGGACAATTTATCTGCAAACGCAGGAAGGCTCTGGCACCACAGTTGTGTTGTTGTTGCCGGTCGCGCGCAGTTTGGACGCCGAAAGCTCGGTGAAAACAGAGCCGCGCAGAGCGTGGCGTCAGACACAAAAGACGATACTGTTGGTCGAAGACGAACGCGGCGTGCGCCTAGCCATGACGCGTCAGTTGCGCGCGGCAGGTCACAACGTGGTTGCGGTGAATTCAGGCGATGCAGCGTTGCAGGTTTTGGATGAGAAATCGAACATTGATCTGATGATCTCGGACATGGTCATGCCAGGTGCGTTGCAAGGCGTTGGCTTGGCCAGTGAGGTGCGAAACCGGCTGCCCGATTTGCCGATCTTGTTGATGTCGGGCTATCCCAAAGAAATCGTGGGTGCG
>Ga0209652_1001765_pt1 | contig 17422 bp, 15 predicted proteins | sample SaaInl74LU_5_DNA_FD_184641 | JGI IMG/M metagenome (GOLD analysis project Ga0209652, IMG submission 184641) | Marine microbial communities from expanding oxygen minimum zones in the Saanich Inlet - ESP_74LU_5_DNA (SPAdes) (version 2) | ecosystem: Environmental > Aquatic > Marine > Intertidal zone...
TGTTTATTCTCTCATCTGAATTTTTTTCAGTCACAAACATTAACCCGATATTCATTAAAATAACTAGCACACCAAGAATTAAAAATGTAAGCTGCCAATAGTTTTCAAATCCAAAATTTTGAAGATAGTCAGCAGAAAATAAAGCTATTACTCCTCCAAGTTTATAACCACTCCACCAACCAACAACAGCCATTGCTGCTCCAGCTGCCATTGATTTTCCCTCATTTTCACCTATTTGTTCAATCCTTAGAGCATCAACAGTAATGTCCTGTGTTGCTGATGCTATTGCGATTAATAGACCAACGCTAATCACTAGTGCCAAATTTTCAGTAGGGTTTATTAAGCTCCATAAACCTAACGAGATTAATATTAATAATTGCATTAAAACAATCCATCCTCGTCTATGTCCAATTTTTTTTGTTAAATAAGGAATTTGAATTCGATCGACTAAAGGTGCCCATAAATAATTAAATGCATAAACTGCAAAAATCAATCCAGCCCAACCGACTGTAGATCTACTTAAACCATCTTCTTTTAACCATAAACTAAGACTGCTTCCGATAAGCACCCACGGAAAACCTGAAATTGCACCTAGTAATAAAATTTTTAACATTCTTTGATCAAAATAAATTGAGAATGTTTCAGACAATGATTGTTTTTTAATCTCAATCATAGTTAGTTTCGCCAAAACGAAGGAAGAAATAGTACTAGTATTGCAAATAATTCTAGTCTGCCAAGTATCATTCCTAAAGTTAAAATCCATTTTGAGATATCAGGTAGAGTAGAGAAGTCTCCATTTGGTCCAATTACCGATCCAAGTCCCGGTCCCACATTGGATATTGATGTTGCTGCTCCTGATATTGAAGTAACAAAATCTAATCCTGTTAAAGATAATAAAGCGGTCAAAATGAAAAAAATAACCAAGTACATATAAATAAAAGAAATGATTGATGATATGAACTTGTTATCAATAGGATTTTGATCATACTTTAAAATAAATACGCCTTTTGGATAAATTATTTTTTTCAGTTGATTTGCAACGAAAAGATATAATATTTGAATTCTAAATATTTTTATACCACACGTAGTTGATCCAGCACATCCTCCAATAAACATTAAGCCTAAAAAAAGAATTAATGTAAAGCTTCCCCAAGTATCAAACTCAGCGTTTACATAACCTGTGCCTGTTAATATTGAAATTACATTAAAAAATATTGATCTGAGATTTAAATCTGCAGCTCCACTTACAAAAAGATATATTGAAAGTATTATTATACTCGCAATAATTATTTTAAAAAAAGTTTTAATTTGAACATCATTAAAAATGATTTTCTTATCTCCACTGATAAATTTAATATATGCTATAAACGGTAAGCTGCCCAAAATTATAAAAATCATTGCAGAAATCTCAATTGACACACTATTAAAAAAACCAATAGATTCATTGTAATTTGAGAAGCCACCAGTTGCTATTGTGGTCATTGAGTGTGTTAAGCTATCAAAAAAACTCATACCAAATGCTTTGTAGGTTAATCCACATAACAATGTTAAGGAGGTGTAAATATAGATCAGTCTAAGAGCTATCTCTTTTGACTTTGGCAATATTTTTTCAGATGAATCATTGTTAGATATTTTAAAAAGCTGCATACCACCAACATTCATAATTGGCATTAAAGTGATCGCCATAATAATTATTCCTATTCCACCTAACCATTGAAGAATTGCTCTCCATAATAATATACTTTTAGGCATTTCATCGAGGTTTGAAATAATTGTCGATCCTGTTGTCGTAATTCCAGACATACTTTCAAAAAAAGCATTAACAAATGAAAAATTTAAATCAGAAAAAATAAATGGCAGTGATCCAAATATCGCAATACTTAACCATGATAATGCCGTTAAAAGAAAAGCTTGTTGTAAAGTTAATTTTTTATCATGATCTAAATTTGATAGAAAAAACAATATACCAAAAATTATTGTAACAAGAGACGCACCAAAAAAAGACGAGTCAATTTCAGAATAGATAAACTGAAAAATTATTGGAATAAACATGAATACACCTAAAATTATTTGTAAAATACCAAGTGTAAAAAAAACGGTTTTATAATTAGACATTTTGAAAGAACATTATTTTATGGTAAATAAATTTCAACACTATAAGAATTGGCAAATTCACTAAAATAAAAAGTGTAATTCATGATAAAAAAAGAAAACCTAGATAAAACTAATGCTTGGCCGTTTGTTGAAGCTAAAAAAATGCTTCGTGAAAGAAAATCACTAATTGAAAAAAAGGGTAAAATTACTCTGCAAACAGGATATGGTCCTAGTGGACTACCTCATATCGGAACTTTTGGAGAAGTTGCAAGAACTTCTATGATGGTAAATGCTCTTAAACAATTAACTGATTTGCCAACAGAAATAATTACCTTTTCTGATGATATGGATGGACTTAGAAAAGTTCCAGATAATGTTCCAAACCAAAAACTATTAGAGGATAATTTACACAAACCTCTAACAGAAGTTCCTGATCCTTTTGAGAAGTTTGATAGTTTTGGTGAGCATAATAATGAGATGTTAAAAAATTTTTTAGATAGTTTTAATTTTGAATATAATTTTAAAAGCTCAACCAAATTATATAAATCAGGATTTTTTAATTCCACACTGCAACTAATTTTGGATAATTATGATGGAATTATGAACATAATTATACCAACACTTGGAAAAGAGAGACAAAAAACATACTGCCCATTTTTGCCTATCTGCCCTGATACTGGTCATGTACTAGAGATACCTGTTTTGGAGATAGACAAAACTAACTCCAAGATTATTTTTGATAATGGTGGAAAAAAACTAGAAAAAAGTATTTTAGATGGAAATTGCAAGCTTCAATGGAAAGTAGATTGGGCTATGAGATGGTATGCGCTCGATGTTGATTTTGAAATGTATGGAAAAGATCTTATTGAGAGTGCAATTTTATCTACAAAAATTATTAAATTAATTGGTAAAAATAACCCTTCAGGATTTGCTTATGAATTATTTTTAGATGAAAAAGGGGAAAAAATTTCTAAATCAAAAGGTAATGGGATTACGATTGATCAGTGGCTAGAATATGCATCACCAGAAAGTTTATCTTTGTATATGTATCAAAATCCAAAAAGAGCAAAAAAACTTTACAAAGAGATTGTACCTAAAGCGGTAGATGAATATTTAGATTTTATTGAAAAAGCAAAAAAACAAGACGAGTTACAATTATTGATGAATCCTGTCTGGCATGTTCATAATGGAAAAATTCCGACAGAAAATTCAATTATGACATTTTCAATGTTGTTAAATTTAGTTGAAACTAGTAACGCAGATTCAAAAGATCTTCTTTGGAAATTTGTTAAAAAATATAAGCCAGATATAGATGAAAAAAATTTTCCAATATTTGATAGTCTTGTAGGCTATGCAATAAAATATTTTAATGATGTTATCAGATCACAAAAAAATTATAAAAAACCCAATCAAGATGAAAAAAAAGCTTTAGAAGCGCTCATTAAAAATCTTGAGAAATGTAATGATCAAATGTCGCCTGAAGATATTCAAACGTTAATCTATTCCACAGGTAAAGAAAATGGATACTCAGAAAATCTTCGAGATTGGTTTAAGTTAATTTATCAAGTAGTTTTTGGTGATGAGAATGGACCCCGTATGGGTTTTTTTATAAGTTTTTTTGGTGTTAATGAAACGAAAGAGCTTATAATGAGTAAAATTAGATAATGTTTTCAAATTTAAGATCTTTAATATTTAAACTAGATCCAGAAACAGCTCACAATTTAGCAATTAAATCTCTTAAATTAAATTTTATACCAAACGTTTTTGATAAAAATAATAATGAAGAGCTATTCAAAACTAAAATATTTAATAAATCAATTAATAACCCTATTGGTATGGCCGCAGGTTTTGACAAAAATGCTGAAGTATACAATCAATTATTCAAGTTAGGTTACGGATTTGTTGAAGTCGGGACCGTTACGCCCTTAAGTCAATATGGAAACCCTAAACCACGAGTATTTAGACTAGTTGAAGATGAAGCTTTAATAAACAGGTTAGGCTTTAACAATCATGGAGCCAATGATGTGAAATTAAGAATTCAAAATAATCCCAAAACAGGATTACTTGGAATTAATATTGGACCTAACAAAGATACTCAAAATAGATTAGAGGATTATTTAATTGGTATAAGAACTTTTCATGAGTTAGCAGATTATATAACAATTAACATCTCTTCTCCTAACACTGAAAATTTGAGAAACTTTCATGATGAAACAAAATTAGAGGAATTATTAACAGAAATTGAAAATGAAAAAAAAAAATTAAAATCCAAGATACCAATTGTGGTAAAAATTGCCCCAGATATTAAAGATAATGAAATAGAAAAAATTTCAAATGTTTTGTTGGCTAAAAATATTGAAGCTGCAATTATTTCAAATACTTCAAACGATACTAGAGAGAGATTAAAAGATATTCAAAAACATCAAAAAGGAGGTTTGTCAGGAAAACCCATTGAAGATAAATCTAATTTATTAATTAATAAATTTTATAAATTTTTAAAAGGACAAATAAAAATAATTGGTGTTGGGGGTGTAGACTCAGGTTTGAGTGCGTATAATAAATTTTTATCTGGTGCCAATTTAGTTCAGCTTTATACTGGCATGGTTTACAAAGGACCAAATATTGTAAACTTAATAAAAAATGAACTAGCTGAGCTGCTAGAAAAAGACGGAGTTAAAAATTTTAGTGAAATTATAGGAAATAGAAAATAAAATATAATTCTATTAACTTGACGCGAACCATATCACCCCTTATATAGTCGGCTACTATGTCAAAAAAATGTGAATTAACTGGTAAGATTCCAATGAAAGGTCATAACGTTAGTCACGCTAACAATAAGACAAAAAGAAGATTTTTACCAAATCTTAAAAAAGTAAAATTTACAAGTGAACTTTTAAAAAGAAGTCTTAAATTAACTGTCAGTAATGCCGGTGTAAGATCGGTAGATAAAAAAGGCAGTTTCGATGAATTTCTAAAAGTAGTTAAAAATAAAAATTTATCTCCAAGACTTAAAAAATTAAAAAAAAGTATTTTAATTAAATCTCCATTTCAAAAAAAAGCGACAGTATCTAAATCAGCTTAATGAATAAGACTTTTATAATCCTGTCATTTTTGATGGGTGTGATTGTTTTATCTTCCAATTATCTCGTTCAATTCCCAATAAACCATTATGGTTTAAATGAGATTTTGACATATGGTGCTTTTACATATCCAATTGCATTTTTAATTACTGATTTAGCGAATAGATCTTATGGAAAGCTAATTGCCCAAAAAATTGTTTATTTAGGTTTTTTTATTGGGGTGGGGTCCACCATTTTATTTTCTACAAACTTTCAAGATTTAATCTCAATCAGAATTGCTTTTGGTTCAGGAATTGCTTTTTTTGTAGCTCAGTTGTTAGATGTTCAAATTTTTGATCGATTGAGAAAAAAGAAGTGGTTTATAGCACCTTTAACGTCTTCAATTATTGCCTCTGTCGTTGATACCTTTTTATTTTTCTCAATTTCTTTTTATGCAACAGGAGTGCCATGGGTGACCTTATCTTTTGGAGACTTGTCAGTTAAGTTAATCGTCGCTTTGGCAATGCTAATACCTTTTAGGGTATTATTAAATACTTTTAAGCCAGTTTCTTAGATAAAAATTTATAACTTAAAATTTTGTAAGCTAATTTTGCTACTAAAAAATTGTATGAATTAAAATTTTTTATTGGAGCAAGTTCATTAATATCAGCTCCAATAATATTTGAATTTTTTGAAGCAATTCTAATAATCTTTAAAGTTTCATCCCAAAGCAAACCTCCTGGCTCAGGTGTACCCGTTGCAGGCATTATACTCGAGTCTAATCCATCTACATCAAATGTGAGATATACAGTTTTGTTTTTTATCATTTTCTTAAATTTATTTAAGTTCCATTTAGCCTTATCTTTTGCCCAAAAAATATTAATTCTTGATGAGTTTTTTTTTAAAAATGGAATCTCACTTTGTGAAATATTTCTTATACCAAACGAAATAACCGATACATTTGGATAATCCAAACATCTTCTAATTGCAGAAGCATGTGAAAATTTTTCACCTTCATAGCTATCCCTTAAATCTGCATGAGCATCAAAATGAAGAAGACAGATTTTTTTATGTTTTTTTACAAATGGTTTTAAGCAACCCGGCGTTATTGAATGCTCGCCCCCAAATGTCATTGGAAAAAGCTTTTTATTTAGTATTTCATTATTAATTGAAGACATTTTATCAAGTGCTTTGTTGATATTTTTGTCAATTTTGAAGGGTTTTAATGTTTTAATTCCAATTTTTTTATAAGGCTCGCAATTAAATTCTTCATCATAAAGCTCAACTTGGTGTGATGCTTTAATAATTTCTTTAGGCCCATTTTTAGTGCCACCACCATAGCTAACTGTTTTTTCTAAACCAAAAGGAACAATTACAACTTTTTCTTTGAAATTAAATTTATTATCTAAACCTAGAAATCCTTTTTTATTAGAGAGGTAATTCAATTTTTATCCAAAAATTTTTGTAAAGTTTTTTCTGTCTCTTTTTTTCCACTCACCCTTATGATAAGCATCACTAGCAATTAATGGTAAAACACTAGTTGCCTCTGCAAAAACCATTTGTTCTTTAGTTATATCCACTTTGCCCCATGAGCTGGCTTCTTTTAAAGTTGAACTACTGCACGCACCATCTCTAGAGTCGGCTACAGTTATTTGAACAGCATACTTATGCATTTCAACTTCTTTACCCAACAGCTCAGCACAAATAACTGTATCTTGAATAAAGTTTTTAGGCACACCACCTCCGATCATAAATAGTCCTGAACCTTTAGATCTTATTTTAATCTCAGTTAGTTCTCTGAATTCTCTAATTGAATCTATTGTCATGTGTTTTTTTGGATTCTTTTCTTGATGCATGACAAGCCCAAATCCTGCGCTAGAGTCTGTAAAAGCGGGACAAAATATTGGTACATTGTTATCATAAGCAGTTTCAATTAATGAGTCTTTCTTCTTTGAATTTTTTTTTAAATACTTTCCTATTTCTTGAATGAATTCTCGTGAAGTATAGCTTCTAGGTTCTAAAGTATCTGCAATATCACAAATAATCCTATCACACATTTGAAGCTCATCTTCATCGATGTAAGTATCATAAATTCTATCAATGTAATTTTTTCTCAATTCTGTATCATCTTGAAATTGAGAACCTTGGTAATGCTTAAAACCAAGAGCTTCAAAAAAATCCATATCAATTATAGAAGCGCCAGTTGCAACAATGGCATCCACCATATTATATTTAACTAAATCTTTATAAATATTCATACAACCAGCCGCAGAAGTAGAACCGGCTAGAGTTAAAAAAATTGTACAATCTTTATCTGACAACATGTCATTAAAAATATTAGCAGCATTGGCGGTTTCTCTTGATACAAAAGACATTTTTTCCATTGATGAAATAATAGGTCTTGAATCAAATGAGGTTATATCAATATGTTCTACTGGATTTTTAAGAAAATCTTTTTTACTGTTGTGTGTAAGTTTTTTATCTTCTGACATTAAGCAACTTGAATAGCTTTGTTAATGTCTCTATTGTATAAGCTCATAATTGGATCATCTTCCACTTCATATACTTCATCAGAATAAAATCCATTAAAATGAGTTCTAAAAGTTAGACCATATGCACCAAGCTGACCAAGTTCTATATAATCATTTTCCCTAATATTATTTGGAAGAACAAAAGGACCTTTCATATAGTCCATGCTATCACACGTAGGTCCAAAAAAACTAAAAGCAGTCATTTTTTTTGATATAATTTTACTAGAATTTTCTTTTATCATTTTTGAAGGATAAACAATATTTGGTGTACCAGCATCAAATAGCGTTCCGTAAGTTCCATCATTAATATAAAGATTTTGTTTTTTTCTTAAATTTACTCTAACAATTGTTGAGCCACTCTCAGCAACTAATGCCCTTCCGGGCTCGCAAATTATTTTTGGCATATTTTCAATTTTTAAATTTTCTAAACTTTTTTTAATTTCATTAAAATACGCTATTAAATTATCAGGAACTAAATCAGGGTATATTGATGGAAAACCACCCCCAACATTAATATAGTCTGGAATTATTTTAGTTTTTTTAATTATATTTCCAATTTCAGTTATTCCTTTAGCATATGAAATAGGATGCATACATTGTGACCCAACATGAAAACTTAATCCAACTTTTTTAGCATATTGTTTTGCCAACCTAAGTAGACCTAAAGCTTCAGAATTTAATGCACCAAATTTTTTTGATAAATCTATTTCTGCATGTTCGTTAGATACAGCAATTCTAACAAATAATTCTAGATCTTTTGCATTATCAGTGTTGTTAATAATTTTTATAAGCTCTTCTTTAGTATCTAAAGAAAATGTTTTAATTCCAAATTCAAAATAAGCTCTTTTAATACTTTCAGGACTTTTAATTGTGTGCATGAAAGAACATTTAGCTGAACTTGAAAATTTTCTTACTTGCTTAATTTCTTCTACCGAAGCAACATCAAATTGATTTATTCCACTTTCAATTAAAGTTTTAATTATTACAGGGTGTGGATTTGTTTTCACCGCATATAAAATTTCACCAGGAAAGTTTTTTTGAAAAAAATTGGAAGCGGTTAATACTGATTTTTTTCTGATACAGTAAACAGGTTTTTCAGGTTTCAGTTGATTTATTAATTCTTCAACTGATTTAAATTTTTGCATTTATTTTGTCTCCAAAAAAAAATTTAATAAAAAAAAGGTTTTAAAATTTCTTAAAAAACCTTTTATAAAACGTGCAATTAAGCCAATAAATAGTTTATGTAAAGCAAATAATCATCTATTGAATTTTTAATATTAACCTCCATATAGGGTCTATGAAGGGCGAAGCTACACTTAAAAACCTAAGCGAATTTGACAATAAATCCTTACTAATTGTTGATGATGACAACCCTTTTAGGGAACGATTGTCTAGAGCAATGGAAAAGAAAGGGTTTGAAGTCTTACAAGCTGAAAGTGTAAAAAAGGGTATTGATACAGTGAAAGCTAGCAAGCCAGGTTTTGCCGTTGTCGACTTGAGATTGGCAGATGGAAATGGCTTAGAGGTTGTAAAAGAAATTCAGGCATCTAATCCTTCAAGCAGAATTATAATGCTAACCGGATATGGAAACATTCCAACAGCTGTTGCGGCAATTAAAGAAGGTGCAATAGATTATTTAGCAAAACCGGCAGATGCAGACGATGTTGAAAAAGCTTTGTTAGCCGATCCTTCAAAAAAAGCTGCTCCTCCAGAAAATCCTATGTCTGCCGATAGAGTTAAATGGGAGCATATTCACAGAGTGTTTGAGTTATGTAATAGAAATGTCTCAGAAACTGCTAGAAGACTTAAAATGCACAGAAGAACACTACAAAGAATATTGTCTAAAAGATCCCCTAGATAAAACTTTTTAGTTTAATCAACTTTTTAACTAATAAGCTTAATAATAATATTTTAAAAGCTTCAGCTAACAAAAATGGAGCAACACCCAGGCTAAAAATAGGTTTGTCCCATCCAATTAATGTACCAAGCCACATAATTCCAAATAGATAAATAGTTGATACCGCTAAAGTAAGTTTAGCAAATATCATTAAAAAATTGTCATTTAATTTTACAAAACTTGCAAGATAACAAGCAGACAAAAAACCAATTAGGTAACCCATCGTAGGACCAGTAAAGTAAACTAATCCAATTCCTCTTTCTGGTGAATTTGAAAAAACTGGCAGACCAACAATACCTTCTAATAAATATAAGCCCACAGCAGATAAACCAATTTTATAACCAAAACTTAAACCTAAAAGCAACACCACAAACGTTTGCATAGTCATTGGCACAGGATAAAAAGGAATTTTTACTTTTGCAGAAATTGTTAATAGAATTGAACCCAATACAACCGCAAATATTGATTTTATTAATTTAGTTTGAAAGTTTTGTTTTATAAGTTCCATAAATAATATTAACCTTTATTTATTTGATATTCTAGTAGTAAATTTTGAATTATTGAAAATGTATTTTTGTATTAATAGATGATAATACAATTTATATAACTTACATCTAATGAGTAAAATTCAAAAAACAGATCATTTTTATTTAATTGATGGATCGGGCTATATTTTTAGAGCCTATTATGCATTGCCTCCTTTAACCAGAAAAAGCGATGGATTACCGACAGGTGCGGTGAGTGGTTTTTGTAGCATGTTATTTAAATTGCTTGAGGATTCTAAATCTAATGAAAATCTTCAAAAGCCCACACATTTTGCAGTAATTTTTGACTCAGCTAGAAAAACTTTTAGAAATGAAATTTATAGTGATTACAAGGCCAATAGAGCAGAAGCGCCAGATGATCTCGCACCACAGTTTGAATACATACGAAAATCAGTATTAGCTTTTAATTTACCATCCGTAGACCTTTTAAACTATGAGGCAGATGATCTAATAGCCACATATGTTGATCAAATTTTAAAGGCAGGAGCAAAAGTAACTATTGTTTCATCTGATAAAGATTTAATGCAACTCTATAAAAAAGATGTTCGAATTTTTGATCCTATGAAAAATAAATTTATCAATGAAGAGGATGTTTTTAAAAAGTTTGGTGTAGATGCTAGCAAGGTTATAGATGTTCAGGCTTTAGCTGGAGATAGTAGCGATAATGTGCCAGGTGTTCCAGGTATAGGAGTTAAAACAGCTGCAGAGCTAATAAATAAATATGGAAATTTGGATAAACTTTTAAAATCTACTCATGAAATTAAACAAAATAAAAGAAGAGAGACTTTAATTGAAAATAAAGACAAGGCATTGATAAGTAAAGAGCTTGTAACTTTAAAACATGATGCACCTGTAGACAGAGAGCTTAGCGAATTCAAATTGAAAGAGATAGACAAAGATAAACTCTATGAATTCCTTAGAGAAATGGAATTTAATCGATTATTAAGTTCAGTGATTTCTGCATATGGAGAGCCAAATTTAATTCCAAAGAATGAAAAAAAAGAAAATATAAAAGGTGCAGAGCCAATAAATAATAAAAATTACCATTTAATACAAAATTTAAATGAAATTGATGAATGGATAAATGAGGCAGAGGAAATTGGAGAGATAGCAGTTGATACTGAAACAGATTCTTTAGATCCTCATCAGGCAAATTTAGTTGGAATTTCTTTAAGCACAAAAATTGGTAAGGCTTGCTATATCCCAGTTGGTCACAAATCTAAAAGATGTTTGAATAAAAAAGATGTTTTAAAAAAAATTAAGCCACTTTTAGAAGACCCAAGTATTAAAAAAATTGGTCAAAATATAAAATTTGATTTTATAATTTTTTATATGAATGGGATTATTCTTAATTCCATGGAAGACACCATGCTAATGTCTTATGTGTTGGATGCTGGAAAAAATAGACATAATATGGATACGTTATCAGAAATTCATTTAAATCATAAACCCATTAAATTTAAAGAACTTGTTGGGACAGGCAAAAAGGAAATTAATTTTAGTGAAGTAGAAATAGATAAAGCTAAAGATTACGCCGCTGAAGATGCAGATGTAACTTATAGACTTTATAAAAAATTTTATAAAAGTCTTAAATCCGAAAAATTAAACAATATTTATGAAATTTTTGAAAAGCCATTGATTAAAATTTTAGCTTTTATGGAAATTGAAGGCATTAAAGTTGATAACAAATTTTTAAATACATTGTCATTAAAGTTTGAAAAAAAAATAGAAAAAATTCAAAAAGAAATTTTTAAAATTTCAAAAAAAGAATTTAATATTGCATCACCCAAACAACTTGGTGAGATTATTTATAATGATTTAAAAATAGCAGGATTGAAAAAAACGAAAAAAGGAAGTTTTGCAACTAGCGCTTCAGTTTTAGAGGATTTGGCATTTAAAGGTCATGAATTTGCAAAATTAGTTTTAGATTGGAGGCAATTATCGAAATTAAAAAATACTTATTCAGACTCTTTACCAGAACATTTAAATCCCAACACTAAAAGAGTACATACTTCTTTTCTATTAGCCGCAACAACAACAGGGCGGTTAGCATCAAGTGATCCAAATTTACAAAATATTCCAATTAAAACTGAGGATGGTAGGGACATCAGAAAAGCATTTATTGCTGAAAAAGATAATGTTCTAATCTCTGCAGATTATAATCAAATAGAAATGAGGATCTTGGCTGATTTAGCAGATGTAAAAGAGTTAAAAAAAGCATTTAAAAATAATGAGGATATTCATTCATTAACTGCAAGCCAAATATTTAACATCGATATTAAAAAAGTAGATAAGGACCAAAGAAGAAAAGCAAAAGCTATAAACTTTGGAATCATTTATGGAATTTCACAGTACGGTCTAGCAAAGCAAATTAATGTTTCAAATTATGAAGCAGAAGAATTCTTAAATGCTTATTTTGCAAAATTTCCAGAAATTAAAATTTATATGGATAATACAATTAAGTTTTGTAGAAAAAGTGGATATGTAAATAATATTTTTGGCAGAAGATCTCACTTTAATTCTATAAATGATAAAAATTTTAATGTAAGAAATTTTCAGGAAAGAGCTGCAATTAATGCTCCTATTCAGGGATCAGCATCTGAGATTATGCGTCTTGCAATGATTAGAATTGATAAAAAATTAGAGGAAGAAAAATCTATTAAATCAAAAATGCTACTTCAAATACATGATGAATTAATTTTTGAAGTTAAAAAAAATGAAATTAAAAAAATGATGAAGATCATTAAAGATGAAATGATCAGTGTTGCAAATAGCGATTATCATTCATTTTCAATCCCACTTACTGTAGATATTAATAGTGGAAATAATTGGGGCGAATTACATTAATTTAATTAATTGCCCAAATTAGAACAATTTAGTAATTTTAAAATACTATATGCACAAACAAACTATTGCCCTTGTCGATGATGATCGAAATATTCTTACAAGCTTAAGCATCGCTTTAGAAAAAGAGGGTTTCAAGGTTCAGACATATATTGATGGAGAAAGTGCTTTAATCGGGCTAACAAGAACACCACCAGATCTTGCAGTAATAGATATTAAGATGCCAAAAATGGATGGTGAGGAATTATTAAAAAAATTAAGAAAAAAAACTTCAATGCCAGTGATATTTTTAACATCCAAAGATGATGAAGTAGATGAACTTTTAGGACTTAAACTTGGTGCTGATGATTTTATAAAAAAATCAGGAGGCTTTTCCATTAAAGTTTTAATTGAAAGAATTAGAGTTCAACTTAGAAAAAAAGATGTAGATACAGTTATTGAGGAAAATAAAAATATTATTGCTCATGGAAAATTAAAACTAGATCCATCCCAACTAGAATGTGAATGGAATGGCCATCAATTACCTGATAAATTAACTACAACAGAATTTTTAATAGTAAAAGAATTAGCTAAAAGACCAGGCATTATAAAAGAAAGAGCTCAGCTCATGGATATAGCTTACAGAGAGGATACAGATATTGAGGATAGAACTATTGATAGTCATGTTAAGAGAATTAGAAAAAAATTTAAAAAAGTTGATCCTGATTTTTCAGCTATAGAAACTAGATATGGAAGTGGATATAGATGGAATGTTAGTTAATGTTTAATTATCTCTTAAAAAATCTATCAATTTTAAAAAAATTCCTATTTATAAATTTAATTTTTTTTTCAGTTATAGGCTTATTCACATTTTTATATCTAAAAAATATTCAGCCAAATTTGATAAAAAACAAATCCTCTAATCATATTAAGATTATTAATAATACTGTTGATAATTTAGATAGATTGGAAATTGATTTTAATGAAGAAGATATTAGGAAGTTTTTATTTTCTACAAGATTTATTTTTCAAAGTCTTGATAGAGTAATTTTTTTTGATAATCAGTTAAATTTAGTTGGCGATACGGATACTCTTGACCTTGATCCAAGATCATTTTCAACCAGATTAGATATAGTAGAATTAGAAATTTTAAATGAGGAAAAAAGCAGAGAAATTACCGAAAATAAAAATATAAATATTGGTAATGACAATCTAGTATCGTTGCAAGATATTCTCTTTAATTACGCAGGTTCAAAAAATTTTGGAATACCTTTTACCTTTACTCAGCAAGAATTTAATAATTTTAAATTAACAACAATAAAAAATGTTTTTAGAGATGATGTGAACATTGGCTATATAGCAATCACTGAAAATGCTAATGATGTAAGGGCAGCAATTGATGAGAGAAAAACTTTTATCTTAAGAACTGCATTTGCAGTTGGGATTGTAATTTTGATATTTTCTTTTGTGCTCAATAGATATTTTTTAAAGCCTATTCAAAATTTAGTTAATTATACAAACAAGATAAAAAACAAAGAACACAAAAAAATTAATATTGACAACCTAAAGTCAAGAAATGATGAGCTAGGCTTATTGTCTAAATCTCTTGATGATATGACTTTAGAACTTCAAAAAAGAATTTCTCATGCTGAGAATTTTTCTACAGATCTTGTTCATGAAATTCGCAATCCTTTGGCCTCACTAAAAAGTGCTTCAGAAATTTTAAATGATACTAAAGATGCAGAGGAAAGATTAAAATTAATAAATATTTTAAGTCATGATGTTCAAAGAATTGAGAGATTAATCACAGATTATTCACAAATATTGAAAGACGAAGTTGCACTAAGTAAAGAAAAATTCAAAAAAATTGATTTAATTCCAATTATTAAGTCAGTAGTTGATGATTATAATAACATTTATCAAGCTAAAAGAGGCATTAATATTTCTTTTTTAAATGATGAAAATAAAAGTTATGTAATTAATGGAATAGAAAATAGAATTGAGCAAATTATTGCAAACCTTTTAGACAATGCAATTTCATTTAGTGATGATAACAAAAATATTGATATTAAAATTTCAAAAAATTTAGAAAAACAAATAGTCATTAACATACTTGATGAAGGTCCAGGATTTAAAGAGAGAGATACATCAAAAATATTTCAAAGATTTTACAGTAATAGACCTGATAAATTTGGCCAACATTCTGGTTTAGGTCTAAATATTGTAAAAAATTTAACTGATCTTCATAATGCTTCTATAAATGCTTTAAATAGAACAGATAAAAGAGGAGCAAATTTAGAAATTATATTTTCTAAAGCTTAAAGTTTTATTGATTAAATAAAATAATATTGTTAGAAGCGCCACCATGGAAGATTTTAAAGTAAAAGATATTTCTCAAGCAGAATTTGGAAGAAAAGAGATTTCAATAGCAGAAAGTGAAATGCCTGGACTAATGGCATTAAGAGAGGAATATGGAGAAAAAAAACCATTAAAAGGAGCAAGAATTATTGGTTGTCTTCACATGACAATCCAGACTGCTGTATTGATAGAAACTTTAGTCTATTTAGGCGCTGATGTTAGATGGTCATCTTGCAATATTTTTTCAACTCAAGACCATGCTGCAGCTGCAATAGCAAAAGCAGGAATACCAGTTTATGCATGGAAAGGTGAAACCGAAGAAGAATATATTTGGTGTATTAAACAAACAATCGAAGGAAAAAAAGATTGGAAACCAAACATGCTATTGGATGATGGTGGTGATTTAACAGCTATGATGCATAACGATTACAAGGAATTGCTTAAAGAGGTTAAAGGTGTTTCAGAAGAAACAACTACAGGAATAAAAGCTCTAAATAAAATGGAAAAAAATAAGACGTTAATGGTTCCTGCAATTAACGTTAATGACTCTGTTACAAAATCAAAGTTTGATAACTTATATGGCTGCAGAGAAAGTTTAGTAGATGGAATTAGAAGAGCAACAGATGTAATGATGTCAGGCAAAGTTGCAATAGTTGCTGGTTTTGGTGATGTAGGAAAAGGGAGCGCAGCATCTTTAAGACAAAGTGGTGCAAGAGTATTGGTAACTGAAGCAGATCCAATATGCGCCCTACAAGCTGCAATGGAAGGCTACGAAGTTGTGCTAATGGATGAAGCTATTGATAAAGCAGATATCGTGGTTACCGCAACAGGAAATAAAGACATTGTTACAGCTGATCACATGAGAAATATGAAAGACAGAGCAATTTTATGTAACATTGGACATTTCGATAATGAAATTCAAGTTGAAGCTTTAAGAAATTACAAATGGTCTGAAGTAAAACCACAAGTTCATGAAATAGAATTACCAAGTGGAAAAAGAATAATATTACTAGCTGAAGGAAGATTAGTAAACTTAGGATGTGCTACTGGTCACCCAAGTTTTGTAATGAGTGCCTCCTTTACTAATCAAGTCATTGCACAGATAGAGCTTTGGAATAACCATGAAAAATATGAAAACAAGGTTTATGTGCTTCCAAAACATTTAGATGAAAAAGTAGCAATGCTTCATTTAAACAAAGTTGGGGCAAAACTTACTAAACTATCTAAAGAACAAGCAGACTATATAAGTGTTGGAACAGAAGGTCCATTCAAGCCAGATGCATATCGCTACTAAAAGTAGTAAAATAGATATTTCAACCGAAGAAAAATTAGAACAGTTCACAAAAAATCTAAGTCAAAAAATTAAAAAAGGAGATATCTTTTTTTTATTTGGCGAAATGGGTGTTGGTAAGACAACTTTTGTTAAATATCTTATTAATAACTTGCAACTTAAATTTAATGAAAGCAATACCGAGGTAACAAGTCCTACATTTAATATAATGAACGAATATCACATAAGTGACTTGCTAGTAAAACATTATGATCTTTATAGGTTAAAAGTGGCTGATGAATTAAATGATCTAAATTTATTTGAAGATAATAAAGATGAAATTGTATTTATAGAATGGCCTCAAATAATAAAAGAAGTCCCAAAAAAAGTAACTAAATTATATTTTGAATATGAGAATAATTTTGAAAATAGACATGTCAAAATTACAAAATAAATGAATTTTTTAAAAAAATTAAAAAAACTTAAAGGGGATGCTTCATCCAGAGTTTTCTATAGAAAGAAAAATAGCAAAAGTTCATCCATAATTGTTTATTCAAAAAAAGATAAGAAGTTAAATTTATTAAATTATGACTCTATTAATAAAATTTTAATAAAGAATAATATTACTGCACCAAAATTATTATCTGAAAATTACTCAAAAAATTATATAGAAATTCAAGATTTTGGAGATGAGACTGTCTTCAAACTTTTTAAGAAGAAAAAAATTAATAAAATTAGTATCTATAAAAATATAATTAATCTGCTGAATAGAATTCAATCGATATCTCAGAAAAAGATAATTAATTTTAAAAACCAAATATATAAGATTCCAAAATACACACCTA
>Ga0209652_1001766_pt1 | contig 17421 bp, 13 predicted proteins | sample SaaInl74LU_5_DNA_FD_184641 | JGI IMG/M metagenome (GOLD analysis project Ga0209652, IMG submission 184641) | Marine microbial communities from expanding oxygen minimum zones in the Saanich Inlet - ESP_74LU_5_DNA (SPAdes) (version 2) | ecosystem: Environmental > Aquatic > Marine > Intertidal zone...
TTCCTATTTGTGTTGTAATAATAATTACATAATCATCTTTACTAATAAGATGTTTGTTTTCCATAATCAAATGCATTAGGAATTCATTGCTAATACCAAACTGTCCAACAACTCTTATTTCTTCACATTTTAATTTTTTAGCAATTTGTTTATGCCAAGCCCAATCTACAGAGTTAGTAAAATCGTAATGTTTGTTTTTTTCTATAACAAAACTATCTCCGAACACCCATAACTTACTCATTGCTGACTATCTCCTTTTCCAATTCTGTAATTGTCTTCTACACTGTCGGGTGTACTAACTTCAATAATAATACTATTATCTTCCATGGCCAACAGCTGGTGAGGTAACATTGGTTCATTGCGCCAAGTTTCACCTTTGGTTAATACTTGTGTTTCAAGTTCTGCTGTATCAGTATTCATAGTGTGCAGTGTAAAACTACCATTGAGAACATACCAACTTTCATCTTTGTCTTTGTGAAAGTGCATACTAAACTTAGCCCCTTTTTTATCAAAGAACATAATTTTACCGCAATACTTTTCATTAGTGGCCCAAATTAATTCTCGGCCCCAGCCTTTTTCTTGAACGCCATTAAGTTGTGTCATTGTTGTTCTAGTTTCCATTGTTCGTGTTCAGGGTGTTGATCATCTTCTCTTGGATCAGGTAACTTCAGATGGCTATCTTCTATATCCAAATTATACAATGCAGCAAGAGGTAATACCAATTTACAGTTGTTATCAATATCTAAAAATGCTACTTCTGCATCTAGATCCCAACGATTTTCAAAAGGGACTTTGTTTTGTTCTAGATCTTCTGGAATAGTAACATTGACTGTCACCAAGTTTGGATCATTTACACTTAACGTTGCAGGACGACTAGGTAAAGTTGGATCTTTCTTATATGTGAGTTTTGCTTGATATTTGGATAATTTGCCTATTAACCAATGTTGTTCTGCGTTCCATTTATAAAAATGTGTGTCCCACATGTGTTGTATCCTCCTAATGTTTATACTTAACCAGTCGTTTGTATCCCCGCACCAAGCCCAAACATGAGGATCTGTGGTGGTAAAATCTTGGTCAGGTGCATTTTTTCCTTGAGGAGCCTGATCACTTCTGAGTGTAACCCAATATTTTTTTATAGTGTGCAAGGGATGATTAACTAAAAGATCACTGCCGGGCAATTCGGTAATCGGAGTTCCATCAATGATATCACCTGTCGGATGATATCCGCCTACTTGAAAATATATACAACCTTGTTCTAGTGCATATACCATCTTTTCTTTGTATTCTACTATATCATCGTCTGTGATATATTCTGTTGTCAGATTAGGATATTTTTCTGCAACCTGTACATCTGTTAGTGTGTTTCTATCTATTTCAAATTGTCGCCAATAATTATTGAATTTTCCGTCTTTAAGATCGAAAGCATAGTTTGGAATATAGTTAGGATCCCACGGGGGTCCGGGTTCGTCGGGATCCATCCCGTCGATAAACTCGTCCCACCTACGTACACGATAATTATCATTTGGATTATCAGGATGACTAATCCTAAGGTCTATGTCTGGATCAAAAGACTTCCCCCAGTATTCATCAAAAATAGGTCCATTGATTTTTTTAAGTTTCTTCTGATTCATTTTTAATCTCCAATAATTTACCAAATTCAGGAAAATAGCAATATTCTATTTTACTTCTCAGTAATGTTATTACTGCATCTGCTAAATTCTCTACTAGAGGATCACCGCCGAGATTAAAGCTGGTATTAAAAATGATAGGACATCCTGTTTTTTCATACCATGCTTCGATAAATCTTCTATACAAAGGATTATCTTGTTGTGTTACTGTTTGAATTCTGCACGTACCATCTACATGAATAATAGCAGGAATCTTTTCTTCAATACCTGGCTGACAATCTACCGCATACATCATATGAGGAGTTTCTTCCATTCCTTTAAGGTCAAACCATTCATGAACATGTTCTTTTAATATACTTCCAGCAAACGGTCTAAAGTATTCTCGACTTTTAATTGTGTTAACATGATCTTTGCCATTGGGGTCTCTAGGATCGTAAAGTATACTTCTATTTCCCAAAGCACGTGGACCACTTTCACTACGACCTTGGAATATAGACACAATATTCTTGTCGCAAATCAAATTTACAACATCTTCGTCTGTGGCATCTACAAGTACGCCGCCGGCGCCTGCATAAGCATTTACAGTTTCTTCTAAATCTTTTACAGTGTAGTTGTAATCTTCTCCTGTATAGATCTCCTTAGTAAGGTTGGCTAACTCACCTTGTGTTATATGATGTCCATAAGCAGCAGCGCCCATTGCAATGCCTGCGTCACTGCTAACAGGTTCAACATATAAATTGATACCTTCTTCTTTAATTTTATCTAAGAACCAATAATTAGCAACACAATTTAGAGCATAGCCGCCAGTGAGAACAATATTTGTCTGACCTGTAATTTCTTTGGTTTTTAAAATACATTCTAATACCATACGCTGAGTATCGTTTTGAATTTGCCAAGCTATGTCATGACAAAATTTTCTATCATATCTATAACCTGTTCGTTCGTTGGCTTTATTTCCCCAAGGAGCTTTTCGTATTTCTAAAAGATCATCAAATGCAGTATCATTTCCTAGTAGTGCTATTTCGCCTCCGTTCGGATATGTTGGAAGAACTTTATTTCTGTCCATTAACGGCCATTCTTTGTAGTCTGTTTGTTGAAAGTTTGGGATCTTTGGATTGTCTTTTCCGTACGGAGCAAGACCCATTGTTTTACCTGCTTCGATACTGCTCCATCCAGCCAGAACTGTTACTGCTTCATATGCTTTAACAATCCCGCCGCGATCATGAACAAGTGCAACATGACTTCTATTATGGTCTTCGTTTTTCATCCAAGATGCTGAGCCATCGCCTGCATTTGGACTAGGAAACATTCCTCCGATAACATTTTCTCTACAACCAATGGACTTAAAAACTGTGTTGATTGGATACTTAATATTTGTTCTATCACAGTCAAATATACTTTCTACTTCCCATCCAGTAACAGTTCTATTGTTATCCCAAACGATTCCAGTTCCAACAGTTAAAAAACTACCAGCGCCATCAATGACCAGTGTTGCAGCTTTTTCGAATCCACTTTTTAAAAATGCTGTAAACGCATGTGTTTTGTGATGCTCTAATCCTATATCGAATACTTGAGGATGTGTATCTGGATCTTCTTTTTTATAGTCTTTGCAATCTGGATGATTTGCAGGCTTAATCAAAAGCAATTTTCGTGCCAAAGCTACATACAAATTATCAGCACTGTATTCTAAAAAAGGACTTCCGTGTTGTTGGGTTGCAGGTTGAGTGCCTCCTAAAATTAAGTAATCTAGTTTATCTGTATATTCTTTGATTCTAATCATCATTGCTAGAGGAGATCCGTCGTACTTTTGTTTAGTATAGCGTTCCTCTTCTTGATTGAAAACAACCTCTCCGTTTTTTAAAAGACATACACCAGAATTATGTCCTCTAGTTATACCGGCAATCCATACATCTTTCTTCATTACTTAACCCCTGTAGCTTTTTTAGCTGATTTTACTATTGCATCTATACATTTGTATTTGTCTTTAAATTTTAAACATCTATCATTGTTTCTTTCAGTGACATCGTCCATAGCAATACGTATAGGACTATATTCTCTTTGCTCTGCATCAAAATCAATAATATCTACTTTTGGATGATTCGGATAACTTGTATTAATAGGGAAAGTACTACCAAATACAACTGTACTTGTAACGTCTAAAGCAGTTGCCAGATGTTGTCCTACACTATCCATTCCTATAAAATGATCTGCATTTTTAATGACGCCTGCCCATTGTCTTAGAGTAATATTATCAGGCTGTCCTACCCCTTTCCAATCCTCTCCGCTTAATTTATGTTCACTCATCAATACAACAGCAAAATGTGTTTTAAGTTTTTTTACCAATGCAATTGTGTCCATAATATCGAAACTACGTCCGCCATTGTCGTATACATAGCCTTTTTGATTGATACTGGATCTTCCAAAAGGCTGTAAAACCACTAGTTTGTCTTTTTTAGTTTCTTTTTTTCCTTCTTCAACTAAGTGATATCCGAATACTTCTTCTTCTGTACTCAAATGAAAACTAGGAACAGACAAATCTCTAATCCCTTGTTTATTGATTTCAATATCAAATGCCTGAGCTATACTACACTTTTGGTTGTAGTATTCCCATACTCGATATGGTTCAAGTGATACACACTGTTTATCTTTAATTTTTTCAATGAATACATTCGGTGTGTCGGTTGTGACACAGAGGCGTCCCAGGGTAGGGTGACCTTTGAACATGTTCCAACCGCCTTCACATACAATTATGAAGTCGTCTTTGGGATTTTCTTTTTGGTATAATTCTAGTGCAGGTATAGAAGATAACATCCTACCTGCACCACCATTAACGAAGAATGCTGTATTTTTTTTCATGATTACCTATAATAGTTTTTCAGTCTAATGATTTACTATAATATAATATAATATGGTTTTGACTAGATGTCAACCTTAATATGTACTTCCTCTGAGGATATCTGAAGGAGTAGGAAAAGCTACTTTGTGAGGAGGTACAGTAAGTCCTAATGTATTTTCAATATGTTCGTACACTGTTAAGAGTTTTTTAGTTGCTGCTCTAGCATCTGTGCTAATAGATTCATGATATCTTTTCGCCCACTGGTCTCTTAGGTTGCCCGCCGCTTCTACTTTTTTATCTGCTGTAGCCCAGGCTTCGAACCGTGGAAAAGTAATCGTGCCATCACTAGGATCTACAACAACATTTTTGATATCAAATGTATGTAATGTGTTATCATTTACAGGATTTCTATACTGCATTACAAATGTTGTGTCATCATCGAAAGTATATGTATGAATATCTTCTGTTTGCAATTCATCTACATGACCTGCACAGTTCATTATCATATCCATTAAAATAATATGCTGTGCATTAGTTTTTTCTAATTTAACCCATGTTCCTCGAGGAGCCTCACCAAAGTCTGCTAAGTCAGAGTGACTCAAGTCTGCATCAGTATCCGGAATCTCCGATATATCAAAATTTGGTGTGTTAATATCGTCATCAACACGACTTTCGTCTTGTACACATATTAATATTTCATTTGGTCCTATGTAGCTACCCGTAACTGTTTTAAGATCACTGTCAGGATCTAAGTACGTTACTCTACTTTCGTATGTAAATTCAGTTGCCATTCTTTATCCCCTTATGTATCCCAACTCATTAAAATTGCGCCCATACCGCCCCAGCTGCCACAACAGCAGCCGCCGCCGCAAGACCCAGCGCCGGTGCCGCCGCCTCCAGGTGCATCACCTGTCCAGCCTGTGTATGCCCAGTTTCCGACGTTGCCGCAACATTCATTAATAAATGCACCTGCATAAGATGCGCCGCCGCCGCCTCTGACACAAGCAACATTGCATTGTCCGTTTAATCTACTAAAACCACCTGATCCGCAATGATCAGCGTTTAAGTCACTAGATAAGTAAGTTGTGCATTTATGCCAGCCTGTGCTACATCCACCAGTTGGCGGGAAAAAAGTATCAATGCCAGTTCCGCCACCACCTGCGGTGGCGTCGCCCCATAGAAATGGATCACCTTGTTGACAAGGGTTCCAACACTGTGTGCTTAAATTAGCCCAACCCTTTACCTGTACTGAACCGCCGCTGGTCGTGCCGCCGCTAGATCCTGCACAAAAATCAAATTGAGGACATTTATCAGTTAAGTAATCAGGTGCGCCGCCATAGTTGCAGCAGTTGTTACCTTCGTGTCCACCGCCAATACACATACAAGCACCGTCTGTACAATTAGTGACTCTACTAAATTGTCCTGGATGGCCCGAAGCGCCTGGTGTACAACAGCTACACATACACACACAGTTACACATCGATTGCGCGGAGCCGCAACTCCATGTTCCTGTATCATGTCTGTGATATCCGTAGTCACCGCCTCCGCCGCCGCGGCAGCCCCACATGCAACAACAACTGCCGGCACCACCGCCGCCTTGTCCCCACATCTCCATAGTCCAACTAGTAGCAGTGGTTGGTAAGCAGAAGCAACAAATAGTGTTGCAGTTCCAGTTACAGCATTGACCACTTGTACCATGTGTAGGACGTACCATTTCTAATGTAGTGCCGCTGCTGAAAAAATCTTTAATACTTGCCATTTTATTTCCTCAAAATGTTTATTACTTTTATTTATCCTATTAGATCAAGTTGACCAATTAGATCAAGTTGACCACTTGCCATCCTCTGTCAGCATTTGTGTATACTAATTCTAGTGCAGTATCACGGTAGTCGATCACCATATCGTCTTCTACACCCATTATCTTGTTAGTATTACGCAGTACTGTGATATTGTTTACATCAGCCTTGCTTGTAAAGTCGTGTATGAATACACTGTCTCCAACAGTTGGGCTAGCAGGTAGCGTAATGTTAATTGCTGTTGTGGTAGTATCTACCAAATAACCTGTTAGTTTTACAGCTGGGTTAACATCTGTACTTACAATTTGCCAACTATAGTATCCGCTTACTGCTCCCCAATAAACATCTCCACTAGCATTTGCCAATAGTGTTTGACCTTCGGTGCCAATCGGCAATCTCTTGTTGTTATTAGATGCATCAACAGTTAATACGTCACCTCTAGTCGTCAACGGAACTCCACTATCAATTTGTGTATTAACGTATGTTTCTGAAGCAAGACCTGTGACAGCAGTATCAACATAAGTTTTAACAGCTTGTTCTGTTGGAACAGCAGTGTTACTGTTACCGCTCAATAAGCCATCTGCACTAAATTCGTTAATACTTTCGCCTAGTTGCGCACCAATACTACCTAGTCTCAAACTTGTAAGACCGCTTAGATCAAACGCACTAGCATCCAATGTTGCACGACCAGTTGCTTGGTCAATTCTAAAGTAGTTACCAACTCTAAAGTTACCATCTTGGTCAGTACTTGCAAAGTAAACACGACCTGGATATGTCTCTGTTACTTCATTACCTTGAGCCGCTGGTTGTGTAGGTTCTCCGGGATAGTTAGTAGTTGTTCTACCACCTGTACCAATACTCAAGAAGTCATGACCTGTCAATCTCACCTGGCTATAATTATATCTTAAATTAAAATGCTGTCCATAATAGCTCGGAGCTGTATTTTGTTTTTCATTTGCTAATGTAATTGTAGCCGTGCCGCCTACTCTAGGATCAGCATTTGCAGAATATCCACTAACACTAGTAACAATAAAACTATTTGTGTCGACACCGTAGTTGATATCGTCTGTATAATCTGAATTGTCAGCTGGATTATATGTTGGGCCGGATGTAAATTGTATACTACTACCTGCTCTTGGCTCTTCATCTAATCCACCTAACACTAGTGAGAACCCAAACTGTCCTGTATTATTATTTCCGGCAACATCAGCAAATTGTCCATCCTGTGCTGTGATTTTAGATATTGTTGGCCAAGGATAAAATAACGGGTGGCCTCCGATAAATCTTTCTTTTGTTGCTGCGCTGGCCGCATTTAAATATATACTACCGTTGCCCATTGCTGGGTGAACATAACAACACATATACAATCTTGTATTAGTACCGGATTGTCCAGCTGGTATTTTAAATCTCACTTCTCTAGATGTAGCAGCGTCAAACCCAGCAACATATGTTGCTAAATCTGCTTGCAATACTTCATCTAAGTAATAACTTACACCTGTTGAAACTGCATTTGACCCACTGGAATCGTTAGCAACAGTTGATATATACAACGGATGCCCGATATTACTCGTATCGTTTTGTTCAAAGATATATTGTCTTTCATCGTACACATTGAATGCAAGATCAATCCAGTTGTTAAAGTAGTATCTAAGTCCAACACCGCCAAAGTCTGGGGGACCAACGTTTACTTTAAGTGTTTGACCGTTAACACCCATTCTTTGATTTGTGATAACAAGTCTGTGATTTACTACCAAGTTAGTTTGAATGTTTGCAATGTCCGCTTCTGGTACATCAGCTACTACAAAATCACATGCTGTTAGTGTAGTACCATTTAGAATCCTAGTAGCACTGCCGCCACTGGTATAAGCAGTAAATCCAGTACCATTCACGCTAGTTGTAAGCCCAGCATCAGTGAATATCTCAACTGTGTTTGCTGTTACATTGCCTGCATAGTAATCATTACCATTTAGTTCTGTCATGCCAACTACGCCTGTTACTGCTTGAATAAGTTGACCGTTAGAATATCCATGTCCTGTTATTGTTAAAATTACAGGATTACTACGTGTAGCATCACTGATAGTTTCTGTTACAAATCCCCAACCAGCTTCAGCTCTAGTATCAAAATAATTAGTTAAGTCATAGTTAGTACATAGTTTGAAACTAGTTGCATCAATTACATCTGCATACCATGTACGTCTATCGTTAGCTGCATTATCACCTAATAGTGCAGACCACGCAGGTTCATTAACTGAACCAAAACTGATTTGGTCGCCGTCGGATAAATTATGAGCTGCGCCTGTAGTGATAGCTGATTGTTCTGCAATACTAATACTACTTGCTACTCTATTACCAGTTTTAGCTATGCCTGTGAGTGTATCTCCTACAGTAAATCCATCACTACTGTTTAGTGTAGCTGGATCATATGTAATCGAATCTCCATACATATACCCACTTACTGGATCTTCTGTAGTGTCGAATCCTGTACTAATTGCCCCATATGTACCATAACTATTGTTTCCGTTAAGTGAACGAATCTTGCCGCCGCCGCTTGCAACGTAGCCCATATCGTTATAATAAGTAAAGCAAGACACAATCTCACTGAGGCCGTTATTTTTAATCCAAAAACCAATGCCGCCGTCGTGTACTTGAGTAAATGTGTGAAACACCATTGATCCTGGATTACTTGCTGCTCCTGTTATACTACCATCAACAATTGCGCCTACGCCGCCTGTACTAAATGCACTAGATTCTTTGATATATGGTGATTTAAGTATAGGTGCATTTGGTTCTAGTCTAAAATACACACCTTTAACAGTTGCATCTTCTGGATCTGTGGGTGTTGTGGTTCCCAATTGGAAGCCTGTTAATCCTTTAAGGAGCACACCTTCGATCATTGTACCTGTATTCACAAAGAACATTGTAGTTTCAGCGTTTGGTGTTATGCCATCATCACTGATACCTATACCGTAGCCATTATCATTGACTGTATCTGGTTGAATGATACAGTTACGTTGTCCGTCACCGACAATTGTTACATTGGGAGGAATATGAATCGGAAGTTGCTCGTTGTAAGTACCATCTTTAATAAAAATTGTAGCAGGAGATCTATTTACTAAATCTGCATTGATATAATCACATGCATATCTTAGACTCGAAAACGCATAGTCAATTGCAACCCCGTGATTCACGTCATCTGCACTACTAGTGCTGTCTTCCGACACATAAAAAATCTTATCATTAGCGCCACTAAACTGCCAGCTATAGTTCACACCATCCGGTGTTTGTAGATACTTACCAGCTTGTCCTATTGTACTTGGAAGAACATAACTCGCACCAACAACAAAACTAGTCCATAAACCATTACCGTTGTCTATAAAGAAGTCACTTCCAGCAACATGGTCTTGTGTAGCAATATATGTACTAACACTTTCACTAACAATATCATCTTTAAGATATGTTGTGCCTGCACTCCATGCTCCCATATAGCGAACACCGCTGTTAAACTTTTGCCATTTTGGCGGTGGGCCTGCTAAATCTGAGTTAAATGAACCACCTGTGTGACTGATCAAACATTGGTATGTATTACCGCCATGATTTACTAAGTCGTTAATAGCATAGTATGTAGCTGTTACCCATGTACCTCGTAAATTAACACCTGTTTGTATTAATTCCCAAGTTCCTGCATTTAAATCAGGAGCTAATGCTGCGTTGTCTGACCGAGCACGATATGTATTACCGCCATAGCGCACAGTTTGCCCAATTTTATAAGTGTTTACATTTTGCCATTCACCTTGATAGTCGATACCTACATTGTATAATTCAAATTTCGAAGGATCAGTTGGAAGGTTACCTGTTGATTCTGCTGTACAACGATAGATGTTAGCACCGTAGGCTACTAAGTCTCCAGGTAAATATGCTTGCACTGCATTATACACGCCTTCTGCACTGATACCACTTACAAATTGATCCCAATATGTTGCTTGTGTGGGCAGGTTACCTGTTGTATCTTGTTTAGCAATATAAGCCTGCGCACCATATTTTACAATATCATTTGCTTGATATGCGGCTGTCGGATCAAACGCACCTTCCCATTGGATACCATCTGCAAATTGGCTCCAGTAGGCTCCATTTGGAGGTGTTTGACCTTGGCTGTCAGCTATAGCAATATATACTACACCACCATGTGCAACACCGTCGCCTATTCTATATTGTACGGCCGTATCCCACGTTTCTCTGAATTTAAAACCTTCTACCATCAATGCCCAATATGCTGGGTCAGTTGGGAGGTTACTTGCTGTTCTTGCTACGTTGCTGTAAACATAAACGTTACCACCATATTTTACGATGTCGTTAACTTCGTAAGTAGTGGAAACACTCCAATCTCCTGCAAAGTGAAATCTTAGTTTACCAAGGTCTAATATTGTTGCCATCTGTCGATCCTATTACTTTATACACTTATTTATGTCAAAAACTTCATCTGTAAATGACCTGTTGAATGATTGAATTCAAACTCAATAGCATCAATACTCCAAAAATGTTGTTTGTAATCATCGCCGCCGATGTTGTTTTCCTGGGGCAGCATAATCGGGTCTTCGTCATCAGCTCTGATAATTTCCACTGTACAATCGCCAGTTAACGGATCTAATTTAAATCCATAAAAAGTTTTATCGCCATATTGAGTACCTTCATATATACCGCCTGTACTGTCTGTTCGATTTACATTAGTTGTCATTGATTCGCCTCATCTAACAGACTTACATTTACTGTGAATGCATCTGCTTTGTCTGCTTGTGCTATAAGTTTATCACCTGTCAATAGATAAATCTTATTATCCTTGACAAGGTCCACTGTTTCATTTGGAAAAACTTTGTATTTGTATGCTACATAAGTGACTGTCGTGTCAGCATGTTGTACTTTAAGTGTTATACCCATTGCACTACCATACACATTTGCAACATATGCACTATGCAAAAAATGTTGTCCTGTGCCACATGTAACAAGAGTCGTTCCTGTAGTAGTGTCTAGTGTTGCTGCTTTGTATGTTTGAAACGTTGGCATTTAGTCTTTCCTATTTTATATATTTATCATAAGTTCAGATATCCAAATAATGCACTGCCACCACCACCACCGCCGGCTCCAGGAACCCATTCTGCGTTAGTTGCATTATACACTAGTGCTTGTCCGTTACTAGGTGGATTAGTATTGATATCTACATCACTTAAATCTCCAAGTGTAGTTGCAAATGCAGGAGCATTTTTGACATAACTCCACTGAATATCACCTAGAAACTCATCTGCTTCAACTTGTGCTAGTGTATATCCAGTTGCACTAGGATCAACTGTACTACTAGAACTAAAGTTTTGTGTACTGTTTGTAAAAAATTTAAACTTACCATCAGTTGCATCTCTAAAAACACCACTTGCTCTATCAACACCGCTTTGTTCATACAAACCTACAAAACCTGTGTCAATATTTGCACTAGGTGTATCATTTAATAGTATAAGAGGATTTGCGCTACTAATTGTTGTAACGTTGTTAATAGTCTGTGTACCAGTAACCGTAATATCGCCAACTTCAATACTATTGAAAATAACATCATCTTTGTTGTAAATATTATCCCAGTCAACTCGACCTTCAAATTCGTAGGCTACAATTGTTCCGCCAGTATAGCTCGGATGTGTTTTGTCTAGTGTCGTTCCTACTGCTGGTAAGTAATTTGTATAAAAATTAAACTTGCCATCACTAGCGTCTCTGAATATACCTGCTGTTCTATTAGAACCATCATTGTAATTGTATATTGTTCCAATATCGATAAAGTCTGCAATGTTGCCATCTGCTAAAAATATTTTACTATCTGAAACTGTAAGGGTTGTTTGGTTAACTGTTGTGGTTGTACCTGCAACGTTTAAGTCTCCTGCAACGTTAACATCTTGTGCGCTAATATCTCCAACTACTATGTTTCCTACTAGACCGCTTGCTAAGTGTTGATCTACTCTAGCATTTGTATAATATAAGTTTGTACCTTCTGTTAAGTCTGTTGTGGTCTTGGCTGCAAACGCAGTGTTAAAATCGTTTTGACTGAATGTTGTTCCTGGAGCAAACTTAGAACCGTTCCAAACCAATGCTTCTCCGCTACCAGGTACTACAGTAGTAATATCAACGTCTTGAAGATCTCCTACACTTGTAAGAGCAATAGCTGCATCAAAGTCACTTTGACTAAAACTATCTCCTGCTATCCATTCACTGTTAGCATTATCCCATATTAGTGCTTGTCCATCTACAGGAGCAACTGATAGATTCACATCACCTAAACTATCTAAATTGTGATTTGCAATGCTGAATACATCAGCTTCTATGTCCTTGTTGAATACCCAACGATCAGTAATTGCATTGTAAAGCATAGTAGCATTTACAAATGCTACTTTAATACCAGCGCCATTTGCGCCTGCTGCACTAGCCGCATCTTTGGCAACTACAATTTCTTTATCACTGATTGCTAATGTAGTACTGTTAACTGTGGTTGTTGTACCATCAACTTGTAGATCACCAGCAATTACAACTTTACCTGTGTTGTCTCCTATGCCTGCTGGGTCAATGACAAACTCGGCAGGACCAGCCAAGTATCCAGTTGTAACAATGTTACCTGCTGTGCCTCCAGCTAAAAATGTGTTTACATCACTATCGCTGTAGCCGCTCTGCCCATCTATGGTCAAAGTTCCGTTAACAGCATCATATGTTGTTGTAATGTTTGAGCCGCCAACTACTAAGTTGCTTACTCTTGTGTCTACACGAGTATCAGTAAAGTATAAATTACTAGTGCCTTCGGTGATGACATCACTGTCCATATTAATGGCTGTGACTTCACCTGTACTTTGATCTACGTTTAGTTGATTGGCTAAACTACCTAATTCGAAATTTTTACTCACCATAATATATGTCCTAGTCTGCTACACATATTTAGCTGTTATCATGCACTTCTTATTTTTATATTTCTTATTTTGCCTTTGAATGGTACATTAGGGCCAGGATTGCCTGAATTAGCACCTGCGCCAATCATCAATTGATTCCAATCAATACCGCCGTCTGCGCCGCCGCCGCCCGTGGTTATAATACCATTCGGTGTTTTACTATTTCCTGCTAAGTTAGACCCAGCACTTGCTTGATAGAACCAGTTTCTTAATTCAGTAGTATTATAAATTCTATAACTTACAAAGAATTTAGTATAACTGCTAGACCATTGTTGTCCAGTTCCAAAACCATAGCCACCTAGATTGTTGCCTGCAATACTCAACTGTGGTCCATTGTAGCTTCCATTGTTCCAGTCGTAGTACCCAACAAGATATCCTTGGGCAGAATTATAACCATTACCTTGGTTGTACGTACAAATCACCCATTGGTTGCCACTGTGATTCGGATCAACTTCTGCTTCAAATTCCAAATCAAACCCAGTTACTACATTACTAGCATGTGGCATTAATGCAGGAGATACTAGTGTATTTGTGGTTTGTGATCCGTTAAATGTATATTCGTTGGTGTTTACATAATCCCATTCACCAGTTCCTAAGTCATCAGTGTGTAGTACTATACATCCTGCAATAGCTGTTTCTCGACTGCCGCCTGGGCCGTTGGAGTAATCAAATTGCACACTGGAAGGTCTAGCGTCTCCATTTGCATAAAATTTCCAACAGGCTGACATCGCTTCGCCAAGGCCACCACTGTTGAGACTGTTTTGGGTAGTCATTCCAGTAGTATTATTGGTAACTGTATAAGCGTTTGTTGTTCTTGTACCGCCACTAGAGAACAGCAAACAATTACCATCTGCAACACTCACTGTGGTGCTTGGACTGTCTATATCATTTATGCCTCTGAAATGTTTGGCACTGATACTCACAATTGGTGCGTTAGCTCTATAGTGCCAACAAGCAGCAATTTCGTTGCTTCCTGTTTGCCCTTGCCATGATGCTCCGCTTTCAGTTCCGGCGGCAATTTTATACCAAATTCTTTGATCTACGGCTGCATGTTCTGCATCTGCAAGTTTAGTAAATCCTTGACTTCCGTAGTTTCCACCCCAACTTATGTCTGTAGTAACGTCTGGTCCATATTCAGTAATGATTAATAAATCGCCTGATTGAATATTGTTTGGAAGGGATAATGTAGCAGTTGAACTATCTCCGCTATCAGTTCTAGTAAGATATGTCAACGAACTAATAGGGCCGCTGCTACCGGAAGCACCAATTCCTCCGAAACCTCTTGCACTACCTGCTCCTAGTGTACTTAATAATGGCATATTCTATTCCTTATGCATACTGTGTTTGGCTACCCAACACCGTGAATGTTGCTGACGCTGTTTTAATAATCGTAAAGCTATAAACGTCAATACCACTAGCATTACCTGCCGTTGGCGCAGAACCACCTGACCATTTTGGCGTTACAGATGAACCATCTACTTGATATGCGTTGAGGTAGTAAGGAGTAGCACCTTGTGGCATTAAAATAGAACAAGTTACACTTTCGTTGTTAGATAACATACTATTTAAACTTGTTGACCCATCACCTCCAAAATTAATTGTCCTGTTAGCCGTTTGATCTTGCAAAAAGTTAATAATCGACTGCTCTAAAAAATAAAAGTTTATAGTTCCAGTAGTAGAATTAATAGGTACTGCTTTCTCAATGACTTCATTTATTTTTAGTGTACCATCTACAGTAACGCCGTCAGTGACCGCTGTGCCTGTTACGTCTATGCCTGTGGCTGTTGTGGTGAGTTTTTCTGAGCCATTGTAGAACAACTTAACAAATGCATTTGATGCGGCTTGAATAAATGTTTCATCTGTTCCTTGAGACTGCACATAAAAATCAGCATTAGCCTTTAAATATAGGCCTCCTGTGCCAGTATCTTGAATATAACTATTTGCACCATCATGGTAAATCTGTAAATCATCTCCATCACCAAGTCTAATTTTATCATTGTCTCCTAAGTCTACTGTTTGTGCAGTAGCACTGTCTAAGGTAACTGTAGTACCTTCTACTGTTAAATTTCCTGTTACTGTTAAATTTCCAAACGATACAGCTTCACCGCCTACTAGTAGTGGAGTACCTCCTACTGTGGATCCGTCGTGAACAACAACAGTTTTTCTATCTGTATCCACAGTTAATTCGCCCACTGCGCCAGTAAACGTGTTGTGTTCTAATGTTGTTCCTCTTCTAAATTGTATTGCTGTTGGCATTGTTCTTTCCTATACTAATCCTGGACCTAAGTCCTGTGTTTTAAACTCTGTTTCTGCTTGCATATCATATGTTGTGTTGACTCCAGTTTCTACTATTCCTAGTGCAGCATAGTCGAGGGTCAAGTCTCCGTAATCACCTGTTGGAAACGTTCCTTGACCACCGCCACTTATACTTCCCCAGGCTCCATTTTGATATGCTTGTACTTGATGATCGGTTCTGTTATAAACTAAATCTCCATTTGCACCTGTTTTTAGTGCAATTTGTGCAGTTGTAAAACTAGCTAGTTTCAAACTACTTTGTGTAACTTCGACTCTATTATTTACACCCGTAAATGCACTTAACTTAATATCAGAGTCACTTGCGAGAGTTGGCGTGCCAGCACTAGATAATGCAACAGTATCTGCTGTAATAGTATCTGCTGTAATAGTATCTGCTGTAATAGTATCAGTTGCATCGCCGTCCATGTCCATTACACGATGATTAAAATCTATTAAATTTCTTACTCTACTCATACTGGCATGTACCTTATATCTATACTTTGACTTGTTAGTGGCACACTAGTAAAAGTTAATGTTGTTCCACTAATACTGTAATCAACTGGCGGAAGTATTAAACCATCCAGTATTACTAGTACACTATTTACACTGTGTCCTGATGGAATTGTATAATCAACAGTTGTATTATCACCTACATATTGATCACTGGTGTATGCTAGATTTAGTAGGACAGATAAACTTTCAACTTGCCATTCATTGGCACTGTTATTGTAATAGAGTATATCGTTGTTTGCAACACTTGTGGTATTAACATTTCCAATACCACCAAGGGTTGCTACTGTACTGTCTACAGCTGGTGCCCAGGACGAACCATTCCATTTCAGAACTTCTCCAGAATTTACTCCTGTTGTACTAACATCTGACAAATTGTTGATTGATGCTAATCCTATACGTGCATCAGCTCTGCCGTCTGTGTAATAAAGATTTGTTATACCTTCACTTAGTGAATCAGTATTGTGATTGCTAATATCACTCACTGTACCTGTTACATCACCAGTTACATTGCCAGTTACATCACCTGTTAAGTTTCCGTGTACTGTAGAAACGTTTAGATCTTTATTAAAGTTCCAGCGATCATCTGCATTGGTATATGCGAGTGTGGCACTTGCACCGTCGACTGTGATACCTGCGCCGTTGGCCGCGGCTGCACTGACTGCACCACTAGCTATAGTAATATTAAGGTCATCTACAGCTAGTGCGGTACTATTTATAGTGGTCTGTGTGCCGTCCACTTGTAAGTTACCCGCAATCACAACTGTGCCTGTATTATCTCCAACGCCAGCCGGATCAATTGTAAGTGTAGCGGGTCCTGCAATGTAACCTGTTGTAACAATATTACCTGCTGTACCACCAGCTAAGAATGTGTTTACATCACTGTCTGTGTATCCAGGCGGCACTGTTGCCCACTCATAGTCACTGCCGTTCCATTTTAGATATTCGCTTGCACTAGCAGTACTTTGATTTAAATGTGTATCTACTCTAGCATCTGTATAGTATTTGTTTGTACCTTCACTGATATCGTCTGTGTCAGCAGTAGCAAACCCTAAGCCAGTTGCTCCGCTGTTGACTTTTACAAAATTTCCAGCAAAACTTGTATAGCTAGAAGGCGTGTCGGTTAATCCAGTAAAGGATGGTGCGGCTTCGCTGTTGTCAATGGTAAGAGTATTTGCTGTATCATTGTATGTGAGTGTAATGCCTGCGCCAGCTACCAACAAGTTGTTTACTTCGTCTTGGATATTTTCTGGATTTTGATAAAGGTTAACTGTACCACTAGTGATATCATCACTATCAAATGCAGTGTTAACTCTGATTAGTGCTTCCCAAACTGACGCAGTGCCATTATATTTCCAGCCGCGGCCCAGAGCTTGATAGATATCGCC